>Ga0315910_10000086_pt1 | contig 123783 bp, 92 predicted proteins | sample EdamamesoilMG_FD_204470 | JGI IMG/M metagenome (GOLD analysis project Ga0315910, IMG submission 204470) | Garden soil microbial communities collected in Santa Monica, California, United States - Edamame soil | ecosystem: Environmental > Terrestrial > Soil > Garden | place: USA: California...
CGCGCGACGTCTTGGCCGTGCGACCCGCCGAGACTGCGGTGCACTGCACTAGTGGGCGGACCAAGTCTGGTCCGCCGAACGTCGTCCTTAAGCTGCGAGGGCACCGGTCCGGCGCCGCAGTCCTTCCGGCCACCGTAACGGTGACCTCGTCAGCTTCAAGGGCATGTTAGGCATCGCGTCGAACGCGATGGTGCCGTGAAGGTTGGCGCTGCCGAAGCGTGCGATTCGGTGGGGCGCCTGACTCGGGGGCCTCATACCCCTCGACCTTTGCACTGCGCCATGCCGAACATGACGACCCCGACCGTGATGGCAACATCAGCGCCGTTGAAGATGCCAGTCCGCAATGGCCCGACGCCGAGGTTGAGGAAGTCGCGCACGCTGCCATAAGCCAAGCGATCGATGAGGTTGCCTGCACCTCCGGCAGCAACGAGAGCCATGCCGAGCACCTGGCTTCGACTCATTGCCGAGCCTCGCAAGACAGCGACCGACATGCCGAGGACGAGGAGTGCAGAGAGCCCACTGAGGAGCCAAGACCTCACCGATTCGGGCAGGTCTGAACCGACGCTGAGGAATGCGCCGGGGTTCTCAGCGTAGGTCAGCCGTACCGAGTCACCCAAGTACGACTGCGGTGGCTGGCCCTTCAACTCTGCCTTCGCGATGGTCTTCGTGACTTGGTCACAGCTGATGCACGTGAAAGCAACGGCGATGAGGAGCGCGAGGCGAGGCGCGAACTTCATGGCTGAACTCCAAGCACATCCTCGGTCGACTACTTCGTTGCGTGCAACTGCTCAACGCCTGAGCGCATGCCTAACGTTCATTCGGCAGCGAGGTTAGCGGCGATGTACTGCGAATGAATGCGCGGAGGGGTGGCTTGGGTTCGGGGGTGGGGAGCAGGAAGTGGCGCGGGGCGCTCGACTTAGGAGTGGAGTGCCGTGGTTGAATCGGTTGTGTTGGGCTGCGGAATCGCGGTCGAGTGTCCTTGGGAGGACGTGGCTCGAGGGGGGAGCGCGCGGCGGAGATGGCTGCTGGGGGAGGGTTGCGCTCGGAGATGACGGAGTGGGAGCAGGCTTCGGGGCGCCGAAGTGCTTGATGCTGGAGTTCGATGCGATGGGGCTACGGCTTGCTGGGATCCGCTGGAGGCGATCCCGGATGACGGCGGGATCGAGCGGGGCCGTTCGGTCGATGGAGGGATGGTGCCGTGTCGGCCGGCGGGGTCACAGGCTGAGTGCCCGGAGCGGCTTCGCGTTGCGCGGTTGGAGTGGGAGGTCGAGCCACTCGGGGAGCGTCGGGTGAGCGTCGTGATGGGCGGGGCGTCGGGTGCTCGGAGCCACCGTGAGTTTCGAGCGTGGTCTCCTGGTCGAGCGGGTAGTCGGCGGCGATCGGAACGGGCGGGGTGGTGTAGAGGCGATCGATCGGGCTGCGGACTCCGGCGGGTCCGCGGTTCAGCACGTGGGTGTAGATCATGGTGGTCGAGACGTCGCCGTGGCCGAGGAGCTGCTGGACCGTACGGATGTCGTAGCCGTCCTCGAGGAGGTGCGTCGCGAACGAATGTCGCAGCGTGTGGCAAGTGGCGTGTTTCGTGATACCCGCGCGCGCGACGGCGAGTTGGATCAGCCGCTGCAGTACGGTCGGGTGGAGATGGTGGCGGCGCAGGACCTGCGCCTCCTGCGAGTAGTAGTGACGGACCGCCGGGAACACCCACTGCCAGCTCCAACTGCTCGCGGCGTGTGGGTACTTGCGAGCGAGTTCGCCGGGCATCTCGACGTGGCCGGCGCCGCGGTCGAGATCGCGTTGGTGGAGCAGGCGGACGAGGCGGAGGTGGTCGCGCAGCGGATCGATCAACACCTGCGGCAGCGTGGTCGCCCGGTCCTTGAACCCCTTCCCCTGCCGCACGAGCAGTTGCCGCGCGGCGAAATCGACGTCCTTCACCCTCAGTTGCAGCGCCTCCATCAACCGGAGCCCGGCGCCATACATCAAGTGAGCTGCGAGCGCCGGTGCTCCTGCCAACTGGCGCAGGACGAGATGGACCTCCTCCCGCGTCAAGACGACGGGCAGCCGCTTCGGCGCCCGCGCGCGCACGAGACCCTCGAGGCTCTCGACGTCGCGTTCGAAGACGTCGCGATAGAGCAGGAGCAGTGCCGCGAGCGCCTGGTTCTGGGTCGACGCGGAAACCTCGTAGCGCACTGCGAGCGCCGACAGGAAGTCGCGGACCTCGGGCGTGCCCATCTCGCCGGGATGCCGGAAGCGATGGAAGCGGACGAACCTCACGATCCAGTGGAGGTAGGCCTCCTCCGTCCGCGCGCTGAGGTGGCGAGAGCGGATGACGGCGCGAACCTGCTCCAACAGTCGCGGTGCCGCCGCGGGCGTCCCGCCCTCCGGCAGCGCATCGCCGTCCGCGGCACCTGCGGGCCCATCGGCTCGACGGATCATGGGTCTCTCGCTCCTGCATGGCCGACGCGACGGCCACGCCGCCGCTTCGCGCGGCGCGGCCCCACCACGACCGCTCGCGTACGACGTCTCCATCAAGACGGTGATCGAGATCGAAGGTGACTTCGTTCGCGCTTTCCTCGTTCCGTTCCCGTTCTCTCCCTCCATTGGTGGCGACCCAAGGTTTCGCTGCTTTGGTTGATCACGCGATCGCGCCGGCGTGCACCTCAATGCCGCCCGAGGGCGAAGTGCTCGAAGATCGGATTTCCTGCGGCGCCCCGCCGGATTCGCGCTGCCAGGAACCGCTCCGCAAGAAGGGACACGGCAGGAGGCCGCACCTCGCTCCCCCGCTCCGCTGTCACCACTGCCGCCGCCCCAGCGTCCAGTTCAGCCCGTAGCGCGGCGTCGAACAACGGATCGAACACGGCTTCGAGCACGTCAACGAGCTCAGCGTTCAACTCCGCTCTCCGCTCTCCGCTCTCCGCTCTCCGCTCGCTCGCCACGCCGCTTGCCGCGCGCCCCGACCGCGGCACGACCCACTCTCGTCCTCTCTCGGCTCCCTCGGCCGCGCCGTCCGACTCCGCACCCATTCTTCCGCACCGTCAATGCCCACGCCGCTGGCTTGCAGTCTCCGCCAGGCACGCGCCGCCTCTGCATCCCCGGGCGCTTCACGGCCGTCATCCTCGACCGCCTGTGTGAATCCACGGTTTCGGCGGCGTTAAGCGTTTGGAAGTCGACGTCGTGAGCAAGTGACGAGCGTGCGACGAGCGTGCGACGTGCATGCCTCGCCGCACGCGGACGGTCATCGCGACCCGGCGCGGGTCAACGTCACCGCGACCGGCTCAACGGAGAGGCAGGAGTGCCAGACCATGGGCATCACGGTGGGATCCGAACCGCATTTCGAGCGCGCCACTTCCGGTGCCGGCGCGCTCGCGTGCGAGCGGGCGATCGATGCGACCTCGGAGCCGCCGGGGACCGCGACGTTCTTCGACGATCCGCGGTCGCGCTCGATCCGTCGCCGTGATGCGCCGCGGAGCTGGCTCGAACCCTGCTGCCTCTCCGTTGAGCCCGTGGCGGAGGCGTGGCCGTGACCGCTCGCGACCGGCGTCAGGCGGTCATCGCCGCCACGATCGCGCGGGCCGACGCGATCCGGGCTGCGCCGACGTCCTCGGCCAGCACGGCGAGGAGCGCTTCGAGGTCGGTTCGCGCGAGGCCGAGCCGCAGAGCGCCGCGCACGTGGCTCGAAAGTTGGGCGGGGCAGTCGAGGGCGATCAACGCGGCGACCGCGAACCATTCACGGTGCGAAGCGGCGAGTTGCGGACGCGAGAGGACGCGTCCGTAGGCATCTTCCAGGACCCAGCTCGCGAAGCCGCGCGCGGGCGCATCGAGGAGCGCGAGGACGCGATCGGAGGTGTCACCGTAGATCTGGCGGAAGAGTTGCTCGCCGCGTCGGCGATCGTCGCCGCGTGATCGCGGAGCCGCATCGAGCGGCGTCGCATCGAGCGGCGTCGCGTCGAGCGGTGTCGCGTCGAGCGGTGTCGCGTCGAGCGAGGATGCCGGTGCGCCGCCGTGAGCGCGGAGCAGCGGCTCGAGTTGGCGCAGGCCCTGGATTGCGCGAGGAAAGCCGGCGAAGAGGTGAGCCATCACTGCGAGCTCGACGAGGTCCGCCGCGCGCGCACCGGCCGCGAGCGCGGCCGCCGCGTGACGGGCGACCGCCGCATCGTCGCCGACCACCGTGGCGACGAAGGCACGAGCAGCCGCAGCCGCCCAGCGTGGCAGGGGCGGCTGCGGTGGAGTCGGCGGCAGCGGCGTGGTGTTCGACGACATGAGCTTCGAGCCGGCAAGCGAAGGAGGTGATCGGGAGTGGTCCGGAAGTTCGCGATCCGACGACCGCGATTCTGGCGGTTGTCCGGTCGTGGATGCAACGTTCGGCGGCCGTTGGAGTCGCGCGCTTTGGTTGCGGGAGTCGTGTGAACCGACGGTGCGCGCGACTCTTGCCGGTTGTGCGCACGAGCTCGGCGGCGGGGCGGCGAAGCCGCGTCCGCTCCGGGAGCGGCGCCTCCAGCGTGGAGGGCGGGCAACCCCGCGCTAGAAGGACGCGCTCTTCCGGCCAAGAACCGTGGCGCCTCGCGTGCGTTCCGGTCGGCCGAGGTGCAGCGGAAGTCGGAGAGCGGACATGCGACGGGCGATGATTCGAGCGTGGGGACCTGGCGTCGTGATCGCCGTGGTCGCGAGCAGTGTCGCGAGCGGCGTTGCAGTGGCGACGGCGGCGCAAGAGGCGCCACCGACGCCGGCGCCGCAAGGTGCGCCTCCGCAGGGGACGCCCCCGCAAGGCACTCCGCCGCAGGGAGCGCCCGCTCCCGCGAAACCGCCGGTCCGCACCAACCGGCCGCCGACGGCGAACAAGCCGGTCACCGACGCGCAGGCCTACCGCGGCGGCGTCTCGGCGGCGGTGACGCGCGCCGGATCGCACTTCGCGCTCGACCTCTCGAAGGTCGACCTCGCCGCCGATCCGTTGCTCCTGATCGACGGCAAGCCGGTGACGCAGGCCGACCTCGCCCGCCAGATGGCCTTCTCGTTCGGCGCCAACGAGATCGAGCAGTTCCTGACCGGCGTGCTGCTGCGCCGCGTCAAGGCGGAACTCGCGGCGGCCGGCAAGCCGGTGCCCGACCACTCCGTCAGCGAGGAGGAGGTGAAGGCGAAGTTCGAGGAGGACAAGAAGGTCCTGCCGGCGATGCGCGGCATGACGACCGAGCAGTACGAGAAGGCGATCGTCGAGGGGATCGGCTGGGCTCGCTACGTCGAGTTCCAGAAGCTGCAGATGGAGTTCGAGCGCTTCTTCCTCCCCGATCCGCCGAAGGAGTGGGCGCAGAAGCAGCGCGAGCTCTCCGACGCGCTCGACGCCGAGGACAAGGCGAAGCAGGAGGCGCAGAAGGCGGCCGCCGCCGGCGGGCCGGAGGGCGAGAAGCCCGCGGCGCTGCCGCCGCGTGCGCCGCCGGCCGACCTCTCGTTCGTGCCCGAGAAGACGTGGGAGCTGATGGACCCGCGCACGGCCGACACCCTCCGCCTCAACTACGCGCGCGGCCATGCGCTCCATCCGCTGATGCGGACCGGGCTGATCGGCTCGTTCCGCAAGAAGCTGCTCGCCAGCGTCGACGTCCGTGTCGGCGGCGTCGACGAGCCCGACGTCGCGATCCACTGCGGCGACGCGACGCTCACGATGAAGGAGCTGATCGCGCTGATGGGCGGCCGCCTCGAGGAGAGCGGGCGCCGTGTCGCGCTGCGCGAGCTCGCCAATCTCCGCGCGGTCGACGCCCGGCTGATCCGCGAAGGGGCGCTCCTCTCCGAGGCGGAGGGCGAGAAGCGGCTGCGCGAGTGGCGCGAGAAGTACCAGAACTCGCTGATCACGGCCGACCAGATCGTCGCGGCGTACGGCTACAACAGCAGCTGGCACTACCGCGAGGTCCATCGCCGCAAGCAGTCCTACCGCGACTTGGTGGTGCGCACCCTCGACGACGAGAAGCTCGCGAACCACTACGACCGCGCGGGGCGCCTCTTCTTCGAGGGCGGGACGTTCATCGGCCAGGTGCTCTTCGTGCCGGGCACCGACCTGGCGGCGGGACGGGCGAAGATCGACGCGCTGCTGGCCGAGGTCGCGGCGGGGACGCGCTCGTTCGCGGCAGTCGCGCGCGAGGAGGGGAAGTACCCCGACTCGCAGGACGTGCACGGCGGCGCGATCAATCCGCTGGCGCGCAACAAGCTGCGCTCGGTGCTGCAGGAGTCGGAGTACGCCAACTTCCTCACCGGCCACTCGTTCGCGGACGAGGCGTTCTACGCCGCCAGCGACGGGAGCGTGATCGGTCCGGTCTGGCGCGATGCGACGCCCGAGACCGCGGGGTGGTACGCGGTTCACGTCGACCGCTTCTTCACGACGGGGAGCCGTCCGGGTCTCGACGACCCGAAGATGCGTGATCGGGCGATCGACGACCTCGTCGACGTCACCTTCCCGCGCTACGTGAACGAGGCGCTCGCCGCGTGCTCGATCGAGCTGCCGGGGCGGTGAGCGCGTGACCGACGCGTCGCGCGCACCGCGGGCGGCGCGGCCCGCCATGGCGACGGCGCGCTGGATCGACGAGGGCGCGGGGGCGCCGGCGTGGAACCTCGCGCTCGACGAGGCGCTGCTCGACGGAACGGGGACGGCGGTGCGCGTCTATTCGTGGGAGCCGCCGGGGCTCTCGCTCGGCTACTTCCAGCGCCACGGCGAGATCGACGTGGCGCGCCACGAGCGCGACGGTTTCGTCGTCGTGCGGCGGCCGACGGGCGGCGGCGCGATCGCGCACCACGACGAGCTCACTTTCTGCGTGGCGAGCGACGTCGACGCGGGGCTCTTCACGGCCGACGTGAAGGAGGGCTACCGGCGGATCCACGCGGCGTTCGCGCGGCTGCTCGAGCGGCTCGGCGCGCGCGTGGCGGTGCGCGGCGACGCGGCGCTGGCGAGCGACGCCGCGGCCGGGTCGTGGCTCTGTTTCCTGCAGTCGAGCGCGGTCGACCTCGCGGCGCGCGGGCGCAAGCTGCTCGGCTCGGCGCAGCGGCGGGTCGGGCGGCGCGTGATGCACCACGGCTCGCTGCCGCTCGCGCGCAATCGGCTGGCGCCGGAGGCGGCGTGCGTCGCCGACGAGGTGGGGCGAGCGGTCTCCTTCGCGGAGGTCGCGGCGGCGCTGCGGACGGAGCTTGCGACCGAGTTCGGGCTCGCGTTCGTGGACGCCGCGCCGACGGCGGAGGAACGCGCGCGCGCAGTGGAGCTCGTCACGACGAAGTATGGTCAGGAGAGCTGGACGCGGCGACGCTGAGGCGGCGCGTTCGCCACCGCGTTCGCCGCCACGATTGCCGCCACGATTGCCGCCTTGCTCGCCGCCACGCTCGCTGCTCCGTTCCGCTCGCCGCTCCGTTGGTCGCACCTCTCGCCGTGCCTCTGCCCGCTCCGCTCGCCGCCGCGCGTCGCGCGACGGCTATCGTGCCCGCCCTGCGGCCGGGTCCGGCGCGCGGCGATGGAGAGACGGCGATGGCGATCGATCGGGCGGCGCTCGCGCGCGGGCTGGGGCAGAGCCTCTGGTACGACAACATCTCGCGCGGGCTGCTGAAGAGCGGCGTGATCGCGAAGCTGATCTCGGACGGCGTCATCACCGGGATCACGACCAACCCGACGATCTTCCAGAAGGCGGTCGAGGCGGGCGGCGACTACGACGCGGAGATCGCGAGCCACTTCGCGGCCGGGCTCACGGCCGAGCAGGTGTACGACCGGCTCACGATCGGCGACGTGCAGGCGGCGGCCGACCTGCTGAAGCCGGCGTGGGAGAAGTCGCAGGGCAAGGACGGCTACGTCTCGCTCGAGGTGCTGCCGCGCTTCGCGGCCGACGCGGCGGCGACGGTCGCGGAGGGGAAGCGCCTCTTCAAGGAGTGCGCGCGGCCGAACGTGATGATCAAGGTGCCGGGCACCAAGGCGGGCGTCGAGGCGTTCCGGCTGCTGACCGAGGCGGGCGTGAACGTGAACGTCACGCTCCTCTTCTCGCTCGCCCACTACGAGGCGATCGCGCAGGCGTGGATCGCGGCGATCCGCCACCGCATGAAGAAGGGCTTCGCGGTCCACACGCTCGCCAGCGTGGCGAGCTTCTTCGTGAGCCGCGTCGACTCCGCCGTCGACGCGCTGCTCGACGCGCGGGCGAAGGGCGACGCGGCGGCGGCGGGCGAGCTGCTCGCGCTGCGCGGGAAGGCGGGCGTCGCCAACTGCAAGGCGGCCTACGCGCGGTTCCGCGAGCTCTTCGGGCGCGAGTGGGAGGAGTGCCGCGCCAAGGGGGCGCGCGTGCAGCGGATGCTGTGGGCGTCGACCGGCACGAAGAACCCGGCGTACGACGACCTGCTCTACGTCGAGAACCTCTTCGGCCCCGACACGGTCAACACTCTGCCGCCGGCGACGCTCGAGGCGTTCCTCCACCACGGCTCGGCGCGCGCGTCGACGATCCTGGAGAAGCAGGGCGAGGCGCTCGAGACGCTGAAGGCGCTGCACCACCGCGACATCGACCTCGACGCGGTCTGCCAGAAACTGCAGGACGAAGGCGTCGTCGCCTTCGCGAAGAGCTTCGACGCGCTGATCGCGGCGATCGCGAAGAGGAAGAAGTAGCGGCCGCCGAGGCGAGCGGGGAGTCGGCGCCGCCGCGCTCGTCGCTGCGATCGCCGGCGAGAACGCCGATGCGATCGACGGCGCGAACGCTGCTGCGATCGGTGGCGCGACCATGGTCGCGATCGCCATCGCGCGCAGTCCAGCGACCGGAGATGCGACCGGCGATGCCAGAGGTGAGGCCGCGACGTCGCGCGGACGACGCGACGTGCTTCCAGAGAACCGGAATCGCTGCTGTTCTGGTCCAGGAACGAACCCGCAGCCTGGACCGTCCCGATCGACCGCGGTTTCACCCCAGGATCGGCACGGCGGGGTCCGCGGGCTCTCAGCTCCGGCCGGCTTCGAATGCTTCGGGGACCCAGCAGCAGACGAGGTTGCGGTCGCCGAAGACGTTGTCGACGCGGGCGACGGCGGGCCAGAACTTGTGCTCGCGCGTCCATGGGGCGGGGACGGCGGCCTGCTCGCGCGAGTAGGGGCGGTCCCACGCGCTGTTCACGACGGCGGCCATGGTGTGGGGCGCGTGCTTGAGCGGGTTGTTCTTGCGGTCGAGCTTGCCCTCCTCGATCGCGCGGATCTCGGCGCGGATCGTGATGAGGGCGTCGCAGAGGCGGTCGATCTCGGCGAGGCTCTCGCTCTCGGTCGGCTCGATCATCAGGGTGCCGGCGACGGGGAACGACAGCGTCGGCGCGTGGAAGCCGTAGTCCATCAGCCGCTTCGCCACGTCCTCGGCCGTGACGCCCGAGCTCTCCGTGACGGGGCGCAGGTCGACGATGCACTCGTGGGCGACGCAGCCGTTCTTGCCGCGGTAGAGGACGGGGAAGTGCGCCTCGAGGCGGTGGGCGATGTAGTTGGCGGCGAGGATCGCCACCTTCGTCGCGAGCGTCAGTCCGGCGGCGCCCATCATCGCGATGTAGGCGTAGGGGATCGGGAGGATGCCGGCGCTGCCGAACGGAGCGGCCGAGACGGCGCCGGTCGCCTGCTTGCCGCCGGTCGCGAGGACGGGATGGCCCGGCAGGAACGGCGCGAGGTGGGCGGCGACGCAGATCGGGCCCATGCCGGGTCCGCCGCCGCCGTGCGGGATGCAGAACGTCTTGTGCAGGTTCAGGTGGCAGACGTCGGCGCCGATGTCGCCGGGCCGCGCGAGGCCGACGAGCGCGTTCATGTTCGCGCCGTCGAGATAGACCTGCCCGCCGTGCTGGTGGACGATCTTGCAGACCTGCTGGATCCCCTCCTCGAAGACGCCGTGGGTCGACGGGTAGGTGACCATCAGCGCGGCGAGGCGCGCGCGATGCTCGGTCGCCTTCGCCTCGAGGTCGGCGAGCTCGATGTTGCCCTGCGCGTCGCACGCGACGGGGACGATCTCCATGCCGGCGAGCGCGGCGCTGGCCGGGTTGGTGCCGTGCGCCGAGACGGGGATGAGGCAGACCGTGCGGTGCGCGTCGCCGCGCGCGGCGTGGTAGGCGCGGATCACGAGGAGTCCGGCGTACTCGCCTTGCGAGCCGGCGTTCGGCTGCAGCGAGGTCGCGGCGAAGCCGGTGATCTCGGCGAGCCACCGCTCGAGCCGGCGGAAGAGCTCGAAGTAGCCCGCCTGCTGCTCGGCCGGCTGGAACGGGTGGACCGCGGCGAAGCCGGGATCGCTGATCGGGTACATCTCGGCCGCGGCGTTGAGCTTCATCGTGCACGAGCCGAGCGGGATCATCGACGTCGTGAGCGAGAGGTCGCGCGACTCGAGCCGCTTGATGAAGCGCAGCAGCTCCGTCTCGGTGCGGTGCTGGTGGAAGACGGGCGCCGTCATGAACGGCGAGCTGCGCGCGTGGGGCGCCGGCAGAGTGGAGGGCGCCGCCGCGGCGAGCGCCTCGATCTCCGCCGCGCCGCCCTTGCCGCCGAAGCAGGCGACGAGGTCGGCGAGCTCCTTCGCCGTGACCGTCTCGTCGAGCGCGACGCCGACGTCGCCGTTGTCGTACGCGCGCAGCAGCAGGCCGCGCGCGCGCGCCTCGTCGTGGATCGCCTTGGCGGCCCGGCCGGCCGGCGTCACGCGCAGCGTGTCGAAGAACGCGCGCGACGCGAGCTTGCACCCCGCCTTCTCGAGCGCGGCGGCGAGCGCCGCGGTCGCGCGATGGACGCGCCCCGCGATCGCGGAGAGCCCGTCGGGACCGTGGTAGATCGCGTACATCGCGGCCGTGACCGAGAGGAGCACCTGCGCGGTGCAGATGTTCGAGGTGGCGCGGTCGCGGCGGATGTGCTGCTCGCGCGTCTGGAGCGCGAGGCGGAGCGCCGGCTTGCCGGCCGCGTCCTTCGAGACGCCGACGAGGCGGCCCGGCAGCTTGCGGTTGAACTCGCTCTTCGTCGCCATGAACGCCGCGTGCGGGCCGCCGCCGAAGAGCGGCACGCCGAAGCGCTGGCTGTTGCCGACCGCGACGTCGGCGCCGAGCTCGCCCGGCGAGCGCAGCAGCGTCAGCGCCAGCAGGTCGGTCGCGACGACGACGCGCGCGCCGGCCGCGTGCGCCCGCGCGATGAACGCGCTCGGGTCGTCGATCACGCCGTCGGTCGCCGGGTACTGCAGCAGCGCGCCGAAGATCGCCTTCGTGAACTGGAAGGTCGCGGGGTCGCCGACGACGACGTGGAGACCGAGCGGCGCCGCGCGCGTCTTCACGACGTCGATCGTCTGCGGATGGCAGTGGCTGGCGACGAAGAAGGTGTCGCCGCTCTCCCGCCCCTCGAACGACCGCTTGCAGAGCGTCATCGCCTCGGCGGCCGCCGTCGCCTCGTCGAGCAGCGAGCTGTTCGCCACCTCGAGCCCGGTCAGGTCGCACACCAGCGTCTGGAAGTGGAGCAGCGCCTCGAGCCGCCCCTGCGAGATCTCCGCCTGGTAGGGCGTGTATTGCGTGTACCAGCCGGGATTCTCGAGGATGTTGCGCAGGATCACCGGCGGCGTGATGCAGCCGTGGTAGCCGAGCCCGACGAACGGGCGCACGACCTCGTTGCGGGCCGCCAGCGCGGCGAGCTCCTGCAGCGCCTCGCGTTCCGACAGCGGCGCCGGCAGGTCGAGCGCGCGGCGGAAGCGGATCGCGGCCGGCACCGTCGCGTCGATCAGCGCGTCGAGCGACGGCCGGCCGAGCGCGCGCAGCATCTGCTGCTGCTCCGCCTCGTTCGGTCCGAGGTGGCGGTGGACGAAGCGGTCGGTCGACGCGAGCGCCGAGCCGGGCGCCGCGGGCGGGGACGTGGTCGACATCGAGGTTCCAGCAGTGGAGGCCATGTTGGGCGCGAGCGTGGGCGCGGCGTCAGCGGAGCGGGAGCGCAGCGCGGCTCAATGCTCCTCGCCGCACTTCTTCTCGTAGGCGGCCGCGTCGAGCAGGCCGTTGTATTCGGCGTCGCCGGCGACCTTGAGCTTGATCATCCAGCCCTTGTCCCACGGGTCGCCGCCGAGGCTCTGCACGTCGTCGGCCAGCGCCTGGTTGACGGCCGTGACCTCGCCGCCCACCGGCGCGAAGAGCTCCGAGACGGCCTTCACCGACTCGATCTCGCCGAAGCGGTCGCCCTTCTTCAGCTTCGTGCCGACGGCCGGCAGCGAGAGGAACGTGAGGTCGGAGAGGTGCTCGACCGCGAAGGCGGTGATGCCGATCGTGACGACGTTGCCGTCCTTCTTGGCCCACTCGTGCGATTCGAGGTAGCGGCGATCGCTTCGGCCCATGGGATTCGCGTCGGCTCCGTGAGGAAAAGGGCCGGCACGATAACGATCGGTCACGCGCCTCGCGTGAGCTCGCGCGCCAGCGCCTCCCAGTCGACGTCGTCGAGCGAGCGCCGGTCGATGGGGGGCAGGGCGGAGAAGTGGTCGCGCTCGGCCGGGCCGAGGAAGTCCCCGAAGGGGAGCACCCGGACCGCCGCGCCGCCGCGGGCGGCGTCGCCCGCGCCGGCCAGTCCTCCGGGCAGCGCCGGCAGGCGTCGCGTCACCCCGGGCATCAGGAGCGAGATGGCGCCGGGCGCCACGAGGAAGACGTCGCGCGGCGGCGTCAGCTCGGCGGGCGGGCCGCGCCGTGCACCAAGCGCGTCGCGCTGCTCCCGGCCGTCCGGCTCCTCGCCGATCCCGAAGGCGACATGGAGGAGCGCGCGGAGCCGGAGGCGGAGTTCCCGCCACCGTCCCCGCCAGCGTCGCCATCCCGCCGGCCCGTCGCTGTCCATCATGCTCGGCTCGTTGCCCGGTCTCGCTGTCGCGCCCGCCGAAGCGGGGCCGACCGTACCACGCTCGCCACGCGACCACAAGGCGACCGGCCCGAGGGAAATTGCTGCCGAGTCGCGCGTTCGAGGGGCCCGCCGCCGGCCGTCGCCCGAAGTCGGACGCCCCGCTCCGCCGATGACGTCTCGCCGGCTCGCGCGCGACATCCCGTCGCGCGGGGCCGCCGCACGCGGGGCTCATGGCACTCACCGGCGACCTCGGCTCCATCGATCTCGCCAACGTCTTCCAGATGCTCCTCCTGAGCCAGAAGACGGGGACGCTCGCGATCCGTGCGCGCGGCGGCCGCAGCGAGGTCTACTTCGACGCCGAGAGCGTCCTCGTCCCGTTCGACAAGGACGCCTTCCCGACCAAGGTCGTCAAGTCGCTCGAGCGCAGCGGCAAGCTCTCGCCGGAGCAGGTGGCGCGCGCGCAGGCGAGCTTCGGCGTCGTCCAGAGCGACCTCTTCACGATCCTCCTGCAGATGCGCGCGCTGACGTCGGAGGAGATCTCCTCCGCGTGGCGCACGCAGATGGAGGAGGAGATCTACGAGCTCTTCGTCGATCGCGAGGCGACCTTCGAGTTCCACGAAGGGCAGCCGCCGAGCCTGCCGGGCAAGGCGATCGACGCGCGCTACCGCCTCGTCGGCAACTCGCTGCTGATGGAGGCGGCGCGGCGGCTCGACGAGTGGGGGTTCATCCGCGAGCGCGTCCCCTCCGACCGCTGCATCCTCGAGATGCCGGGCGGCGCGCCGCCGCTGCCCGACTCGGAGCGCGACGGCCCGATGGAGGCGGTGATCGCCGGCATCGACGGCCGCAGCCCGGTCACGGCGATCGTCGCCGCCACCGGCCTCACCCGCTTCGTCGTCTCGAAGAAGCTCGCGCTCCTCGTCGAGGTGCACGCCGCCTACGAGGTGCCGCGCGAGGCGCTGATCGAGCGGGCGCGCGCCTGCCTGCGCGAGCAGAAGGGCGAGGCGGGCCTCGCGCTCCTCGAGCGCGCGCTCGAGCTCGGCTCCGAGGATCCCGCCGCGCACGAGATGGCCGCGCTGGCCCACCAGTCGCTCGGCCGTGTCGGCGAGGCGTGCCGCCATCTCGCGAAGGTGGCCGACGCGCTCGAGCGCGCGGGCCAGCGGCGCCCCGCCGCCGAGGTCCACCTCCGCATCCGCGACCTCCTCCCGACCGACGTCCACTGCCGCGAGCGGCTCGTCCACCACTGGCTCGACGACGCCGACTTCTTCAAGACGGCGCGCTACGCCGCCGAGGACGAGGCGCTCGAGCTCGTCGCGATCCTGCGCGAGCTCTCGCGCCACGACTCGGCGCGCGAGCTCGTCAGCGAGCTGGCCGAGCCGTTCCGCAAGGACGTGCGCCTCTCGACCAAGCTGGCCGACCTCGCGATCGAGCTCGGCGACGCGAAGCTGGCGGTGCAGGTCCTGCTCGGCTCCGCCGACTACCTCCTCGACCTCAAGCAGCCGGCCGCGGCGTCGCGCCTCTACCGCCGCATCCGGACGATCGACCCGCAGCACGAGGGGCTCGAGTCGAAGCTGAAGAAGTGCGAGCGCCACGTGAGCTCGCTGCAGCGGCCGAGCGTGATGCGCTGGGTCGCCGCGGCGGTCTTCGTCATCGGCGCCGCGCTCGGCCTCCTCGCCTACAACCGCGAGGCGCTCGCGGCGTGGGCGAAGCTGCCGGTCGAGGAGCTCGTCGTCGCGGGCGACTTCGCCGGCGCGCTGAAGGAGCTCGACTCGCTGCGCACCGAGTACCCGGCGTCGGTCGCGCTGGTGCTGGCCGCCGAGAGCGCGCGGTCGGTCGCGGCGCGGCGCGACCGCGCGACCGCCGCCGTCGAGCAGCGGCAGGAGGCGCTCGCGCGCGAGTCGCAGCGGCGCCAGAAGGCGGCCGAGCGCGCCTACGCCGAGGCGCTCGAGCGGCTCGACCGCGGCGAGCGCGACGCGGCGATCACCGGCTTCGAGAAGGCGGCGGAGCAGGGCAACGACCCGCAGTTCCTCGCCGAGAAGCGCCCCGCCGAGAAGGCGCGCGAGCTGCGCGAGGAGCGCGACCTCGAGCAGCGCGACTTCGCCGCCTACGAGGCGGCGCTCGCGGCGCGCGAGTGGGAGAGGATGCGCGCCCTCGCGCTCGACCTCACGGCGCGCCGCGGCCCGCGCTCGAGCGAGCCGCCGCTGCTGATCCCGGTGCGCATCGTCGTCGACCCGGCCGACGCGGAGCTCGCGCTCGAGCCGGCGCCCGCCGACGGCAAGGCGCTCGCGAGCCCGGCGATCGTGCTGCTGCCGGCCGGCTCGCGCGCGAAGCTGCGCGCGCGCCGGAGCGGCCGCTTCGCGGTCGAGCAGGAGATCGCGCCGGAGAAGAAGTACGAGCTCGTCGTTCGGCTCGACCGCTCGCCCGAGAAGTCGCTCGACCTGCCGCGCCGCACCCGCTTCGCGCCGCTGGTCGACGGCGCCGTCGTCTTCCTCGCGTGCGAGGAGGGGTGCGTCGTCGCGCTCGACGCGAACAAGCTCGAGCCGAAGTGGGAGCGCAAGCTCTCCGACCTCGACGACACGGCCGGCCCGCCGGTGCTCGAGCGCCGCGGCCTGCGCGTGGCGACGCGCAAGGGACGGCACGCCTGGTTCAACCCCTACACGGGAGATCCGCTCGGCATCGAGGAGGGCGCCGCGACGGCGGTCGCTCCGCTGCCGGTCGCGACGGGCGCGGGCGACGTGACGCTGCCCGACGGCCGGCGGCTGCGGGTCGACGGCGCGATGGTGGTGCTCGACGACGCGGAGGGCGCGACGCTGGCGTCGTGGCGCGCGCCCGGCCGGCCCGACTGGTCCGGGGCGGTCCCGGGCGGCGCGCTCTTCGGCGGCCCGGGCTGGATCGTGCGAATCGTTCCCGACCTGGCGATCCACGAGAAGTCGGCCGGCGGAGATGGCCGATGACGTCCTCGAAAGGAACGACCGGCGTCGTGGGATTCATCGCCCGCTCGAGAGACCGCCTCCTGATCCCGCGCAAGCTCGCGCGGTGGCGCGACCAGCCGTCGCCCGCCGCCCTCGCCGACGCGGTGCAGACGCTGCTGCGTCTCGAGGACGTCGACAAGGCGTGGGCGATCGCGCGCCAGGGCTACGCCCGTTACAAGGACGACGAGCTCGTCCGCGAGATGTGGCGCATCGCCGGCCGCGCCCACGCCGAGCAGGGCGTCGCGCTGGCGCAGGACGAGGTGCGCGAACGGCCGTCGGCCAACGCGTTCCTCAAGCTCGCGCGCTTCTCCGTGCTGCTGCGCGACGTCGAGGCGGCGCTGCGCGCGCTCGAGGAGTGCCTGCGCCGCTTCCCGACCTCGGCCGCGGCCCACGCCGCGCTGGCCGAGCTGCTGGAGCAGCGCTGGCTGCGCGACCTCGCGGCCGCCGACGGGCGCGCGGTCCTCTCGCATCTGCGCAAGGCGTGGCGGCTCGACGGCGTGGAGGCGACGCGGCCGCTGCGGCTCGCGGCGTTCCTGGCGCGCGTCGGCGCAGTGCGCGAGGCGCTGGCCGTGACCGAGGAGGTGCTCCACCTCCACGAGGCGCACGACGACGCGCGCACGCTGCGCGACAGCCTGTCGCGCATCGTCGCGTCGGGCGTCGAGGCGGGCTCGATCGATCCCGACCTCGAGGAGGACGTCGAGTCGCTGCTCCGCCAGATCGAGGAGAGCGGGCGCGTGGTCGGCGATCCGGGCGACGCGGCGCGCGTCGCGCGCGAGAGCGACCGCATGCGCTCCTTCCTGCCTGCGCTCCGCGAGCGGACCGGCTGCGAGCAGACGCTGGTGCTGGAGCCGAAGGGCGACGCGCTCGACGACGGCGGCGCGCTCGGCGTCTGCCCGTTCACGAGCCTCGCCGCCAACCTCGCGCGCTCCGCGCAGATCACCGTGCGCCGGCTCGACCTCGGGCCGCTGCGCTCGGTCGCGATGGAGACGACGGGCGGCTCGCTGCTGCTGCAGCGCGCCCAGCGCTGCATGGTCGGCGCGCTGCTCGACGATTCCGCGGCGGTGGACGAGGGCCGGGCCGCGCTCGAGCAGCTCGTGGCGGGGCGCCTCCCGGCGTCGCCGCTCGCGGCGGCGCGCGGCGGGGCCGGCCGGCCGGAGGGCGCGCGATGAAGGAGATCGTGAAGCGGCTCGAGGGCGTGCCCGGAGTGCAGGGCGCGCTGGTGATGACGCTCGACGGAGTGGTGGTGGCCTCGGTGCCCGACGGCATCGACCACTCGCCGACCGCGGCGTTCCTCTCGGCCGTGCTGCTGAGCGTGGAGAAGAGCGCCGAGCAGCTCGGCCTCGTCCCGCTGCAGCGGCTCACGCTGGCGGCGGCGCGCGGACGGCTGCTGCTGGTGCCGGTGGGGGAGCTCGCGCTGGCGGTCATCGCCGACGGGACGAGCGACCTCGGGCCGGCGATCTCGGAGGTGGCCGGCATGACGCGCCACCTGCTGAAGCAGAGCCGGATCGAGGTGGGGAGCTGACGCGACGCGCGCGACGCGCGACGGACGGACGGGACGGCGACACGGCGGCGGACGGCGGATCGAGGGACCGGGACTTACACGACACCGAGGAAGGGACGCGCGATGGTGCAGATCAACTTCGCCCGCAAAGAGATCAACTGCAAGATCGTCTACTACGGGCCGGGACTCTCCGGCAAGACGACCAGCCTGGAGGTGGTGCACCAGCGCACGCCGCAGGGCCACAAGGGCGAGCTGACGTCGATCTCGACCGACGGCGATCGCACGCTCTTCTTCGACTTCATGCCGCTCGACCTCGGCACGATCGCCGGCATGAAGGTGAAGTTCCACCTCTACACCGTGCCCGGCCAGGTCTACTACAACTCCACGCGCAAGCTCGTGCTGCTGGGCGCCGACGGGATCATCTTCGTCGCCGACTCCACGCCGGGCCGCATGGAGGACAACCAGCAGTCGATGGACAACCTCCGCGAGAACCTCACGGAGATGCAGCGCGACCTGAACAAGATCCCGCACGTGATCCAGTGGAACAAGCGCGACCTGCCGAGCCCGGTGCCGGTCGCCGAGCTCGAGCAGAAGCTGAACCCCAACAAGGTGCCGACCTTCGAGACGTCGGCGCGCACGGGCGACGGGATCTTCCAGGCGTTGAAGTCGATCTCGGCGCTGGTGCTCGAGGACATCAACTCGAGCGATCGCGCGAAGGGCGGCAGCGTCGCGGGCGCCGCGAAGAAGCAGTCGCCGCCGCCGGTGGTGAAGACGACCGGCATCGACTCGCCGGCGCCGGCGACCGGCCACATGCCGGAGAAGGCGCCGAACAAGGTGCTCCGTCCGACGGCCGCGCGTCCCGCGGCCGCCGCGGCCAGCGCCGCTCCGCCGGCCGCCGCGCCCGCCGCCGCTCCGGCGCCCGTCGCGGCGCGGCCCGCTCCGGCGCGTGCCGCGGCTCCCGCCGCCGCGCCGCGCGCGGCCGCCCACGCGCCCGCGCCCGCGGCGACCGCGACGCTGCCGCCGCCCGCCGCTCCGGCCCACGAGGCGCGTCCCGCTCCGGTCGCGGCCGCCCGCCCGCAGGCGCGCGGCGTGATGAACGACTCGAAGGAGGCGCTGAAGCACGAGGTGCGCCAGATGGCGCAGCCGCGCGCGTCGGCGGCGGCCCCCGCGCCCGCCAGCGGCGGCGGCTCGAAGCTCGTCGCGTTCATGCTCTTCGGGCTCGTCGCCGGCGCGATCGCCGCGGTGGCGGCCGCCAAGTTCCTGCTCGGTTTCTGAGCGCCACGACCCTCTCGACCCCATTGCGGCGCCGCGGCGCCGCTCGCACGGATGGAGCACGACATGTCGAAGGACCAGGAGCTGCGCGAGAGCCGGCTGGTCTTCTATCGGAACGACCTCGGCCGCATCGACCGCGTGCTCGAGGAGTTCCTGCGCCTCGCCGGTGCGTCGAGCATCATGCTCGTCGACAAGGAGGGGCACATGATCACGCGCGCCGGCAAGGCGCCGAGCTTCGACACCGACACCATCAGCGCGCTCGTGGCCGGCTCGTTCAGCGCGACGCGCGAGATGGCGCGCCTCCTCGGCGAGAAGGAGTTCTCCGCCCTCTACCACCAGGGCGAGCGCGACAACATCCAGCTCTCCCTCGTCGGCGACCGCACGATCCTCACGGTCATCTTCGACGACTCGACGACGCTCGGCATGGTCCGCCTCTACGCGACCGACGCGGTGCGCAAGCTCGAGGACCTCTTCGTCGAGCTGCAGCGCAGCCGCCGCGAGGTCACGGCCGAGTCGAAGGCGGAGCTCGACGGGCTCGACCAGGTCAAGGACTCGGCGCGCGACACGCTCGACGCGCTCTTCGACGGGAACTGACGGGACGGGGAGCTACTGCTTCGGCAGCCGGGCGCGGTTGTTGGTCGCGTCGGTCTTCGCCGAGAGCGCCGTCTCCTTCGCCGCCTGCGGCGTCTTCGGGTCGGCGACCAGCGCGTCGGCAGCCTCGATCGCGCGGTCGTAGAGGCTCCGCGCCAGCAGGAAGTCGCGCTTGAGGTAGTCCTGCAGGATCAGCCCCGCGTCGTTCAGGTAGCGCGGGTCGGTCGGCGCGATCTCGATCAGGTGGGAGTAGGCGGTCCACGACTCGGCGTACTTGCCGGTCTCGCGGCAGAGGAACGCGTAGTCGTTGCAGACGTTCGGCTCGTCGGGCTGCAGCAGCCAGGCGTACTCGAGCAGCTCGCGCGCGGCGTCCTGCTTCTTCGCGTCGATCGACTGCTTCGCGAGGAACTGCAGCCCGGCCGCGACGATCGTCTCGCGCCCGAGGTGGGAGAGGAGCGCGCGCGCCCCCTCGCGGTCGGCGACGAACGCGCGCTTCCACTCCGTCGCCGCGTCGGGATAGCGCCGCTCCTTGAACGCGACCTCGGCGAGCCCGAGCGCGCACTGCACCTCGAGCGAGTCGTCGAGCGCGCGCGCCTTCTTGAACAGCGCCGCGGCGTCCTCGAGGCGCTGCTCGAAGAGGCGCGCCTGGCCGACGCAGAAGAGCGCGTAGCCGGGGCGCGGATCGTTCGCGGCGACGCGCTTCTCCGCCGTCGCCAGCGCCGTCTCGAGCGTCGCGCGCGCGGGCGCGGCGAGCTCCGGCACCTTGAGGTAGGCCAGCACCCAGTCGAGCGCCGGGCGGTCGAACGGCTCGATCTCGAACGCCTTCTTCCACGCCGCGAGCGCGTCGGTCCAGCGGCCGAACGCGTGCTCGAGGTCGCCGAGCCGCAGCCAGAGCTCCGCCGAGCCCGGGTCGTCGCGCACCATCGCCCCGAGCGCCTCCTTCGCGCCCTCGTAGTCGCCGGCGTTCCCCTCCGCGACCTGCTCGCGCACCGCGTAGTAGGCGAGGTGGCCCTTCAGCCGCCGCACGCCCGCCGCGTCGAGGCCGCGCTTCTGCGCCTCCTCCAGCGACGAGCGCGCGCGGTCGGCCTCGCCGAGCTCGAGGCACGCCTCGGTCGCGACGACCCACGGCTGCGGATCGGCGGCGGCGAGCGCGGCGGCGCGCTGCGCCTGCGTCTCGGCGTCGAGCAGGAAGTAGCGCGTCTCCTCCTCGTCGCCGCGGCCGACGGCGATGTGGCTGCGCGCGCGGCGGAGGAAGGCGCGCGCGAGCGCGAGGCGCGTCGGCGCGTCGTTGCACCCCTTCTCGATCGCGTCGAGCAGCGCGGTGCACGCGGCGACGTCGTTGCCGAGCGCGAGCTCGGCCATGCCCAGTCCGCCCAGCGCCTTCACGTCGTCGGGCGCGCGCTTGAGCTGGTTGCGGAAGGCGGTGCGCGCGAAGCCGGGCTTGCCCTGCTTCAGGTAGTCGAAGCCGTCGCCGCGCGACGACGCCTGCGGGAGGAGGAGCGCCAGCAGCAGCGCGGCGACGCTCATTCCTCGCCGTCGTCCTTCTCGCCGCCGTCCTTTCCGTCCTTCTCGTCGTCGCCCTCGTCGCCGCCGTCTTTCGCGTCGTCGCCCTTCTTCGCGTCGTCCTTCGCCTTCTGGTCGGCCGCCTTCTGCTCCTGCTCGGCGGCCCACTCCTCGGGCAGCAGCTTCTGCTTCCAGTGGGCGACCTCGCTGCGCTTCGGCAGCTTCGCCTCGAGCTCGCGCAGCAGGACGATCGCCTCGGCCGTGCGGTTCGACTGGTCGAAGACGTTGATCAGGTTGCCGTAGGCGTCGCCGAGCGCGGTCGTCGCCGCGGTCTTCTCGGCCGACGTGCGCTGGTCGTCGTGGCGCACCTCCTCGGCCCGCACGATCGCCTTGCGCAGCCACTGCTCGGCGCGGTCCATGTCGCGGCCGAGGTGGTACAGCAGGATCAGCGCCGCGTCGTTGAGGTAGACGGGGTTCTCGGGCTCGAGCGCCAGCGCGCGGCGGTAGGCCTGGAAGCTCTCCTCGTACTTCGTCGCCTCGCGCGCGAAGAAGGCCCAGTTGTTCCAGTTCTCGGCCTTGCCCGGCTCGACCATCGCGACCTTGCTCGCGAAGGCGCGGATCTCGTCCCAGTGCTCCTTCGTCATCGAATCGCCGCCGAACTTCTTCCACATCGCGTCCTGCAGCTGGTGGAGCATGTCGAGCGCGTTCGCGTCGCCCGGCGCGAGGTCGAGCGCCGACAGGAGCGCCGCCTCCGCCTCGGGGAACTTCTCCGCCAGCGTGAGCGCGCGGCCGCGGAAGGCGCGGAGCGTCGGCAGGTAGGCGTCGACCCGCTCCTGCAGAGCGGGATCGCGCTTGGCCGCCTCCTTGAAGTCGCGCTCGGCGTCGAGGTAGTGGCTGGCCGCCGCGTCGTACTTCTTCTCCTTGTTGAACGCGACGTGGCCGCGCAGCTCCTGGACGCGCGAGCGGTACCAGCGGGAGAGGGCCGGCTCGTCGACGAGGCCGGTGAGGAAGTCGATCGCCTCCTCGAACGACTGCCCCTGCTCGACGATGCGGAGGTAGGCCTCGTGGAGGCCGGTGTCGCCCGGCCGCAGCGAGAGCGCGCGCCGGTAGCAGCGCGCGGAGACGGCCGCGTCGCCCTTCGCGCCCGCGATCTCGGCGCGCCGCCGCCACGCCTCGACCTCGCCGTCGCCGAGCGCGGTGGCGCGCTCGAGCGCCGCCTCGGCGTCGGCGAGGCGCGCCGCGGCGCCGCCGTCGTCGCCGTTCTCCTGCGCGAACTCGCGCGCCATCAGCAGCGCGTCGGAGAGGTCGATCAGCAGCGCCGACGTCGGCTCGCCGAGCTTCTCCGCGTGGTAGAGCGTGTCGATCGCCTCGCTGAACTTCCCGCCGCGCACCAGCACGTGGCCGAGCGTCGCCCACGCCGCGCTGCCGCTCGCGTCGATCTCGACGGCCGTGCGCGCCGCCTCCTCCGCGAGCGCGATCGTCGCCTCGGCCTGCGCCATCCCGTCGTTCCCGTCGTCGTCCTTCGCGGCCTGCTGCTCGGCGACGGCGCAGCGCGCGCGCGCGAGCAGCGACCAGCCGCGCGCGTCGCGCGGCGCCGACGCGAGCGCCTCCTCGAGCAGGCGCGCCGCCTCCTCGAAGCGGCCCGCCTTCAGCGCCTCGCGGCCGCGCGCGAGGTCGCGGTCGACGTCGCGCTGCGCCCCGGCCGGCCCGACGGCCAGCGCGACGAAGAGGAGGGACGGCAGCAGGGTCGCGATCAAGGCGGGCTCCAGGGGCGGGGAGGCGGCCGGCGCAGTCGCTACCGCTGCGTGACGAGGTCACGAGTCGGGCGCGGACGGCGCGGGATGATAAGGCGACGCCGTGCGCCGCCGAGGCGGGGGATGCAAGGCGCGGTCCGGATCGGGCGGGCGCGCCGTACAGTTCCCGCCTCGCCGCGCCTTGGACCGGGTCGCGGGGGACGGGCAGGAGCAAGGTGGACGCAGGCGCGACGACGTCATCGGGGGAAACCCTCGTGGCCGACGGGCCGCGCCTCGACCTCGCGTCGGCGCTGCGGCTTTCGCGCGCGGCCGCGGCGCGGACCGGCCCGCTGGTGGTCGACCTCGCCCGCATCGAGCGTTTCACCGGCGGCGGCGCGGCGACGCTGGTCGCGCTGACGCAGGGGCGCGCGCTCCGCTTCACCGGCGCGAACGAGGAGCTGCGCCGCTACCTCGCCGAGCTGCCGCTCGCCGACATCGCCGGCGCGGCGCCGCTCTCCGCCGACCTCGAGGAGGAGGAGGAGATCGCCGAGGAGCCGGGCGGGCTGCCCGCCTCGCTCGAGACGGCGCGCGAGTTCGTCGCGCTCGGGCTCGAGTTCCTCTACTGGGTCTGCGTGGCGCCGTGGCGCGGCGCGCGCGTGCGCGTGGGCAAGGCGGTCACGGAGCTCCACCGCATCGGCGTCGAGGCGATCCCGATCGTCGCGCTCATCGCGGCGCTGATGGGGGTGATCCTCGCGCTCAACGCGGCGGGGCAGCTGCGCCTCTACGGCGCCGAGAAGTACACCGCGAACCTGGTCGGCATCGCGCTCACGCGCGAGCTCGCGCCCGTCATCACCGCGATCCTCGTCGCCGGCCGCTCCGGCTCCGCCATCGCCGCCGAGATCGCGACGATGCAGGTGAGCGACGAGCTCGACGCGCTGCGGGTGATGGGCATCAATCCGCGCTCGTTCCTGCTGGTGCCGAAGCTCCTCGCGATGACGATCGGCATGCCGGTGCTGGTCATCCTCGCGTCGCTGGTCGGCATCGGCGGCGGCTTCGTCGTCGCCGTCTTCGGGCTCGGGCTGCCGTTCGACCTCTACTGGGAGCAGTCGGTGAACGCGCTCCACGTGCGCGACCTGCTGCTCGGCACGCTGAAGGCGCTCTGCTTCGGGACGCTGATCGGGCTGACCGGCTGCACGCTCGGGCTGCGCGTGCGCGGCGGCGCGACCGGCGTCGGCCGCGTCACGACCAACGCGGTCGTCCTCTCCTACGTGCTGGTGATCGTCGCCAACGCCTTCTTCACGCTCCTCTTCTTCCTGGCGGACCTCTGATGGGCGGCGAGACGGTGGTCTCCGCCCGCGGCGTCTCCTTCGCCTACGGCGCGCGCGCCGTGCTGAAGTCGGTCAGCGTCGAGGCGCGCCGCGGCGAGATCGTGACGATCATGGGGCCGAGCGGCTGCGGCAAGACGACGCTGCTGCGCCTGCTCGTCGGCCTCGACCGGCCGAAGTCGGGCGAGCTCGAGGTCCTCGGCGAACGGATCGGCGCGCTCGACGAGGACCACCTCGACCGCTTCCGCCGCCGCATCGGGATGTGCTTCCAGTTCGGCGCGCTGCTCAACTCGCTCACGATCGGCGAGAACCTCGCGCTGCCGCTGCGCGAGGAGAAGCGCGTGCCCGAGGCGGTGATCGACGTGATCGTGCGCATGCGCCTCGCGCAGGTCGGGCTCCACGGCGCCGAGGCGAAGCTGCCGAACGAGCTCTCGGGCGGCATGCGCAAGCGCGCCGGCCTCGCGCGCGCGCTGGTGCTCGATCCCGACCTCCTCTTCTTCGACGAGCCGACGTCGGGCCTCGATCCGGTCACGGCGGCGGGTCTCGACCGCACGATCCTCGACGTGCGCCGCCAGAACGGGACGACGATGGTGATCGTGACGCACGACCTCGCCTCGGCGATGGCGCTCTCCGACCGCATCGTCGTCATGCTCGACGGCGCGGTGCGGGCGGAGGGGACGCCGGCCCAGCTCGAGGAGCAACGCGATCCCGCGGTCGCCGCGTTCCTCGGGCGGCGCGCGGCCGCGGCGGAGACGGGCGGCGGCGCCCCTTTCGTGGCGACCCACTTCGGGTGAGCATCGGGCCTCGCGGCCAGGAGCGGACGAACGATGGCATCGCGCAAGGAGAAGGTGAACGCCGGCCTGTTCGTGCTGATCGGGCTGCTGCTGCTGGCGGCCACGATCGCCGTGGTGGCGGGCGTCTCGCTGCGCCGCTCGGGCGACCGCTACCTGATCAAGATCCCGAAGTCGGTCGGCGGGCTGCGCGAGGGGTCGGTCGTGAAGTACCTCGGCGTCGGCGTCGGCCGCGTGATGGACGTCGACTTCCCGTCGGACGACCTCGAGTCGGTGCGCGTGATGATCGAGATCACGCGCCCGTCGACGCCGCTGCGCACCTGCACCTACGCGACGCTCTCCAGCAACTTCCTGACGGGCGAGACTTCGATCGAGCTGCAGGGCTCGGCCAACGACGCGCCGCGCCTGCTGCCGGGCGCGATCCTCGACTGGCGGCCGACGACGCTGATGCGGCTCGAGGACTCGCTGCCGGGCGTCCTCGACGAGATGAAGCGCGTCGTCGTGCAGCTCAACGAGCTGCTCGGGCCGCAGAACCAGGACAAGGTCACGGGACTGGTCGACGAGACGCGCGCGCGGGCGGCCGCCGCGCGCGCGCCGCTCGCGCCCCTCGCCGCGGAGGCGCGCGGGCTGCGCCAGGATCTCGCCAGCGCGAGCGACCGCATCGCGGTGGCGGCGACCGGCCTGCGCGTCGACGTGACCGAGAGCGTGCGCAGCGGCGTCGCCGACCTCAAGGCGGCGGCGAAGTCGATCGACGGCGTGGCGAAGCGGCTCGAGTCGATCGCGGGGAAGCTCGACGACGGCGTCGACGGCGTGCCCGCGGCGGTGGCGTCGATCCGCGAGGTCGCGACGACGATGGAACGCCTCGCGCGGACCACCGACGGCGTCCTCTCCGACAACCGCGACGGCGTGCGGCGCACCGTCGCCGACCTGCGCAGCGCCGTGCAGGCGCTGGCGACGCTGCTGGAGCAGCTCGACGAGAACCCGTCGCACCTGCTCTTCTCGGAACCGCCGCCCGAGCACGTGCGGGGCGCGGGCAGCTCGGGCGCGGCTTCGAAGGGAGGCTCGTGATGGGGGCGGGGACGAGGCGGATCGCGGCGGTCGCGCTGGCGCTTGGGGTCGCGGCGTGCCGCAGCTCGGCGCCGCCGGTCGAGGAGTTCCTGCTCGCGCCGCTGTCGGCCGAGCGCCTCGAGCCGCCGTCGGACGGCACGATGAGCTCGGCGGCGCGGCGCCTCCCGCCGCTGCGCCTCGAGCCGCTGGTCGCGCGCGGATTCCTCGACCGCCGCGAGATCTGCTGGCGCGAGGGACCGGTCCGCGCCGGTCCCTACCGCTACCGCCGCTGGGGCGAGCCGCCGACCGAGGCGGTCACGCGCCAGCTCGTCGAGCTGCTGCGCGCGCGCGGCCGCTTCGCGCAGGTCGACGCGAGCGCGCTCGCCGACGGGTGGGTGCGGATCACCGGCGAGCTGCTGGCGCTGCACGAGGAGAGCGGCGAGGCGGGCGACGACCCGCACGGCGTCGCGGCGATCGAGCTCTCGATCGAGGCGACCGACCCGGAGCGGAACGTCCGCGTGCCGCGTCGCATCGTGCACGTCGAGCGGCGCGTCGCGGCGGCCGACGACTCGATCGACGCGCTCGTCGCGGCGATCAGCGCGGCGCTCTCCGAGGTGCTGGTCGAGCTGGCCGCTCAGATCGAGGAGGTCGCCGCGCAGGCCGCCTCGTAGCCGCGCGGCACGCCGCAGTCGTAGAGGCGGCCGCCGCGCAGCACGACGCCGCGCAGCTTGCCCTCGAGCGCCAGCTCCTGCAGCAGCGGCGTGTCGTCGAGCTCGCCGCTCTTGCCGAGCTCGCGCAGCCGCGCGATGCGCTCGAACAGGTCGGGGCGATAGAGGTCGAACGGGAAGCCCTTCAGGAACGTCTCGCCGAGCTCCGGCGGCGCGCTTCCCTTCGGATGGACGCGCGTGATCGCGAGCGAGCGCAGCTCGGGTCCGCGCGCGGCGACGTCGACGAAGCCGGCGGCGCCGACCTGCGCGAGGTCGAGCGCGGCGCGGCGATGCTCGACGAGGCCGACGCCGTGCGCGGCGGGATGGTCGGCGAGCGCCTCGATCAGCTGCGCCGTCGCCGGCCGCTCGCCGAGCCAGAGGTTGTCGGGGAGCCAGCAGACGAACGGAGCGTCGCCGACGAAGGGCTGCGCGAGCGACAAGGCGTCGGCCACGCCGAGCGGCTGCGGCTGCACGACCCACTCGAGGCGCACGGTGGCCGTCGGCGCCTCGAAGCGGTCGCCGAGCGCGGCGCGGATCTCCGGCTTCGAAGGGCTCACGACGACCACGACCGACTCGATCCCGCTCGCCGCGAGGTCGCCGAGCGCGTGCGCGAGCAGCGACTTGCCGCCGACGACGAGCAGTTCCTTCGCACCGGCGCGCGCGATCGACTGCATGCGCGTGCCGCGACCGGCGGCGGGGATGACGGCGACGCGCGGGCGGGCCGCGCTCGGACGGGAAGCTATTGCCACGGAGTCGGTCCCACCGTCGGTCCCGTCGAAGTGCGCCCCGTGTGCAGCGGCGCGCGCAGGTTTGCCGGGCCTCCGCGGCGCCGGTATCTTCCTCGCACTCAACTGCATGCAGGATAAGGACTTTCGTCGATGGCTCAGCACGGGCGGAGCGCGGGGAAGCGGACGGGCGACCGCAAGGCTGCGGCGACGGCTGCGAGGGCGGTGGCCCTGACCGCCGCGCTCGGGTGCGCCGGTCTCCTCGCCGCGTGCTGGGACAGCGACGCGCTCGGCCCCCTCTTCGGCGCGCCGAACGAGGGCGGCGACGGCGGCTTCGATCCCGGCGTCGGCGGCGGCCTGCAGCTGCGCGACCTCTTCGTCAACGCGCGCTTGCTGCGCGACCCGCCCAAGATCGTGCGCACCGCGCCGGAGAACGACGCGACCGACGTGTCGGTGAAGACGGCGATCGTCGTCGAGTTCTCGGAGAGCATGCACGAGGCGGGCGTGCGCACGGGCCTCAGCCTCTTCCAGTCGGGCTCGTCGACGGCGACCGCCACGGTCTCGACCTTCTTCCAGGGCGACTCGGTCGTCGTGATGGTGCCGCAGTCCGACCTGCTGCCCAACACGCAGTACGAGATCGTCGTCGCCGGCCCCGTCGCCGACCTCCAGGGCGACGTGATCGAGCGGGGCAACGGCGCCGCCGACACGCGCTTCCGCTTCCGGACGATCCAGGGCAACGCCGACCCCGACTTCGACGTGATCTTCTCGACGCCGGCGCAGCAGGCGAGCGAGGTGCCGCGCGGGAGCGAGGCGGTGATCGTCTTCTCGGAGCCGATCGACGTGACGTCGACGGCGACCGGGCTGAACGGCGCCGGCAACCTCGTGGTGCGGCGCAACGGCACGTCGTTGCTGCTCAACACCGACTACACCGTCGCGACCTTCCCCAGCGCCAATCCGCGCGGCGCGCAGATCGCGTTCGCGACGATCGCGCCGGCCGGCGCCGAGGTCGAGATCGCGATCGACGACGACGTGCGCAGCGCCGACGGCCAGGAGTCGCTGGCGAGCGGCAACGGCTTCGACCTCAAGTTCACGGTGCAGGACACCGCGGTGCCGGAGGACGTCGCCTTCCCCGCCTCGCCGATCGTGCCGGGCGCGGACGGAGCCATCAGCTCGGTCACGCTGAACGCCTTCCCCGCCGACGTCGACCTGACGGCCGACGGCACGACGCCCGAGAAGGCGACGATCATCTACTTCGACGCGAGCGCCCAGAACGCGCTCCTCTTCACCAAGGACGCGACCGACCCGACGCAGTTCATCTCCGACCTCCAGCCGCAGACGACGCCGGCGCTGCAGGACGGCGACGTGATCGTCGGCGTCTACGTCGAGCGGCGCGGCTTCCGGTCGGAGGTGACGCTGCTGAAGGACCTGGTGAAGGACACGATCGGGCCGCGCCTCGTCGAGATGGGCGACCCGAACCTCAATCCGTCGACGCTGATCACGCAGGTGAACGACCCGGTTCTCCACGGCCGCATGAGCGAGCCGTGCGCCGGCGTGCAGATCGACTTCGACGGCCTGAACGTGCCCGACTTCAACTCGATCGAGTTCGCCGCCGGCCAGTCGACGGTGCGCCAGGACCTCTTCGTCACGTCGACGATCGACGACCCGCTCGCGACCTTCCCGGCCCAGCTCGAGCCGCGGCAGGCCTTCTCGCTGATCACGTCGGACATCTTCGGGAACCCGTCGGTCAACGCCGACTCCGTGTTCCACCTGACGGTCGGGATGGTCGGCGCCTCGATCGGGACCCCCGACGCGACCAGCGCCCTCTACGTCGCCGGCTTCGCGGGCGACCTCTTCCAGCCGTTCGCGACGGGCGCCGTGCTGGTCGACGACTTCCCGCCGAGCGCGACCGGCACCGGCCAGATCGCGCGCGGCCTCTCCAGCAGCGGCGGCGTCGCCCGCTTCACCGAAGCGGAGCTCCACGGCGTCGCGGCGAGCGACGGCAACGACGACGGCCTCATCACCGTGACGGTGCTGGCGAAGCGGTCGACGGGATCGACCACGGCGCTCTTCGGCCCGGTCACCTTCGCCGGCGTCCAAATCGCCACCGCCGCGAGCCCGCGCGCGATCCTGGCGCTGCTGACGCCCGAGGCGGTGGTGAAGCTCACCAACGACGTGCAGTGCGACATCCTCGGCGAGAGCCAGAACTCGCCGCTCGAGGTGGGCAGCGCGTTCGTCGACGACGTCGTGCCGGCGACGCAGCAGACCGAGAAGCTGCGTCCGCTCGTCCCGTCGCCGAGCCTCGCCGACAACGTCTTCGACCTGCCGCTGAACCAGCTCGAGTGCTTCGCCGCGACCGAGACGATCGCGTCGGGCGGCCTCTCGCTCTTCCGGTTCGGCAGCTCCGAGCCCTTCCTCGCGTCGGACGACCCGGGCCAGATCGGCTTCTCGAAGATCCGCGCGGTCGACTACACCGGCCAGGGGACGACCTACTCGGCGACGTCGCACCCGCAGCTGGTCCACTCGGTGACCTTCGACGACGTCGCGGTCAGCGCCGGCGGCGCGGTCGGCCTCGCCGGCACCGAGGCCGCAGGCGACCAGCTCCGCGAGCTGCGGCTCGTGTCGCGCCTGCCCGGCTTCGTCGGCTCCGTCGCGCTCGCGGGGACCTCCGCCTTCGTCAACAACGTGAACGACCGGACCGGCAGCGTGCTCCTGCCGCTGCCGCTGGTCACGAACGACTCGGTCGCGGGCAGCGGCTTCCAGGACTCGCCGTTCGAGCGGCTCCTCCAGCCCGACCTCCTCGACGACAACGTCGCGGTCGACACGACGCGCCTCCGCCGCAACCTGCGCGTCGAGCTGATCGTCGGCGACAAGAACGCGACGCTCGGCAGCGCCGCCAGCACGCGCGAGCGCTTCCTGCTCGACCCGTCGGCGGCCGACGCGCAGACCGCCGCGCCGCAGCACGTGCCGGTGGTCACGGTCACCGACAGCAACCATCCGCCGCAGATCGACTGGACCGAGGAGACCGGCGGCGAGGGGATGCACTGCCTCTCGCTGGTGAGCCTCCTCAACCTGCAGCAGTGGCGGATCTTCGTCCCGGCCGGCGCCGCCGCGAGCGTGTCGATGCGCGTGCCGAGCCTGCCGGCGGTGATGCCCGACGGCGTCGGCACGACCGACTTCTCCGTGCCGGCGACCTTCCGCTGCTTCGTCGAGTCGTTCGACTTCGACCCGACGCACGTCTTCGCGCCGGGCTCGACCGAGCAGTACCACTTCGATCCGCAGCGCTGGTGGCAGAGCGACCTCGAGCGCGAGTTCCTGAAGGCGTCGCGCTCCGATCCGCTGCGCACGATCTCGACGAACTGAACGCGGCGATGGAGGTCCCCGGCTCCGCGGTCGCGCTGCTGTCGTCGGGGCTCGACTCGACCGTCGCGCTGGCGCTCGCGCGCGAGCGCGGGCCGGTGGCGCTGGCGCTGACGATCGACTACGGGCAGCGGGCGGCGGCGCGCGAGGTTGCGCGGTCGCGCCAGCTCGCGGCGTGGTTCGGCGTGCCGCACGAGGTGGTGGCGCTCCCCTTCTTCGGCCGCCTGCCGGCCGGCGGCGCGCTGCTCGACCCGAAGGCGTCGCTGCCGCGACCCGATCGCGCGACGCTCGACCGCGGCGGCGCGGCGGTGGAGGAGAGCGCGGCGCGCGTCTGGGTCCCGAACCGCAACGGCGTCTTCGTCGAGGTGGCGGCCGCCTTCGCCGAGGCGATGGGGGCCACCCGCGTCGTCGTCGGCTTCAACCGCGAGGAGGCGGCGACCTTCCCCGACAACTCGCAGGACTACTTGCGCGCGCTCGACGCGGCGCTCGCCTTCTCGACGCGCGGGAAGGTCCGGGTCGAGGCGCCGACCGGCGCCCTCGACAAGGCGGCGATCGTCGCGGCGGCGGCGTCGCGGCAGCTCCCCTTCGAGCTCCTCTGGCCCTGCTACGAAGGGGGCGAGCGGCCGTGCGCCACCTGCGAGTCGTGCCAGCGCTTCCTGCGCGCGGCGGCGCGCTGCAACGTCGCCGTCCCGTGGGTCGCGCCGCCTCCGTGAGCCTCCGGGGAAGTCGAGGGTTTACTGCCCGAGGGGGCGCTGCTAGCTTCCTCGCCCTTCAGAAACCAAGAACGGTCCTCGAGGAACACGGTCGTCGAGCGCCACCGCGAGCGTTGCGGTCCCGCGGCGACCCCGAAGGAAGGTCCGGGCTCCGAGAGCCCGGAAGACGTGCATGGCCACCTCCGCCGAAACGAAGACGAAGCTGATCCACGACTACCGGCTGGCCGAGAACGACACCGGCTCGCCCGAGGTCCAGATCGCGCTCCTGACCGAGCGCATCACCGGCCTCAACGACCACTTCAAGTCGCACAAGAGCGACTACGCCGGCCGCCGCGGCCTGCTGATGATGGTCCACCGTCGCAACACGCTGCTCAAGTTCCTGAAGGACCGGAGCCGCCCGCGCTACGACGCGATCGTCAAGCGCCTCGGACTGCGCGCGACCTGAGCGTCCTCGAGCCTGCGCGCGCGCCCCGGGCTGCACGCGCCGGGGCCGCGGCGGGCCGACCGCGATGGCGCCCTCGTCCCCGTTCCCAGTCGTCCCGCGCCCGACGTTCCGTTCGGGCTCGCGCTGCGTCGACGCAGCGCCCGCTTCGCGCGCTCTGCGCATGAACTCCGAAGAAGAAGGAAGGCAGTGACCTCCATGGATACCTCCGCCACCCGCTCGCTCGACTCGAACGCCCACGGCCAGGCCTACCTCGACACGGCGATCTCGGTGGAGCGTCAGCTCGGCCGCGAGACGCTGCGCATCCAGACCGGCCTCCTCGCCAAGCAGGCCGACGGCGCCGTGATGGTGAGCTACCGCGACTCGCACGTGCTGGTCGCCGTCTCGTCGGGCAAGCCGTTCCGCGAGCAGGACTTCTTCCCGCTCACGATGGACTACCGCGAGCGCACCTCGGCCGCGGGCAAGTTCCCGGGCGGCTTCATCAAGCGCGAGACGCGCCCGTCGCAGAAGGAGGTCCTCACCTCGCGCCTGATGGACCGGCCGGTCCGGCCGCTGTTCGCCGAGGGCTACAAGGACGAGGTCGAGGTCATGGCGACCGTGATCTCGGCCGACCCCGACTACGACCCCGACGTGCTGGCCGTCATCGGCGCGTTCGCCTGCCTCCACATCTCGAAGATCCCGTTCCTCGGCGGCGGCGGCGCGGTGCGCGTCGCGCTCAAGGACGGCCAGCCGATCCTGATGCCGACCGACGCGGAGCGCAAGGACGGCACGCTCGACCTCGTCGTCGCCGGCCATCGCGCCGCGGTCTCGATGGTCGAGGCGGGCGCGAAGGGGATCAGCGAGGAGGCGATGCTCGGCGCGATCGAGGTCGGCGCCAAGGCGATCCAGACGATCTGCGACGCGCTCGACGAGCTGCGCGAGAAGACCGGCAACAAGCCGAAGCTCAAGGTGACCCCGCCGGTCCGCGACGAGGCGACCTTCGCGAAGATGAAGGGCGAGGCGTGGAGCGACCTGCGGGCCGCGATCCTCACGCCGGGCAAGCACGCGCAGAAGGCGGCGGTGAAGGAGCTCGGCGCGAAGACGGTCGAGCGCCACCTCGGCGGCCTCGCGGCCGGCACGCCCGAGCGCGACAAGCGCGAGAAGGAGCTCAAGAGCCTCTGGGGCGACCTCGTCTCGGAGCGCACGCGCGAGATGATCCTCGCCGAGCAGCTCCGCGCCGACGGCCGCGACCTGAAGACCGTCCGCCCGATCCGGATCGCGCTCGGCGTCCTGCCGCGCGTCCACGGCACGGCGATCTTCACCCGCGGCGAGACGCAGTCGCTGACGCAGGTGACGCTCGGCACGCAGGACGACGAGCAGCGCGTCGACGGGCTGCGCGACCCGATCCGCAAGCGCTTCTACCTCGACTACAACTTCCCGCCGTACAGCGTGAACGAGGTCAAGCCGATCCGCGGCCCGGGCCGGCGCGAGATCGGCCACGGCGTGCTGGCCGAGCGCGCGCTCGCCGCCGTCGTGCCGCCCGACGAGACCTTCCCCTACACGATCCGCGTCATCTCCGACATCCTCGAGAGCAACGGCAGCTCGTCCATGGCGACGGTGTGCGCCGGCTCGCTCGCGATGATGGACGCCGGCGTGCCGCTCACGGCGCCGGTGGCCGGGATCGCGATGGGCCTCGTGACCGACGGCACGCGCACCCGCATCCTCACCGACATCCTCGGCGGCGAGGACCACGACGGCGACATGGACTTCAAGGTCGCCGGGACCGCCGACGGCATCACCGCGATGCAGATGGACGTGAAGATCCAGGGGCTCGACCTCGGGATCATGAAGCAGGCGCTCGCGCAGGCGAAGGAGGGGCGCCTCCACATCCTGTCGGTGATGAACTCGGTGCTGCCCGCGGGCCGGCCGACCGTGTCGCAGCACGCGCCGCGCGTCGCGCGCCGCATGATCCCGATCGAGAAGATCGGCGCGCTCATCGGGCCGGGCGGCAAGAACATCCGCATGATCCAGGAGCGGACCGGCACCAACGTCGAGGTCGACGACACCGGCAAGGTGATCATCTCGGGCAAGAGCCAGGAGGCGATCGAGGAGGCCGCGCGCTTCGTCGACGCCTTCACGCGCGAGGTCTCGATCGGCGACGCCTTCGAGGCGACCGTCGTCGAGATGCGCGACTTCGGGGCGTTCGTCGAGCTCGTGCCGGGCCAGGACGCGCTGCTGCACGTGACCGAGATGTCGGACGACTTCGTCCGCGATCCGCGCGACATCTGCGACGTCGGCCACAAGATCAAGGTCAAGGTCATCAACGTCGACCCGAGCGGCAAGATCAAGGTGAGCGCTCGCGCCAATCCGGGCTCGCCGCGCAGCGGCGGCGGCGGCGGTGGTGGTGGCGGTGGCCACGACGGCCCGCGCCCGCCGCGTCGCGATGGCGGCGGTTACGGCGGCGGCGGTGGTGGCGGTGGTGGCCATCGCGGCGGTCCGCGCCACGATCGCGGTGACCGCGGCGGCGGTGGCGGCTACGGCGGAGGCGGCGGCCACGGTGGTGGCGGCGGTGGCTACGGTGGTGGCGGCGGTGGCTACGGTGGTGGCGGCGGTGGCGGCGGTGGCTACGGCGGTGGTGGTGGCCAGGGTGGCGGCGGTTACGGCGGCGGCGCTCCCGACCAGGGAGAGTCGCGTCCGCCTCGCGGCGACCAGGGTCAGGCTCCGCCGCCGACTGCTCCGTTCGATGATTCTGATCCCATGGGCACGCCAGACCAGGGGAACGAAGGGGACGGCGGGGGCGGCGGCGACGGCGGCTTCAGGCGCCGTCGCCGGCGGCGCTGAGCGAGTGGCAGGGGGCGGATGCACGCCATCCGCCGCAGCGCTCCCGCGATCGATTTCCAGGGCGAGCCGGCATCCGCGCCGGCGAACAGCAGGAGAAGTTCGCAAGGGCCGAGTCCGTACGCCGACGCGCCTGGTGCGCGCGCCGGCCAGCCGCCGCGAAGAGGCGTCCCGAAGATGGAACGCGGTCCCGCGGAACGTCGTCGTGGCGGCGCGAGAAACCTCCGGCAGGGTTGCCGGCAAACAAGGGACCTGCGCAGGTCAGGAGTTCGAGTCCATGCCGCAAGGGAAGATCAAGTGGTTCGACAACAAGAAGGGCTACGGGTTCATCACGATCGACGGGATGGAGGACATCTTCGTCCACTACTCGCAGATCGAGGGCCAGGGCTTCAAGACGCTGCGTGACGGCGAAGCCGTCGAGTGCGACGTCGTCCAGGGGGCCAAGGGGCTCTACGCGGAGAAGGTGCGCCGGCTCGAACCGGTGACCTGAACGTCCCCCCAGTCGTGCGGGTTTCTTGCGGCCCGGTCGACCCGCGCGGTCGGCCGGGCCGCGCGCTTTTCCCGGCGTGAACGATCGGGCCGCGCTTCTTTAACGTTCGCGACCCGATGCACCCCCTCGCCTGCCAGTTCCTGGCCGCGATGGCGACGCTCGCTCCGGCTCCGCCGCGCGAGGAGGCCGTCGCCTGCCCGGCCGCGGCGAGGCCGATCGTCGTCGACGGCGACCTCGACGAGTGGCGCCTCTCCGAGACGGGCTTCAAGGCGCTCTCGGGCGGCGACCCGGCGTTGCCGCAGAAGGACCTGAGCGCCAGCGCGGCGGCCCGCTTCGACGGCGACGCGCTCTACCTCGCGGTCCGGCTCCAGGACGAGCAGCGGATCGTCGACACGCCCAACTTCTGGGACGCCGACGGCCTCGACCTCTGGTTCGAGCCGCCCGCCGGCGCGCGCGGCGCCGCGGGACGCACCCGCCTGGTGCTGCTCCCGTTCAACTCGGGGCGCCGCTTCGGCGTGATCACCTGGCAGGGCAAGCAGGTGCTGGGCGCGGGCGGCATGAACGGCGTCGAGCTCGCGGCGCGCGAGCTGGCCGAGGGCTCCGGCGCGTTCGCGATCGAGGCGCGCGTGCCGCTGCGCCCGCTCGGGATCGAGCCGCGCGACGGCGGCGAGATCGGCTTCGAGCTCTCGATCCGCGACCACGACGGCGGCGAGCGGAGCGACGGCGACGCGCCGCCGCCGGAGCGGGCGCTGATCTCGTGGAGCGGCCGCACCGACCTCTCGCAGGCGGCCGGCGCGCTGCCGCGGCTCCGTTTCGCCGGCGAGCCGCGGCCGGCGCGCGGCAGCGGCGGCTGGCGCGACACGACGCTCGGCGCGACGGCGGCGCTGGCGGTGCTGCTCCTCTCGTGGCTGGTCGGCAAGTCGGCGCGCCGCGCGCAGCGCGCGGTGCAGTCGCGGCTGCGGAGCTGGCGCGCCTACGGGCTCGCGGCGTTCGGCGCGATCGCGCTGCTGCTCGCGCTGGGCGTCGACGTCGCCGAGTCGATCGCGACGTGGCGGACCGAGGCGGCGCTGCGCGAACGCGGCGGGCACGTCGCCGTCGCGCTGGCCGAGCTCGAGAAGGGCGAGGTCGCGGCGCGGATGCGCGGCGCCGACGACGCGACGCTGCGCGAGCTGCTGGAAGGACGGCCGCTGGCGGTCGCGGAGTCGAACCGCTTCGAGCCGGTGGCCGTCCTCTCCGACGACGAGCGCGGGCCGGGCGACTACCGGTCGCTCGACCCGATCGCGGGCGTCCCCTTCTCCGAGTACGGCGTCCGGCTCGGCGGCTCGCGCGACGCGCCCGACAGCGTGCAACTGCTCGACGTGCGCCTCGACGCGCCGCAGAAGGTGCGCCGCGTCCACCTCGCGGTGGCGGCGCTGCTGCCGGCGGCGGCGCGCGCCGGGTCGGGCCAGATCGTCGACGCGGTCGAGGCGCAGCTCCGGTTCGCGCAGCGGCCGGCCGACGCGGTGCAGGTCCACCGCTTCACGATCGATGACGCGCGCAGCGACCCGGTCGGCCACCAGGAGCGGACGTGGGGACGGGCGCGGCTGCGCGCCGGCCCGCGCGACGAGCCGTGGCTGGCGACCGAGCTCGCGGGGCAGGAGCTGCGCCACGTCGACCACTTCGTCGTCGAGGTCGAGCCGCCGGCCGGCCCCGCCGCGAGCGACGGCGAGGCGGCGCTCGAGCGCATCACGCTGCTGCCGGCCAAGGCCGCGGCGGCGGCGACGCTCTGGGTCTCGGGCGTCACGCTCGAGCTCGCCGGCCCGACGCCGCGCTACGTGCCGCTCGCGCTCGGCAGCGTCGACCGCAACGGCTATCCGCTGCCGATGCGCGCCGGGCGGCCGGCGCCGCGCGAGGCGCGGGCGGTGCCGAAGGGCGGCGGCGAGGCGACGCGCACGCTGCTCTACGGACGGACCGGCCAGCCGCCGCTCGAGCTGCAGCGGCTGCGCGTCTACTACCGCGCGGAGGGGCCGGTGCTGCGCGCGCTGGCCGACACCGCGACGCTGCGCGTGCGCGCGTGGATCCTCGTCGCGCTCGAGGGGCAGGCCGAGCCGCTGCGGATCCCGCTGCGCGCCGGGCTCGAGATCGACGACGCGCAGCTCTACGAGCCGCAGCATCCCGCGTCGATGACGAGCTTCCTCGCGTCGACCTTCGAGACGCGCCAGGGGCTGCTCCACTACGACGGCTTCGAGCTGCCGCTGCCGGCCGCGGCGGTCGGCGCGCCGCTGCGCATCGCGCGCGTCGAGCTCGAGCAGCCGGCGGAGTCGCGCGGCGCGCTGGTGGTCGCCGGGATGTCGGCGCTGGTCCACGACCAGCCGCCGCCGGCGCCGCAGCTCGAGGCGCTGGTGGTCGGCGACGGGAAGCTGGCGCTGGCGGCGCCGGTGCGCGCCGCGCTGGCCGACGCCGATCCCGAGGTCGGCTTCGCGATCGCGCGCGGCGGCGTGATCCGGCAGGTGGGCGGCGCCTTCCCGCCGGGCGAGGCGCAGCGCCTCGTCGGCACCGGCTGGACGCGCGCGGGCGAGCCGTCGCGCACGCCGCAGGTGGTGCGCGAGCAGCGGCTCGGCCGCGAGTGGCTGACCGTCCCGCTGCCGGTCGCGCTCGGCGGCGCGGCGTGCGACGTCGTCCTCTTCTGCGAGCGGCCGACGCTGTCGGGGCTGCGCGCGGGGCGCGGCGCGGCCGCGTGGATCGTCGGGCTGCTGGCGCTGCCCTTCCTGCTGCTGCTGATCGTCGACGCGCTGGCGCGCGTCGCCCGCGTGCGCACGCGCCTCTCCTTCCTCTTCCTCTTCACGTCGCTGGCGCCGCTGATCGTCCTCTTCGCGGTGCTGGCGAACGTCGTCGCGGGCGAGCAGCAGCGCGGCGAGGAGCGGCGCGCGGGCGAGATGCTGGCGCAGTTGCGCGGCCGCGCGGAGCGGCTGTGCGAGCTGGCGACCGACCACGCGCAGCGGACGCTGCGCGACCTCGAGTCGAGCGAGATCCTGACCGCGCGCGTCGGCGACGACGAGGTGCGCCGCCGCCTGAAGCAGATGGCGCAGGCGTTCCCCGATCCCGACGTCGCGATCGCGATCGTGGTCGAGGCGCCGAGCGAGGCGGGCGCGGCGCGGCGCATCCACTCCGACGCGCTCGCGGCCGGCGACCCGCGCTTCGACGCGCCGCACGAAGGGCTCGCGCTCTCGTGGGGCGAGGTGGTCTTCTCGGGCACGGCGCAGAACCGGCGGCGCGGCTTCAAGGTGCGCGTCGCCGGGCGCGTCGACGCCGCATCGCTCGGCGCAGTGCGATTCGCCGCCGACGAGGGCGAGGCGATCGCGCTGCTGGCGCCGCGGCTGCGGCGCGACGGCGGCGACAGCGAGGGCGGCGAGCCGCTCGCGGTGCGCGGCAACCTCGGGCTCGACGGCGGCGTGACGCGCGCGGCGGCGCGCGAGCTCGACGCGGGGCGCGGCCTCTTCTTCGAGCCGCTCGCCGGCGGCGGGAGCTGCGGCTTCGACCTGCTGCGCGGCGCTTCGGGCGACCCGGTGGCGATCGTCGCGGCGGCGATCGGAGCGCGGCCGGTGAGCGTGCAGATCGGGCCGCTGCCGCTCGACCTCGTCTGGTTCGTGCTGCTGCTGGGAGCGGTGATCCTCGCCGCGTCGCACTTCCTGGGCTCGGTCGTGACCGAGGGCGTGACGCGGCCGCTCGCGCGCATGCTGCGCGGCGCGATGGAGCGCGTGGAGGGGGCGCGGCTCGCGGCGCGGCCGCCGACGGGCGGGCGCGACGACGCGGAGGACGAGGTCACGTCGCTCGAGTCGTCGTTCGAGCGGCTGTGGGACGAGCTCGCGCTGCGCGGCCGGCAGCAGGCGCTGCTGGTCGAGCTGATCGGCGCGATGGCGCAGCCGGGCGAGCTCGGCGAACGGGCGAGCCGCGCGCTGCGCTTCGTGCGCGAATTGCTGGGCGGGCAGGCGCTGGCGGTCTACCTCGTCGATCCGGTCGACGAGTCGCTGGCGCGCGTCGCCGAGCTGAACGAGGGGAACGAGTCGCCGCTGCCGGCGCGCCTCGAACTGGCGTCGGCGCGCGCGTGGCTGCTCGACCGGCGGCCGCGCTCGCTGCCGACGGCGCAGCTGCCGCCGGAGGCGCAGCCGTGGGGCGGCAAGGCGGCGCGCCTCGTGATCCTCCCGCTCGAGCTCGGCGTGCGGGCGACCGGGTTGATCCTGCTGCGCGACCACTCGCCCGACGATCCGCTCGCGGCGCGCGATCCGGCGCTGGTGGCGGGCGTCGTCGGGCAGGTGGCGGCCGGCATCGAGCGCGCGCGCCTCGAGACGCGCACGATCGAGGAGCCGGAGACGGGCCTCTTCGTCCACGCCTACTTCGTGGCGCGCGTGCAGGAGGAGGTCGACCGCGCGGCGCACGACCGCAAGTCGGTGGCGGTGGTGCAAGCGCGCCTCGACCTCGCGGGCGCCGACGATCCGGCGCAGCGCGACGAGGTGCGACGCGTCGCCGCGACCTGCGCGCGCGAGCTGCGCCGCATCGGCCGCGACCGCGAAGTGGTGGGACGCCGCGCGCCGCTCGAGTTCGAGCTCCTCGTGCCGTCGGGCGGGCGGGCGCGCGCCGAGGCGGTGGCGAACGAGCTGCGCTCGCGCCTGGCCGATGCGCAGGCGCTCGGGCCCGAGCTGGCCGCGCGGCTGCGGACCGCGGTCGTCGCCTTCCCCGAGGAGGCGCGCAGCGCCGACTTCCTCTTCGCGCTGCTGCGGCGGCGCCTCGACGCGTCGGTGGCGACCGACGTCGTGCCGGGCGGCGCGGCGACGCTCGAGCGGTTCCAGCGGCGCTTCCCAGAGTTCGGCTTCGGGTCGCCGCGGATGGAGCCGGTGCTGCGCCAGCTCGAGAAGGCCGCGGCCAGCGACGCGACGGTGCTGCTGACCGGCGAGACCGGCACCGGCAAGGAGGTGGCGGCCCACCTGCTCCACCGCCTCGGTCCGCGCGCGAACGGGCCGTTCGTCTCGGTCCATTGCGCCGCGATCCCGGAGACGCTGCTCGAGTCGGAGCTCTTCGGCCATGAGAAGGGGGCGTTCACCGGCGCCGACCAGCGGCGGCTCGGGCGGTTCGAGGAGGCGCACGGCGGGACGTTGCTGCTCGACGAGATCGCCGAGATCCCGCTCGAGACGCAGGTGAAGCTGCTGCGCGTGCTGCAGGAGCGGCGGCTGCGGCGGCTCGGCGGGAGCGAGGAGATCTCGGTCGACGTGCGTCTCGTCACGGCGACCAACCAGTCGCTCGACCGCGCCGTCGCGGGCGGCCGTTTCCGCGAGGACCTGCTCTACCGGCTGAAGGTCGTCACGATCGAGCTGCCGCCGCTGCGCGAGCGGCTCGACGAGATCCCGCAGCTGGCCGACCGCTTCCTCGCGATGCGCCGCGCCGCCGATCCTTCGTGCAAGGTGAGAGGCATCGAGCCGGCCGCGCTCGACCTCCTCGCGCGCCACGCGTGGCCGGGCAATGTCCGCGAGCTGCGCAACGTGATCGAGCGCGCGGTCGTCCTCGGCGACGGCGAATGGGTGCGGCGCGAGGACCTCGAGCTCCCGTCGACGCGGAACGGCGGTGCCGCGGGAACGGCGCGCGTCTTCGCGCCGATCGGTCGCGCCGCCGCGGGGGCGACCGCGTCTTCTGCGGGCGCCGCGAGCAGCGGTGAGGCGGCGACCCCGGTCTCACCCGCGATCGGTAGCGAGCTGACGGAGCGGCTCCGTCGAGTGGTGGAGATGGTGGTGGCGGTGGGAGGGTCGATGACTTCGAAGCGCTACTGCGAGCAAGCGCAGATCTCCCAGCGCACCGCCCTGCGCGACCTCGCCGAACTCGTCGAACTCGGCTGGCTGGTCCGGGAGGGGACGCGCCGCGGAGCGATCTATCGGGTCCGTGACCGCTCCCAAGCGGGGGGCCAGGAGGGTGCCTCAGTGGTCCGGGTGGACACCTCGGTCGTCTCGAAGGAGTGAATTCCAAGCGCTGAGTTCGAGAAGTGGTCGAGCTCTGAAATCGCACCGAAGCGGTTCAGTTGTACGACAGATTCGGACTTCATTCCGCCAACCCGCAGTTCATGGCGGAATTTCGGAGCAGCGACAGGATTCTCGAAGTCCGCCATTATTGGTACAGAATGAATACTTTGTACTGTCCATAACATGCTTCAAATAAAAGCGTTACGTATCAATCGAAGCTCTCAGGAACGCATTCCTGTTTGAGCACGGCCCCTCACGATTCCGACACGGCACACGGCTTGTTCCTCCTCCGGGCGTTCGAGCCAGGCTGGCGGATATGGGTTCGCCAGCGGTTGGATGGCAACGGGGGGCCGACATGGCGAAGAGCTCGACCGCGGCGACGCGTCTGCTCCGCCACGGGCTGGCGTTGCTGCTGGCCGGGGTGGCGTTCTGCCCCGCGAGCTTCGCGCATGCCACGAAGCCGATGCCCCGCGTTTCGGTCACCGGCAAGGTGCTGCTCGGCGATCCGAAGGCGTTCCGGGCGATCGGGACGATCGACCGCCGGGCGCTGATGGACCGGATCCCGGCCTATCGGGCGCTGCGGAGCGAGTCGGTCGCGCGCCACTCGGCCCGCTACCACTTCCTGATCTACGAGGCGAATCGCGAGCTGCAGCGCGTCGTCGCGTCGGCGGCGCGACTCCACGGCGTCGACCTCGTCGTCGAGACGGGCGGCGTCGCCGTCGCTGGCATCGAGCTCGTCGACCTCACCGCGTCGGCGCTCGAGGTCCTGAAGCAGCCCGAGAAGCCGGAGAAGTCGCGATGAGCCGCTTGCTCGCGCTCCTCGCGTTGCTGGTGGTCGCGACGAACGGTTGCGTCCAGGAGCAGGTCCGGCCGCGGCCGCGCTCGTTCCGCGTCGTCGAGGGCGACCACGCGCGGACGGCGTCGCCGACGCGCGGCGCCGAGTCGGCGCGCGGACCGAAGGCGCTCGAAGGCGTGAAGCCGATGGAGCCGGCGGCGACGCAGGACGAGCTGCGCGCCGACGTCGTGAACGAGGACGAAGGGCCGGCGTCGAGCCCGTTCCACCGCTTCGAGTGGAACCTCATCCGCAACGCCGACGGCACGCTCACGAAGATGTACTACTTCCGGGCGCAGCCCAACGGCCCCGGCGCCAAGGTCTACGTCGAGCTGCTGCAGCGCTTCATCCCCGGCTTCTCCGGCCTCGCGCCCGACCAGGACTACTGGGTCAAGGAGAAGTTCCTGATCGACCCGCGCAAGGAGAGCCACGAGTCGTGGGAGAACGGCGGCAGCTCGGGCCTGGTGCTCGGCACCGGCCAGGTCGCCGACCTCTTCATGGTGACGGCCCCCAAGGACATGCTCCAGCAGATCGACGAGCTGCTGGCGAGCCTGATGGCCGACGTGCCGCAGATCGAGATCGAGACGACGATCGTCGAGATCGCGCTCGACGACGAGCTCGCGACCGGGATCAACACGTCGGTCACGCGCGGCACGCCGACGAATCCCAGCGGCAGCCTGGTCGAGGACGTGACCGTCAAGCTCGCGCAGAACCTCGTCAGCGGCGCGTTCGGGACCTTCCACGCGATCCACGACGACACGGTCGTCAGCGGCCTGATCGAGCTGCTGCAGTCGACGACGAACTCCGAGGTCCTCTCCTCGCCGAAGCTCGCGGTCCTGAACGGCCACCGCGCGATCATCGACACCGGCTCGGAGACGCCCTTCTTCACGCCGGCCTTCAACGGCAGCAGCGTCTCGGCGATCACGACCCAGTTCAAGCCGACCGGGATCTCGGTCGTCGTGACGCCGTTCATCCTGACCGCCGGGATGGTGCAGCTCGAGATCTCGGTCGAGGTCTCGGCCGTGACCGGCTTCGTGACCGCGGCGATCAGCGCGGACGCGTCGGTCGAGAACCCGCTGATCTCGCGCCGCAACGCCCACACGGTCGTGAACGTGCCGTCGGGCAAGACGGTGCTGATCGGCGGCCTGGTCACGACCGATGACATCGAGACGGTCGACAAGGTGCCGTGGCTCGGCGACGTGCCGCTGCTCGGCTACCTCTTCAAGCGGAAGACGACGAGCTACCGGAAGGCGCAGGTCCTCTTCTTCGTGAAGCCGCGCATCCTCGAGACGAAGCTGCGCGAGGCGGAGATCTACGACCCGGCGGAGGAGCTGCGCCGCTGACGCGCGGCGCGGCGACGACGGACCGAAGCGACCGGAGAGCAAACTCACCCGCGGCCAACTTTTCGGCCGACCGACGGCCTGCCGGGATCCTGCGTGGGGACGCAGCTGGATCCCGGCGGGCCGTCACTCTTCCGCGGCGCGAGGGCTCGCGGCGCCGCGCGCCAGAAGAGCGGTCACTTCACCTCGATCGTCGCCTTCTTGATCTGCAGCGGCTCGGTCGGGTGGCCGCCCTTCGTGCCGCACTTCTCGAGGTCGCGCAGCGTCGTCTCGGCCCCCTCGACGATGTCGCCGAAGAGGGTGTGCTTGCCGTCGAGCCACGGCGTCGCGGCGAAGGTGAGGAAGAACTGGCTGCCGTCGGTGCCCGGCCCGGCGTTGGCCATGCTGAGCTTCGCCGGCTTGTCGTGCTTCACCTCGGGCTTGAACTCGCCCGCGTACTGGTAGCCCGGCCCGCCCGAGCCGCTGCCCGTCGGGTCGCCGCCCTGCGCCATGAAGCCCGGGATCACGCGGTGGAAGGAGACGCCGTCGTAGAAGCCGAGCTGCGTCAGGTAGATCGTCGACGAGCAGTGCATCGGCGCGACGTCGGGCATCAGCTTGATCTTGAGGTTGCCCTTGTTGGTCTCGAGCACCCAGAAGTAGCTCTTCTTCGCGTCGAACGTGAGCTGCGGCGGCTTCGGCAGCTTGAGCTTCCAGTTCTTCGCGGTCGTGTCGACCTTCTTCTCCTCGATGAACTTCTTGATCGTCTCCATCGCGTCGGCGCCTGCAGCCACTTCCTTCTCCGCGGGCGCAGCCGGTTTCTCCTGCGTCGCCGGCGCCGCGGCGGTCGGGGAGGCCGAGGCGGAAGCGGGCGCGCTGCCGAGCGTGCCCGTGATCAGGAGCAGTGCCGAAGAGAGCGCGAACAGGCGCATCGTGTCGTTCCTTGTTTGCGAATCGGGTGGGGACTGCTGCCGCGAACCGCCACGGCGGGCCGACACATTGGCGGCGGGGGGCGGCGCCTTCAAGGGAGGCAGCGGACGCCGCGCCGCGCCTCCCGGGCGCGGCGACTCGGCACGGGGCGGCGCGAGGATCAAGCGGGCCGGACGCTCGTGACGACGCTCCGCGCCTCGCGCTGGCAGAGCGCGTCGAGCAGCAGGCCGGCGAGGTCGCGGCCGGTCGCCGCCTCGAGCGCCTCGAAGCCGGGCGAGGCGTTCACCTCGAGCAGCTCGGGCCGCGTGGCGCCGATCGCGTCGACCGCGCCGAACGGGAGGCCGACCGCGGCGAGCGCGGCGACGGCCAGCTCCGCCGCGGCGGCGGCGCGCGGCTCGATCGCGACGAAGCGCCCGCCGCGATGGGCGTTGCTGCGGAACTCGCCGGCGGCGGGGAGCGCGCGCGCCGCGGCGACGACGCGGTCGCCGATCACGAAGTGGCGCTCGACCGGTCCCGCCGCGGCGCGATCCGCCTGCAGCAGGAACGACTGGCCCGCGCCCCAATAGAGGTGGCCGACGCGCAGCGCCTCGTCGCGCGACGCGACGCGCGCGACGTGGCTCCCCTGCGAGCCGCGCCGCCCCTTGATCCAGCCGCACGCGTCGCCGAGCTCCGCGAACGCGGCCGCGATCTCGCCGGGCCGGCGGATGAGGCGCGTCGGCGGGTGGGCGAGCCCGGCGCGCGCCGCGGCCCGGAGCGTCCGCCACTGGTCGCACGCGACGAGGAGCGCGCGGCGCGACTGGAGCGGCTGCGCGCCGCGTCGGACGAGCTCCCGCCACGTGCGCAGCACGCGGACCAGCGCGAAGGGGCCCGGCCGCGCGAGGAGGAGCGCGCCGCGCGCCGGCGGGAGCGCGCGGTCCGGCGCGCGCGGATCGAGCGGCGCGACGAACTCGACGGCGATCCGGCGCGCCGCCGCGGCCTCGGCGAGGCGGCGGGGCGCATGGAGGCGCGGATGGCTCGTCACGATCAGCAAGCGCATCGCGTCCGGGCGGCTCCTTTCCCGCGGCGAGGTTCCGGGTAGCCTGTCGGCCCGCTCGTCACGATGGGCAACGCGAGGATCGCAAGGGCCTTCATGGGCGTCGAAGAGAAGTTCCCCGAGGTCGTCACGTCGAAGCTGACCGACCTGGTCGGTTGGGCGCGCAAGAACTCGTTGTGGCCGATGCCGCTCGGGCTCTCGTGCTGCGCGATCGAGATGATGGCGACGGTCGGCCCGCGCTTCGACCTCTCGCGCTTCGGCGCCGAGGTCTTCCGGTTCAGCCCGCGCCAGAGCGACGTGATGATCGTCGCCGGCACGCTCACCTGGAAGATGGCCTCGGTCGCGCGCCGCATCTACGACCAGATGCCCGACCCGAAGTGGGTCATCGCGATGGGCGTCTGCGCGTCGTCGGGCGGCCTCTACCGCAACTACGCCGTCGTGCCGGGCGTCGACCGGATCCTCCCGGTCGACGTCTACACGATGGGCTGCCCGCCGCGGCCGGACACGTTGATCCGCGCCGTCATGGAACTCCAGAAGAAGATCGACGAGCTCGCCATCGATGGCCGACGCCCCCGCGAACCCGCCTACGTCCAGTAGCGCGCCGACGGCCGCGCCGCCGCCGCCGCCCGATCCGCTCGCGGCCGCGATGACCGCGCTCGGCGCCGAGCCGCAGCCGACGACGCAGGACGGCCTCCCCGTCTTCCGCGTCGAGCGCGACGCGTGGCCGAGCGTCGCGCGCGCGATGCGGCACGACCCGCAGCTCGCGTTCGAGCTGCTGATCGACGTCGCGGGCGTCGACTTCCCGAAGCGCCGCCCGCGCTTCGAGGTCGTCTACCACCTCTGGTCGCTCACCTGGAACAAGGTGGTGCGCGTGAAGGTCGGCGTGCCGGAGGAGGATCCCCAGGTCGCAAGCGTCGTCGGGCTGTGGGGCACCGCCGACTGGCACGAGCGCGAGGCGTTCGACATGGTCGGCGTGAAGTTCGCCGGCCATCCCGACCTGCGCCGCATCCTGATGCCCGACGACTACCCGTGGCACCCGCTGCGCAAGGACTTCCCCGTCGAGGGGATCGACAACTCGATCTCCTACGTGCGCGCGGGCGGCGTCCTGATGACGCGCGAGATCGATGTCGACCGGCCGGCCGGGCAGGACCGGACGCCGGTCGACCTCTCGCGCGGCGATCCCGCGGGCTACAGCGACGGCACGCCGACGCTGCCCGAGGAGAAGGCGAAGTGAGCTCGCTGACGGAGAAGCTCGTCACGGTCTCCGACCTGCCGCCGCAGCACGACTACGGCGCGGGCGGGCGCGACCTCCACGCGGAGCCCATGGAGATCTCCATGGGGCCGCAGCATCCGGCGACGCACGGCGTGCTGCAGTGCAAGCTGCTGCTCGACGGCGAGAAGGTCATCAAGATCGATCCGGTGGTCGGCTACCTGCACCGCGGCAAGGAGAAGCACGCGGAGCAGATGACCTACCAGCAGTTCTTCACGCTGACCGACCGCCTCGACTACCTGCAGCCGCTGGCGAACGAGGTCGGGTGGGCGCTGTGCGTGGAGAAGCTGGCGGGCATCGAGGCGCCGCCGCGCGCGCAGGCGATCCGCACCATCCTCTGCGAGTTCATGCGCCTCTCGGCCCATCTCGTCTGGGCCGGCATCGGCGGCGTCGACACCGGCGCCGTGTCGATGTTCATGTACGCGTTCCGCGACCGCGAGGCGCTCTTCGACCTGATGGACGAGCTGACGGGGCTCCGCACCAACCAGGAGTACCTCCGCATCGGCGGCGTCGGCGCCGACCTGACGCCCGAACTCGTCGCGAAGATGAGGAAGTGGGTCGCCGACTTCCCGGCGCACGTCGACGAGTTCGAGCTGCTGCTGACCGGCAACCGCATCTTCCATGAGCGCATGCGCGGGGTCGGGCAGATCACGGCGCAGCAGGCGATCGACCTCGGCGTGACCGGCCCCTGCCTGCGCGCGACCGGCGTCGGCGTCGACCTGCGGCGCGCGCGGCCCTACCTGCTCTACCCGCAGCTCGAGTTCGACGTGCCGGTGGGGACGCGCGGCGACGCGTTCGACCGCTACCTCGTGCGCATCGAGGAGATGCGGCAGAGCGCGAAGATCCTCGCGCAGCTGCTCGACCACCTGCCGGCGGGCGACTGGATCGCGAAGGACTTCAAGAACGTGCTGCCGCCCAAGGGGCGCGTCTACACGTCGATGGAGGAGATGATCCACCAGTTCAAGACGGTGACCGAGTGGTGCCCGCCGAAGGGCGAGGTCTACCTGGCCACCGAGGCCGCGAACGGCGAGCTCGGCTACTACCTGATGAGCGCCGGCGCGTCGCATCCCTACCGCGTGAAGATCCGCTCGCCGTCGTTCATCAACCTGCAGGCGCTCAAGCCGATGACGCTCGGCTCCTACTTCAGCGACATCGTCGCGATCATCGCGTCGCTCCACTTCATCATGGGGGAGTGCGACCGATGAGCCCCGAGACCGCCGCGCCCGCCGCGCCGCCGCGCTTCGCGGCCGCGGTCGCGAACCCGAAGGTGATGCAGCGCTCGCTCACGCTGAACGAGAAGCTCTTCCTCGGGCCGTTCCTCAAGTCGCTCGCCTACACCTTCTCCCGGATGTTCAAGAAGGACGTCACGCGCCGCTATCCCGAGCAGAAGATGGAAGTGACGCCGACGCTGCACGGCGTGCCGGTGCTCGTGATGAAGGACGACGGCTCGCCGCGCTGCGTCGCGTGCGGGCTCTGCGAATTCGTCTGCCCGCCGCGCGCCATCGACATCACGCCGGGCGAGACCGACCGGCCGATCGAGCGCGAGCCGAAGGAGTTCGTGATCGACATGCTGCGCTGCATCGAGTGCAGCTACTGCGAGGAGGTCTGCCCGGAAGAAGCGATCGTGATGTCGAGCGACTACGAAGTGGTCGGGCGGCGGCGCGAGGACTTCGTCTGGAACCTGAAGAAGCTCTTGAAGCCGGTCGAGGCGTTGAAGGCGCGGATCGAGTGGATCCGGAAGACCTACAAGCGGTGGGACGGGGCGGCCGACCTCGCGCCGCCGGAGGGCGGCGTCTACCGCGACCCGCGCTGGGCCGGGAAGAGCAAGCCGGCCGAGCACCACTGACCGGGGGCGCGCGGCTTCCGGGCGCCCGGGATGCGGGGCGAGCCGTCGTCGTAAGTGGTAGCGGGGACCGGACTTGAACCGGTTACCTGCGGGTTATGAATCCGCCGCTCTAACCAGATGAGCTACCCCGCCGCTGGAAGGCGAAGCCTTATATCCCCCGGAGAAGAGCCCCTCAATCGAGCGTGCTCCGGTCAGGTGGCGATCCCTCGGGGAGCGCGACCGACGGAACGCAGGGGTCGATCCCTAGGGCATGATCCGGAGCCGTTTTGTGCGACAGGCGCTCGAAAACGGCTCGTAACCCGATCGTGTTAGCTGGAAGTTCGCATGAACTGAATCGCTGATTTGCGATGCCTTTGCAGCGCGCCTAAGACACCGACGTTCGAGCTGGGGCTGAAAAGGCGGGGCGGAAGCGCGACGCTTTGGACGCTTCGGAACGAACCGACCGGGAACGGTCGATCCGGCGCAAGCCGGATGCGCTCACAAGAAAGATCACAAAAGTCATCCGGCCAGGGTTGTGTTCCAAAGACACGTAAAACCTCCAATCATTCCTTCTTCTTCCCCTTTTCCCGAGAACCCTTGACCGGGTGATTTTCTTGAAGCTCGCAGCCCGCCACCTGGCGGGCTGTTTTCATTTCCGGGGACCTCGTTCGCGCGCCGCGCGGTGCGCGGCGCGGTGGATCGACCGACGCGCTCAGCGACGCTGCTGCCAGCGGCTGACCGCGGCCGCCACCTGCTGCGGCGAGAGCCCGTTCGCGCGGACTTCGTCGGACGGCGTCGTCGCCGCCGAGCGCGCCCGGCTCCGGCCGCTCTTCGCCGGCCGCGGCCCGGTCGCTGCCGCCGCGACTGCGGCACGGCGCAGCTCGAGGCCGCGCGCGACGACGTGGCACCAGGCGACGGCGATCGCGTCGGTCTCGTCGAGGTGCTCGATGCGGTCGGCCGCCCCGAGCTCCGGCAGCAGCAGCGCCAGCGTCCGCGCGACCTGCCCCTTCGACGCGTTGCCGTTGCCCGTGACCGCCTTCTTCACGCGCGCCGGCGCGTAGTCGGCCACCGGCAGCCCACGCGCGCCCGCCAGCGCCATCGCGCCGCCGCGCGCCTCGCCGAGCCGCAGCATCGAGAGCGCGTTCTTGCCGAAGAACGGCGCTTCCAGCGCGACTTCGTCGGGCGCGTGGCGATCGACGAAGCGCGTCAGTTCCCCGATCATCCGCCCGAGCCGCGCGGCCGGCGCCAGCGACTCCGGCGCCGACGCGACGCCGCTCGCGACGAGCTTCACGTCGCCCGGCCCGCGCGATTCCAGCAGCGCGAGCCCCATCCGCAGCGTCCCCGGATCGACGCCCAGCACGCGGAACGGTCGCGACGCTTCCATGGCCGCGGATTGTATGACGAGGCGATGGAGACCCGCCCCGGCGACGTCGGCGTCATCGTGGTCGCGGCCGGCCGCTCGACGCGGATGGGCGGCGCGACGCCGAAGGTCTGGCTGCCGTTCCGCGGCGAGCCGCTCCTCGCGCGGACGCTGCGGACGGTCGACCGCGTCGCGCGGCTCGCCGCGCTGGCGCTGGTCGTGCGCGACGAGGAGCGCGAGCGCGCCGTCGCGCTGCTGGCGGCCGTCGCGCCGCGCCTCGTCCCGCTCGCGCGCGTCGTCGCCGGCGGCGCCGAGCGGACCGACTCGGTGCGCGCCGGCCTCGCCGCGCTGCCGGCCGGCGGCGCGGAGATCGTGCTGGTCCACGACGCCGCGCGCCCCAACGCCTCCGCGGCCCTCTTCGCGCGCGTCGCCGCCGCCGCCCGCGAGCACGGCGCCGCGATCCCCGCGCTGCCGGTGGTCGACACGCTCCGCCGTCGCGACGCGTCCGGCCGCGGCGCCACCGTCGACCGCGACGGCCTCCACGCGGTCCAGACGCCGCAGGGGTTCCGGCGCGCGCTGCTCGAGCGGGCGTGCGCGGCGTCGCGCGGCTCCGCGGCGATCACCGACGAGGCGATGCTGGTCGAGGCGCTCGGCGAGCCAGTCGCGTGGGTCGAGGGCGAGGCGGCGAACCTGAAGATCACGCGCGGCGGCGACCTCGAGCTCGCGGCGCGCCTCGCGGGGGAGGGGGCGATGACGCAGCGGATCGGCCTCGGCCACGACCTCCACCGGCTCGAAGCCGGCGGTCCGCTGCGCCTCGGCGGCCTCGACCTCGCTGGCGACGTCCACGCGGCCGGCCACAGCGACGGCGACGCGCTGCTCCATGCCGTGACCGACGCGCTGCTCGGCGCGTGCGCGCTCGGCGACATCGGCGGCCACTTCCCCGACCGCGCCGCGGAGAACCGTGGCCGCGACTCAGCCGACTTCGTGCGCCACGCCGTCGCGCTCGCCCGCACGCGCGGCTTCGCGCCGCGGCAGCTCGACGCGACCGTCCACCTCGAGCGGCCGAAGCTGGCGCCGCATCGCGACGCGCTCGTCGCGCGGCTCGCCGAGCTGCTGGCGCTGCCGCGCGACGCGGTGTCGATCAAGGCGAAGACGGGCGAGGGGCTCGGCGACGTCGGCGCCGGCCGCGCCGTCGCGTGCGACGCGCTCGTCGTGATGGAAGCGGTCACGGGCGCAAGCGCGGACCCGTCCGCGCCGTAGCGGCGCGCGCCTGGCCGCCCTGCGCGAAACGTCGCAGCGCGCGCCAGAGATCGGCATGGATCGCCACGACGTCGTCGACGTCGGGCGGGTAGCCGCCGGCCACCACCGCCGCGACCTTGAGGCCGCGCCGCGCCGCCTCCGCCAGCACGAAGTCGTCGCGCTGCCGCAACCCGTCGCGCGTGAGGCGCAGCTCGCCGAGCCGGTCGCGCTCGTACGGGTCGGCGCCGGCGACGTAGAGCAGCAGCTCGGCGGGATGGTCGTCGAGGAAGCGCGGCAGCGTCGCGGCCAGCGCGTCGAGGTAGTCGCGATCGCCCGCGCCGCCCATCAACCCGACGTCGACGTCGCTCTCCTCCTTCGGAACGGGATAGAGATCCTCCTGGTGGATCGAGTAGGTGGCGAACGGCCGCTTGCCGGCGTCGCCGCCTCGCGCTCGGAACGCCGCCGCCGTGCCGTTGCCCTGGTGGACGTCGACGTCGACGACGACCGCGCGCCGCAGCCGTCCCGCCGCGTGCGCCGCGCGCAGCGCGACGACCACGTCGTTGTAGAAGCAGAAGCCCTCGCCGCGATCGGGGAACGCGTGGTGGAAGCCGCCGCCGAGGCTGATCGCCGCGCCGCGCGCGAGCGCCGCCTCCACCGCGAGCCGCGTCCCCTCGCAGTGGTGGAGCACCGCGTCGACGACGCGCCGCGAGAGCGGGATCTCGAAGCGCAGTGCGACGCACGCCGGATCGGCCGTGAGCCGCTCGATCTCCTCGACGTGGCCGCGCTCGTGGCCCAGCAGCAGCGCGTCGCGCGCGACCGGCCCCGGCTCGATCCAGTCGGCGTCGGCCAACCCCTCCGCCCGCAGCGCCTCGAAGAGGAGCGCGTACTTCGCGGTCGGGAAGACGTGGCCCGGCCAGTCGAGCACGTAGCGCCGCGACCAGGCGACCGCCGGCTCGGCCACGCTCACGCCTCGATCGCGGGGAAGCGTCGCGCGAGCGCGCCGCCGCCGTCGCGCGCGCCGCCGGCCTCGCGCAGCACGAAGCACTCGGGCGCGATGCGGCGGAAGCTCGCCGCCGCCGTCGCGTCCCATTCCGCCGACGGCTCGACCAGCAGCAGCCGCGGCCGCGTCCGCCGCGCCACCGTCACGACGTCGAGCAGCGCGTCGCGGCTGCGCGCCGGATCGAGCGCGACGACGTCGTCGGCCGCGATCCCGTCGCGGCGCGCGACCGCCAGCGCCGCCGCGAGCCGCCCCGGCCGCACCGCCGCGACGACGCTTGCCGCGAGCCGCGCCTCCAGCGCGGTTCCCGGCACGGCCAGCGCCGCCATCCGCGCGAGCGCGCGCGCCTGCTCGGCGACGCGCGCCGGCTCGAAGCGGAGCGCCGCCTTCGCCGCCGCCGCGCGGCCCGCCGCCGCGAGCCGCTCGCGCTGCGCGACGCTCCGCACCGCGCGCGCGAGCGCGTCGCCCTGCTCGTCGACCAGCCAGCCGTCGACGTCGTGGTCGATCAGCTCGGGCAGCGGCGCGCGGCGCAGCGCGACGACCGGCCGCGCCATCGCCATCCACTCGCGCACCGCACGGCACGAGACGTCGGTCCCCGGCACGAGGAAGAGCCCCGCGTCGCACGCCGCCAGCGACTCGACGTACGCCTCGCCCTCCTGGTAGCCCGGCACGCTCACGCAGTCGCCGAGCCCGCGCCGCGCGATCGGCTCGTGGACCAGCTCCGTCTCGTGCGTGCCGCGACCGAGGATCACGAGGCGCGGCGGGTTCGCCTCGCTCTTCAGCCGGCTCCACGCGTCGAGCAGCAGCTCGAAGCGGCGGTGGCGCTGGATGCGGGCGACGATGCCGAACGCGACCGCATCGTCTTGCAGCCCGAGGCGCGCGCGCCCCTTCGCGCGCCGCTCCGCGCTGGAGCGGAAGCGGTCGCGGTCGACGCCCGTCTCGAGCACGCCCACGTCGAACGGCGGCCGCGCCAGCGCCGCCTCGAGCGCCTGCGCCAGTCCGCGCGTCGGCGCGACCAGCAGCTCCGCGCTCGCGAGCAGCCGCCGCGAGAGGAGCGCGCGCCCGCCGTGCTCGTGGACGCAGCGCAGCACGGCGGGCCGCTGCGCGAGCCGCTCCGCCACGCGCCGCGCGACCGCGTGGTCGCTGTCGAGATGGACGACGATCGTCGCCGGCGCCGCGGCCGCCGCGCGCGGCGCGACCGCCGCCGCGCTGCGGCCGGTGCGCAACGGATTCCAGTGCTTGCGCAGCGGCTTCACGACGTCGCACGCGACGCCGCGCGCGCGCGCGTGGTCGGCCACCTGCTGCTCGTGCGGCCCCGCCGGACCCGGGCCGAGCAGCAGCGGCGCGCCGGGGAAGGCGCGCGCGAGCGCCACCGCCGGCTCGGCCGGCCCGGTCCACTTCCAGTTGCCGAAGAGGTGGAGCGACGGGAGCGCGACGAGGTCGTGGCGCGGCGCGCCCTGCGCCGGCAGGTGGCGCCGTCGCGCCAACCGTCTCCCGCTCGCGCGCAGCAGCGCCGCGACCGTCTCCTTGCGGCCCGTCGCGTCGAGCAGCGTCCGCACGAACCGCCACCGATCGCCGCCCGAAAGGAGCGTGCGCGGCAGGTCGCCGAGCTGGGCCAGCGCGCGCTCGAGCTGCGCCGTCGTCCAGGCGCGGTCGGGCCGCGCGGCGTCGAGGTCGACGACCGCCAGCTCCGGCGCTCCGTCGCGCCAGCGGAGCAGCAGGTTCTTCAGCGAGAGGTCGGGATGGACGAAGCGGCGGGAGACGAGGGCCGCGAGCAGCTCGCCCGCTCTCGCGGCGACCGCCGCGACGCGCGCCCGATCGTCGCCGCCGCCGCGCGCCTCGTGCGCCGCGAGATGGAGCGGCAGCGCGTCGACCACCGCCCGCGCGATCGCGACCGCGCGCCGCGGCGAGAGCTCGATCGCGGCGAGCGGCGCCGCCACCGGCAGGTCGCGCACCTGAGCCGCGACACCGTGGCCGAACGCCGCCTTCGCGCGCGCGACCGCGCCGCGGCCGCGGAACTCCTTCACGACGACGGCGCCGCCAAGGTCGGGGAGGAGCGTCAGCACGCTCTTCGCGCCGCGGCGCAGCAGCCGCTCGTCGGCGCCGTCGCTCGACTCGCACGCCGTCGCATGGGCCGCGAGCCACCGCTCGAGCGCGGCCGGCTCGGCGCTGCGGTCGTGCCACGCGGTCGCGCCGCCCGCCAGCGCCGACTGGCCGAAGCGCGAGCTCTCGACGAAGGCGCGCGCCGCGCGGCTGCGCGCGTGGGCGCGCCGCTTCCGGTCGAGCGCGCGTTCGACGGTGGCGTCGCCGGCCAGTTCCGCCAGCTCCTCGGGCGAGAAGGCGTAGCGCAGCGAGTGGAGCAGGTCGGCGGCGTCGCGCGCTCGGAGCGACGGCGGCACGCTGCCGAGGCGCTGCGCGCCATGGAGGTCGATCGAGTAGAGCGCGGCGGCCGGCCCTTCCGCGTCGTGGAGCAGCAGGTTCCCGCCGTGGAAGTCGCCGTGCCAGAGCCCCGCCTCGTGGATCCGCGCCAGCAGCGCCAGCGCGCGCCGCACGATCGACCGCTTCGCCGTCGCGCCGTCGCCTGGCCGAAAGCGCCGTTCGAGCCACCGTCCGAGCGTCTCGACCCCCAGCAGTCGGACGCCGACGAACCACGACGGCGCGCCGGGTCGCGTGGCCGGCGCCGACCACGCCGCCAGCGCGCGCGGCGTGAGCAGCCCGCAGCGCTCGAACTCCTGCGCCATCGCCAGCTCGGCCGGCCCGCGCTGGCGCAGCCGGTCGCGCCACGGCCCGACGACGCCGCGGCGCGCGGGGTAGCGCTTGATCAGCAGCGGCGGCAGGCCGGCGACGTCGGCGGCCCACACCTCGCGCCGCGCCGAGAGCTTCACCGCGCGCAGCGGCGCGCCGCGTTCGTCGCGCGCCAGCGCGGCGGCGAGCGCCGAGCCGAGGAGCGCGCGCGCGTCGTCGGCGACGCGCCACTCGCCGCCGCCTCCGTCCGTCCGCGACTGGAATCCCGCCCCCGCTTGCTGCATCGTCGCTCCCGATCCGGATCGTGGGGCGACATCTTGGCCGAGCCGCTGACGCTCTTCCACATGAACACCGAGCGCACCTGGCGCGGCGGCGAAGGGCAGACGCTCGCGCTGGCGCAGGGGCTCGCGCGGCGCGGCCATCGCAGCGTCGTCGTCGCCCAGCGCGGCGGCGAGCTGGCGAAGCGCGCGGCGCAGGCGGGAGTGCCGACGCACGAGGTGGCGATGCGCGGCGAGTGGGACCTCGCGGCGGTGCGCCGGCTCGCGCAGCTCTTCCGCGCGGAACGGCCGGCGATCGTCCACATGCACACCTCGCACGCCCACACGCTGGGCGTCGTCGCCTCGAAGTGGAGCGGCGTCGGCAAGCGCGTCGTGTCGCGCCGGGTCGACTTCTCGATCCATCGCCACGCCCTCTCGCTCTCGGGGCTCAAGTACCGCTTCGGCGTCGACCGCTACGTCGCGATCTCGCGCGCCGTGCGCGACCAGCTCGTGAAGGACGGCGTCGCGGCGGAGCGCATCGCGATCGTGAACAGCGGCGTCGATCCGGCCCGCTTCCGCGGCGGCGACGGCGCGAAGGCGCGCGCCGACCTCGGCGTGCCGGCCGGCGCGCCGCTGGTCGGGACGATCGCCCACTTCGGCTGGCACAAGTCGCTCGAGACGCTGATCGCCGCCGCGGCCGGCGTCCTCGCGCAGGCGCCCGACGCCTGGATCGCGATCGTCGGCGACGGCGACCTGCGTACGGCGCTCGAGGCGGAGCGGGCGAGGAGCCCGGTCGCCGCGCGCATCGTGATGCCGGGCTTCCGCACCAACGTCGCCGACTTCCTCGCCGCGTTCGACCTCTTCGTGATGCCGTCGGTGATGGAGGGGCTCTGCACCTCGATCCTCGACGCCTTCGCGGTCGGCGTCCCGGTCGTCGCGACGCGCGCCGGCGGCATCCCCGAGCTGGTCGAGGACGGCGCGACCGGCCGCCTCGTCGCGCCGCGCGATCCCGCCGCGCTGGCCGCCGCGATCGTCGCCGCGCTGCGCGACCCGGTCGGCAACGCGCGGCTCGTCGCCGGCGCGCGCGCGCTCCTCGGGTCGCGCTTCACCCACGACGCGATGGTCGACGGGACGCTCGCCGTCTACCGCGAGCTGCTCGGCTGAATCGCCGACGGGCAGAGCTTCGCCAGCACGCAGCGGTCGCACTGCGGGCGGCGCGCGATGCAGACCTTGCGGCCGTGCCAGATCAGCCGGTGCGAGAAGTCGATCCACTCCGCCGGCGGCAGCAGCGCGACGAGGTCGCGCTCGATCTTCTCGGGCGTGCGCTGCCGCGTCAGCTTCAGGAGCCGCGTGATCCGCATCACGTGGGTGTCGACGACGACGCCCGCCGCGATCCCGAAGGCGGTGCCGAGCACGACGTTCGCCGTCTTGCGCGCGACGCCGGGCAGGAGGAGCAGCTCCGCCATCGTGCGCGGCACCTCGCCGCCGTGGCGCTCGACGAGCGCGCGCGCGCAGCCGCGCAGGTTCCTCGCCTTCGCGTTGAAGAAGCCGGTGGAGCGGATCAGCGCCTCGAGCTCGCCCGGCGGGCTCTCGGCGAAGTGGCGCGGCGTCGGGTACTTCGCGAAGAGCGCCGGCGTGACCAGGTTGACGCGCACGTCGGTGCACTGCGCGGAGAGGATCGTCGCGACGAGGAGCTCGAACGGGCTCGCGTGGACGAGCGCGCAGGTCGCGGCGCCGTGCTCCTTCGCCAGCGCGCGCGCGATCGCGGCCGCCCGCTCGCGCAGCGCCTCCTTCGATCGGGCGGGCGCGCGGCGCGTCTTGCTCATGCGGGCGATGGTATCGTCCGCCCCCCGTGCCCTCCGTCACGCGCACCTCTCGTCGTCGCGTCGAGCCGGCCGCGCGCGCGCCGCTGCGCGTCGCCGTCGTCGGGCTCGGCATCGGCCGTTCGCACGTGCGCGGCCTGCTCGAGCGGAACGGCGCCGCGGCCGCCGACGTCGTCGCGCTCTGCGACGCCGACGCGCGCCGGCTCCGGTCGGTGGGGGACGAGTTCGGCATCGCGGCGCGCTACGCGTCGCTGCCGCGCCTCCTCGCGGCGGAGAAGCCCGACGCGGTCGTGATCGCGACGCCCAACGACCTCCACGCGCCGATGGGGATCGCGGCGCTCGAGGCGGGCTGCCACGTGCTGGTCGAGAAGCCGCTGGCCCACACGCTCGCCGCGGCGCGCGAGCTCGCGGCGGCGGCGACGAAGGCGCGGCGCCGCCTCATGGTCGACCTCTCGCTGCGCTTCGGCGCGGCGGCGCGCACGGCGAAGGCGTGGCTCGACTCGGGCCGCTGCGGCCGCCTCTACCACGCCAACACCTACTGGTGCCGCACGCGCGGCCTCCCGACGTGGGCCGCGTGGTCGCTGCAGAAGAAGCGCGCCGGCGGCGGCGCGGCCGTCGACCTCGGCATCCATCGCATCGACCTCGCGCTCTGGTTCATGGGCGATCCGGCGGTCACCGCGGTCTCGGCGGTGATGCATCGCGACCTCGGCCGCGCGCTGACGCGCCGGAGCCCCGGCCGCTTCGACGTCGAGGAGTTCGGCGGCGGGCTGCTCCGCCTCGAGGGCGGGCGCGCGGTCGTCTTCGAGGTGTCGTGGGCCGAGAACAGCGGCCGGCGCGAGATCATGCTGACGCGCGTGCTCGGCGTCGGCGGCGGCGCGATCCACAAGAACGTCGACCACGGCCAGGAGTTCGTCGCCGAGCTCCACCTCGACCGCCGCGGCGCGCTCGTCGCGCCCGACGTCGAGCGGTGGCGGCGCGGCGCGCTCGTGCCGGCGCAGGAATTCGTGCGCGGCGTCGCGGACGCGAAGGTCGAGCTCCCCGACGGCGCGGCCGGCCTGCGGCTGCAGGAGATCCTCGCCGCGATCGAGCTCTCGGCGACGGAGGGGCGGGAGGTCGCCCTGGCGGAGCTGCGCGCGTGAGCGACGGCGGCGGGCCGCTCTGCTCGGTCGTGATCCCGACGCTCGACGCCGGCCCCGGGTTCGCAGCGACGCTGGCGGCGGTGCGCTCGCAACGCGGCGTCGGCCCGATCGACCTCGTCGTGGTCGACAGCCAGAGCGGCGACGCGACGGTGCGGCTCGCCCGCGCCGCCGGCGCCCGCGTCGCGACGATCGTGCGCGCGTCGTTCGACCACGGCGTCACGCGCGACGCCGGCGTCGCGATGGCGCGCGGCCGCTTCGTCGCCTTCCTCACGCAGGACGCGCAACCGGCGCACGAGTCGTGGCTGGCCGCGCTGGTGGAGGCGCTCGAGCGCGAGGAGGCGGTGGGGGCGTACAGCCGCGTGCTGCCGCGGCCGGGCTGCTCGCCGCTGGTCGAGCGGAGCGTGCGCAACGACCTCGTCTTCGCGTGCGGGCGCGAGGTGAAACGGATCGATCCCGCGCTCTTCGCGACGCTGCCGCCGTTCGAGCGCCGCGTCTTCGGCCACTTCAACAACGTCGCGTCGTGCGTCCGGCGCGACTGGTTCGCGCGCCATCCCTTCCCGCGCATCCCCTTCGGCGAGGACCTCGCGTGGGGCGTGCGCGCGCTCGAGCTCGGCGAAACGCTGGTCTACGAGCCGCGCTCCGTCGTCCTCCACTCGCACGCGAGCGACCTGCGCGCCGACTTCGCGCGCCATCGCGCCGACGCGCGCCTGATGCGGACGCTCTTCGGGATCCGCAACCGCGACGGCTGGCGCGACTGCCTGCCGGCGTGGCGGCGCGAGGTGGCGGCCGACTGGCGAGCGCTCCGCGACGCGGGCGGAGGCGTCGCGCGCCGTCTCGGGCTTGCGCTCTATTGCCCGCTGCTGCGGGCGGCGCAGCTCGCGGGACAGCTCGCCGGCAGCCGCGGCGATGCGCTGCCGCCACCGAAATGGCTCGACGCGCTCCCGCCGCCACCGTGAGTCGCCGGTCCCGTCTCGGGGAAACCCCTTCCCATCGGCCGCCGCGGCATGGCGCCGCGGCAACGCCGCGCTACCTCCTCCTTGATCGAAAGGGTCCTCCGACTTGAAGCGCCACTTCCTCTCGACCCTCGACCGCCCGCTGCCGGAGCTCTCCGCGCTGCTGGAGCGGGCGCGTCGCATCAAGGCGGGCGCGTCGCGGCCCGACTTCCGCGGCAAGGCGCTGGCGCTCCTCTTCTTCAACCCGTCGATGCGGACGCGCGTCTCGTTCGAGGCGGGCTTCGCGCGCTTCGGCGGCCATCCGATCACGGTGCAGCCGGGCAAGGAGAGCTACGTCTTCGAGCATCGCGACGGCGCGGTGATGGACGGCGCGACGCAGGAGCACGTGCGCGAGGCGGCGCCCGTCCTGTCGCGCTACGTCGACGCCATCGGCATCCGCAAGTCCGACCTGATCACCAGCGGCGCGACGACGGCCGACGTGACCGGCTCGTGGGCGCAGCTGCGCGGCGACGACTTCCTGAAGGCGTTCGCGCGCCAGGCGACGAAGCCGGTGGTGAACCTCGAGTCGAACTTCGAGCACCCGTGCCAGGAGCTCGCCGACCGGCTCACGCTGGCGGAGAAGCTCGGCGACGCGCGCGGCAAGAAGTACGTGCTGACGTGGGCGTGGCACCCGAAGTCGCTGCCGCTGGCGACGCCGCACAGCCAGCTCCTGTCGGCCGCGGCGCTCGGCATGCGCGTGGTCCACCTGCGGCCGCCCGGCTACGACCTCGACCCCGAGGTGGTCGCCGTCGCGAGGAAGCGGGCGGAGGCGAGCGGCGGCTCGCTCGAGATCACCGACGACGTCGACGCGGCCTATCGCGGCGCGCACGCCGTCTGCGCCAAGTCGTACGGCAGCATCGCCTACTACGGCCGCTTCGACGACGAACGGCGCGACAAGGAGCCGCTGCGCAAGCGGTGGATCGTCGACGCCGACAAGATGGGCCGCACCGATTCGGCGTGGTTCATGCACTGCCTGCCGATCCGCCGCAACGTGAAGGCGACCGACGGCGTGCTCGACGGCCCGCGCAGCGCCGTCGTCGACCAGGCGGAGAACCGGCTGTGGGCGCAGGTGGCGTTGCTCGAGGCGCTCTTCGAGGAGTGGCGGTGAATCCATGAGCAAGGCGAGTTCCGGTCGAGGAGGGAGGAGGGCCACGGCGTCGCCGCGCGCACCTTCCGTGCACCGGAACGGGAGCATCGATGCGATCGGGCCGCTGCGCCGCCGGCGCGCGGCGAAACGACCCGCGCCGCCGCCGCCCGAGCCGCCGATCGAGGTGCGGCTCGCGAAGCACGGCGACCTCGCCCACGTCGGCCGCATCGGCGGCCTGATCCGCGAGGCGCACGAGGCGGGCGCGACGATCGCCGTCCGCAGCGACCGCTACCTCGTCGACGCGATCCGCGACCGCCGCGCCGTCGTGGTCGTCCGCGCCGGCGCGCTCGTCGGCTTCGCGACCGCCCATCCGTGGGACAGCGGCAAGTACGTCAGCCATTCGGCGATGGTGATCGCGCCCGAGCTGCGCGGCCGCGGCCTCTCGCGCCTGATGAAGCAGGAGCTGATCGCGCTGTCGCGCCAGCGCTGGCCCGACGCGGCGATCCTCTCGCTCACCCTCTCGTCGCAGGTCGAGCAGCTGAACAAGAGCGTCGGCTTCGAGGCGGTGCCCTACTGCGACCTCACGAAGGACCCCGAGTTCTGGAAGGGGTGCGAGGGGTGCATCCACTACCCCCATCTCAAGCGCAACCAGCAGCAGGACTGCCACTGCTGGGCCGGGTTGCTGCTGCCGCCCGGCAGCAAGCGCGACCGGGTGGTGCCGCGCGACGCCTTCGGCCACCCCTCCGCGGGCCACGGCTGATCGCGCGCGCGGGCGCGTACACTCGCGCCCAATGGCCTCCTCGACCACGAGCGCAACGCTTCCCGCCGCCGCCGCGCTGCGCCGCGAGCTCGCGGCCGAGCTGCGCGCGAAGTACCCGCTCTCGCACGAGCGGTGCGCGACGCGCGGCGCGGCGCTGCTCGACCAGACCAGCCACGCGGTGCGCTGGAACGAGCCCTTCATGGTCACGGCCGCGCGCTGCGAGGGCGCGGCGATCTTCGAGCTCGGCGGCGCGCGCCTCGTCGACTACTGGCAGGGCCACTACGCCAACGTGCTCGGCCACCAGCCGGCCGTCGTGCGCGACGCGCTGCAGGCGGCGCTGGCCGACGGACGCGGGCTGCAGAGCGGCATGCTCCACGACACGGAGCGCGAGTTCGCCGAGCTGCTGACGCGGCGCACCGCGACCGAGACGCTCCGCTTCACGACGAGCGGCGCGCTCGCGACCTTCTACTCCGTGCTGCTGGCGCGCGGCTTCACCGGCCGGCGCCGCGTGGTGAAGGTCGCGGGCGGCTGGCACGGCAGCCAGCCCTTCGGCCTGAAGGGCGTCACGCCGCGCGACGGCAGCTTCGACCACCTCGAATCGGAAGGGCTGCCCGGCACGACGGGCGACGACCTCGAGCTCGTCTCGTACAACGACCCCGAAGCGCTCGAGCGCCTGTTCGCGCAGCGCGGCGGGGAGTTCGCGTGCCTGCTGCTCGAGCCGTGGATCGGCGCCGGCGGCTTCATCGGCGCGACGCCCGAGTTCCTGCGCGCCGCGCGCCGCCTCACCGCGAAGCACGGCGCGCTGCTGATCTGCGACGAGATCATCGCCGGCTTCCGCTTCCGCGCCGGCGACCTCTCCTCCATGTACGGCGTCGCGCCCGACCTGCTGGTCCTCGGCAAGGTGATCGGCGGCGGCATGCCGGTGGCCGCGGTCGCCGGTCGGCGCGACGTGATGGAGCTGGCGTCGCGCGCGTCGAAGCGCGTGAAGTTCGAGGGCGGGACCTACTCGGCGCACGAGCTCTCGCTGATCGCCGGGCGGACGATGGTGCGCCACCTCGTCGACCACGAGCCGGAGATCTACCCCGCGCTCGCGCAGCGCGGCGCGACCCTGCGCGCCGGCCTCGAGGCGATCGCGGCCGAGCGGCGCGCGCCGATGTGGATCAGCGGCTGGCCCACCGACGCGGTCGCCGGCAGCTCGCTCGCGTACGTCCGCTTCGGGCGCGAGCGCGGCGGCCGGCCGCAGCGGCCCGAGGAGATGGTCGGGCCCGGCCGCGCCCATCCCGCGATCGACGACGACCTGCTGCGCGCGGCGCTGCTGCTCGAAGGGGTGAGCGTCCACAACGGGCTCGGCGCGGCGAGCACGGCGCACGACGACGGCGACCTCGCCGCGACGCTGGCCGGCTGGCGGCGCGCGGTCGACCGCTTCGCCGCGGCCGGCCTGCTTCGCGCCTGAGGACGCGATCGGAACCGATTTCCGCAGGGCGGACGGCGCGACCCATTGCACGCCCCGACGGCGCCGGCGATCCTCCTCCGCGCGCTCGGAAGAAGCGGGACCGCAGGGGTTCGGTCCGATGGGTTCGGTGCCTCGTCCGGCCGGGAGCCGCTGGCTCCTCGCCCTCCTCGTCGTCGCGTCGCAGCAAGCGGCGGTGGCGCAGTCGTCGCCGCCGGACGCCTCCGCGCCGTCGTCCGCCGCGCCGCGTGCGCGTCCGCCGACGACGTGGGTCGTCGATGACGACGGTCCCGCCAACTTCGCCGACCTGCCGCCGGCCATCGCGGCCGCGAGCGACGGCGACGTGCTGGTGCTGCGTCCCGGCCGCTATTCGGCGGCGACGCTGGTCGGCAAGGGGCTCTCGCTCGTCGGCGCCGGCGCCGCCTCGACCACGATCGAGCAGCGCGGCGCGCGCGGCCCCTTCTTCGCCGCGAGCGACCTCGCGAAGGAGCAGACGCTCGTCCTCGCGAACCTGACCGGCGTCGGTCGCGGCAGCTCGCTCGAGCTCTCGCGCATCCACGGGATCGTGATCGCGACCGACCTCGTCGTCGACGGACGCGAAGGGGCGATCGGCCCGCAGCTCGACCAGTGCCTGCAGGCCTACCTGTCGCGCGTCGCCGTCCTGCCCGCTCCCGACGGCGGCGGCGGCCACGGCGTCGCGCTCGCGAACGGCCGCTACTCGCTGACGCAGGTCGTCGCCGTCGGCGCGACCGGCGCGCCGGGCAGGAGCCCGCGCGGGCGCGGCAAGCCGGGCGGCCATGGCGTCGCGGCGACCGACTGCGATCTCGACCTCGCGCTCTCCGACTTGATGGGCGGCGACGGCGGGCCCGCGTTGTGGGAGCTGCTCGCGCCGTTCTGCGCCGAAGCGCCCTTCGCCGGCGGCGGCGGCGCGGCGCTCGGCCTCGCCGGCAACGTGCGGCTGCGCGTCGCGGGCGACGGACGGCAGCAGATGCGCGGCGGCCAGGGCGGCGCGGGGACGAGCAACCCGTGGGAGCGCTGCTGGTCGTGGGCGGGGGACGGCGGCGCGGCGCTCTGGTTCGAGCCGGGCGCGACGCGCGAGACGATCGCGTTCGGCGGCGTCGCGCTCTTCGGCGGGAACGGCGGCGCGGGCGAAGCGACGCGCGTCGGCCATGCCGCCGCGCCGATCGAGCCGGCCGACGTGGTGGTCGGCGCGATCGAGGAGCCGTGGCCGACGCTCGCGATCGAGCCGGTGCCGGCCGCGGGCGCGCCGGCGCGGCTGCGCGTCTTCGGCCATCCGGGCGACACGGTGGTGGTGCGCGTCGGGCGCGAGCTCGGCTCGGTCAAGCTCAAGCGCTACCACGGCTTCTACTGCCACGTGCTCGGCGAGAACCTCTGGCAGCCCGAGTACGCGGGCCGCATCGGCGAGGACGGGCAGATCGCGCTCGAGACGCGGCTGCCGGCCGAGGCGACGGTGGTGGGGCAGTGGTTCGCGGCGCAGGCGTTCGTCACGCGCGGCCGCGGCGACGAGGCGATCACGTGGGTCACGAACGTCGACGTCGTCGCGATCGGCGACGGCGGCGGCGGCGTGGCCGACGCGCGCCGTCAATGAGCCGGGCGGGCCCGATTCGCGGACCCGCCCGGATGGGACGTCAGTCGGGAACTGCGGCCGCGCTCACGCGGTCGGGATCAGCGATCCTCCGAGCGTCGGGCTCGGGACGCCCGGCGCCGGCTTCTTCTTGCGGCCGCCGAGGATCGCGAAGCCCTGCGCGCGGTAGATGCGGATCTTGTTGCTGAGCGTGCGCGTCGTGAGGCCCAGCAGCTTGCTGGCCGCCGTGCGGTTGCCCTTCGTCTTCTCGAGCGTCCGCAGGATCATCTCGCGCTCCATGTCGGCGACGGTCATGCCGACCGCCTGCTCGAGCGCGCGCTCGCGCGGACCCGGGTTGACGATCGCGACGTGCTCCGGCAGGAGCGTCTCGCCGACGTCGGTCAGCACCATCCGCTCGATCACCTGGCGCAGCTCCGCGACGTTGCCGGGCCAGTCGTGGGCCGACAGCGTCGAGACCGCCTCGGGCGAGATCCCGCGCACGGTCGTCGTCCCGTACGCCGGCGCTTCGCGCACGAAGCGCTTGGCGAGGATGCCGATGTCGAACTTGCGCTCGACGAGGCTCGGCACCGTGACGACGTGGGTCGCGATGCGGCGCAGGAGGTCGGGCGCCATGCGGCCCGCCTGCACCTCGGACTGCAGGTTGCGGCTGGAGGTAGCGACGATGCGGACCGGGCAGGTGAACGACCGCTGACCGCCCATGCGGCGGAGCTGGCCGCCCTGCAGGAAACGGTAGAGGCGGTGCTGCACGTCCATCGAGAGCGACCAGATCTCCTCGAGGACGAGCGTGCCGCCCTGCGCCAGCTCGATCGATCCGGGGATCGTCTCGTTGGCGCCGGGGAACGCGCCCGGCTCGTGGCCGAAGAGCTCGCTCTCCTGGAGCGAGCCCTGCGTGCGGGCGCACTTCATCGCGAGGAAGGGGCCCGCCTTGCTGGGGCCCTTCTCGTGGATCAGCCGCGCGACCAGCAACTTGCCGGCGCCGCGCGGGCCCTGCACCAGCACGGTGCCGCGCTCGCTGGCGACCTTGGTCGCGCGCTCGATCACCTCGCGCATGCCGCGCGGCTCGTTGAGCAGCGCCTCGGCGCTCTCGGAGCCCCAGACCTGGAGGCGCACGTGGTCGGCCTCGCCCTTCTGGCGCGCCGCCTCGCGGTAGCGGCCGAGGACGGCCGCGAGATGCTGCTTCGTCGCCGGCTTGAGCAGCAGCTCGTCGCCGCAGTCGACGAACGACTGCATCCGCTCGAGGTCGCGCGGCGCCACGTAGAGGAGACGCGGCGCCTTCGGCAGCAGCGCGCGCGTCTTCTCGATGAGGTCGCGCACGTCCACCAACGTCGGGTGGATCTCGAAGACGCTGCAGTGCACCGGTCCGGCGCGCAGCAGTCGCGTCGCCTGCGCGACGTCCCGCGCGCGAAGGACCTGATAGCCCTCCTGGACGAGAAGTTGCTCCAACGACTCGCCTGGCGTGCCCTCTCGTTCGAGGACCAGGACCCGCTCGATCGTCATCCGTGTCTCCCGCGCTCCCGCGCCGCCGATGCGCCGCGAGATCGGGACCGAGGCGTCCTCCAACGCTGCGGCCATGCCGCCGCCCACGCGCGAGCCGGCCGATGCCGTCGCGCGCGCCCCTCGGTACCGTCGGGAACGGGTCGTATGATCCCGCCCCCGATGAGTGCCCAGCCCTTCCACCTGCCACCTGGCGTGTCCTGGATCGACAACGACGTCTCGCTGGCTGAAGCCATTTCCCGTTGGCAGGCGGCTCCCGAGCTGGCGATCGACACGGAAGCCGATTCCTACTACTGCTACCGCGTGAAGGTCTGCCTGCTGCAGGTCTCGACGCGCGACCACGACTGGCTCGTCGATCCGCTGCAGGGCCTCGATCTCCGCGCGCTGCGACCCGTCTGCGCCGACCCCGCGGTCCGCAAGGTGATCCACGCGGCCAGCAACGACGTCGCGCTGCTGCGCCACGCCGCGGGCCTCGAGTTCGCGAACGTCTTCGACACGATGATCGCGGCGCAGGTGCTGGGGCTGCGCCGTCCGGGGCTGGGCGCGCTGCTGCAGGAGCGCTTCGGCGTCGTGCAGGAGAAGAGCCTCCAGACCTCCGACTGGCGCCGCCGCCCGTTGTCGCGCGAGCAGCTCGAGTACGCCGCGGCCGACACGCGCTTCCTGCTGCCGCTCCACGACCAGCTGCGCGCCGCGCTGGTCGAGAAGGGGCGGCTCGAGGAGGCGCAGGAGGACTTCGCCCGCGTCGCCCGGGCGGAGCACACCGAACGCGTGCTCGACCCCGACGCGTGGAAGCGGGCGCCGGGCGCGTTCGAGCTCGACCCGCCGCGCGTCACGGTGCTGCGCGAGCTCTACGCCGCGCGCGACGCGATCGCCGCCGAGCGCGACACCGCGCCGCACCGCGTGCTGCGCGACGAGGCGCTCGTGAACATCGCGCGCGAGCTGCCGCGCGACCGCGACGAGCTCGCCCGGATGCGCCGCTCGGCCGGCCCCGCGGCGATGCGCGACGCCGACGTGCTGCTCGACGCGGTGCGGCGCGGGCTCGCGGCGCCGCCGTGGCGGCCCGAGCGGCGCAAGCGCGGCGACCACGAGGAGGCGCCGATGGGCGACCGCGAGCGCCGCGTCTTCGAGGCGCTGCGCGACTGGCGGCGCGAGCGGGCGCGCGCGCGCGACGTCGAGGAGTCGCGCGTCGCGACGACGGGGCTGCTGCGCGCGCTGGCGCGCGAGCCGGCGCTCTCCAAGGAGAAGCTCGGCGCGGTGGCCGGCATGACCCCGTTCCGCGTGCGCGAGTACGGCGACGAGATCGTCGCCGTCGCCGCGCAGGCCGCGGACGCGCCCCGGAAATGACTTCCGGCGCCGGCGCGCCGCCGGCCGTGGTCGAGCGCGCGCCGCGCGGCCGAAAGGGCCTCTGGCGGTGCAGCGCGCGCCCCCGGATGCCAAGCTTCATCGACCGGCTGCTTCCGGTCGGCCCGTAGCGGGGCTATTCAGGGGCGTAGCGAGTGACCTAGGAGCGCGAAGGATCGGGACGAAAAGACGACGTTGAGCGCCTGGCCCATCGCGGAGCGGAGACGTTCCGCGGCGGGTGACGAGGTGGGAGCGCATCGAAAGACTCGGCGGATCGCTCCCGAGGCCCGGACCGGGGCCTCTGACGACGGCCCGAAATCCCGCGAGCGATCGCGGGGACAAAGGGCTGCCGGACCGGTCGGCGGCGCAAGCCGTCGGAGTCGGCACTGCAAGCCGGCTCCCGCTGCACTGCTCGTCCTCGATCCGGAGCGAGAGAGCCTCGACGAGGAGGCCGTAGCGACGCGGGTGGAACGTCCCCGCGGCGCGCCGGCAGCCTCGTCGCGGTCGGAGGCGGCGTTCCGCGAGGGGCGCCGCCAGCGGCGCGTTCCCTGCGGACGCGGCGCGCTCGAGGGAGAGCGACGGGCATGTGCGGAATCGTCGGGATCGTCACGACCGGCCAGGACATGGCGTCCGAGCTGGTGGGCGGCATCAAGCGGCTCGAGTACCGCGGCTACGACTCGAGCGGCGTCGCGCTGCTGAACGGCAAGGGGATCGTCGTCGCGAAGGACGTCGGCGGGCCGAGCGACCTGATCGGTCGCAACGTCTTCGGCGGCATCCACGGCTCGACCGGCATCGCCCACACGCGCTGGGCGACGCACGGCGGCGTGACCCAGAAGAACGCCCATCCGCACGTCGCGTGCGACGGGCAGGTGGCCGTCGTCCACAACGGCGTGCTGAGCAACTACCGCGAGTTGCGCGCCGCGCTCGAGAGTCGCGGCCACTCGTTCAAGAGCGAGACCGACACCGAGGTCTTCGCCCACCTGATCGAGGAGAAGCTGAAGCAGGGCGTCGCGCCGCGCGAGGCGGTGCGCCTCTCCGCGCTCGACGTCGCCGGCACCTACGCCTTCGCCGTCGTGATCCAGTCGCAGCCCGACCGCCTCTGGGCGCTGCGCAAGGAGAGCCCGCTCGTCGTCGGCTTCGGCTCCGACCGCACGATCGTCGCCTCCGATCCGCTCGCGCTGGCGTCGGCTTGCCCCGAGGTGCTCTACCTCGACGACGGCGAGCTGGTCGAGGTGGCGAGCGGCGGCGCGACCGCGTTCAAGATCGCGACCGGCGCGAAGGTCGAGCGCGAGCGCAAGAAGCTCGAAGGCGACTTCGCCGTGCCGGAGCGCGGCGGCTACCCGCACTTCATGGCGAAGGAGATGGCAGAGTCGACGCTGGCGATCCGCGCCGCGCTGGGCAGCGATCCCGACGCCGTCACGCGTGGCGCCGAGAAGCTGCTGGCCGCGAAGCGCGTCTTCTTCACCGGCATGGGGACCGCCTACCACATGGCGATCTTCGGCCACCAGCTCGTCGCGCAGTGGGCGCGCCGCTTCTGCCCGGTCGTGACCGCCGACGAGCTGCCGGGCGAGGTCTACTTCGAGCCGGGCGACCTCGTCGTCGGGATCTCGCAGTCGGGCGAGACCTACGACACGCTCCGCGCGCTGCGCGCGGCGAAGGCGGCGGGCGGCAAGGCGCTCGGCATCGTCAACGTCGCCGGCAGCTCGATGGCGCGCGAGTGCGAGCAGACGCTGCTGCAGGGCGCCGGGCCCGAGATCGCGGTGCTGGCCACGAAGAGCGCGCTGTCGCAGGCGGTCGTCGCCGCGCGCCTCGCGCTCGAGGCGGGGCGGCTCTCGGGCCACCTGACGAAGGAGCGCCACGCCGCGCTCCTCGCGGAGCTGAACGGCTTGCCGGCGCTGCTCGACGAGTGGCGGCCGAAGATCGAGCGCGACTGCCAGGAGGCGGCCGCGCGCTTCCTCGGGCTCGAGAAGTGGTTCTTCCTCGGCCGCGGCCTCTTCGCGTCGATCGCGCACGAGGGCGCGCTCAAGTTCAAGGAAGTGACCTACCGCCACGCCGAGGGGATGGCCGCCGGCTTCCTCAAGCACGGCACGATCTCGCTGGTCGACAGCGAGATGGGCACGGTGATCTTCATCCCGCCGGCCGTGACCGGCGAGCTGCGCGCGATGACGCTGTACGCGCTGGAGGAAGTGCGCAGCCGCGGCGGTCCGCTGCTGGCCGTCGGCGCGCTGAACGAAGGGGAGAAGCGCCACGTCGACGCCGTCATCACGACGCCGGCGAAGGGCGAGCTCTCCGACGCGTTCCTCCAGATCGTCGCCGGCCAGTACCTCGCCTACTGCACCGCGAAGGCGCTCGGCCGCGACATCGACCGTCCGCGCGCGCTGGCGAAGAGCGTGACCGTCCCGTAGCGCGCGAAGGCCGGCGCCGGAGCGGCCGCACGCGGGATCGCCCGCGCGCGGCCGTCGGCGCCGGTCCGCTCACTTCGCCGGCGCGCCCTTCCGCTCGCCGCCGCCCGCCGCCTTCACGCCGAAGACGCGCGGGTAGCGGTAGTAGACCTCGGTGCAGAGGCAGTTGAGCGCCGTCGCGTAGACGCGGCCGCCCTCGCTCGACCAGGGATCGACCGGATCCCACGAGCCGTGCTCGTCGAGCGTCTCGTCCTTCACCTGGTGGGCGAGGAGCTCGCCCTCCATCGCCTTGCGCCACCGCTCCCACGACGCGCCGCCGACCTGGTGCATCGCGAGCGTGCCGTAGTACCAGTAGTAGAAGTCGACGTCAGGCCCCGCCCAGCGCGGCGGCTTGGCGAGCAGCAGGTCGGTCCCGCGCGCGATCTGCGGATCGGACTCGGGCACGCGGCCCGCGAAGATCCGCGTGACGAGGCCGACCGCCGTGAGCGCCTCGCTGCGCTCGGCGGGGAAGAGCTCCATCGCCGGCCCCTCGACGCGCGCCGACAAGCCGCCCGGCTGCTGGTAGCCCGTGCGTCCGCCGCCGTCGGTCAGATCGTCGACGTAGCGCGCCGCGTCGGCCAGCGCCGCCTGCTCGACGTCGAGCCCCGCCATCGCCGCCGACTTGAGCGCCATCGTCATCCAGCCCGTGACCGACGAGTCGTTGTCGCCATCCGCCGACTCGTAGCGCCACGCGCGATAGGGATTGCGCGAGCGCAAGATCCACGCGACGCCGCGCTGGGCGCTGGCCTTCAGCGTCGGCGCGCCCGTCATGCCGAACGCCTCCGCCATCGCCAGCGCGGCGCACGCGTGGTTGTATTGGTAGTGCTGGCACGACCGCCCGCCGAAGACGCCCTCCTCGTCCTGCGACGCGGCGAGGAACTTCACTCCGTCGCGCACGACGCGCCGGAACGCGGGCGGCCCCGACTGCTGCGTGTAGCCGGCGCCGAGGAAGCAGAGGAGCGCGAGGCCGGTCACGCCGACGTCGTAGGTCGCCTCGCCCTTGCCGCCGCAGCGGTTCTTCTTGCACGCCGCGTCGAAGCCGTCGCAATCCCAGCGGCCGTCCTCCGACTGGTGGAGCGCCAGCCAGCGCAGCGCGGAGAGCGTCGCCTCGGTGATCTTCGGAGGCGGCTGCCCGCCCGGAGCGTTCGTGCCGTGCCTGCCGCGTCCGCCGTCGCCCGGCCCGCCGCCGCCCGCGATGCGACCCGCGAACGGCGAGGTGCCGTTGCCGAAGTGGCCGACGCGCCCGACGCCGATCGGCGTGCCGCCCGTCGCCCCGCTCGGCAAGCTCGACAGCGCCTCGGTGTCGGGATTCTCGAGCCCCGCCGCCTTCGTCGGATCGTCCTGCTCGGGGATGAACTCGCCCGGAGGACCTGGCAGCCCCTCGTCGAACCGCGCGTCCTTGTCCCACTCGCCCGCTTCGGCCGCCGACTTCGCGAGCGGCGCGTCGCGATCGATCTTCGTCTCCACCGGCTCGACCGCGTCGAACACCGGCGGCGCGACGCGCGCGAGCTGCAGCACCGACGCCGGCTCCGGCGCCGGCGGCGCCGAGTGAGCGAGGTAGAGCACCGTCAACGTCGACAGCACCAGCACGTGCGAGAGGAGCGAGATCGTGAACCACGGCGCCGACCGCACGATGCGGACGAGCGCAGCGGAAGGAGTCGAGACGTTCGTACCGGCCCGCGTTTGCAGCGGCGTGGTCATGGTGACCTCCAGTCGAACGGGCGCGGTGGGGGGAACGGCGCGCGCGGGCCGAGGTTCGCGGCGCCGCTTTGCCAAGTCCTGCAATTCCCGATCAGCGAGCTACGCTCGCGACCCGGCGTCCTCGACGTTCGAGGGCGAAGCTCGCTGGAGGAATCGAGATGAAAGCTCTCGCTTGCGTCCTTCTCGCGTGGTTCGCGGTCCAGGAAGCTCCGACTCCCGCTCCGCAGGCCGTCCGCGCGCCAGCCGCCGCGGAGGGCGTGCACTCGAGCACGGTCAACGTCTTCCACGTGCGGAGCACGAAGGGGATCGACTGCACGGCGTACACGCAGGGCGGCGCCTGCCCCGACGCGACGCACTGGGCCGTGCAGCTCCGCTCGTGCGAGTACTCGCTGGAGACCATCTCCGCCGCGTTGGTCGACGAAGCGGGCCTCGATCCCGACCGCGTCGCGGGTCGCGGCACGAAGCGCCGACTGGTCGTGAACGCCGACCGCGCCGCTCCCTACGGCCTCGTCCAACGCGTCATCGACGCCGCTCGCGTGGCGGGTTTCACCTCGATCCGCATCGGCATCGGCGGCTCCGAGCTCGACGCGCTGAAGGAGATCCGCATCGCCCTCTTCTGGAACGCCGAGACGAAGAGCGCCGTGCGTCGCGTCGGGACGCTCAGCGTCAAGGACGACGCCGAGCTCCGTGCCGCGCTGAAGACCCGGCTCGCATCCGCGGAACGCAACCGCTCCCCGCGTCCGCGCGTCCTGATCGACGCCACGAAGGACCTTCCGTGGGCCGAAGTCGTCGCGGTCGTCGACCTGTGCCGTGACGAACAGCTCGAGGAGGTCGAGTTCGCGACCGCTCGGGAGTGACCCGGCGCGCGAAGTCGGGCTCGCCCCTGGAACGGCCAGGGTCGCTGCGGACGCCGCGCCGCGAGGCACGCGCGTCTCGCAGCGTCGTGCAGCTCGAGGACGAGGTCCGATGGAGGCGAGCCTGATGGGGCAGCACGCCATCCGTCGACGGCTGGTGCCGGTCGTCGCCTTGGTCGTCGCGCTGTCCGGATGCGCTGACAACGAGGTCCGTGAAGTGGTCGTCGGCCCGCAGTCGATCGCGCTCCGATTGCCCGAGGGCTTCCATGAAGTTCCCGATCCGGCCGACGGCTTCGCCGGGTCGGAAGGTTCGTCGACCAAGCGTGCGTGGCAGGCCGAGGCGGCGCCGGTGCACCTGCTGGTCTCGGAGTCTCCTTCCCGAGCGACGGACAAGTCGGGCCTCCGCGCGCCCGAGCGTCGGTTGATGGAGATGATCCTCGAAGGACTGAAGGGATCGCGGGATCCGATCGAGTGGCTCGACTCCAAGGTCGAGGGCGACGCTCGGCGAGCGACGCTGTTCATCGACCTGCGGCAAGGAACCGGGGAGCGACGGACGCGCTCGCTCCTCAAGATCGTGTCGGACGAACGCGGAAGGCTCTTCGTCGAGTTCAGGGTCCCTGCGTCGCTCGAGGCCGATTGGCTCGAGACCGGCACGAACCTGCTCTCGTCGATCGAGTAGCCGACGCCTGCCGTCGTCGAGGTGGAACACGAACATGACCGAGACCAGCCGACCGAACGAGATCCTCTCCCACGCCGAACGCGAGGCGCTTCACCACGTGCGCCGCCGCGCAAACCGCAGTCGCTGGCTCCCTCACCAGCTCTGGCCGCTCGCGGTGGTCCTCGTCGTGCTCGGGATCATGATGGCCCAGGGGTCAGGCGCGCTCCTCCTGCTGTCGCCGGTGGCCGTGGTCGTCGTCTACGTCTGGAACTCGTACCGGCAGGGAATGGACGAGATCGCCGTCGCGATCGACGGCCTCTGCAAGCTCGCCGAGGAAGCCGAGCGACGGCGCCACTCGCCGCCGTGATGCCCGCGCGCGTTCTCACCTCTCCAAGACGCACGTCGCCAGCGCCCCCCTTCGCACCCGCCGCCTTCCCCACGACCGTCTCGTCCCCGAAGCGAGCGAGGCAGTCGAGGCCCAAGCCTCGACTGCCTCGCGCCGCTTCCAGTCCTTGCCATCCACCGCCCGCCTGCCCGCTCTTCCTCTTCGTCCGCGGGAAATGTGCCGCGAGTCGCGCTCCGCGCGGCTCGTCAGCACCATTTCCCCGCGTGGGCCGCGAGCTCCGCTCGCCGGCCCTCAGCCGGAATTCAGCGGCGGCGCTTCCGCGCCGTCCGCTGCAATTCCCTCTTCGGCGCCGCCTTCCTCCTCGCGCCGCCGCTCTTCCCAGCGCTCGCCTTCCCGCCCGCTTTCGCCCTCTCCTTCAGCGCCGCCTGCGCCGCCGCCACTCGCGCGATCGGCAACCGGAACGGCGAGCAGCTCACGTAGTCGAGCCCCGCGCCGTGGAAGAACTCCACCGACGCCGGATCGCCGCCGTGCTCGCCGCAGATGCCGACCTTGAGGTTCGGCTTCACGCTGCGGCCGCTGTTCGTCGCCATCGTGACGAGCTGGCCGACGCCCTTGGTGTCGAGGCTCTGGAACGGATCGGCGCCGTAGATCTCTTGCCGCAGGTAGGGCTCGAGGAAGCGGCCCGAGTCGTCGCGCGACAGGCCGATCGCCGTCTGCGTGAGGTCGTTGGTGCCGAAGCTGAAGAACTCCGCCTCCTGCGCGATCTCGGCGGCGGTCAGCGCGGCGCGCGGCACCTCGATCATGGTGCCGACGAGGTAGGGGAACTTGACCCCGCGCTCCTTCATCACTTCGGCGGCGACGCGCCGCACGACCGCGGCCTGGAGGCGCAGCTCCTTCACCGTGCCGACGAGCGGGATCATCACCTCGGGGTTCACCGGTCCCCCCGCCGCCTTCACCTCGCACGCCGCCTCGAAGATGGCGCGCGCCTGCATCTCGGTGATCTCGGGGAAGACGATGCCGAGGCGGCAGCCGCGGAAGCCCAGCATCGGGTTGAACTCGTGGAGCTCCTCGACCTTCTTCGCGATCTTCGCCGCGTCGACGCCGAGCGTCGCGCCGAGCTCCGCCTGGTCCTTCTCCGTGTGGGGGAGGAACTCGTGGAGCGGCGGATCGAGCGTCCGCACCGTGACCGGCCGGCCCGCCATCGCCTTGAAGATCGCGACGAAGTCGGCGCGCTGGATCGGCAGCAGCTTCGCGAGCGCGGCGCGCCGCTCGTCCGCCGAGTCGGCGAGGATCATCGCCTGCATGTGCTCGATCTTGCCGGCGCCGAAGAACATGTGCTCCGTGCGGCAGAGGCCGACGCCCTCGGCGCCGAACGCCACCGCGTTCTCGCACTGGTCGCCCTGGTCGGCGTTCGCGCGCACCTTGAGCGTGCGGAACTTGTCGGCCCAGCCGAGCAGCTTCGCGTAGCGCTGGTAGGTCGGCGACTCGGCCGGCGGCAGCGACTTCTCGATGACGACGCGGTGGACCTCGCTCGGCTTGGTCGCGACCGCGCCGGCGATCACCTCGCCGGTGTTGCCGTCGATCGAGAGGAAGTCGCCCGCGCGCAGCACCTGGCCGCGCGCCGAGAGCGTGCCGGCCGCGTAGTCGATGCCGAGCTCGCCGCAGCCGACGACGCAGACCTTGCCCATCTGCCGCCCGACCAGCGCCGCGTGCGACGTCATGCCGCCGCGCGACGTCAGGATCCCGAGCGACGCGTTCATCCCCTCGATGTCCTCGGGCGACGTCTCGATGCGGACGAGGATCACCTCCTCGCCGCGCCGCCGCCGCTCGAGCGCGTCCTCCGCCGAGAAGGTCACGCGGCCGCACGCCGCGCCCGGCCCGGCCGGCAGCCCCTTGCCCAGCAGCCGCCCGCCGTCGAGCGCCGCCTTCTTCTCGGCGCCGGCGAAGATCGGCCGCAGCAGCTGGTTCAGCGACTCGGGCTCGACGCGCAGGACCGCCTCGTGGTCCTTGATGCGCCCCTCCGCGACCATGTCGACCGCGATGCGCACCGCCGCGAATCCCGTCCGCTTGCCGGTCCGCGTCTGCAGCATCCAGAGGCGGCCGCGCTGGATCGTGAACTCGATGTCCTGCATCTCGCGGTAGCGCTTCTCGAGGATCTTCCGGACGCGGTCGAGCTGCGCGTAGACCTTCGGCATCTCGGACTTCATCTCGTCGATCGGCTTCGGCGTCCGGATGCCGGCGACGACGTCCTCGCCCTGCGCGTTGATCAGGTACTCGCCGTAGAACTCGGGCTCGCCGTTCGACGGGTTGCGCGTGAACGCGACGCCGGTGCCCGAGTCGTCGCCCATGTTCCCGTAGACCATCGAGCAGACGTTGACCGCGGTCCCCATGTCGCCGGGGATGCGGTTGAGGCGGCGGTAGACGACCGCGCGCTCGTTGTCCCAGCTGCCGAAGACGGCGCCGCACGCGGCCCAGAGCTGCTTCTCCGGATCCTCGGGGAAGCTCTTGCCGGTGCGCGTCTTGATCTCGGCCTTGAACGTGGCGACCAGCGCCCTCAGGTCGTCGACCGACAGCTCCGAGTCGAGCTCGACGCCGCGCTCGTGCTTCTTCGCCTCGAGCAGCACCTCGAACGGGTCGCGCTCCTGCGCGTTCTGCGGCTTCATGCCGAGCACGACGTCGCCGAACATCTGGACGAAGCGGCGGTAGCAGTCCCACGCGAAACGGGGGTTGCCGCTCTGCGCCGCCAGCCCCTCGACGGTCACGTCGTTCAGCCCGAGGTTGAGGACCGTGTCCATCATCCCGGGCATCGAGATCTTCGCGCCCGAGCGGACCGAGACGAGGAGCGGGTTCCTGCGGTCGCCGAACTTGGCGCCCATCTCCTTCTCGACCCGCTTCATCGCCTTGCGGACCAGCGCGTCGAGGCCGGGCGGGTACTTGCCCTTGCTCTTCGAGAAGTGGGCGCAGACGCCGGTCGAGATCGTGAAGCCGGCCGGGACGGGCAGGCCGATCCGGTCCATCTCCGCGAGCCCGGCGCCCTTGCCGCCGAGCACGTCCTTCATCGTCCCGTCGCCCTCGGCGTCGCCGCCGCCGAAATACCAGACCTGCCGATCCTTCCCTGCTGCCATCGTGCCCTCGCGATCGCTCGTGACCGTGGAACCGCTTGCCCAACCGCCCGGTCGGCGCAAAACGGGCGGCGAGGATGGCGAGGCCGAACGGCCGGCGCAAGCGAAGGCGCGCTCACTCCCAGGTGATCTCGTCGATCTCGGGCGCGAGCGCGGCGCGGCCGTCGCGGATCGGCAGCGTGAAGCGCGCGGGCACGACGCCGAACGACGGCGTGCCGAGCTTCGGAACCAGCGCGCCGCGGTCGGCGAGCCGCTCGAAGTGGCGGCGCGGCGCGGCCGCCTCCTGCGGCGCGAGCGGCTCGCGGTCGGCGTCCTCGATCACCTCGGGCGGCAGGAGCTTCCAGCGCCGCTCGATCCGCAGCGACGGGACGCCCTCGGCGGCCAGCGCGGTCGCGACCGCCGACGGCAGCGGCAACTCGACGACCAGCGACGCGGGCGCGCCGTCGGTGGCGCCGACGACCGTCGCGTTGCCGCGATGGAGCACGAAGGCGCGCGCGGGCCCGCCCGCGCGGTCGGGCAGGATCAGCGTCGTCTCGGCGACCGCGCCGACGCGCACGCCGTGGCCGAAGACCTCGTAGTCGAGCGTCACGTCCTTCGCCGGCTCGTCGCCGCGCCGCCGCCTCACGTCGTCGAGCAGCGCGCGGCGCGGCGCGGCGGCGCGCGCGACGAGGTTGTCGGCGAGGTCGTTGCGTCGCAGCACGAAGCGGCCGAGCGCGCCGAGCGGCTCGAACGCGACGCCGCGCGCCGTGCTCCACTGCTGCTGCGTGAGTCCCGCCGCCTTCACCTCCGTCGCGAAGCAGGCGTACTCGGCGAACTCGTCGTCGCGCGCGAACGCCGACTGGAACGTCGCGACCGTCGACTCCGGCGACTCGAACCCTTCGTGGCGGGCGACGAGGCAGCCCGGCGTGAGGAAAACGGACAGCGCGAGTGCGACGGCGGTGCGGTGGCGCACGAAAGGCTCCGAGCGGGGCCGGCGAGCGCGAACGGGGATTCGGGGTCACCGGCGGCGTCGCGCTTCCTACTACAATCGCCCGCCCACGCGAAGCGGCCGCTCGCGCGAGCGACCCGGACGCGGCGACGGAAGAAGTCGGCACGAGGCGAGGCATCGAGCGAGCAGGATGAGCCGGCAGAAGCTCGGGGAGATGCTGGTCGCCGCCGGCGCGATCGACGAGTCGCAGCTGCGCGACGCGCTCCAGCAGCAGCGCGGGCGGCGCCTGAAGATCGGCGAGACGCTCATCGCGCTCGGCTTCGCCGACGAGGTCACGGTCACCCGCACGCTCGCGAAGCAGGCCGGCCTCCCGTTCGTCGACCTCGACAAGGGGAAGGTCGCCGCGGCGCTGCTGCAGAAGGTGCCGAAGGAGACGGCGGCGCGGCTGCGCATCGTGCCGCTGATGGAGAAGGAGGGGCGCCTCGTCGTCGCGGTCGACGATCCGGCGACGGCGCTCCAGCTCGACGACCTCTCGTTCGTCCTGAACGCGCAGCTCCAGGCGGCGCTCGCCTGCCCGTCGGCGGTGGCGCGCAAGATCAAGGAGCACTACGGCGTCGCGGTCGCGGCCGGCGCGGCGCCGCCGCCGCAGGCCGCCGCGGCCGCCGCGAGCTCGACGGGCGAGGGCGACGACGACGCGCCGATCATCCGGCTCGTGCAGCAGATGATCGAGGGTGCCCACAAGGCGCGCGCGAGCGACATCCACGTCGAGCCGCAGAACGAGCGGCTGCGGGTGCGCTACCGCATCGACGGATTGCTGCGCGAGGTCGCCAGCCATCCGCACCACCTCCACGCGCCGCTCCTGTCGCGCATGAAGATCATGGCCGGCATGGACATCGCCGAGCGGCGCAAGCCGCAGGACGGCCGCATCCTCGCGAAGATCGACGGTCGCGACCTCGACCTGCGCGTCTCGCTCCTGCCCAGCAGCCACGGCGAGACGATGGTGATGCGCCTCCTCGACAAGGAGCGCGGTCTCGTCTCGATGACCGACCTCGGCTTCTGGGAGAAGGACTACGAGCGGTTCCGGCGGATCATCGCGCGCCCGAACGGGATCGTCCTCGTCACGGGGCCGACCGGCTCGGGCAAGACGACGACGCTCTACGCGGCGCTGAAGGAGCTGAACCGCGCCGACCGCAAGCTGATCACCGCCGAGGACCCGGTCGAGTACCAGCTCCCCGGCGTGAACCAGTGCCAGGTCCACTCGCGCATCGGGCTCACCTTCGCCCGCATCCTGCGCGCGATGCTGCGCCAGGCGCCGAACGTGATCCTGGTCGGCGAGATCCGCGACAAGGAGACGGCCGAGGTCGCGATCCAGGCGTCGCTGACCGGCCACCTCGTCTTCTCGACGCTCCACACCAACGACGCGCCGTCGGCGCTGACCCGCCTCGTCGAGATGGGCGTGCCGCCCTTCCTCGTGAGCGCGTCGGTCACGGCGGTGCTGGCGCAGCGGCTCGTGCGGACGCTCTGCAAGGAGTGCCGCCAGCCGGCGCCGGCCGACGAGGTCGAGCTCGCGTCGCTGCAGATCAAGCCGGAGCAGGCGCAGGGCGCGGCGCTCTCGCGCGAGCGCGGCTGCGATTCGTGCGAGCGCAGCGGCTTCCGCGGCCGCAAGGGGATCTACGAGCTGCTGGAGATGGACAGCCGGCTGCGCGAGATGACCTTCCGCGGCGACGCGCACATGAAGATCCGCGAGGAGGCGATCGCGTCGGGCCGCATGTCGACGCTGTTGCAGGACGGGCAGCGCAAGGTGCTCGCGGGGACGACCAGCATCCGCGAGGTGCTGCGCGTGATCGCGGGCAACGAGTAGGCGGAGAAGGCGATGGCGAGCGCGAAGGAACTGCTGCAGGAGTGCGTGAACCAGGGGGCGTCCGACCTCCACGTCACGGTGGGGCGGCCGCCGGTCCTGCGCAAGCACGGACGGCTGATCGATCTGCCGAACCAAGCCGTGCTCACGCCGGCCGACACCGAGGCGTTCGTGAAGGCGATCGCGCCCGAGCGGTCGCTGAAGGAGGCGGGCGAGCTCGGCTCGGCCGACTTCGCGCTCCACCACAGCGATGCGGCGCGCTTCCGCTGCAACATCTACAAGCAGAAGGGCTTCTGGGGCGCCGCCTGCCGCCTGATCCCGAGCAAGCTGCTCGGCCTCGAGGAGATCGGGCTGCCCGACATCGTGAAGGAGCTGGTCACTCGGCCGCGCGGCCTGCTGCTGGTCACGGGTCCGACCGGCTCGGGCAAGACGACGACGCTCGCGGCGATGGTGAACTACATCAACCAGAACTTCGACTGCCACATCGTCACGATCGAGGACCCGGTCGAGTACTACCACCAGCACCAGAAGTCGGTCCTGATGCAGCGCGAGCTGCACGTCGACGTCCCGACCTTCACCGAGGGGATGCGACGCGCGCTGCGCCAGGATCCCAACGTGATCCTGCTCGGCGAGATGCGCGACCTCGAGACGATCCAGGCGGCGATCACCGCGGCCGAGACGGGCCACCTGGTGCTGGCGACGCTGCACACCACCGGCGCCGCGCGCACCGTCGACCGCATCATCGACGCCTTCCCGACCGAGGCGCAGGAGCAGGTCCGCGCGCAGCTCTCGGTCTCGCTGATCGCGGTGATCTCGCAGAACCTGCTGCCGCGCTGCGACAAGCCGGGGCGCGTCGCGGCGTTCGAGATCATGGTGATGACGCCGGCGGTCGAGAACCACATCCGCAAGAACGAGACGTTCAAGATCCCGTCGGCGATCCAGACCTCGCGCCGGCTCGGGATGATCCTGCTCGACGACCACCTGCTGGAGCTCTTCAAGGCCGGGAAGATCGACCGCGAGACGGCGCTGCGCGCGGCCCAGCAGCCCAAGGACCTCGAGCCGAAGCTCGCCTGATGGCCGCGCCGCGACGCAAGCTGATCGGGCAGATCCTCAAGGAGCAGCGCTGGCTCCACGAGGGCCACGTGCAGGAGGCGCTGGCGATCCAGCGCGACAAGGGCGGGCCGATCGGGCGGATCCTGGTGGCGCTCGGCCGCATCACGGCGGGGCAGCTCAACCTCGCGCTCGGGATCCAGCAGGGCTTCCAGGTCGTCGACCTCGACAAGGCGGAGATCGCGCCCGCGGTGGCGAAGCGGGTCGACGCCTCGTCGGCCACCGTCTTCAAGGTGGTGCCGGTCAAGGAGGAGGAGGGGACGCTCTGGGTCGCGCTGGCCGACCCGCTGAACGTCCACTTCCTCGACGAGCTCAAGGTGCTGGCCGGCTGCGAGGTGCGCGGCCTGATCGCCGACGCCGACCAGATCGACAAGAAGCTGAAGCAGCTCTACGGCGACGCCGGCGCGGGCGCGTCGATGAAGGGCGTGCTCGACGAGGTGAAGAAGGGCGGCGCGGTCGACGCCTCCGACAAGGAGGCGGCCGCCCACGCGGCGCCGGTCGTGAAGCTGCTGAACTTCATCCTCTTCCAGGCGGTGCGCGACCAGGCCTCCGACATCCACCTCGAGCCGTTCGAGCACGAGCTCAAGGTGCGCTACCGCGTCGACGGCGTCCTCTACGAGATGGAGCCGCCGCCGCTGTCGCTGGCGATCCCGCTCATCTCGCGCGTCAAGGTGATGGCCAACCTCGACATCGCGGAGACGCGCGTGCCGCAGGACGGCCGCATCGAGCTCGCGATCGGCGGCAAGGCGGTCGACCTGCGCGTCTCGACGCTGCCGACGCTCTTCGGCGAGTCGTGCGTGATGCGCGTGCTCGACCGCAGCGTCGTCGCGCTCGACCTCGACCGCGTCGGCCTGACCGAGGAGGGGAAGAAGATCGTCGAGGACCTGCTCGACAAGCCGCACGGGATCGTGCTGGTCACGGGGCCGACCGGGTCGGGCAAGACGACGACGCTCTACTCGATGCTCAACAAGAGCAACGACCCGACGATGAAGATCATCACGACCGAGGACCCGGTCGAGTACGACCTCGAGGGGATCGTCCAGATCCCCATCAACGAGGAGATCGGCGTCACCTACGCGTCGGTGCTGCGCACCATCCTGCGCCAGGACCCCGACATCATCCTGGTCGGCGAGACGCGCGACCTCGAGACGGCGAAGATCGCGATCGAGGCGTCGCTGACCGGCCACCTCGTCTTCTCGACGCTCCACACCAACGACGCGCCGTCGGCCGTCGTGCGCCTGATCGACCTCGGGATCCCGTCGTACCTGCTGGCCGCGACGCTGAACGCGATCGTGGCGCAGCGCCTCGTGCGGCGCATCTGCCGCGCCTGCCGGAAGGAGTACGAGCCCGGCGCGGAGGTGGCGGCGCAGCTCGAGCTCGACCCGGCCGACCTCGCGGGGAAGCGCTTCGCCTTCGGCGAGGGGTGCGAGGAGTGCGGGCGCACCGGCTACAAGGGGCGCGTCGCGGTCTTCGAGTTCATGCTGCTCACGCCGCGGCTGCGCAAGGCGATCCTCGACAACACCCCGCAGGGGCGGCTGCGCGCGCTGGCGGTGGAGGAGGGGATGACGACGCTGCGCGAGGCGGGCGTGCGGCGCATCTTCGAAGGCGTGACGACGGTCGAGGAGATCGTCCGCGAGACGTTCCTGGAGGGCTGACGTGCCGGACAAGATCCAGCGCAAGAGCGGCGGGGCGAAGCCGGCGGCGGCCGTCGCGACGGCGGGGCCGGCCGAGCTGCTCGGCGCGTCGCCGAAGAAGCGGGCGCGGCGCGGCAGCGTCAAGCCGAAGGTGCTGGTGCAGTTCACCACGCAGCTCGCGACGCTGCAGGGCGCGGGGCTGCCGATCGTGCGCTGCCTGCGCGTGCTCGCGGCGCAGCAGCGGCCCGGCCCGTTCCAGGACGCGGTGGGCGCGGTGGCCGACGACGTCGAGGGGGGCGATTCGCTCTCCGCGGCGATGGGCAAGCACACCGGCTACTTCGACCCGCTCTACCTCAACATGGTCAAGGCGGGCGAGGCGGGCGGCATCCTCGAGCAGATCCTCGAGCGCCTGGCGATCTTCGCCGAGAAGGCCGACGCGATCCGCAGCAAGGTGAAGGGGGCGCTCACCTACCCGACCTGCGTGATGGGCTTCGCGATCCTGGTGGTCGCGTTCGTCATGGTCTTCGTCGTGCCGCGCTTCCAGGAGGTCTTCGAGCAGCTGAACCAGGAGCTGCCGCCGCTGACGCTGGTGCTGCTCGACATCGCGGCGGTGATGAAGAAGTGGTGGTGGGTGATCCTGCTGTCGCTCGGCTCGGTCTACTTCCTCCACCAGCTCCTGATGAAGCGCTACGGCTACCGCAAGGTCGTCCATCGCCTGAGCCTGCGCGTGCCGGTGGCCGGCGTGCTGGTCCGCAAGACGATCGTCGCCCGCTTCGCGCGCACCTTCGGGACGCTGCTCGGCGCCGGCGTGCCGATCCTCGAGGCGCTCTCGATCATCCGCGACTCGATCACCAACGTGATCGTGGGCGAGGCGCTCGAGTCGGTCCACAAGAACATCAAGCAGGGCGAGACGATCACGCAGCCGATGCAGGAGAGCGGCGTCTTCGACGACATCGTCGTCAACATGGTCGACGTCGGCGAGCAGTCGGGCAACCTCGACCGCATGCTGATGAAGGTGGCAGACGCCTACGAGCGCGAGGTCGACGACTCGGTCTCGACGCTCTTCCGCGTGATCGAGCCGATCATCATCCTCGTGCTGGCGGTGGTGATCGGCACGATCGTCGTCGCCCTCTTCCTGCCGATCCTCAAGGTGATGGACTCGCTCTCGGCCAACCACTGAGCGGAGCCCGTCGAGGCGGAGGCCCGCCATCTCGCTGCGCGCCCGCATCCTCCTCTCCATCGCCGTCGTGAACCTCGCGGTCACGGCGCTGCTGATGGTCTGGCTGCTCGACGACCTCGAGCGGCGCGACGAGTCGCTGCGCGCCGCGCGCCGGCAGCGCGAGGAGCGCATCTACGAGAAGTTCGAGCAGCTCTTCGACGGCTTCCTCTCGGTCGACATGGGCGCCGACGAGAAGAACGTCGCGCGCGCGGTGCAGCTGCTGGCGCGCCACCCGATGCGGGCGCTGCTGCAGGACGGCGTCGTCTGGCAGGACCCGCGGCCGAGCGCCGAGCTCTCGGCCGGCTCGGTGCTGCCGTCGGAGGCGCTCTTCCTCAACGTGCCGGGCGCGAAGCACCGCGCCGCCACCTACGACGAGCGGCGCGCGCGGCGGCTGATGACCGACGCGCTGCGGCTCGGCCGCATCGTGCCCGAGACGGAGCCGACGCTGCGCGGCTGGGTCGCGGCGCCGATCCGCGCGGTCTCGAGCGGCGGCGAGCGGCGGCCCGACGCGCCGCTGTGGGGGGCGGGCTACTTCCTGCTCGACGTGCCGCGCGAGCCGGAGTGGCAGCCCTTCTTCCAGCCGCGCACGCTGCTGGTCGGGACCGGAGTGGGCACGCTGCTGCTGCTCGCCTTCACGTGGTTCCTGCTCGAGCGCAGCGTGCTGCAGCCGATGGCCGAGCTCTCGGCGGGCGCGGCGCGCGTGAAGTCGCGCTCCTACGAGGTGGCGGTGCCGGGCGCCGGCCGCGACGAGGTCGGCAAGGTCGTCGGCGCCTTCAACGAGATGATGGCGCAGGTCGGCGACGCCGAGCGGCGCCTCACCGCCGAGGTGGCCGAGGCGACGCGGCGCGCGGAGGAGCGCGGGCGCGGGCTGATCATCGCGCAGCGCCTCGCGGCGACCGGCACGCTCGCGTCGGGCATCGCGCACGAGATCAACAACCCGCTCGGCGGGATGCTGAACGCGGCGCTCAAGCTGAAGGAGGAGGCGCAGCGCGCCGCCGAGCCGTCGGCGGCCGGGCGCGTCCGCTACCTGCAGCTCCTGGTCGACGGCCTCTCGCGCATCCAGCAGATCGTGAAGCGCGTGCTCCTCTTCACGCCGCGGCGCGTCGAGCCGCAGGTCATGCCGATCCTCGACCTCGTGCGGCAGTCGGTCGCCTTCGCGGAGCACCAGGCGAAGCGCGCCCGCGTCGCGATCACCGTCGCCGGTCCCGAGGCGCCGGTGCTGGTCGAGCCGGGCGAGATGCAGCAGGTGTTCCTGAACCTGGTCCTGAACGCGGTCGACGCGATCGCCGGCCACGCGGACCACGGGACGATCGCGATCCGCGCGGAGCGGGTCGACGGACGGGTGCGCGTCGTGGTCGCCGACGATGGACCCGGCATGAGCGACGAGCAGCAGGCACGCTGCTTCGACCTCTTCTTCACGACGAAGGAGCCAGGGAAGGGGACGGGGCTCGGCCTCTCGGTCGCCCACCACATCGTCGAGCAGCACGGCGGCACGATCGGGGTCGAGTCGACGCCGGGACATGGGACGCGCTTCACCCTGACGCTCCCGCTCGCCCGCGTCGGTTGAGCGGAGCGGCGCCTGTTCCGGCGCCCGACCCGCTGGTGGGCAAGGTGTCGATCGGGGCCGCGCCCGCGGTGACCGACCTGGGGGCAGATCGCCTCCGGCCGCTCGCCCTCCCCCGGCAGCGCCGACTTCCTCTTGCGCTGGGGCGCCGGGGGGACGGCAAGATGGGCCCCCGTCCCCCTGGGCGGCCGGGTTACCCGGGGGACGACGTCCTGGTAGGAGGCACGCCGTGAATCCTCACCGAACCACCCTCGTCCTGCTCGCCGTCGCCGCCGCGCTCCTCCTCGGATTCGCCGGCCGGTCGACGCCCGAGCGTGCCTCCCGTGATCTCCTGATCTCGTCGACGATCGGCGGCGCGAGCGCCTTCCTCTTCGTCGTCGATCCCGAGACCCGGAACCTCGCCGTCTACGAGGCGATGCCGGGCGAGAGCGGCGGGCTGCGGCTGCTCGGAGCCCGCAAGATCGAGCAGGATCTCGAGCTCAAGAAGTTCCGCGACCTCTCCGCCTACAGCGCCGAGGAGCTGTTGCGGATGAAGGGCGCGGCCGGAAATGAGGCGGAATCGAGCAACGACGGAAAACGCGACGGGAGCTAGACTCCCGCGCGTCCATCGAGATCGGCGGGGCTCCGGCCCCGGGCGATCGAACCCTGTTTCGGAGGTCTGCTTCGGTGGCTGACGAATCATTCGTCTCGTTCGACAAGGTCCTGCGCGAACTCCAGATGCAGGAGGAGGAGCTCAAGCGGCTCGTCTCCGAAGGCGAGATCCGCGCCTTCCGCGACCAGGACAAGATGAAGTTCAAGAAGGAGGACATCGAGCGCTTCCGTCGTGCGCGTGACGCGTCGAAGGACGACACGCTCGCGAAGGAGGACGTCCCCGAAGAGCTCGTCTTCGACGAGGACGACGCCAACCAGGAAGTCGGGATGGCGACGGCGGCGATCGCCGACGACTCGTTCCTCGAGGAGGAGCCGGCACCGGCTCCCGCTCCGGCCGCGAAGGCGCCGGCGCGCTCGAATCGCGCGGCGGGCGCGGCGGGCGGCGGACGCAAGCGCGTCACCGTCGTCGAGGACGAGCCGGCGACCGAGAACGCCGGCTGGAAGCTGATGATCATCGGCGCGACGCTCTTCCTGTTCATCGCCTCGTTCGCCGCGTTCGACACGGCGAAGGGCGAGCGGACGGGGCCTTGGAGCAACATCGCCGACATGTTCAAGGACAAGTGAGCGAAGCACGGGATTGACCGTCCGTCCTTCTCCGCAGCGTCGGAGCGGGCGGACGGAACGCGGGCGCTGCGTCCTATGGCGGGGCGCAGGCTCGCGCAACGAGGCGCAACTGGAGCCGTCGGGTCCGTTGCGCGAGGCGCAGTCGCCGCGGGATCGACGCGGCGGCAAGGCGGCTCGCGCGTGCGGCACGACGCGCATGGCAAAGGTGGCTGCTCGTCGCACGGTGGCGGACACCGGCGACGGCAAGGGGAGGTGCGCATGAGGAGTCTGAGCAAACCGTTGGGTTCGTTGGCGCTCGCGCTGCTCGCGACCGGCTGCGTGTCGCAGAGCCGCTACGACAAGCTGGTGACCGAGTACAACTCCGAGATGCAGGCGCGTCGCCAGCTCGAGGACGAGATCTCGCGCCACCAGGGTCATCTGAGCGACCTGAACACGCAGCTCGCGTCGAAGGACGAGGCGTACAGCCAGCTCGCGACGACGGCGCAGGCCGATCGCGCGCGGATCGCCGAGCTCGAGAGCGCGCTCGAAGCGGCGCGCAAGTCGTTCCCGGTCGACAACGCCGGCGACGGCGTCGAGGTCTTCCAGACGCGCGACGGTTTCGCGTACCGCATCGCCGACTCGCTGCTCTTCGCGTCCGGCTCGACCGAGATCCGCGACGCCGGCAAGAAGGCGTTGATGACGATCGCGCGCGAGATCAACGACAAGGGCTACAAGGCGGTCCGGATCGACGGCCACACCGATTCCGATCCGGTCGTCCGCACGATCGACAAGTACCCGCGCGGCAACCATGAGCTCGCGTGCGAGCGCGCCTTGTCGGTCTACGCCGCGCTGACCAAGGAGGGCAAGGTGCCCGAATCGGTCTGCACGCTCGTCGCGTTCGGGCCCAACAACCCGGTCGACTCGGGCGCCAAGAGCGACGCGGCGAAGGCGAAGAACCGCCGCGTGGAGATCCACATCGCCGTCCCGACCCAGAAGAAGAGCTGACGGAATGACGGCCCCGTGCGCTCCGGTCGCCAAGGCCGGAGCGCACGGTCGCTGCCGCACGCACGTGGCGACGATCGTCGCGGTCGCCGCGTCGGGTTGCGCCCCGCCGCCGGAGCCCGGTTCCGGGGCCGAACCGCCGATCGCGCCGCTCTTCCCGGCCCTCGCGGACATGGTGCTCGTCCCCGGTCCCGGCGACTCCGCCGCCGGCCGCGCCGACGACCTGCTGATCGACCGCTTCGAGGTCACCGACGGCGAGTACGCGGCGTTCCTGGCGGCGACGGCGTGGCAGCCGTCCGACCCTGACCGCTTCCTCGTCCATTGGCGCGTCGTCGACGGACGCCGCCTGCCTCCCGAGAGCGACACTCCCGTGCGTCACGTCTCGTTCGCCGATGCGGAGGCCTACGCGGCGTGGCGCGGCAAGGCGATCCCGACGCGCGACGAGTGGCTCTCCGCCTGCTCGAGCCTGAAGGGCGGCGAGCTGCCGTGGCAGCCGCGCGCCTTCACCGGCGCGTGCAACTCCGCGGCGAGCGACCTGCTGGCGCCGATGCCGGTCGGCTCCTACGAGCTCGGCCGCTCGGCGCCCGGCTGCTACGACATGATCGGCAACGTCGCGGAGTGGACGGCGACGCCGCTGATCGGTCCGGAGCTGCGCTTCGTCGTCGGCGGCTCGTTCCTCGGCCACTGCTCCTTCGCCTACGACGCCGACGAGCCGGGCGGCGGCATCAGCGGCGCGCGCGGCCGGCGCGAGCAGCAGGACGACGCGATGCGGCCGTGGCTCGAGAGCGTCGCGCTCGGCCAGCGCCGCGCCGACGTCGGCTTCCGCTGCGTGCGGCGCGATGCCGCCGACGTGCTCGACGCCGCGTTCGCGCGCGTCGAGCAGCTCGCGGGCGCGGAGCGGTCGCGCGCGATCGACGAGCTGCTGCGCGTCGGCGACTGGGTCTTCGGCGAGAACCGCCTCCTCCCGTTCGTGCGCGCGCGCGCCTTCGAGAAGCGCGTCCGCGTGGAGCGGATGCTGGCGGCGGGCGACGGCGCGCCGTTGCGCGGCGAGATCGGCGTCGCGCCCTCCGGCGACGCCTTCCTCTGGAGCGAGCCGGGCGTCCTGCGCGTGCTCGACGGCAAGGACGCGCACGAGCTGCGCCGCATCGAGCTGCCCTTCGCGCCCGAGCCGGCGCGCGAGCCGTGGATCCGCTCGCCGTGGGGCGGCGACGCGACCTGGATGGTCGGGCCGCTCGGCGAGATCGCCGTGGTCGACCTCGCGACCGGACGCGTCGCGCAGGCGCCGCCGCCCGCGCCGGGCGCCGACCTGCGCCTCCCGACCTGGGCGATCGCCGACGCCGGCGGCGGCGGGACCTGGTTCGTGCAGAAGGTCCGCGTCGAGCATCCCGGCGACCTGCCGCCCGATGCGCCGCGTCCGTGGAGCCTCCAGACGCGCGTGGTCCGCTTCGACTCCGACGACGTGCGCGAAGTGCAGTTCGAGAGCGAGCTCTTCGAGACGCCGGCGCCGGCCGGTCCGGACGGGCTGCTGCTGCTGACGATCGACGCGCTCGACGTCGAGCTGCCGGGCCGCACGGTCGTCCCCTTCTCGTGGATGACGATGCAGCTCCTCGGCCACGACCTCGCGACGCGCTCGCGCTGGATGGTGGTCTATGAAGAGCGTCGCGCCGAGGGCGGCGCGCCGGGCGAAGAGCGTCGCGCCGAGGGCGGCGCGCCGGGCGACGAGCGTCGCGCCGAGGGCGGCGCGCCGGGCGACGAACGGCGCGGCGCGACCGGCGTCTGGCGCTTCGTGCCGGAAGGCGGCGGCGCGCCGGTCGAGGTGGAGACCGCCGCGAACGCGCCGCGCTACGTCGTGCCGCTCGCGCTCGCGTCGCGCTACGTGCTCGACGACGGCGCGGGCCGGCCGTGGCTGCTCGCCGCGGAAGGGGGCGCGATCGCGCCGCCCCGACCGCTCGCGGCGCCGGGCACGACGACGCCGGCGCGCGCGACGGCGCTGCCGGTCGGCGAATCGGGCGCGGCGCTGCCGCTGCTGGTCGGGCTCGACGGGCGGCAGCTCTGGCGGATCGACGCGGCCGGCGGGCTGCGCGAGCTGCTCGGCTCGCTCGAGCTCGGCGGGCTGCCCGACTTCGCGGCGAGCGACCGCGGCGGGCGCCACCTTCTGCTGCGCACGCGGCAGGGACGCTGGGCCGGCGTCGCGCTCGGCCGCGCGCGGCGCACCTTCGCGCTCGACCTCGGCGGCGAGGCGTCGATCGACGTGCGCCTCTTCGCGACGACGGCCGAGACGCTGGTGGCGAGCCAGCCGACGCCCCACTCCGCGTGGGTGCGCCGCCTCTCCGACGGCGCGCAGGTCGATGCGCTCGGGCTGGCGCGGCCGACGATCCGGCGCGTCCTGCTGCTCGACGCCGACCACGACGGCGCGGGCGAGACGTGGACGTTGCTCGGCGACGGCCGGCTGGTCGCGCTGGGGCCGCGGGAGCCGCGGACCGCCGCGCTGGTCGAGGACTTCGAAGCTGCATTGCGGCGCCGCGAGGCGCTGCGTGACGGGGGGAGATGACATGGTCGCCGACGGATTCCTCGAGCGCCACCTGATGTCGGTCCGCGCCGCGCTGCGCGCGGAGGCGATGGTGGCGCACAAGCGGATGTCGCAGCACTTCCTCCTCGACGCGTCGCTGCTGCGGCGGGTCGTCGCGCTGGCGGGCGAGCTGCGCGGGCGCGAGGTGGTGGAGATCGGGCCGGGTCCGGGCGGGCTGACCGCGGCGCTGCTCGAGGCGGGCGCGCGCGTCACGGCGATCGAGCTCGATCCCGAGTGGGCGCGCGCGACGGCGCTGGCGCTGGTGGGGCGCGGCACGCTCGACCTGCGCGTCGAGGACGCGCTGGTCACGGCCGCGCAGGTGGTCGCGCGCCTGGCCGAGCGGAGCAGCCGCCCGCCGCTGGTGATCAGCAACCTGCCCTACGCGATCGCGTCGCCGCTGCTGATCGACCTGGTGCGCGCGACGGTGCCGCCCGACAAGCTGATCGTGATGGTGCAGAAGGAGGTGGCCGACCGCCTCGTCGCGGCGCCCGGCGTGCCGGCGGTCGGGCTGCTCACCTTCCTCGTGCAGCTGCAGGCGACGGCGCGGCGGCGCTTCGTCGTGCCGGCGGGCGCCTTCGTGCCGCCGCCCAAGGTGGAGAGCGCCGTCGTCGAGATCGTCCCCGACGCCGAGCGGCGCGCCGAGCTGCAGCGCCGCCCCGCGCTCGAGCCGATGATCCGCGCCGCGTTCCAGCAGCGGCGCAAGACGCTGCGCCGCGGCCTGTCGGAGGTGTCGGGCGAGGAGGCGCTCATGCGCATCGATCCGGCGCTGCTCAAGCGGCGGCCGGAGGAGCTCTCGCTCGACGACTGGTACGTGCTGGCCGACGCGCTCGCGGCTCCCGCCGCTCCGGCCGCGACCTCGGGCGGCGCGCCGGACACGTCGAACTGACCGAGCTAGTCTCGCCCGCCGCATGGACGACTTCACCCGGGTCAAGGACGCCGTCGACCTCGTCGACGTCGTCAACCGCTACGTGCCGCTCAAGCGGGCCGGCACGCGCATGGTCGGGCTCTGCCCGTTCCACGCGGAGAAGTCGCCGTCGTTCGGGATCCCGGTCGGCCAGAGCTACTTCAAGTGCTTCGGCTGCGGCAAGGGCGGCGACGTCTTCACCTTCCTTTCCGAGCACCTGCGCATCTCGCGCGCCGACGCGCTCCACCAGCTGGCCGACGAGCACGGCATCACGCTCAGCCGCGGGCCGGGCGCCGACTCGGGGCAGCGCGAGGCGCGCGAGCAGGCGCAGAAGGCGCTGGCCGCGGCGCAGGAGCTCTTCCGCAAGGCGTACGCGACGAGCCCGCTCGGCGACGAGGCGCGCGAGCTGCTGGCGCGGCGCAAGCTGACGCCGGCGACGATCGACGCCTTCGCGATCGGCTTCTCGCCGGCGAACCCGGCCGATCGCTTCCGCTCCGCGGTGATCTGCGACCGGCTGATCAAGGCGGGCCACCGCCGCGAGGACGTCGTCGCCTGCGGCATCGGCGTCGCGCTCGACCGCGAGCCGGAGGGCGGCGCGACCGCCGACGGCGCCGAGCCGGAGAAGGCGCCCGAGACGCTGATCGACGCGCCGCTGATCCGCGGCCGCGTGACCTTCCCGATCCGCGACGAGAGCGGCCGCGTCATCGCCTTCGGCAGCCGCCGCCTGCGCGACCTGCCCGATTCGAAGGAGCCGAAGTACGTCAACTCGCGCGAGACGCTCCTCTTCAGCAAGAGCCGCGTCCTCTACGGACTCGACCGCGCGCGGGCGCAGATCCTGAAGGAGCGGCAGGTCGTCCTCGTCGAGGGCTACCTCGACGTGATCCTCTCCCACCAGGGCGGGCTCACGACGGCCGTCGCGGCGCTCGGCACGGCGATCACGCCCGACCACGCGCGCGCCTTCAAGCGGCTCGAGGCGCGCGTCGTCCTCTTCCTCGACAGCGACGAGGCGGGCCAACGCGCGGCCGAGCGGGCGGTGCCGATCCTGATGGCGGCGCAGCTCGAGGTGAAGGTGCTGGTGCTGCGCGAGGACAAGGATCCGGGCGACTTCTTCGCGCGCGGCAAGACGCGCGAGGAGTTCGACGCGCTCTTGCAGCGCGACGGCGTCGCCGCGATCGAGTTCCTCATCGCGCGGTCGGGCGGGCGCGCCGCGCGCGGGATCGACGAGCGGATCGCCGTCGCGCGCAAGGTGGCGGCGGCGTTCGAGGGGCAGGCCGAGCCGCTGGTGCGGGCGGCGCTGATCAACCACCTCGCCCGCTCGCTCGACTTGCCGGCCGAGAACCTCGACGCCGCACTCGGTCTGCGGGGCGCGCGGCGGCCGGTCCGTTTCGGGCCGGAGGCGCGGCCGGCCGGCGACGGGGCCTCGGCCGCCGGGTCCGCCGCCGCACCGGGTGGCGACGGCGAGACGAAAGTCCTTCCCGCGGCTCCCGAGGGAAAACCCGTCCCACCGGCGCAAGTGCTTGCAGAGGAATGGGTTCTGACTGCGCTGCTGCGCGACCCCGCGCTCCGCTCCGTGCTCCGGACGCCCGACCTCCCCGTGGAGTTTGGTGAGCCTCGCCGAGCTCGGCTATTCCAGTGCCTGATGGAGGAGCCCGCCGGCGATGCCGACGGATTGGTGGAGGCGCTGATCGGGAGGCTCGCGGCCGAGCCGGAGACTCAACAAACGCTCACGGATCTGGTAAGCCGCCCCGCTTCCGCGGAGCCCGGCGACCTGCTCGATGGGGCATGGCGCTGGTTCCTGAAGCGGCGGCGAGAGCAGCGCGCCGACCAGCTTCGGGAGCGGTGGAGGGGTGCGCTCCAGGCCGGAGACCCGACAGCCGCCGCGGAGTTCCTGCGGCAGTACCAGCAGTTGCGGCAGGACGACGCGACGAACTGAGGGACGGAGCGGGGACGCTCCGACGGAGATCGGATGGGCAAGGATTCGACCGAGACGCGCGATCGTGACCGCATGGATCCGTACGTCCGCGCGCTGATCGACAATGCGCGGAAGAAGGGCTACCTCACCTACGACGAGCTCAACCAGGAGCTCCCCGAGGACGCAGTCGACAACATCGACCACGTGCTCTCCACGCTCGAGGAGAACGGGATCGAGCTGGTCGACGAGTCCGAGATGGAGGAGGAGGGCCGCCGCGTCCTCCCCGTCGTCGAGGAGGAGGAGCGCCCCAAGAAGCTCGGCAAGACCGGCACGTCGGAGAAGATCGACGACCCGGTCCGCATGTACCTCACCCAGATGGGCGAGATCCCGCTCCTCACGCGCGACCAGGAGATCAACCTGGCGCGCCAGATCGAGGAGACGCGCGCGGCGTTCCGCCGCATGCTGCTGGCGTCGGGCTTCGGCATCCGCCAGGGCATCCAGATCCTCGAGGACGTGAAGGACGGCAAGCTCGCGTTCGACCGCACGCTCAAGGTGCCGACCAGCGGCACCGAGCCGGCGAAGAGCGAGATCCAGGAGCGCCTCCACGAGAACCTCGTGACGCTCCGCAAGCTCTACCTGAAGGACCAGTCGGAGATCGAGCAGCTCGTCAACGGCGAGGTGCCGGCCGCCGACCGCCGCGGGCTGGTGCGCCGCGTGGTGCGCCGCCGTCGCAAGTGCTCGAAGCTGCTCGAAGAGCTGCAGATCCAGCTGAAGAAGGTGAAGCCGCTGATCGAGCTGCTGAAGGACGAATGGGAGAAGGGGCGCGAGCTCGAGCGGAAGTGGAAGCGGCTCAAGGCGCGCGACAGCGGCGCCGCCGAGGAGGCGCAGGTCGCGCACGAGGCGTGGCAGCTCCGCGCGATGGAGACGCCCGAGCGCCTCGAGCGCCGCCTCACCGTGATCGAGTCGCGCTACAAGGGCTACGACTACGCCAAGCGCGCGCTCTCGTCGGGCAACCTCCGCCTCGTCGTCTCGATCGCGAAGAAGTACCGCAACCGCGGGCTCTCCTTCCTCGACCTGATCCAGGAGGGCAACACCGGCCTGATGAAGGCGGTCGAGAAGTACGAGTACCGCCGCGGCTACAAGTTCTCGACCTACGCGACCTGGTGGATCCGCCAGGCCATCACGCGCTCGATCGCCGACCAGGCGCGGACCATCCGCATCCCGGTCCACATGATCGAGACGATGAGCAAGCTGCGGAACGTCCAGAAGAAGCTGGTCCAGTCGATGGGCCGCGAGCCGACGATCGAGGAGGTCGCGAGCGAGGCGAAGGTCCCGCTCGAGGAGGCGAAGCGCGTCACGAAGATCGCCCGCCACCCGATCTCGCTCGACCGCCCGATCGGCGACGGCGAGGACAGCTACTTTGGCGACTTCATCGAGGACGAGACGGCCGAGTCGCCGGTGGAGGGGGCGGGCCAGGAGATGCTGAAGGACCGCATCTCCTCGGTGCTGCAGACCCTGTCGTTCCGCGAGCGCGAGATCATCAAGCTCCGCTACGGCATCGGCGACGGCTACACCTACACGCTCGAGGAGGTCGGCCGCATCTTCAAGGTGACGCGCGAGCGCGTGCGCCAGATCGAGGCGAAGGCGGTCCGCAAGCTGCAGCACCCGATCCGCAGCCGGCTGCTCGAGGGCTTCCTCGAGCGGGAAGGGCAGGCGGCGAACTGATCCCCGGCCACCACCAGCGAGGGGCGGCCGGGCGGGAGAGAAGGCGAGGAGAAGGACGAGGATGGCGACGGTCGACTCCAAGGTGACGCTGGCGGCCCTGCTCGGACTGCAGAAGGTCGATTCCGAGATCTGGCGGATCGAGCAGCGGATCAAGGAGATGCCGCTGCTGCTCGACCGCCGCAACGAGCGGCTCCGCCAGGGCGAGGCGCGGGTGACCGCGGCGCTCGCCCGGATCACGGAGCTGAAGAAGCAGGTCGGCCTCCACGAGCTCGAGGTGAAGACCAAGGAGGCCGAGGTCCTCAAGATCCAGGGCGCGCAGGGGCAGTCGCGCACGAACGAGGAGTTCCGCGCCTTCGGCGACCACGTCGCGCGTCTGCGCAAGGACGCGCGCGAGATCGAGGACCGCATCCTCGAGTGCATGACGAAGGTCGAGGCGATCGACAAGGAGCTCGTCGACCTCAAGGCGACGCGCGACGCGCTGAAGCAGGAGTCGGACGCCGAGCTCGCGCAGTGGCAGAAGGACGAGGCGGCCTACAAGTCCGAGCTCGTGCAGCTCCAGGCGACGCGCGCCGGCAAGGCGAAGGAGATCGCGCCCGGCCCGCTCTCGATCTACGAGCGCGTGCTGCGCGTGCGCGAGGGCAAGGCGATGGTGACCGCCGACTCCCGCATCTGCGGCGGCTGCTCGATGAGCATCACGGCGAACGACTTCACCCGGCTCCACCGCGGCAACGAGCTCGTCTCCTGCCGCAGCTGCGAGCGCATCCTCTACCTCGCCGAGTCGACCGCGGCGACCTGGTGAGCCGCGCGATGCCCGGCATCGCGAACGTCATCGTCGGCACGGCGGGCCACATCGACCACGGCAAGTCGAGCCTGGTCCGCGCGCTCACCGGCATCGATCCCGACCGCCTGCCCGAGGAGCAGGAGCGCGGGATGACGATCGACCTCGGCTTCGCGCGCTGGAGCGCCGCCGACGGCCGCACGGTCGGGATCATCGACGTCCCCGGCCACGAGCGCTTCGTGAAGAACATGGTCGCCGGCGCGACCTCGCTCGACGTCGTGATGCTGGTGATCGCCGCCGACGACGGCGTGATGCCGCAGACGCGCGAGCACCTCGAGATCCTCGGCCTGCTCGGCGTGCAGAGCGGATTCGTCGTCCTCTCGAAGATCGACCTCGTCGACGCGGAGCTGCGCGAGCTCGCGGCCGAGGACGTGCGCGCGCTGGTGCGCGGCACCTTCCTCGACGGCCAGCCGATCGTGCCGGTCAGCAACGTGACGGGCGAGGGGATGGCGGAGCTCAAGGCGGAGCTCGAGCGGCGCATCGCCGCCGTCCGGCCGCGCCCCTCCGACGGCCTCTTCCGCCTCCCGATCCAGCGCGTCTTCTCGGCCCGCGGCCACGGGACGGTGATCACCGGCGTCCCGCTCTCGGGCACCATCGTGCCGGGCCGCGAGCTCGAGCTCCTGCCGCCCGGCAAGATCGCGCGCGTCCGCGGGATCCACGCCTACGGCGAGGCGCGCGAGCGCGCGACCGCCGGCCACTCGTGCGCGCTCAACCTCTCCGACGTCGATTACCGCGAGCTGCGCCGCGGCATGGTCGCGGCGGAGCCCGGCTCGTTCCAGGCGGCGACGCTCTTCGAGGCGCGCATGCGCCATCTCGCCGGCCGCGGCGAGCCGCTCGCGCATCGCACGCCGGTCCGCCTCCACGTCGGCACCTCCGAGCTCCTCGGCCGCGTCCGCATCGTCGACAAGGAGCAGTTGCTGCCGGGCGAGGAGGGGCTCGTCCAGATCGAGACCGAGGAGCCGGTGGTGGCGTGCGCCGGCGACCGCTTCTTGGTGCGGCAGGTCTCGCCGATGGTCACGCTGGGCGGCGGGCTGCTCTTCGGGCCGGCGCGCACCCATCGCCGCCGGCTGAAGGAGTGGCACATCGCGGCGCTGTCGCAGCGCGAGCAGGCGCTGGCCGACCCGTCGCTGGCGCTCCGCTTCGCGGCGGAGCAGCGGCGCCTCGAGCCCTTCACGCTCGCCGAGCTCGCCGCCGACGTCGCGCTGACGCGCGGCGACGCGCAAGGGCTCGCCGACGCGCTGCTGGCGAAGGGCGAGCTCGTCGACGTCGGCCGCGGCCAGCTCCTCTCGGGCAAGTTCGCCGACGAGGCGAAGGCGGCGGTGCAGGCGGCGCTCAAGAAGCTCCACAAGGCCCACCCGCTGAAGAAGCTGGTCGAGCTCCGCGAGCTGCGCTCCGACGCGGCGCTGCCGGAGACGACGCTCACGCTCGCGCGCGAGCTGCTGGTGAAGGCGGGCGCGGTGGTGGAGGAGGGGCCGCCCGGCCACCTCCGCCTCGCCTCGCACCGCCCCGCGATCTCGCCGCAGGACGAGCGCCTGCTCGACGAGCTGCGCGCCCTCTACGCGACCGCCGACCTCCAGCCGCCGACGACCGAGGAGGCGGCGGCGAAGCTGACGGCGCTGCCGAAGAAGGTCGCGTCGCTGCTCGAGCTCCTCGCCGACGAGGGCGAGGTCACGCGCGTCGGCGTGCTGCGCTTCTCGCGCGCCGCGATCGAGCGCGCGAAGACGGAGCTGGCGCGCGTCGCCAAGTCGCACGGCGGCGAGGTGGTGATCCCCGAGCTGCGCGACGCGCTCCAGACCTCGCGCAAGTTCATGATCCCGCTGCTCGAGCACTTCGACGGCGCCGGGCTCACCGTGCGCAGCGGCGACAAGCGCTTCCTGCGCGAGAGCCGCCTCGACGCGAAGTCGGCCGCGAAGCCGAAGTCGACGTCGGGCTAGCCGCCGCCGCCGCGCGCGGGCGCGCCGCCGCGCGCGGCCAGCAGCTCTTCCATGTTCCGGAGCGTCTCGTCGAGCTCGTTGAGCGCGGTCATGCCGGTCGTGCGGCCGTCGAGGATCTTCACCGACAGCGTGCGCAGCGCCCCTTCGGCCATCAGCCGGTAGGTCCGTCCCTCCTCGATCAGCTGGCCCGAGCGCTGCTGGAACTCGGGCGTGCTCTCGCCGGCCTGCGTCGCCGCGAGGAGCTGCGCCGTGAGCTGGCCGAGCTTCGCGATGCGCGGCTGGAGCTGGTCGAGGAAGTTCTTCATCTCGCGCAGCCGCGCGCGCAGGTCCTCCGCGTCGACGAGGAGCTGGTGGAAGTCGCCCTCGATGCGCGCGAGCGTCCGCTTCCGCTCGTCGCGCGCCGCGGCGTCGCCGTCGCCCGCGCCGCCCGCCATCGCGCCGGCCGCCGTCCGCTCGAGCTGCTCGAAGCGGCGGCGCAGCTCCTCGAGCTCGCCCTTCTTGCGCTCGGTCGGCTTCGTCTCGGAGAGGAGCCGCACGAGGTCGCCGCACTCCTCGAGCGCGCCGGTGATCGCCGGGCGGTCGCGCACGGTCGCGGCGTGGAGGCGCTCGAGGTCGGCGGTCGAATCGCGGCCGAGCAGCCACGCCAGCGCGATCGCCGCCGCGAGCAGCCCGCCGAGGATCCAGAGTCCCTTCATGGCGCCGGAATGTAGCGAAGGACGTGCCCCGGGGCGGCCGCGACGGGGCGCGAGCGGACGAGCACTTGACCGCGTCCGCGCGAGCGGGCATCACGGCCGGGATGGTCTCGACGTGCGACGAATGCGGCAGCCACGACGTGAAGCGCGAGCACGTCTACGGCTTCCTCGTCGAGGAGTGCGGGCTCTGCGGCAACCTGCAGGGCGAGCCGGGCGCCGTCACGCGCGTGAAGGAGATCCGCGAGGCGGAGGAGCTCGGCGTCGCGCCGGAGCTCGTCGGCCTCTTCGCGGCGCTCGAGGCGACGGGCGGCATCGTCGTCGATCGACCGCTCTCGACCGCCGGCGGCCACTCGGCGCCGCCCGCCGTCTACTTCGCGCTGCCGCGCCAGGCGCTCGAGTGGCTCGACCGGCTCGCGCGCACGCTGCTGCTGGCAGGACGGCGGACGGCGTCGCTCTGGTCGATCGAGGCGGTCCACCAGGGGCGCCTCTGGTTCGTCCTGCGGCCGCGCTTCGGTTCGGCGCCGGCGACGTGGCGCGCCGACCTCGCGCTCCTGCGCGACGCGCTGCAGCGCGATTCGCGGCTCGACTGGTGGCGCGTCGACGACGAGCGGCCCGGAGCGCGGCGCTGAAGGGCTTGGTCTTGATTCAGGAGCGGGACGCTCCTAGCTTCTCCGCCCTTCCCGATCGGAACGGGGCGTAGCTTAGCTTGGCTAGAGCGCAGCGTTCGGGACGCTGAGGCCGGAGGTTCAAATCCTCTCGCCCCGACCATTTCCGGCCCATCATCGGGCCCACTGCCGTGAGGCCCACGTCGACGCGTCGTGACCCGTTCGCGGGCGGACTTCGTCGTCTCCCTGCGACGCCTTGCGAGAACGCGCGCCTCCGAACGAGCTCGCGACGTCCTTTAGAGTCGGCCGCGTCACGGCGGCAAGAACGAGAGCGTCGAGGGCCCGGTCGATGACGGAGCGGTCGTCGGGGATCTGGTTCGCGCTCGGCGTCGCGCTCGCGGGCGGCGAGGCGACGACGTCGGACGCGGCGTCGGCGGGCAACGTCGAGTTCCTGCTCGACCGGATGACGCCCGACGGCTCGCGCTCGGTGCTGCTCGACGCGGCGCCGATCGAGCCGGTGGTGGTCGAGCTCGACGCGCTGCCCGCCGCGTCGCGGCTCGCCGACGGCGCGCGGCGGATCTGCCTGCTCGACCTGCCCGTCCGGCGCGATTCCGCCGGCCGTCCGCTCGCGGCGCAGCTGCGGACGGCCGACGGATCGGAGGCGGCGGGGCTGAAGCTGCTGCTCGTCGCGAGCCGGCAGGAGATCGCGCTGGCGCGGCTGCCCGGCTTCGCGGGGATGAAACGCCACCCGATCGCGGAGGGCGAGCCGGGAGTGCTCGCCGACCAGGCGATCGACGCGCCGGTCACGATCGAGCGGACCGGCGTCGAGCTCCGCGGCCGCGTCACGTTCCGCTACATGGAGCCGCGGCGTGCCGCCGGCGGAGCGTCGCCGCGACTGAGCGTCGTCGCGGGCGAGCGCACGCTCGCCGCGATGGCGGCGGGGGACGGCGAAGAGCTCCCCTTCACGCTGTCGCCCGCGACCGCGGCGACCCAGCTGCGCATCGTCGTCGACGGGATCGTCGCAGGGGCGCAGTCGCGCCTGCTGTTGCGCTCGCTGCTGCTCGAAGCGGCGGACGGCCGCGAGCGGGCGGTCGTCGTCGCGCCGCCCGAGCAGTCCGGCTTGCGCCTCGAATACGTCGCCGCGCCGCCGCCTGCCGTGCAGCTCCTCTTCGCGGCGGACGGCGCCGCGGGCCTGCCGGCGTCCGAAGTCTCGGAGCGTTTCCTCCTGCGCGGCCGCGCGGCGGTCGTCGCCGATCCGCCGCAGCCGTTCGAGCTGCAGGTGGAGGGCGAGGCGGTCGGCGGCGCGACCTCCGTCCGCGCCGACGCCGACGGCGGCGAGGCGCGCGTCGAGGTCGTCCGCGACGGCCGCGTGCGCCTCACCGTGCGCGGGCTCGCCGGCCCGCTGCGCGGCCGCTTCACGCTCCTCCAGCCGCGCTCCTTCTACGCCGCGCTGCGCGATCCCCTGCGCTCGCTCGACGAGGAGACGGCGCCGGTGCGCGGCCTCGAGTCGGCGACGACGCCGCCGCTGCTGCGCCACGTGATGTTCGGCGGCGAGACGCGGCGCGCGCTGCTGCTGCCGCCGCCCTCCACGGTCGAGATCGCCGTCGACGCGCGGGCGGGCGACCGGCTCGAGCTCGGCCTCGGGCTCGCCGACCTGCTGCAGCCGCCGCTCCTGCGCGGCGCGGTCGACCTGTCGCTCCGCGCGATCGACGCCGGCGGGAAGGAGACGCCGCTGCTCGACCTGAAGCTGGACGAGCTGCGCAAGTGGAAGGAGCGGACGGTCGAGCTGCCGGCCGGCCTCGCGGGGCCGGTGCGGCTGCGCTTCGCGACGCGCGTCGCCGGCGGCGAGGCGCTGCGCGGCTGCTCGCAGCTCGTCGCGCTGGCCGAGCCGACGCTGGTGCGCGCCGCGAAGCCGTCGCGCCCGAACCTGCTCGTCTACCTCGTCGACACGCTGCGCGCCGACCACTGCACGCCGTTCCGCGCCGACCGCGACACGACGCCGCAGCTCGCCCGCCTCGCCGCGGAGGGGATCGCGTTCGAGCGCGCCGGCTCGCAGGCGCCGTGGACCCGCCCGTCGGTCGCGACCCTCTTCACCAGCCGCCTCTTCTCCTTCCACGGCGCCGGCGTGAAGACGAGCCTCGCGCCCGAGCTGCGCACCATGGCCGAGTGGCTCCACGCCGCGGGCTACGCGACGGCCGCGGTCGTCGCGAACGCCCACGTCTGCGGCGACAGCCTCAACTTCGAGCAGGGCTTCAGCCGCTTCGCCGCGGTCGAGATCGGGAAGAAGCGCGGGACGGCGCGCGCCGACTCGATCCACCGCGTCGCGATCGACTGGCTGCGCAAGAACGCCGACCGCCCCTTCTTCCTCTACGCGCACACGATCGATCCGCACGCTCCCTACCAGCCGCCCGACAAGACGGCCGGCCGCTGGTCGGGCCGCTACCAGGGGCGCCTCTCGCCGAACGACGCGACGGCGCACGCGCTCGAGCGCCTCGCGCCGCTCGCGCCCGACGAGCTCCAGTACGTGAAGGACCTCTACGACGAGGAGATCGCCTACAACGACCTCTGCTTCGGCCAGCTCTGCGACGAGCTGCGCCGCCTCGGCGTGTGGGAGAACACCGTCGTCGTCTTCCTCTCCGACCACGGCGAGGAGTTCGGCGAGCACGGCGGCTTCGGCCACGGCGGCCGCCTCTTCGAGGAGCAGCTGCGCGTGCCGCTCGTCGTGAAGCTCGACCGGCGCGCGGGCGAGACGCCCGTCGCGGGCGCGCGCATCGCGGAGCCGGTCCGCTCGCTCGACCTGCTGCCGACGCTCCTCGCGCGCCTCGGCGTCGACGCGCCGCCCGCGTCGTTCATGGGCGTCGACCTCGCGGCCTGCCTGCGCGGCGAGCCGCCGCCGGAGCTCGACGTGATCGCGGAGGAGGAGGCGGGCCAGCTCGCGAGCCTGCTGGCCGGCCGCTTCAAGCTGATCCGCGCGCGCGGCGCGGGCGATGCCGGGTGGACGAAGCTCTTCGACCTCGCCGCCGATCCGCTCGAGCAGCACGACCTCGCCGCGCAGCAGCCCGAGATCGCGCAGCGGCTGCGCCAGCGGCTCGAGCAGCGCTACGCCGACTACGAGGAAGCGGGCTTCCGCCGCGTCGACGCGGCGCCGCAGCGGCTCGACGCCGGCACGAAGGCGGCGCTGCGCGCGCTCGGCTACGCGGCCGACGGCGACGACGACCGGTAGCGGAGGCTCCGCGCCGCCGCGCGTCAGCCCGGCAGCAGCTCCGGCACGACGACGCCCTTCGGATCGACGAGCGTGACCGGCCGGTTGCGCGACCCCTCGAACTTCCGCTTCGCGTCGATGCCGAGCAGTTGCGCGACGGTGGCGAAGAGGTCGGCGACCTGGACCGGCCGCGTGACGATCTTCTCGCCGCGCTCGTCGGTCGCGCCGACCGGACGGCCGCACGGCACGCGGCCGCCGGCCAGCACCGCGAAGTAGGCCTGCGGCCAGTGGTCGCGCCCGTCGTCGGCGAGGATCGCCGGCGAGCGGCCGAACTCGCCCATGCAGAGGATCAGCGTGTCGTCGAGGAGCTGGCGCTCGGCGAGGTCGTCGAGCAGCGCCGCGAACGCCGGATCGAGCTCGTCGCAGAGCGCCTTGGTCCGGCGGAAGGTGTCCTTGTGGGTGTCCCAGCCCTCGAGCGTCACCTCGACCGCGGCGACGCCGTGCTCGATCAGCCGCCGCGCCATCAGGACGCCCTGGCCGAACGGCGTGCGGCCGTAGCGGTCGCGCACCGCGTCGGGCTCGCGCCGCAGGTCGAGCGCCGGCAGCAGCGCGGAGTCCATCAGCTTGCGCGCGCGGCGCCGTTGCACCGCCTGCTCGTGCGCGGCCGGTCCGCCGCCGCGCGCGGCGAAGTCGCTCTCGAGCAGCTCGAGCAGCGCGTCGCGCTGCGCGCCGCGCGCCGCGTCGATGCCGGGCCCGCGCGCGAGGTTCTCGAGGCGGGCGTTCGGGTCGGCGATGAGGTAGGGCGCCGCCTCGACGCCGAGGTAGCCCGAGCTCCACGGCTGGCCGAGCACCTGCACGAAGGCGGGCAGGTCGTGCTGCAGGTCGCCGATCTCGTGCGCGACGATCGAGCCGAGCGACGGGAAGGCGACGCTCGGGTTCGGGGTGTAGCCCCAATGGAGGAGCTGGCGCGCGCGCGCGTGGCTCCCTTCCTTCGAGGTCATCGAGCGGACGACCGCGAGGCGACCGGCGCGCGTCGCGAGCTGCGGCAGGTGCTCGGAGAAGAGCCAGCCATCGACGTCGGTCGTGCGCGGCTTGAACGGGCCGCTGCCGGCCCAGCCGGGCTTCGGATCGAAGGTGTCGAGGTGGCTCGGCCCGCCGTCGAGCCAGAGGAGGATCAGGCGCTTCGGGTTCGGCTTGCCGGGCACTTCTTGCGCGAGGCCGCGCGCGCAGAGGAGCTGGAAGAGCGGCGGTGCGGCGAGCAGGCCGGCGCTGCTGCGCGCCAGCAGCGCGAGCAGGTCGCGCCGCGACCAGCCGCGCGCGCCGCCCGGCATCTCTCCCGCTCGTCCGCGATCGCTCATGGTGCCATGTGCTCCTCGTCCCGCGATCTCAATGGCGGGTCTGGAACTCGGTCGAGTTGATCAGCGCCCAGAAGAGGTCCTCGAAGGCGTCGACGCCCTGCTCCTCGCCGCCGACACGCCGCGCGTCGACCGACGCGATCACGGCGCGCGCCTCCGCTTCCGACGGCGGGCGCGCGAGCGTCGCGAGCCAGAGCTCGGCGAGGCGCTCCTGCGGCGGGCGTTTCGCGTCGAGGAGGCGCTCGAGGCGTCCCTCCTTCTTCTGCGCCGCGTTCCGGTAGGAGTAGCGGCCGTTCATCATGAAGAGCGACTGCGGGATGCTGGCGCCGATGCGCCGCTCGGCGTTGCCGTCGGACGCGGTCGCGCGGCTGACCAGCTCGTCGAAGAGGCGCTCCTGCTCGCGGTTGCGCTGGCTCGCGCGGCCGTCGACGGCGAGGCCGGTGGTCGCCTGCTCGAGCGAGCGCGACAGCTGCTCGGGCGTCAGCGGCCGCACCGGTTGCGCCGCGAAGCAGCGCTCCTGCGCGGCGCGCGCCTCCGCGTCGCCGGTCGTCGCGTTGCCGAGCGCGTAGGCGCGCGTCCGGACCAGCGCGCCGAGGAGCGCGCGCAGGTCGCTGCCGCCGCGCGCGAACTCGCCGCCGAGCTCGTCGAGGAGCTCCGGCACGACCTTGTCGCTGCTGGCGCTCAGGTCGTCGACCGGCTCGATGAGCCCCTTGCCGAAGAGGTGGCTCCACGCGCGATTGACGATCGCGCGGCCGAACCACGGGTTGCCCGTCGACGTGAGCCATTCGGCGAGCGCCTCGCGGCGCGTCCCCTTCTCGACCGGCTGCCAGGGCGTGCCGTCGAGGAAGCCGGCGGCGGTGAAGAGCTCGCGGCGCAGGCGGAAGCGGTCGACGAGGTCGCGCGCGACCTGCGGCAGCCGCGGGCTGATCTCCGCGAACGCCTCGTCGCTGGGCGCGCCCATCTTGTTCGAGCCCGGCTTGCGGAACTGCTCGATCAGCTCGCGGATCGCGGCCGAGCCCGCCTCGTCGAGCTCGGGCTCCTTCTTCGCGCCGCCGCCAGGCGCGTCGGCCATCATCCGCCCGCCCTCCATCGCGGCGGCGGCCTCGTCGGTCGTGCGCGACTTGTGGAGCAGCGCGCGCAGCCGCGCGTGGAGGTCGGCGTCGGGGCTGCGGTCGACGAGGTTCCAGGTCGGCGTGCGCTGGCCCGACGGGATGCGCAGGTTCGCCTGCAGGTCGCGGAAGAAGCCGGTGAAGCGGTTGAACTGCTCGCGCTCCCACGTGTCGAACGGATGGTCGTGGCACTGCGCGCACTGGATCTGCAGCCCGAGGAAGGCGCGCGCCGTGACGCCCGAGAGCGTCTCGATCGTGTCGTAGTAGGCGAGCTGGAACGACATCGGCCCGGGATCGTGCGCCTCGCCGGCGGTCGCCGTCATCTGGCGGACGATCTCGCCGAACGACGTGCCCTTCGCCAGCGCCGTCTCGAGCCACGGTTGGAGGTAGCCGTCGAGCTTCGCCTCGTTGACCCCCGCGTCGCCCAGCAGCAGGTGGGTCCAGATCGAGGCGAAGTTCTCGGCGAAGCGCGGGTCGGCGAGGTAGGCGTCGATCTTCGCGGCGCGCTTCGCGGGCGCGGGGTCGGCGAGGAAGGCGGCCACCTCGGCGCCTTCGGGGACGAGTCCGCGCAGGTCGAGGCTGAGGCGCCGCAGCCAGACCGCATCCGCGGCCGGCTCCGCGACCGCCACGCCGCGCGCCGCCCACTCGGCCGCCAGCGCGACGTCGATGCGGGCGACCGTGGCCGCGATGCCGTCGCTCGACGCGGGCTCGGACGCGGGCGAGACCGCCGTCACGCCGATCGCGATCGAGAGGAGCAGCGCTGCGCGCCGCGTCGCGTGCATCCAGGACTCCTGCTTCGGTCCTCGTCCACCCCCGATCGGCGGCAGATCGTAGCGCGCGGCTCCATCCCCGGCAGGCAGGCGCCGCCGGTTGCGCATTCGCTTCCCGAAATGCGAGACTCTCGCCCCTTCGACGGCAGCCAGGCACGTCGACCATCGGACCGTCAAGGGAGAGTCCATCGTGAACGTCGTCGCGGCCACCTGTCTTGCCGGCCTCCTCTCGCTCGGGTTCGTCGGCCGTCCCGTGACGCCGTCGGACGGCGGGAAGCGGCTCACCGTCGAGACGCTCGACGGGAAGGTCTCGCAGGTCGAGGTGCTCGGCATCGAGGGCAAGCGGGCGCGCCTCAAGATCTTCGTCTTCGACGGCGACGCGACGATCCTGCGCAACCTCTCCGAGTACACGCCCGAGTCGGCGTTCCTGATCGAGAAGGCGGCGTCGAGCGCGGTCTCCTTCGAGGAGCACTTCGCGCTGGCGAAGCGCGCCGGCGAGCTTGGCCTGATCCCGGAGGCGGGCAGCTCGGCGCGCCTCGCGGTCAAGGTCGCGGCCACCGCCGCCGACGGCGCCGCGAAGAAGAAGCAGGTCCACGCGTGGGCCGCCGGCGTGCTCGAGCGCGTCATCGGCGAGGCGCTCGCCGCGGGCGACCTCGACCGGGCGAGCGACTGCCTCGACATCCTCGCCACCCGGCTGCCCGAGGAGCGCACCGAGGCGCAGCTCGAGGCGCTCGCGGAGAAGGTCGCCGTCCTGCGCGAGAGCGTCGAGTCGAAGGAGGCGGCGGAGCGCGAGGCGAAGCTCGACGAGAAGGCGAAGGCCGAGCTCGCGAAGAAGCTCGAGCCGATCAGGAAGAAGAGCGCGTCGGGCGACAAGAAGCTGACGAAGGCGCTCGCGCAGTCGGGCAGCACGGCCGCTTCGGCGAAGACGTGCGACAGCGCCGTCGACGACTACAAGGCGGCGTGGAAGCTGACGCAGGAGCTGCTGAAGGCGAACGCGGACGACGAGTCGGTCCAGGAGTCGCTGGCCCCGATCGCCGACCATCTCGTGGCGAACGCGCTGCGCGCGGCGATGCACGCGGCGAGCGTGCTGACGCTCCAGAGCGACTTCAAGGGCGCCATGGAGTGGTGCGAGCGCGTGCTCCGCTTCGACCCGGGGAACTCCGAGGCCGAGGCGATGAAGCGGACGGTCGAGGCGGCCAGCGCCGAGGCGGGCGACCGCGACGACTACCGCTACGCGTGGACCGGCCGCCCGCGCGTGCGCCACCGCCGCTGATCCGTTGAATCAGCGCCCGGCCGGCGCGTCCGGCTCCTGCGCCTTCCACGGACGGATCGCCCGCGAGTAGTCGTCGGGCGCGGTCGGCTGCGCCACGTACTGGTTCGCGAGGTGGACGCGGCGCAGCTCCGCGAGCGGGACGTCGGCGCGGATGAAGCCGCGCTCCCAAGCGAGCTCGTCGACGTGGCCGTTCAGCAGGAGGCGCCAGTCGAAGCGGCGGCGACGGCCCGCCGCGTTCAGCAGCGGCAGGATGCCGGTGGTGCAGTTCTCGGCGAGGAAGTTGTACCAGCGCGGGTGGACCGCGAGCTCGTCGGCCTGCGTCACGACCTCGACGAAGAGGCGGCGCGTCCGCTCGCGATCGAAGGTCGTCGGGAAGACCCAGACGTTCTCGCGCGGCGCGCGGACGTCGGTGCGCAGGCGCAGCAGGTCGCGCTCCGTGCCGAGCACGTAGATCAGCTCGTACTGCTTGAAGAGCGCCTCGATCGCGCCTTGCGCCTCGCCGCGCTCGCGGCGCGTCTCGATCGAGAGGACGACGTGCTCGCCGCCGGCGAAGCCGAACGAGAGCATCGTGTGCGAGACGTCGGCGACGCCCCAGTTCGAGACGACGAAGTCGACCCCCTCGAGCTGCCGCAGGTCGTAGCTCTTGTCGATCCAGCGCGCGTCGAAGTCGGCCTCGGTCCGCCAGGCGCAGTCGCGCAGCCCGAGCAGCGTGACGCGGTCGCCGACGACCTGCGCCCGCGTGACCTGCGCGAGCTCGGGCCGCCAATCGCGGTCGTTCGAGGCGGGGATCGTCAGCCACCAGCAGAGGAGCGCCGTCCACGCGACGAGGAAGCCGGCGAGCGTGCGACCGCGCCGCGGCAGGAAGAGGAACGCGGCGAGCGTCGCGAGCGCGAACGCGGCGGCGGCCGGCACGCGCAGCGCGGCGGGCAGGTTCGACCAGCGGATCGCCAGCGTCGCCCACGCGCCCTGCAGCAGCACGACGAGCGAGAGGAGGAGCCAACCGGCACCGCGCAGCAGCCGTCTCAAGCGCTTCGCGCCTCCTGCGCCACGGCGGAACGGACGGCGCAGATGGTAGTCGAGGCGCGCGCGTTTGCTTCGCCTCGCCGCGCGGGCATGCTCCCTCGCGTCTCGCGCGGGGAGTCGACGATGAACGCTGCGTCCCGGACCGCTCGACCGCGCGTCGCGCGGCTCCTGACCGTCCTGCTCGGCGCGCTGCTCGCGGCCGCGGGCTGCGGCGCGCCGGTCCGCGTCGTGGCGATCGACGACTCGCTCTGGTTCAGCCGCCAGAACCGGAGCGCGCTCGACGGCAACGAGGCGAGCGAACGGGCGCAGCAGTACCTCCGCCGCGAGGCGCTGCTCGACGACTGGATCGACGACCACGAGAAGCTCCTCCTCCAGCTCCATCAGCGCGTGATCGAGCGCAGGGACCGGGTCGTCGCGGTCCACGTCGCCGAGCTGGCGTTCCTCCAGGCGAAGCAGAACCTCCGCCGCGGCACCGAGGCGGAGCTGCGCGACCTGCTCACCTGCGTCGAGCACGCCTGGTCGGCCCTCTTCGACCCCGCGCTCGAGCCGGCCCCGAACTCGTTCGACCCCGCCTTCCGCCTCGCGTGCGACCTCTACAACCGCGCGTCGGCGCGGATCCTGAAGTACTGGGTCGCCCATCGCGACGCGCCGCCCGGCCCGCGCTTCGACGTCGTCGGCGGCAGCCTCGCCTTCCGCTTCGAGCACAGCGACTTCGAGTGGGACCCGCGCGACTACGACGAATTGGTGATCGCCTACGACATCGACGTCATGGGGCTGCCGCGCTCGGCGCGCACCTACGGCATCGGCGTCCCGACGATCCTCACGCGGAAGCTCCCCGCCGGCGAGGGCGAGGCGCTCCCCGAGAACCACGCGCTGGTCAGCACCACCTACTCGGCGACGGTGCTGCTGCGCTTCGACGGGTCGCTGATCGACCGCAAGGAGGGGAAGGAGCGCTCGGTCCGGATCGAGGTCTACGACCCGCTCCAGTCGTCGTCGGTCGAGGTCGGCGGCGCGAAGGTGCCGCTGGAGGCCGACCTCTCCTGCGCGCTCGCGTACACGCTCTCGCGCATGCCCGAGGTCTCCGGCGTCAGCGCGATGTTCAACCCCGAGGAGTACCAGGCGATCACGCGGCTGCTGATGCTGCAGCCCTACGACCCGGAGAAGATCCCGGTCGTCTTCGTCCACGGCCTCCTCTCGAACCCGGTCACGTGGGTGCCGCTGCTGAACGACCTGCTCGCCGACCCCTCGATCCGCGCGCGCTTCCAGTTCTGGTTCTTCCGCTACCCGACCGGCAACCCGATCCTCTACTCGGCGAGCCTGCTGCGCTCGGCGCTCGCCGACAACGTGCAGCGGCTCGATCCAGCGGGCACCAACCCGAACCTCCACCAGATGGTGCTGGTCGGCCACAGCATGGGCGGCCTGCTCAGCCGGCTGCAGGTCCGCCCGAGCGAGGACAAGCTCTGGAACCTGATCGCGAAGAAGCCCTTCGACGAGTCGATGCAGGAGCTCGAGATGGGGCCCGCCGACACCGAGCTGATGCGCCGCGTCTTCTTCTTCGAGCGGCTCGACTTCATCCGGCGCGTCGTCTTCATGGCGACGCCGCATCGCGGCGCCGAGCTGGCGACGAGCTGGCCCGCGCGCCTCGGCAACAAGCTGATCTCGTTGCCGCGCCGGCTGACCGGCGCGCTCGGGAAGATGCTCTCGACCACGTCGGAGGCGGTCGGGAACGTCTTCCGCATCGACCTGCTGAAGAACCGGAACGAGGAGGGGTTCACCGGAGTCGGCAACCTCGCGCCCGACAACCTCGTCGGGAAGGAGATCGCGAACTGGCCCTTCCCCGACGACCTCCCGGTCCACTCGGTCATCGGCAACGAGGACGGCGCGGAGGCGGGCGGGTCGGACGGCCTCGTGCCCTACGAGAGCTCCCACCTCGACGGCGTCGCGTCGGAGACGATCCTCCACGCGGGCCACAACCTCCACGTCGAGCCCGAGGCGGCGGTCGAGCTGCGGCGCATCCTGCTGCTCCACCTGCAGGCAGTCGACGCGGGGAAGAGGTGAGCACGACCTTCTCGATGGGAGCCTGGACCATGCTCGACAGCAGCCTCGTCGCGATCGCTCCGCTGATGATGGGAGGGATGCTCGTCGTCTACGAGCTCGGGCGGCGCATGGGGCGACGACGGCTCGCGCGCGAGCCCGACGGCGGGTTGGCGGGCGTCGGCGCCGTCGAGGGCGGGATCTTCGGCCTGATGGGGTTGCTGATCGCGTTCACCTTCTCGGGCGCGCAGGGCCGCTACGACATTCGCAAGCGGTTCGTCGTCGACGAGGCGAACGCGATCGGCACCGCCTGGCTGCGGCTCGACCTGCTGCCGGAGGCGGCGCAGCCGGCGCTGCGCGAAACGTTCCGGCGCTACACCGACGCGCGCCTCGCCGTCTACGCGTCGTCGTTCGACGTCAGCGCGAGCCTGAAGCACATCGCCGAAGCGGGAGGCGTGGGGCAGTCGATCTGGGAGCAGGCCGTGGCCGGCTCGAGCGGCAGCGGGCCGCAGGTGGCGTCCCTGCTGCTGGCGGCCGTGAACGAGATGCTCGACCTCGCGAACCTCCGCAACAGCGCCGCGCTCTTCTTCCATCCGCCGTGGATCATCTTCTGGATGCTCGGCCTGACGGCGCTCGCCTGCGCGTTGGTCGCGGGCTACGGGACGGCCGCGTCGCGGTCGCGTTGCTGGGTCCACACGCTGGCGTTCGCCTTGACGCTCAGCCTCACCGTCTACGTGATCGTCGACCTCGAATTCCCGCGGGCCGGCTTCATCCGCGTCGATGCCGTCGACGAGGTGCTGCAGACCGCGCGGGCCGCGATGAAGTGACGCCGCGGCCCGGGCCGCCCTCCGCGGGCGGAGGTGCAGCCCTTGCGCTTCCCGTCGCGGTCGCTGCACTTCGTGCACCGGCGGCGCGGGTCGCCGACCCGCCGCCCGGCGCGCCGCGCGGGGGGCGGGCGGCCTGACACTTGCCGGGAGGACGGCCGGGGCCGCGTTCCGCCGGGACGCCGCGCCGCGTCGTCGAGGAGGGCGAACCCGCCATGAGCCAACCAGAGTCGCGCGAGCCGACGCTGCTGCGCTCCTGGGTCTTCCGTTCGCTCCTGGTGGCGCTGGTCGCCGGCACGCTCCTCTACTTCGTCGTCGGCGCGATCGCGCAGCGCCAGGAGATCGGCCTCGCCAGCGACCTGGCCGCGCGCACGAGCCTTCATTTCTTCAACGAGCTCGAGCAGCGCTGGCTCCCGAGCCATCCCGACTCGGTGGTGCCGCGCACCGACGACGAGTTCGCCGAGCTCGAGCGCCTCTTCGACCTCCACCGCAAGAGCCTGCGCATCCGCCGCATCGTCTGGTTCGACGAGCAGCGCCGCATCGTCCACTGCGGCACGCGCGAGCTCGCCGGCATCCCGGTCTCGGGCGACGACGAGCTCACGCAGGTCACGCCGAACGGGCGCGTCGAGCGGCTGGTCCCCGCCGGCACCCACATGCACCTCGACGGCGCGCGCTTCGACGTGCCGCTGCTCGAGGTCTACGTCGCGGCGCCGCCCGACCTCCACCCGCGCCTGCGCGGCCACGTGGTCGAGCTCTACCTCGACGCGACCGACATCGTCCGGCGCGTCGACGCGTTCCGCCGCTGGACGCTCCTCGCGTCGCTCGGCTTCGGGGCGGCGCTCTTCGTCGCGGTCCTCCAGCTGCTGCGCCGCGCGCAGAGGCGCCTCGCCGAGCAGAACGAGCGGCTGCGCGCCCTCTCCGCCGGCCTCGAGCGCGACGTGGAGAGCCGGACGCAGGAGCTGATCCGGACGCGCCGCCTCGCCGACGTCGGCACGCTCGCCGCCGGCCTCGCGCACGAGATCAACAACCCGCTCGCGATCATCGGGGCGAGCGCGCAGGGGCTGCTCGACCGGCTGCGGCGCGACCCCGGCTCGCTGCAGCGCGAGCGCGGCGACTTCGAGGAGTACCTGCGCGCGATCGAGGGCGAGACCTTCCGCTGCAAGCGGATCACCGAGTCGCTGCTCTCGTTCTCGCGCGCGCGGCCGGCCGCGCTGCGCCGCGTCGACCTGCGCGCGCTGGCCGCCGAGGTCGCGACGCTGATGCGGCCGCTCGCCGCGGCGCGCGGCCAGTCGATCGTCGTGGCGGCGGGCGACGCGCCGGTGCCGGTCGACGCCTCGCCCGACGAGCTCAAGCAGCTGCTGGTCAACTTGCTGACCAACGCGTTCGACGCCGGCGCGGCCGGCAAGGCGGTCGACGTGCGCTGCGGCGTCGCGGGCGGGAGCGCCTTCGTCGAGGTGCGCGACCACGGCCGCGGCCTCGACGCGGTCGGGACGGAGCGGATCTTCGAGCCCTTCTTCACCACGAAGGGGCCGGGCGACGGCGTCGGGATGGGGCTGCCGGTCTCGCGCCACATCGCCGAGCTGCACGGCGGGCGCCTCGTCGCCGAGGTGCCGGAGGACGGCGTCGGCGCGCGCCTGCGCTGCGAGCTGCCGCTCGCGCGGGAATCGGAAGCGACGGAGGAGGCGAAGCGATGACGTCCGCGACGAAGAGCAGCGACGCGCCGCCGGCGACGGGCGCCGAGCCGGTCGCCGTCTGGATCGTCGACGACGAGGCGGGCTACCGGCGCGTCCTGCAGCGCGAGCTCGAGCGGCGCGGCCACGTCGTCGCGACGGCCGGGTCGGCGGAGGAGGCGCTCGAGCGGCTGCCCGGCGGCGCGCCCGACGTCGTGCTGCTCGACCTGCGGATGGCGGGGATCGGCGGCACCGGCTTCCTGAAGGAGCTGCGCGACCGCGGCGGCGACAGCGAGGTGATCATCCTCACCGGCTACCCGAGCCTCGACTCGGCGCTGACCGCCGTGCGCCACGGCATCTTCGACTACCGCACGAAGCCGATCGACCTCGACTCGCTCGACGCGCTCGTCCGTCGCGCCGCCGAGCGCCGCACGCTGCTGCGCGAGAACCAGGCGCTGCGGCGCGTCCTCGCGGCGCCCGCCGGCGCGTCGCCCTTCGTCGCGCCGGGCCCGGTGATGCAGCGCTTCCTCCAGAAGCTGCCGCGCGCCGCGCAGTCGGGCGCGACGGTGCTGGTGCATGGCGAGACGGGCAGCGGCAAGGAGCTCGTCGCGCGCGAGCTCCATCGTCTCGGCCCGCGCGCATCCGAGCCGCTGGTCGTCGTCGACTGCGGCGCGCTGCAGGGCTCGGTGCGCGGCGCCGAGCTCTTCGGCTGCGAGAAGGGCGCCTTCACCGGCGCCGACGCGGCGCGCCCCGGCCTCTTCGAGGCGGCCCATCGCGGCACCCTCTTCCTCGACGAGGTGGGGGAGCTCGACCTCGAGGCGCAGGCGGCGCTGCTGCGCGTGCTCGAGAGCGGCGAGATCCGCCGCGTCGGCGCGACCAAGTCGCGGCCGCTCGACGTGCGCATCGTCGCCGCGACCCATCGCGACCTCGCGGCCGAGGTCGCGGCGAAGCGCTTCCGCGAGGACCTCCTCTTCCGGCTGCAGGTGGTCGAGCTCGAGGTGCCGCCGCTGCGCGAGCGGACCGAGGAGATCGTGCCGCTGCTGGAGGGGTTCCTCCGCCGCGCCGGCGCGCGCAAGCTCGAGATCGCGGCCGACGCGCGCGCCGCGCTGCTGGCCCATCGCTGGCCGGGCAACGTCCGCGAGCTGCGCAACCTCGCCGAGATGGCGGCGGTCACGGTCGAGGGGAACACGCTCGAGCTGGCCGACCTGCCGCCGCGGCTGGTGGCCGAGTCGCGCGCCCGCGCGGCCGGCGCGACCGCCGCGTCGCCGGCCGGATCGACCCGCGTCGAGCGGCTCGACGAGCTCGAGCGGCGCCACCTGCTGGCGGTCTACGAGCAGACCGGCCGCGACAAGCGGCGCGCGGCCGAGCTGCTCGGCATCTCGCTGCGGACGATCTACAACAAGCTCGCCGAGTACGCGCAGCCCGACGCGGTGCCGCCGCCGCCGCAACCGCCGCAGGAGTGACGGCGGCCGCCGCCCGCGCGTCTCCCGTGCGATGATCGCCGCCTCGCGCCGCAGCGCGCGACGGGAGACGGCGATGGAACGGGGCACGAAGTGGCTGGTCGTCGGCGCGCTGGTGGCGGCGCCGCTGGTCGTCGCGGCGCCGCGCGGCGCGGGCGCGGGCGCGCGCGCCGCGACCGCGGCGAAGACGCCGGCGATCGACGAGGTGGCGCCCGGCGTCTTCTTCGCGAAGGCGGCGACGGAGCCCGACTTCGAGGGGGCGAACGCCGGCTTCGTCGTGCAGGACGACCAAGTCGTCGTGATCGAGGGGAGCATGCCGGGCTTCGCGCGCGTCGTGCGCGACGAGGTGGCGCGCCGCACCGACCGCCCGATCCGCCTCCTCTTCGACACGCATGACCACTGGGACCACTCCTTCGGCAACGGCGTGATCGCCGACGCCGGCGCCGCGGTCGTCGCGCACGCGCGCTGCGCCGAGCTGCTGGCGACGCGCGGCGCCGAGGCGTTCGCGAAGTCCGCGGCGTCGAGCGACGCGGCGGAGCGGGCGCGCGTCGCCGATGCCCGCTTCGCCGGCGCCTCGATCGCCTTCGACGAGCGCCTCGCCGTCGGGCGCGGCGCGCGCCGCATCGAGCTGCTCCACTTCGGTCGCGGCCACACGCGCGGCGACGCCGTCGCGTGGCTGCCGGCCGAGCGCGTCCTCTTCACCGGCGACCTCTGCGTGAACGGAGCCTTCAACTACCTCGGCGACGGCGACTCGGAGAGCTGGGTCGCGGTGCTCGACCGGCTGATCGCGCTCGATCCCGCGATCGTCTGTCCCGGACATGGCGCGCGCGGCGGCAAGGAGCTGCTCGAGAAGCAGCGGCGCTGGCTGGTCGAGCTGCGCGCGGCGGTCGGCGAGGCGATCGTCGCCGGCGCGACCGATCCCGCCGCGATCGCGGCCGGGCTCGAGATGGCGTGGTACCAGGAATGGACCGGCGTCGCGGCGAGCTCGCGCGGCGAGAACGTGGCGGCCGTCTTCGGCGACCGGTCGGGACAGCGGCCGCCGCTCGTGCTGACCGAGGAGATCGGCCTGCGCGCCGAGGGAAAGCGGCCGCGCGACCAGGCGGGCTGGACGCCGCCGCGCAAGGTCGTGGTCGACGCCGGCTACGCCGAAGCGGGGCTCGAGCTCGCGACGTTGAAGCTCGTCGCGCCGGGCGTCGAGCTCGCCGTCGCGGGCGATCGGAACGACGCGCTCAAGCTCGTCGCCGACGCCGACGCCGTCATCGGCTATTGCACGCCGGCGCTGCTCGAGGCGGGCAAGCGGCTGCGCTGGGTGCAGGTCGGCTCGTCGGGCGTCGAGCACCAGGTGAAGCTGCCGCGGATCGCGTCGCGCGAAGTGACGCTCACCAACGCCCAGCGCCTGGTCAGCCCGCCGATCGCCGACCACGCGATCGCGCTGGCCCTCGCGCTGACGCGCGCGCTGCCGACGATGGTCGACAACCAGCGCGGCGCGCGGCGCTGGGAGCTGCCGCCCGACGGCGCGGGCCTCGGCACGATGACCGAGCTGCGCGGGGAGACGGCGCTGGTGATCGGGTTGGGCGGCATCGGCAGCGAGATCGCGCGCCGGCTCCGCGGCTTCGGGGCGAAGGTCGTCGCGACCAACACCCGCGGCGGCCCGCCGCCTCCCGAAGTCGACCGCCTCGAGCGTTCGGAGAAGCTGCTCGAGCTCGCGGCGGAGGCCGACCTCGTCTTCGTCTGCGTGCCGCTGACGAAGGAGACCGAGCGGCTCTGCGACGAGCGCTTCTTCGCGGCGCTGAAGCGCGGCGCGCGGCTGGTCAACGTCTCGCGCGGCCGTTGCGTCGACACGGCGGCGCTGGTCGCGGCGCTGAAGAGCGGACGGCTCCTCGGCGCCGGCCTCGACGTGACCGATCCCGAGCCGCTGCCGCCCGACCACGAGCTGTGGACGCTCCCGAACGTCGTGATCACGCCGCACGACGCGGCGCGCGGCGGGCCGGCGGCCGACGAGCGCCACTTCCTCCTCGCGCGCGAGAACCTGCGCCGCTTCGTCGCCGGCGAGCCGCTCCTCTCCGTCGTCGATCCCGCGGCGGGCTACTGATGGCGGCGCGCATCGCCGTGATCTCGCGCGACGGCATCGGCGTGAACGAGCGCCTCCATCGCGCGCGCGACTGCTTCGTCTACGAGCTCGCGGGCGACGCGGCGCCGCCTCGTTTCGTCGAGCGGCGCGCGTTCGCGCCGGCCACGACCCGAGTCTTCCGGGACTACTTGTCCCTCGCGCAGGCGCTGCACGACTGCCGTTGGCTCGTCGCCCTGGGATTCAACGGCGAGGCGCGGCGCGAGCTGACGGCACGCGGTTTCCGTTTGCACGAGGCACGCGGCCCCATCGAGGGGGTGATTCGATCGCTCCCCCCCGATAGCGTTGCGCCGCCCGGCTGAGCCGCTCGTCCAGGCGAGGAACGCTCGATGCGCACGCTGCTCCTCTTCCCACCGCAGGCGCACCCGACGCAGCCCTACCTCTGCCTCCCGTCGCTGGTGGCATGGCTGCGCGCGAACGGCTTCCCCGACACCCACCAGCGCGACCTGAACCTCGAGGCGCACGAGTGGTTCCTCGCGAAGGGGCGTCTCGCCGTCGCGCGCGACCGCGTCGCCGCCGCCTTCGCCGCCCACCCGGGCGACCGGCCGCTGCCGCTGGCGGAGATGGACCGCTTCCGCGTGTTGGCCGAGGCGCACGCGTCGGCCGACGCGGTGGTGGAGGGGATCGACGACGCGCTGGCGACGCTGCGGAACGAGGAGTCGTTCTACGACTACGACCGCTACCTGCGCGCGGTGAAGCTGCTCGACCGCGCCTTCCGCCTCGTCAGCGCCGAGCACTACCCGACCTCGCTCACGCCGCACAACTACACGCTCTCTTGGTCGATCGAGAAGGAGGCGGAGGTGCTGGCCGCCGTCTTCGACGAGAAGGCGAACTTCTTCTGCGAGTACTTCCGCGAGAAGGCGCTGCCCGAGATCGTCGCGATGGCGCCCGACCTCGTCGGGATCTCGCTCACCTACACCAGCCAGGTGATCCCCGGCCTCGCGCTCGCGCGCATGATCAAGCAGGCGCTGCCGAAGTGCCACGTGACCGTGGGGGGCGGGCTGCTCGCCTACCTCGGCGAGAAGGCGACGCGCAGCGGCAAGGTCTTCGCCGCGATCGACAGCGCGATCGTGCTCGAAGGCGAGGGGCCGCTGCTCGAGCTGGCGAAGAACGTCGCGGCCGGCAAGGCGGAGCCCGCCGACGGCGTCGGCAACGCGATCTGGAAACGCGGCGACGCGGTCGTCGTCAACCCGCCGGCCAGCCCGCTCTCGATCGACTCGCTCCCGACGCCCGAGTTCGACGGGCTGCCGATGGAGCGCTACTGGTCGCCGCGCCTCGCGCTGCCGCTCGCGATCACGCGCGGCTGCTACTGGGAGAAATGCGCCTTCTGCACCTTGTACAAGGTGATCGGCCCCGGCTTCCGCCAGCGCCGCCTCGACAAGGTGATGGACGACATCGAGGCCGTGACCGCGCGCTGGAAGAGCGACGTCATCTACTTCGTCGTCGAGGACATGCCGCCGCCGGTCTTCAAGGCGCTGCCCGGCGCTCTCAAGGCCCGCGGCCTCTCGATCCAGTGGTGGACCGACGCGCGCCTCGAGCGGAACCTCTTCACCGACGAGCTCTGCCGCGAGCTCCACGAGTCGGGCTGCCGCCGCATCGCCTTCGGGTTCGAGAGCGCGTCGCAGCGCCTCCTCGACCTCATGGAGAAGGGGACGGCGATCGACGAGGCGGAGGGGATCCTGCGCCGCCTCGCGAAGGCGGGCATCAGCAACACGCTCTACACGATGATCGGCTTCCCGACGGAGACGCGCGAGGAGGCGCTCCAGACGCTCGAGTGGCTGCGCTCGCACCGCGACTGCGTCGACGAGGTGTCGCTGCGGATCTTCTACGTCGACCATCTCAGCAAGGTCTACGAGCACCCCGATCGCTACGGCGTCGAGCGGATCCTCGTCGATCCCGAGAAGGACCTGCAGGTCTACTACGACTGGATCCCGGCGCGCGCCGGCACGACGCTGCCGGTCGTCACCTACCACGCGGGGTCGTGCGAGCCGGGCTGCGACCACCAGACGAAGCAGGTCGTCGACGGCGGCATGTCGCGCCGCGAAGCCAGATCGCTCTTCTTCGACTTCATGAAGGTGCTGCGCGAGGAGTTCCCCCTCTTCCGCGGCGACAACCTGCTGCTGTTCGAGCTGAAGAGCCACTACTTCCTCTACCTCCGCAAGTACGGCGACCTCTCCTTCCTCGAGGGGAAGAGCGAGGTCGCGGTGGCCGAGGCGTCGCCGGCCGACCTGCGCGGCGCGCGGCTGCGGCTGCCCGAGGGCAACAAGCTCGTGGAGATGCCCTACGACCTGCGGACCATCGCGCTCAAGCTGAACGAGGCGGAGTGCGCCGTCCTCAAGCCGCGCTACCAGTCGGGAAACTTCAAGGAGAAGCTCTTCGAGGAGATGGCCGGCCAGGTCGAGGCGGCGCAACCGCAGCCGAACTTCGCCGTCTATCGCGCGCGCTCGAGCGACCTGCTCCACGTCGGCAAGGACGCGGCGCGCCTGCTCGCCGCGTGCGACGGCGGGCGGAGCGTCGCCGAGATCGTCGCCGGCTTCGCGCCGGCGCAGCAGCCGAAGGTCGAGCGCTTCCTCGGCGAGCTGCTCTCGCGCGGGCTGCTGACCGCGCGGCCGGCCGGCGCGGCGGCGCCGAAGTCCGGCGCGGCGGGCAAGGCGGCGCGCGGCGGCGGGACGGCGCGTGACCTCGAGGTGGCGGCCGCGGCGGGCGACGACGTGCGCGTCGCCGAGGCGCTCCACCTCCATTGCAAGCCGTCGGCGATCTGAGCGATGGGTGGCGCGCGAAGGAGCGGACGATGAGCGAGACGAAGCCTCCTCGGAACACGCCGTCCGAGCCGTCGAAGGGCGGCGCGGGGCGCCCCGACGCGGGGATCGCGGGCAAGCTCCCGCCGCCGGCGGGCGCGGAGTTCGACTTCGCGATCGAGGAGATCACGCCGAACGAACGATTGAAGGAGGGCTTCACCGGCCAGGAGCGGTGAGGCGCGCCGAGCGGCGCAACCCGAGGAGCGGAACGATGGAAACGAAGGGCGACAAGTCCCAGAGCAGCGGCGAACCGGGCAAGGTCCCGCCGGCGCCGCGCTTCGACGCGACGCTGCCGATGGGCAAGCCGGGCCAGGGAGCGACGGTCCGGCGCGACGGCGACGGCGAGCTCGACCTCGACCTCGGCGAGATCCAGACGCGGCTGCCCTACGGCTCGGAAGACATCGCCGACAAGTGACCGGGGCCGAGCCGCAGCAGCGCGCATCGTCGCGCGGGGCGCTGCTGCTGGCGGCGATCCTCGCGCTCGGCGTGGCGCTCCGGGCGATCGGGCTCGGCTCGTCGTTCTGGGTCGACGAGGTCGACACGGTCCGCAGCGTGGCGACGACGCCGCTCGCGACGATCGTCACGACGTACGCGAGCGAGAACCAGCACCCGCTCTACTCCGTCGCGATGCGCCTCTCGATCGCCGCCCTCGGGCCGACCGAGCGGGCGGCGCGGCTGCCCGCGCTCCTCTTCGGGGTCCTCTCGCTCTGGGCGGTCGCGCGGCTCGGCCGCCAGGTGGCCGGCGAGGCGACGGGACTCTGCGCCGCGCTGCTGCTCGCCGTGTCGGCGCACCACGTCGCCTTCTCGCAGAACGCGCGCGGCTACACCGGGATGCTCCTCTTCGTCGTCCTCGCGACGAGCGAGTTCCTCGCGCTGCTCGAACGGCCCACCCGCGGCGGCGCGTTCCGCTACGCGCTCTTCGCGGCGCTGGCCGCCTACACCCACCTCACCGCCGCGTTCGCCTTCGTCGGCCACGCGCTGGCGTGGCTCGCGCTGCGGCTGCGGAAGGAGGGGGGAGGCGCGGCGCGCGCGAACGGGACGACGCTCGCCGCGATGGGGCTCGCCGCCTTCTTCGGCGCGCTCCTCCACGCGCCGCTGGCCGGCGACCTCGTCGCCGCCTTCACCGCGCGCGCGACGGGCGCGACCGTGCAGGTCGCGAAGGTCGAGCCGTGGACGAGCCCGGCGTGGGCGCTGCGCCAGGTCGTGGAGAGCCTCGGCCTCTCGCCCTTCGCGCTGGCCGGACTCGTGCTGGCGGCGGGCCTCGCGTTCGTCGGCGTCGCGCTCCTCTGGCGCGACGGCAAGCGCCTCTTCGTCGCGCTCCACCTCGCGGCGCCGCCGATCGCGCTCGCGGTCCTGCTGGCGCTCCATCGCCACCTCTACCCGCGCTTCTTCTTCTTCGAGGCGGGCTTCGCCGCGATCGCGCTGGTCCACGGCGCGCGCGCGGTCGGCGGCTGGCTCTCGCGGCGGCTGCCGGGCTGCGGCGAACGGTGCGCGACGAAGTGGGGACTCGCGCTGGTGGTGCTGCTGGCCGCCGGATCGGCGCTGACGCTCGCGCGCGTCTACGCCCACCCGAAGCAGGACTTCATCGGCGCGCGCGACCTCGTCGAGGCGAGCGCGCGGCCGGGCGACGCGAAGGTCGCGGTCGGGCCGGCGAAGCTGGCGCTGCCGGGCTGGTATGCGCCGAGCTGGTCGATCGCCGACACGCCCGCCGAGCTCGCCGCGCTGCGCGCCGGCGCGCCGGCCACGTGGCTGGTGAGCACGCTGCCCGAGCAGCTCGCCGCCGCGCGCCCCGAGCTCGCCGCCGCGATCGAGCGCGACTTCATCCGCGTCGCCGAGCTGCCCGGCTCGATGGGCGGCGGCTCGGTCTTCGTCTGGCGGGCGCCGCGGTGAGCGCGCCCCTCTCCGGCGCGCGCCGCCTTCCTGGATCACGAGCGGCCGAATCCTTTCAATGACCGTGCGCGCCACCGCGCGCTCCCCCTGGAACCTGGAGTCCACCGATGTCGACCGAAGTCGCCGAACCCTCGCTGCCGCGCCTGAACGCGCCGGCGCCCGCCTTCACCGCCCCCTCGACCCACGGCCCGATCTCGCTCTCGCAGTTCAAGGGCAAGTGGGTGATCCTCTTCTCCCATCCGGCCGACTTCACGCCGGTCTGCACCACCGAGTTCGTCGAGTTCGCGAAGCGGCAGGACGAGCTCGCCGCGAAGAACGTGCAGCTGATCGGCCTCTCGATCGACAGCGTCTACTCCCACATCGCGTGGGTCCGCTCGATCGAGCACCACTTCAAGGTCGCGATCAAGTTCCCGCTCATCGCCGACCTCGACATGAAGGTGGCGCACGCCTACGGGATGATCCATCCCGGCGCCGCCTCGACCGCGACGGTGCGCTGCGTCTTCGTCATCGATCCCGACCAGAACGTGCGCGCGATGGTCTACTACCCGATGACCAACGGCCGCAGCATCGACGAGATCGTCCGCGTGGTCGACGCGCTGCAGACCCACGTCGCGAAGCAGGTCGCGACGCCGGCCAACTGGAAGCCGGGCGAGAAGGTGATCGTGCCGCCGCCGGCGACCCTGGCCGACGCGAAGGCGCGCGAGACCGCCGGCTACGAGTACACCGAGTGGTACTTCTGCAAGAAGGGCGTCTGACGCCGGGCGCCGATCCGGCGCTCGGGAACGGAGTTCCGGATCAAGGCCCTCGCACGGGCGCACCGAAGAGGCGGCACGCGACCGTGCGAGGGCGGGCGAAGAGGGGACGCGCTTGATCGAGGACGTCGGCGAACCGGCGCTGGGTGCCAAGGAGCGCGCGGTGACGGTCGTCATCCCCGCGTTCAACGAGGGCCCGCACGTCGCCGCCCAGGTGAAAGCGGTCGCCGAGGCGATGAAGGCGACGGGCTGGGAGTGGGAGCTGATCGTCGTCGACGACGGCTCGGCCGACGCGACGTCGCAGGAGGCGTCGGCCGCCGGCGCGCGCGTGCTGCGCAAGGCGCGGAACGAGGGGTACGGCGCGGCGCTCAAGACCGGCATCGCCGCGGCGAAGCACGGCTGGATCCTCATCACCGACGCCGACGGCACCTACCCGACCTCGGCGATCCCGTCGCTGCTGGAGCACGCGGCGCGCAACGAGATGGTGGTCGGGGCGCGCGTCGGCGCCAACGTCCACATCCCGCTCGTGCGCCGTCCGGCGAAGTGGTTCCTCACGCGCCTCGCGAGCTATCTCGCCGGCCTGCGCATCCCCGACCTCAACTCGGGCATGCGCCTCATGCGCAAGGCGCTGGTCAAGCGCTACGAGCACCTGCTGCCGCAGGGCTTCTCCTTCACGACGACGATCACGCTCTCGTGCGCCTGCAACGGCCACCCGATGGAGTTCGTGACGATCGACTACGCGCGCCGCCTCGGCGCCAGCAAGATCAAGCCGCGCCACGCCTACGACTTCCTGCTGCTGATCCTGCGCACGATCGTGCTCTTCCACCCCCTGAAGTTCTTCCTGCCGATCGGCGCGGTCCTCTTCGTCGCGGGCGCCGCGAAGTTCGCCTACGACTGCTGGCTCGACAACCTGTCCGAGAGCGCGGTGCTGGCGTTGCTGGGTTCGCTGCTGGTCTGGTGCGTCGGGCTGCTGGCCGACCAGAACGCCCGGATGGCGATGAAGCGCTGACCCGATGGGCGCCGCCGCGACAGCTCCTGATCCCGCGCGGCGCTGGCGCCGGTTCGCGGTCCGGCTCGGCGCGAGCGCGCTCGTCGTGGCGGCGCTGGTCGCGTTCGTGCCGTGGCACAAGCTGAAGGACGCCTTCTCGCGCGTCCCGCCCGGCGCGCTGGCGGCGACGGTCGCCGGCTTCCTCGGCTGCCACCTCTTCGGCGTCTTCAAGTGGCGCATGGTGATCGGCCAGGCGGGCGCGCGGCTGCGGCCGGCCGAGGCGGTCGAGTGCTACTCGGCCGGCCTCTTCTCGAACATCTTCCTGCCGAGCATCGTCGGCGGCGACGTGCTGCGCGCGCTGCTGGCCGGCCGCAAGAGCGGCCACATGGCGGCCGCGATCCTCGGCGGCGGCGCCGACCGCCTGCTCGATCTCACCGCGCTCGGCTTGATGGCGCTGGTCGCCGGCTCGCTGGTCGGGCTGAAGGCGGAAGGGACGTGGGGGCCGCTGCTGGTGGTGGGCGCGCTGCTCGGCGCGGCGGCGGCGGTCGTCGTCGGCGTGCTGCTGACGAGGCGGCCGCTGAAGAAGTGGCCGCCAAAGCTGCGCCGCAGGATCGCGCGGCTGCTGATGGCGCTGCGGCGGCAGGGACGCCGGCCGCTGGTGCTGGTCGCGTCGCTCGCGGGCGGGATCGCGATGCAGTCGTCGCTGGTGGGGCTGCAGGCGATGGTGGGCCGCGCGCTCGAGCTCGACGCGCCGCCGTCCGCGTGGGTCTTCGCCTGGTCGCTCGCGAAGCTGGCCGGACTCGCGCCCGTCAGCTTCAACGGCATCGGCGTCCGCGACACCGCGTTCGCCGTCCTCTTCGTGCCGCTGGTCGCGAACGCGGCCGGGCTCTCGCGCGACGACCTCTTCACGCGGGCGCTCGCGGCGTCGTTCGTCTGGCAGATGGTCCTGATCGTCGGCAGCCTGCTCGCGGGCGCCGTCTGGATGGCGATGCGGCGCACCGAGCCGCGCGCCGCGCCGGGAGCGACGACGCGCCATGCCTGATTCGCCGTCGCTTCCGCGCGTCGTCGTGCTGGGCGGCGGGCCGGCCGGGCTCGGCGGCGCCTGGCAGCTCGCGCTGCGCAAGAAGGCGCAGGTCACGCTCGTCGAGCAGAGCTCGTGGTTCGGCGGCAACGCCGGCAGCTTCGAGTGGGAGGGGCAGCGGCTCGACTTCGGCAGCCACCGCCTCCATCCCGCGTGCGAGCCGGCGATCCTGGACGACCTGAAGCGGCTGGTCGGCGCCGACCTGCTCGATCGCCCGCGCCACGGCCGCATCCGGCTGCTCGGCCGCTTCATCCACTTCCCGCTGAAGCCGCTCGACCTGCTCACCCGCCTGCCGCCGAGCTTCGGCCTCGCGCTCGCGCGCGACGGCGCGACCAAGCGCTTCCGCGCGCCCGCGGCCGGCGCGCCCGAGACCTTCGCGTCGGTGCTGCGCCACAGCCTCGGGCCGGCGATGTGCGACCGCTTCTACTTCCCCTACGCGCGCAAGATCTGGGGGCGCGAGCCGGCGGAGCTGTCGGGCATCCAGGCGCGGCGGCGCGTGTCGGCCGGCACCGTGCTCAAGCTGCTGCGCAAGGTGCTGAACGCGGTGCCGGGCTTCAAGAAGCCGGGCAGCGGCCGCTTCTGGTACCCGCGCCGCGGCTATGGCCAGCTCTCCGACGCGCTCGCCGGCGCGGCGAAGGACGCGGGCGCGAAGCTCCTGACCGCGCATCGCGTGAAGCGGCTCGAGCCGCCGGAGGGCGAGCTGCCGTGGCGCGTCTGGATCGAGCGCGGCGGCGACGAGCAGGTGCTCGAGGCCGACCACGTCTGGTCGACGCTGCCGGTCACGCTGGTGCCGAAGCTCCTGCCGCGCGCGCCCGAGGCGACGCTCGCGGCCGCGGCGCAGGTGCGCTATCGCGCGATGCTGCTGGTCTACCTGCGCCTGCCGGTCGCGCGCTTCACCGAGTACGACGCCCACTACTTCCCCGAGAGCGAGATCACGATCACGCGCCTCTCCGAGCCGAAGAACTACTCCGACCTCCCGGCGCCGCAGGGCGCGACGACGCTCTGCGCCGAGCTGCCGTGCGACGCGGGCGACCGCTTCTGGGGCATGAGCGACGCCGAGCTCGGCGAGGTGGTCGCGGCCGACCTCGCGCGCGCCGGGCTGCCGCTGCCGGCGAAGGCGACGGCGGTGAAGGTGATGCGCCTCCCGCAGGCCTACCCGATCTACCTGAACGGCTACGAGCAGCCGCTCGCCTTGCTCGACCGCTTCTGCGATTCGCTGCCGCGCTTCCTCACCTACGGCCGCCAGGGGCTCTTCGCCCACGACAACACCCACCACGCGCTGGCGATGGCCTACGCCGCGGTCGACTGCCTCGCCGGCGGCCGCTTCGACCGCGAGCAGTGGGCGCGCCACCGCGCCGTCTTCGCCACGCACGTGGTCGAGGACTAGGCTTCGCGGCGATGCGCATCGCCGTCGACGCGTCGAGCTGCTTCAACCGCCGCGGCTTCGGCCGTTTCGCGCGCGAGTTGCTGGCGGCGCTGGCGCGGCGGAGCGACGGCTTCGACTGGCTGCTGCTGGTCGATCGCGAGCCGGCGCAGGGCGACCTGCCCGAGCCGCTCGCGTCGCTGCCGCGGCTGAACGCGCGGCCGGGGCGGAGCGTGACCGACGCCGCGGTCGCGGGCGACGCGCGCAAGCCGGGAGAGATGCTCGCCTTCACCCGCGCGGCGCGGCAGAGCGGCGCCGACCTCCTCTTCCTGCCCGCGGTCTACAGCGCCTTCCCGCTCTGGCCGGGAACGCGCGCAGTCGTCTGCTTCCACGACGCGATCGCCGAGAGCTTCCCGCGCCTCGTCTTCCCCGACCGCAGGAGCGAGTGGTTCTGGCGGGCGAAGTCGTGGCTCGCCGCGCGCCAGGCGACGCGCGTGATGACGGTGAGCGAGGCGTCGAAGCGCGACGTCGCGCGCTGCTATCGCGTCGCGCCGCGGCGGATCGACGTCGTGAGCGAGGGGGCCGACGCCCGCTTCGCGCCGGCGCGCGACGCGGCCGCGCTGCGCGCCGCGCTCGGACGGCTCGGCGTCGACGCGACGCGCCCCTACTTCCTCTTCGTCGGCGGCATCAGCCCGCACAAGAACCTCGCGACGCTGCTCGACGCCTTCGCGGCGCTGCTGGCGGGAGGCGACGACGCGACGCTGCTGCTGGTCGGCGATCCCGAGGCGGGCGGCTTCCTCGCGTCGGCGGCGCCGCTGCGCGCGCGGATCGCCGGCGACGCGCGCCTCGCCGCGCGCGTGCACTGGACCGGCCACGTCGCCGACGACGATCTCGCGCCGCTCTACCAGGGGGCGAGGGCGCTGGTGCTGCCGTCGCTGCTGGAGGGCTTCGGCCTGCCGGCGCTCGAGGCGATGAGCTGCGGCACGCCGGTGGTCGCCAGCGACGC
>Ga0315910_10000087_pt1 | contig 122834 bp, 102 predicted proteins | sample EdamamesoilMG_FD_204470 | JGI IMG/M metagenome (GOLD analysis project Ga0315910, IMG submission 204470) | Garden soil microbial communities collected in Santa Monica, California, United States - Edamame soil | ecosystem: Environmental > Terrestrial > Soil > Garden | place: USA: California...
CGGCGACGACCTCGACCTGGACCTCACGCGCGCGCTCATCGGCGGCTACGAGTCCGTGCGTCCTCTTTCACCTGCCGAACGCGCGAACCTCACCTCTGAAGGCAGCGTCGCGTGCGTGCGCTTCGCCACCACGCGCCTCACGGACTTTTCCCTGCGCGTTCCCGCCGGCACGCCCCCAGTGCGCGACTACCGACGGTTCTTGGCTCGACTCGACGCCCTGGAAAGCGGCGCACTCGAGCGCGCCCTCACCTAGCAGCGCCCTCGACTCGTAGCGCCCTCGGACAGCAGCGCCCTCGCCGAGCAGGGTGCTCACCGAGCAGGGCGCTCGGCGACGATGGCGGGCCGTGACGCTCCACCGCGTCGTCGGCCGAGTAGCAGCGCCACCAGGGCGCCGGCCACAGCCCAGCCACTGCCGGACGCTCCTGCGGGAACCGTGAGCGCACAGCCCATGGGTGCCGGCGGAGTTTCGACACGCGTGAACTCCGACCATGCCCCGCGCTCTCCGCTCGGCGAGTAGCCCGCTGCGCGCACGTCATAGGTGCCGGCTGCGGCCACGATGAAGCGCCCTTGGCAGTCAGGCGGTGACTCGCCCACGCGAACCTCGTGGTAGCTGGACGGGCCACTGCTCACCGGCTCGCCAGCGCGCGCCCCACCGTCGACCGCGTAGACCTCGAAGGCCACGACCGCTGCGTCCGTTTCTACCTGGACCTCCACGTAGGCCGACACGATGTCCATTTGTGAAAGTTCATCGACGCTGCGCCGCGACACGCGCTCGCCCGCGGTCAAACGGGGCGGCGAGGGCGGCGTGCTCTCGAGCTCTGGATCCACGCGAAAGCCGTAGGTAAAGCGACTCTGACTGGTGTCGCTCGGAACGAAGCGCCACGCGCCCTCCGTGAGCGCGACGCTGGCGCGACCGAGGAGCAAACCGCCTTCCTCTGATCCGCTCACCGGCACACGCGCGCGCGCAGTGTCCTCGCCGCTGTCGAGGCTCGTGCCGAACGTGGGCACGAACTCGCCTTCCATCGACTCGGGCGGCGTGCCCTGACAACACTCGGGCACTGAAAGCACCGCCGCATCCGGCGGCGCCGGGTTTTGCACCGTGACGTGGCCCCCGCAACCCCAACCCCACGCCGGGCTCGGCAGCAGCACCCCCGCGACCCCGCAGACAAAGCCCCAGCCCCATGTCCCCATCACAGGATGCTACCACTCCGAAGCTGTAGGCGCCCGAACCCTCTCCCAGAGTGCTGAAAGCTACTGCCGCTCGTAGAATGTTATGCTGACGCCACCTTGTGCTGAGCCTGGGTCGGAGCTCAAATACGAGCCTTCATTGAGGTGGGCGTAAGGCCCGTCGGCACGCGCTTCGAACCAGGGGAGGAGCGCACCGAAGGGGCCGCAGTTGCGCACGACGAGGAACTCGCCCTCGCTGCTTTCGAGCAGATAGCGCGCATCGAGCGTGGTCGTGCCGCCGCTCGTCAGCTGGAAGTCGGCCCCTGCTGGCACCACCGTGCCCACGAAGCCGCCGCTCACCGTGCCGCCGGTGATGGGGATGGCGTTGCGCGTGCCGTACTTGCTCGCACCTATCGACAGCGAGCCGCTGATCAGCACCGTCTCCGTGAAGACGCTCGGCCCCTGATTGCCATCCTGGAGGTTACACTCCCACGGCTGGTCGGGCACCTCGGCGGGGTCCGCGAACACGATGTCGTCCTGTCCCGGCTCGGCCTCGGCTACGTCGTACACCTCGAGCGTCAGCGTCGACGCGCTGGCGTCCACCCGGCGAATGCCCACGAAATCTCCAGTATTCAGCCAAGCGAGGGAGCTCGAGTTCGGAGCCTCGAAGTCGGGCACGAAACGCACGCCGTCTGCCCCGGCCGGAGCCATTCCGCACGTGCGCATGTAGATGCGGGTACCGTCGTCCGCTTCGATCAGGTCCACGTGCTCGAGCTCCACCGTGCCGTTCGCGAGCGTGAGCGCGAAATCGAGGCCGCCATTCAGGAACACGCCTTCGAGTTCGCCCTCGATGGACCCGCCCGCCAGCGAAAGGACTTTGCGCTGCCCGTAATGGGTTTCGCCGACATCGTGCACGTCCGCCACGTCGAGCGTCGCAGTGAAGACGAGCGTCCCCAGTTCAGGCGCCACGATGCCTTCGGAGTGTCCACAGCTCCACGAAGGGTCAGGCACATAGGTCGCGTCTGCCGCCACGCCGCCGCCGCTTCCGCCGCCGGAGCCTCCGGTCGCAGCCGCGCCGCCGCTGCTCTCGCCACCGCCCGTCGCCGGCGCTCCACCGCTTCCCGGAGCCCCGCCTGAGACGCCCCCACCCGAGCCGCCGGTGCCCACTGGGAGCGCGCCCCCCGTCCCGGACGCCGCGCCACCACTCCCACTTTGCGCCCCGCCGCTCGCCGCGGCCCCTCCACCCGAGCCGTCGCCGCTGCCGCCCGTGCCGCCGCACGACGCGACGAGCAGCGCGAGGCACCCGAGGGCAGCGCTACCAAGAAGGAGGTTCAGGGTCTCGTGGTGCAAACGGGCGCGGCTCATGATCGGCGGCACGCTAGGCCACCGCGCGACGGCCAACAGAGGACAGTTTTGTCCTCCGCGCTGCGCGCACGAACTCGGGCGCCAGCGCGTGTCCGTCCGCCGCTGACACCAGCACCCGACCGTATGGCCTGTGCTCGGCGGCCGATACCGCTCAAGCCGCGCTGTCGCGACGCGGGCGCTTGTTGGCGAGTAGCACACGCTTGCGCAGGCGGATCGCGTCGGGCGTCACTTCGACGAGCTCGTCGCGGTCAATCCATTCGAGCGCTTCGTCGATGGTCATCACCTTGGGCGGGCTCAGCGTCGTGTTCTCGTCCTTGCCAGCGGCGCGGATGTTGGTGAGCTTCTTTTCCTTGGTGACGTTGACGTCGAGGTCGTTGTCACGGTTGTGCTCGCCGATGATCATGCCCTCGTACACCTCCGTGTTCTCGGGCACGAAGAGGACGCCGCGCGGCTGCAGGTGGAAGAGCGCGTACGGGCGGCTCGAGCCTGGACGATCGGCCACCATGGCGCCATTCGAGCGCCGGAGCATCGGGCCACCGTAGGCTTCCCAGCCGGCATTCAGCGTGTTCAAGAGGCCGAGGCCGCGCGTCTCGGTCAAGAACTCCGAGCGGAAGCCGATGAGGCCACGCGACGGGATCTTGAACTCCAGGCGCACGCGCCCGGTGCCGACGTTGATCATGTTCGTCATCTGGCCACGGCGCTCGCCCAGGCGCGTCGTGACGGCGCCCACGTAGATGTCCGGCACGTCGACGACGACCTGCTCGACCGGTTCCATCTTCTGGCCGTCCACCTCGCGCACCACCACTTCGGGCATGCCGAGGCAAAACTCGAAGCCTTCGCGACGCATCGTCTCGGCGAGCACGGCCAGCATCAGCTCGCCGCGGCCATAGACGATGAACGTGTCGGGCTCGTCGGTGGCTTCGACGCGCAGAGCCAGGTTCCGGCGCGCTTCCTTCTCGAGCCGGGCCTTGATGTGACGCGACGTCACCCATTTTCCGACCTTCCCGGCGAAGGGCGAGTCGTTGACGATGAAGCGAATCTTGATCGTCGGCTCCTCGACCTCGATACGGGCCAGCGCCTCGGGGTTCGCCGGATCGGCCAGGGTGTCGCCGATTTGCACCTCTTCGAGGCCAGCGACGGCCACGATGTCGCCGGTGTCCACCGATTCGACCTTCACCCGATCGGTGCCGACGTAGCGGTAGACGGCGCTCAAGCGCTGAGCCTTGGTCCCGTCCTCGCCGATCCAGGCCACCGTCTTGCCCACTTCGATCTTGCCGCGCCACACGCGACCAATGGCCAGGCGGCCCACGTAGTCGTCGTGCTCGATGTTGTGCACCAAGAACTGCAGCGGCTCGTCGGTCGCCAGCTTGGGCGCGGGCACCTTCTCGACGATCGTCTCGAGCAGCGGGCGCAGGCTGTCGCTCTCCTCCTCCAGGCTGCGCTTGGCAATGCCCAGCTTGCCGATGGCGTAAATGGTGGGGAAGTCCGCCTGCCATTCGGCGGCGTCGAGATCGCAGAAGAGGTCGAACGTCTCGCTCAAGACGTCGTCGGGACGAGCGTCTTGGCGGTCGATCTTGTTGATGACCACGATGACGGGCAGCCCGAGCTCGAGCGTCTTCGACAGCACGAAGCGCGTCTGCGGCAGAGGGCCCTCCGCCGCGTCCACGAGCAGGAGCACACCATCGGCCATCTTCAGTGTGCGCTCCACCTCGCCGCCGAAGTCGGCGTGGCCGGGCGTGTCGATGATGTTGATGGTGACGTCACCGAACTGCACGCTGCAGTGCTTCGCCAAAATGGTGATGCCGCGTTCGCGCTCGAGGTCGTTCGAGTCCATGACGCGATCGACCGTCTGGGCGGACTCTCGGAACACGCCCGTTTGCTTGAGCATGGCGTCCACCAAGGTGGTCTTGCCGTGGTCGACGTGGGCAATGATGGCGATGTTGCGAAGCGAGGCAGCCATGGGGCGCCGGTCGGTAGCTCGCCGAGGCACGCTGGGCAAGCGAAATGAAGGTAATTTTCCAGGGTTTCAGCCGAACCAAGCCCCTTCCGCGCACGGAAGGCGGCCGGATCCGCGCTCGTGGGCCCGCCTTTTCAGCTGAGGCGGTAGAGCACGCCCGGCGTGCGGGCGACGCACTCGACCTGGCCGCGCAGGATGGCGACGCTCTCTGCCGGCAACGGGACGGCCACGGCCCCCGCTTCCAGCACGAAGTCACCGCGCTCCGCCACGAGCAAGAGCTGGCCGCCCGCGGCGTCCAGGGCGAACCGCCCACCCGCCTTCATGACGACCCGCTCCGCTTCGTCGCGTCCAGGGCCGAGCGGCAGGGTGATGCGACGCAGACGCGGCAAGCGGTGAGCGGGCAAGTTGCGAAGCGACAGCACCTTGATCGGCGCCTCCCCCTCTTCGACCAGCTCGTCCAGCCGAATGCCGAGGGCGCGCGCGACGCGCAGGGCCACGCTCAAGGTGGGGTTGGCCTGCCCCGACTCCAGGTGAGCGATGGTGGGCCGCGGCACCCCGGATTGCTCGGCCAGCGCCTTCTGACTGAGGTCGCGGCTCTCGCGCAGCTGCTTCAAATTCTGCGCCAGCCTGGTCGATAGATCGTCCACCCTGACGATCTATTAGCACAGCGCCGGGGACGCGCGAAACGCGCCCCCGGATTGGGCCGCTGTGCTTGCCCGCGGCAGGAACTTGCCGCACGGAGAAGCACGCAGGGTGCTGAAGCTACTCTTTCAGCACCCTGCTAGCCCACGGGGGAGGCTTTGACCGCCGCCCGACCGTCTTTGACGTACACGGTGAACTTCACCTGGCGCGCGCCGTGACGAGCGGTGATGGCCTCGTGATTCTTGACCAAGGTGACGCGGAACTTCTCGTAGGTGAAGCCCTCGATCGGCTCGCCGCACTGCTGCTTGGTCGCCACGAACTGCTGGAACACCTGATGCCATTCGGCTTCGGGATCGGCACTCGGGGCGCTCGGGGCTGCACCCGGCGGACGGCCTGGCGGCGGGCGACGGGGCGGGTTCGGCCCGCCACCTGCCGTACTCGGCGGAGAACCGACGGCGACGAGCGAGGGGGGGACCAGGTCGCCTCCGGGTACCGAGAACGCGGCCATCTGGGGCTGAGCCGGGAGCTCACCCAATACCTGCGTGAGGTCGGCCGCTTTGCGCGAGACGCCGCCGGCACTCGAGGCCACCTTGTCGATGCCATCGTTCAGCTCGGCCGCGATCTTGCGATAGATGCCGCCGAAGCGACTGGGCGACAGCTGATCGATCTCGCCCTTGCCGAGCTTGGCAGCCTCGCGCTCGAACTTGCGCAGGGGCCGCGTGTGCTCGAGGAACGTGAGGGCCAAGCCGAGCACGACGGCGAGCGCCGCCAAGCCAAACGCCAAGATCTTGTCGGCCGCCGCCTTGTCCTTGTCGTCGGCCACGGCAAAGAACGCAAACGGCGTCTTCACGTCGACGCCCATGCGGGCCACTGCGTAGCCCGCGCCCAGCTGAAACGCTTCGCCTTGCAGGCGTGTGTACTGGATGTAGATGCTGGACACGCCCTTGATCTCACGCACCCCGCTCCGCCCCTTTTCCTTGTAGTCGGGGTCGTTCTTCTCGAGCGCGTCGAGGTCGGAGATCAGCTGATCCAGGTTCGACTTGGGAAACTCCTCGGGGGCGCCCGCCGCCGTACGCTGCCCGCCCACGTAGAAGGCGACGGCCGCGCCCGTACGAGCGCTGAGCTCGCGCGCGAACTTGTCGTCGATGATGCGCGCGCCCACGATGGCGCCCGCGGGCTCGGCGCCAGCTTCGAACTCGACTGGACGGGCCACCACGCGATAGGTGCGGTCCCACACCAGCGTATCGTCGCGAATGAAGCCGTGGAGCGCATCGGCCACGACCGGATAGCCGCCGAGCTCGAAGTCCTCCATGCCCTGCGCCTGCGGATAGCCCACCTGAGCCACCACGCGGCCGTGCTGGTCGATGGCGAAGACGGCATCGAACGCTTGGTCTTCGGGAATGGTCTGGTTGATCTTCTTGAGCGCCGACAGCACGCTGTCCTTGAACGCGCCGGGCAGCTTCGTCTCGCTCTTGCTCGCGCCCTGTAGCCCTTTGGCGATGTCTTGATCGAGCGCAAACTTGATCAAGTGACCGGCGCGCATGCGCGCGTCGTCGCGCAGGTACCAAGCCACGACTTGGCTGTCTGCCGACAGGCCCTCACCGAGGGCGCGCGCCGTAGCGCGATTGTGCACGCTCTGTGCAATCGAAAGCACGAAGATGGCCATGCCGAGGCCGAGGCCCACGAGCACCAGCCAAAAGCGAGTCAGGAGCATGTTAGTCGTCCCCCTTCTTCTGCGGCGTGCCGATCACCAGTGGCGCGACCTTCACATCGGCCGTGTCCACCGTGGCGGCTACCGGAGCGCCGGCCTTCTCGCCCGCGAAATATGCCTGCACCGAGTACGCCCCGGGCGTATCCACGTTCAAGAAGAACTCGCCCTTCATCGTCGGGTACGTGATCGACTTCACGTTCGGCTCGCCCACGACCCACATGCGCAGGCTCGGCGCGAGCTCGTCTCGGATCTCGAACTTGCCGGGCCCCGGCACGGTCCACTCGCGGGTGCCGCCACGACTGGTGTCGTTGGGGCCGAATGCCGGCATCCCGACGCCGTAGAGGCGATGCGTGAACGGATCCGTATTCTTGAACACCAGCTTCGTGCCCGGGGTGACGACGATCGTCACGGGCGTCGTGCGCCCGCCGCCCACGCGAATCAGCGTGGGTTCCTGCGCCTTCTGCGGCGCGTCGGCGAGCGCGGCCACGCAGACCTCTTTGGGCAGATGGGGATAGAGCTTGCGGTGCTTCGCGGGGACGGTCGGCACCATCTCCCGGAAGGAATACGCTTTCACCTTCGGGTCCTTGGCTTCCGCCCACACCGGATTCTCCAGGTGGAGCTGGCCTTGAACGACGCCAATGATTTTTTGGGCTAGTGCGCCCGTGGAGAGGAACAGCGGGAGGAGCGCCACCGCGCCCACCGCAGCCACTCGCCCAAGCGATCGCGATCGAAACATCGCGCTGACGTTACAGCATGGGCGGAGCGGGCTGAAGGGCCACCCCGCAGGCCCCAGAAATTAGCGTGGTTCCGTACCGCAGAGGCCGCCGCGTGATTTTCAGTTCCGAACCCCAAACCTGATAGGTGGGTAAATTGCCCGGGCTTCTGGCTTCCCGGCGAATTCTTGCCGGGCGTAGCTCTCCACCCGAGGACTCGATTCCCTGGGGTACAGTTGACGGGATTCGTTACTGAGCTGCTAGCGCGCTCCCGCAGAGGGAACCACTAGCTCACAACTATAAGGCCGAAGGCCGCGTCGTCAATCGAGAACGAGGCTCAATGCACCGCGCCGGTGAGCCAAGCAAAAGCAGGCACGAGAACCTCTTCTGGAGTGGATCCGCCTTGACGAACTTCTTCCGTCGTGCCGGCGCGCGCCGGATCGAGACGGAAGCCGTGATCGCCGAACACGACCACGAGTGTCCGCGGCGCTTGCGCTGCCATGTGCTCGGCGATGGCGTCGGCCGTCTCGGCCGCGATCTCGTCGAAGCGTTCTGCAATCGGACGACCGAGCGTGCGCAGAGCATCCTCGACGACGTCGATCTTCTGGAGCTCGACGCGTCCCGTCCTGATGCGACGAGGCGAGCGCGCTGCTCGACCGCGGGCCACCAACGTCGGCGAATCCTCCACATCGAAGCGCTCGAGGAGGCCTTCAGGGCCTTTGCCGAGCAGCTCGAGCTGATACGTCGTGGTCGACGGCAAGGCCGACCACAAGAGCAGGCGCTCGGTGAGGGCTGCGTCGACCTTGGCGCGCAGGCGCTCTTGCACCATGAGTCCGAGGTCGAAACGCAGGCCATCGATGAGCAAGAGCTGCACCCGACGTGCACCTTGGAGGCGCCCCAGACGCTGTGCGACGTCCGGCAGATCGAGCACCATGGTGGGTCGTTTGCCACGCACGCGCAGGGCGTCGAACGTCTCGGCGTAGCTCTTTTGGAACGACGCCTGCCATTCGGCGAGGGCGCTCGTCGCCGTCTCGTCGGCGATGCCGCGACGGGCGGCTTCGGCCAGACGCGTGTAGTCGGTGACGAACATGCGCTCGATGGCGGCCAAGGGCCTGGGGCCAGCGGCACGGGACAGTGCATCGCGCCACGTGCGCCACTCGTGCTGGGCAAGCTGGTTGAAGGGATCGTTGGGATCGAGAGCGGGAGTGCGCGCGGGTGGCGCTGCCTCGGCGCGGACCGGCAGCTCCACCGTCGGCTCGGCCGTGACCTCTGGCTCCGGAGCGCGGGCTGCCGGCGCTTCTGGCATACGCGATGCGGACATCGGCGGCGCCGGAGCGTGCAGCGCAGAGCTAGGCAGTGCGGCCTTCGGCGCGGGCTCCGGCTCTACGGGGACTGCCGCGGAGGGGACGGGCTCCTCCTCGCTGGCTTCGGAAAGGCGCAAAAACGGCCGACGCAGCTTCTTCTGCGGCAGCGGGGTCGGGACGGGCAGCGGATCCAGGTCAGCGTCGACGGCAGCGGGCTCGGCCAACGAAGGAGCAACGACGGCCTCGCTCGGGGCGGCCTGGACGGGTTCGGCCGCGGGCGGCCGCCGTGAATCCTCTTCGAGCACACGGAGGAACTCAGCCGCGTCGATGCCCGGCACCTCGCCCAGAGGCATACCTGACAGAGCGGGCAACGGACGCTCGGCTTTCGGCGCTGGAACGTCGGTGGGCAGTGGCGCCGGCGCTGGGATGGCCATGGCTTCCTCGGCTGCCGCCCAGAGAACGGACTCATCGGGAGCGGACTCATCGGGAGGCGGAGCAAGCGTGACCGCTCGGCGGGCCTCGTCGATCGCCAGCACCTCGTCGTAGCTCGGGCCGCGCGTGTCGAGTGCCAGCGCGGGCACCTCCGGAGAGACGGCTTCCTCCTCGTCGAGCAGGCCGAGCGCGCGATCCAGGCCCGGCAAGGCAATGTCCTGGATCGGAGCCACGCGCGTGCCCAGCACATCGGTCGTGGGCTCGTCGCTGGCGGGCCCAGCACCGGCTTCGACCGGAGCCTCGGGCTCGGGAGCGGGGGGGATGATGGTCGGCGCCTCGAACACGGAGGGCGGCAGGTCCGAGAGCTCCATGGCCTGAGCGCTTTCGGCCAAGGCGACGCTTGGCGCGCGCGGGCTCACCGGCTCGGGGGCGACCTCGAACAAGCTGTCGAAGAGCACCGGCGACGGGTAGACGCGCAAGAACTGGTTCTGGGTCGAGACGACGAGCCGCACCGGGCGATCCGCCGTGGCAGCGATCCACCACCTCAGCACCGAGCTATCGTCGGCATCCAGGGTCCGACCGAGGTTTGCGATGCCCTCGAGGTTCGGAATGCCGAGCGCGAGGCCTCGCCTTTCGACGAAGCGCGCGCGATAGAGCTGGTCACTCAGCGACGCATCGAGGCTCGTGCTCGCGTGAATGCCCGCAGGTGGCGCGCCGAGCTGCTCGAGGCGATTCTCGAGACTTTCCTCGATGTAGAGGCCCAAGCGTCCGCGGTACTCCGGGCCTGGCGGCCCAAGCTCGACCCACAAATAGCCGAGCGCTTGCGCGCGCTCGCCCATCGCAGCCAGGCCCGCTTCGTCGGCCATGGCCACCGGGGCCTCCATCCAGGAGCCGATTTCGGCCTCCAGGTCAGTGGCTGCGGCGGGCAGCTCCCGAGCCGGTGCGCTCACCTCGGCGGACGGCGGCGGGGCCAGCGGATGCAGGTCCACGTCGGCAAGAGAGCTGGTCTCGGCCCAGGTCATGTTTCCCCATGACCGGTTTGCCCGAGCATGGGCAAGTTTTGGTCAGTAAGTGGTTCCTGAGGGACGGTCGTCCGATCCAGGCCACTCAATCAAGGGGGCTGCGTGCCTGGGGGCTTCTGCTCGCGCTCGAGGTAGCGGAAGATGGTGCGAGGATCGACGCCGAGGTCGCGCGCCGTCTGGGTGCGGTTGCCCGCGTTGCGCTCGAGCGCTTGGAGCACGTAGCGGCGCTGGAACTCCTCCTTGGCGCGCTCGAGCGGCATGATGGGCTCGACCTTGTCCTCCCCCAGGTCGAGATCTTCTGGCGTGAGGAGGTTCTTGTCGCACAAGACGAGCGCCTTCTTGAGGCGATTCTCCAGCTGACGAATGTTGCCCGGCCACGCGTAGCGGCGAATGGCCGTGAGCGCATTGGGGGAAAAGCCCTTCACCGAGCTGCCGAGCTCGTCGGCATACTTGCTGAGCAACGTCTTGGCGATGATGAAGACGTCGTCGGCGCGGTCGCGCAGTGGGGGCAGCCACAAGTTGACGACGTTGAGCCGGTAGTAGAGGTCCTCGCGGAAGCTGCCGTCTTGGATCATCTCCTCGAGGTTGCGATTGGTGGCCGACAGCACACGAATGTCGAGCTTTTCTGGCCGACTGTCGCCGACGCGCGTCACCATGCGCTCCTGCAAGGCTCGCAAGAGCTTGACCTGCAGCTGGGGCGTGAGCTCTCCCACCTCGTCGAGAAACAGCGTTCCACCGTTGGCCTGCTGGAACTTACCGCCGCGGCTGGCCACCGCGCCCGTGAAGGCGCCCTTTACGTGGCCGAACATCTCGCTCTCCATCAGGTTCTCGGGGATGGCCCCGCAGTTGACGGTGACGAATGGGCCATTTTCCCGGTCACTCCGGCGGTGGATCTCGCGAGCGATGAGCTCCTTGCCGGTGCCCGTCTCGCCCGTGATGAGGACGCTGATGTCGGTCGCCGCGACCTTCTGCAGCTTGCGGAACACGTCCTGCATCGATGCACACGAGCCGATGATCTCGCCGAAGCGCTTGCCGCCGAGCTCTTCTTCGAGCTTCTTCTTGTCGGCCCGCAAGGCGGTGACGAGCATGGCATTGGTCAAAAGCAACGAAGCCTGACCGGCGAATACGGTCAGCAAGTCGAGCTGACTGCGCTCGAACAAACTCTTGATCTCGTCGTTGGCCACATACAGGGCGCCCATGACTTCGCCCCGGTGGAACAGGGGTACGCACATCACGCTGGACAGCTGGAGCGCGATCACACTGGCACTCTTGCTGAAGTTCGTGTCCGAGACGGCGTCGCTGACGATGATCGGCCGCTTGGTCTGAATCACCTCGAGCACGATGCTGTCGGAAATGCCCTGAGCGTCGCTGGCCAGCACTTCACTGCCGACATTGCGACTGGCCCTCACCTGGATGCGCCGCGGCTCGCCCGTTTGGCCGTCGACCATGAGCACCATGCCGCGCGCCGCACCCGTGAGCTCGAGCACCGAATCGAGCAGCGTCTCGAGCAGCTCGTCGAGACCCTGCGAAGACATGAGCCGCTGCGAAAACTCGTGGAGTCGTCGAAATCCCGCGATCTCGGCGCCCGGCGCCTGAGACTCGCGATCGCCCGTCTGCACCGTCTCGCTGAACATCGAAAACGCGAGCTGCGCTTCGCCCAGGAGCAAACGATCGCCATTGACGAGGCGCGCGCGACGCTTGCGCTTACCGTTGATGGCGAGGACCGCATCCTTGTCGAGGACTTCGATCTCGAAGTCGCGGCCGTTGAAGACGACTTGCGCGTGATGATTGAGCACGCTCGCGTCGGGGACGTGCACGTCATTGCCGAGCGCACGGCCCAGCGTCGTGATGGGCTTGTGCAGAGCGAAGAGCTGGGGGCTACCGCTCGGCGGAAAGAATCGAATGGTCGGCATCCTCGAATCCAGGGCACCCTAGCAGAGGTCAGGCTGGAATTCTCCCCCAGCTGGAACGTCTCAATCCCATTCCGCATGCAGCGGTCGCGCGAGCAGGCTCCGGAGCGCTTCGACGGGGGATCGACCGCCGTAGAGGACCGACTCGACCGCCGTCGAGATGGGGAGGTCCACGCCCAGGCGCTGGGCCAAGGCCACGGCGCTCTTGGCCGTATAGTACCCTTCGGCCACGCCCTGGCTCTCGGCCAAGGCTTGCTCGAGGGACTGTCCCTGCCCGAGCTTGATGCCGAGCACGCGGTTCCGCGACAGCGTTCCGGTACAGGTGAGGACGAGATCCCCCACGCCGGCAAGTCCTGCCATGGTGAGCCGATCGCCGCCCTTGGCTTGGGAGAGGCGCGCCATCTCGGCGATGCCGCGCGTGATCAGCGCCGCTCGGGTGTTCTCGCCGAGACCGAGACCGTCACAGGCGCCCGCCGCGATCGCGATCACGTTCTTGAGTGCCCCGCCCACTTCGACCCCAATCGGGTCGAGACTGGTGTAGACGCGCAGCCAGTCGGTCACGAGCGCTTCCTGCACGCGTCGCGCGAGCTCGGGGCTCGTGGAGGCTGCCACCAGGTTGGTGGGCAGCCTGCGCGCGACCTCGCGCGCGAAGCTCGGCCCCGACAAGGCAGCCAAGCGTTCGGCAGGCAGGCGAAGCTCGCGACCGAGGACCTCGGACATGAGCTCCAACGTCTCCCCGTCGATGCCTTTGGTGGCGCACACGACGGCGGCTCCCGGCGGCATGAACGGCCGCGCGCGACGCGCCGTGGCGGCCACGGCCTGGGAGGGCACCACGACGAGCACGAGCTCGGCGCCCGCGAGAGCGACCTCGAGCTCCGAGCTCACGCTGACCGTCGGCTCCAGCAGAACGCCAGGCAAGAACGCCACATTCTCGCGCGCCGCTGTCACCGCACGCGCGTGCTCCGCTTCCCAGGTCCAGAGCGCGACTTGGTGGCCGCGCGAGGCGACGACAGTGGCCAGCGCCGTGCCCCAGGCCCCAGCGCCCAATACGGAAACCTGCATCGGCCGCGAGCGTACAGGTAGGCCCGCTCTCTTGCTACGTTCCCGTCATGTTCCGCTCGGCCACCATCCGAACGTCCAAGCGCCCCCCCACCGCTGGCCCCACCCGGCCACGTAGGCGAGGTGCGAAACGTGCACTCGCTCTGCTGTTCACGCTCGGGTGCGGGGCTGGCCTCGCGCTGCTCGGCTGCCAAGTGGACACCAAGACCGGCAAGGGCGCCGCCACCATCGTCGGCAAGGGTGTCGTCAACGACCCCAAGAATACGTCGCTGCGCTTCGAGATGATCGAGTTCGGGCTCCACGAGTTCTGCCACCAACTGCTGGCCACCGGCGCGCCGCTCCGTCTCGACGACGACCAACCGGTGATCGGGCGCTTCTTCGCCGACAGCTGCGAGGCGCGCAGCATCGACGCCACGTCCCACAACACCATCATGGCTCAGTTCGGGGGCCGCGGTTATGCGTGGACCCTCGGCACCGGGCGCCTCGGCTTCCGCGCTCGCGGGCTACTCGAGCTCAAGCCGGACTTTCGCGTGTACGAAGGCGCGATGTACGTCTATTTCCGGCCTGCCAAAGTCGACACCAGCGACTTCGAGGTCTTGATGACCGAGCGCAAGCTCGCCGAAGCAGCAGCAACGACGCTCGGCCTGGACGAACGCGAGCTCGGCAAGGCGATCATCGACGCGCAGCTCGGGCGCGGCTTCACGGCCGTCCGCTACGATGCCGACGGACACACCGACTTCGCGATTGGACTCATTGCTCGCGGCGATACGCCATTTCGACCCTTCGAGGTCGTGTCGTCCTCACGCGAAACCATTGCCAACGGACGAACCGAGCTCTTCCTGGATCAGCAGGATTACCTAGGTCGTGTGCACGTCTCCCGGGGGGAGTCGCTCGCGCTCACCCTCACGCTCGACGGGACCGAGGAGCTCGACGTCGCAGTGGTGCCCGCCGAAGGCGGCCTGACCGTACAGCGCTACGTCGAAAACAGCGGTCCGCAGCGACCGCCCGGCAACCCACCGTTTCGCGCCTTGCTCGCTCGGGGAGCCCCCTTGCGTGCGGAAGTGCCCCTCGATCCGGGGGACTACTACGTGGTGTTCGACCACTCGGGCGCCTTCGGCAGCGTGTCGCCCCGCCCAGGGGACCTGCCAGCCCGGGTCGACTACCTCGTCCAGCTGGGTGAGCACAGCACTCGCTGATCGCGCGAGACGATGGTAGAGCCCCGGCCCGGCCGGGGACGACCACGTCCGCGGCGGCGACACGAAGGAAAACTCGAGGTTGGAAACGAAGCTCTACCGCTGGGTAATCTGGCCGCTCTGGTACGTCGTCCTACCGTTGGTCCTGGCCATCGCCATCGTTTCGCTGCTCGCCTCGTCGGGCGAACCGACCGCGGGCTCACTGCCGGAAAGTGGCCTCTTGGGTTGGCTGCGCTGGTTCGCACGCGATCAGAAAGTGCCCGCCATCATCGTGTTCTTCACCATCGTCGAGATGGTGATCTATCAGCTGCGCAATACCCTGCCCTTCGCAGACAAACTCGGGCTCATCAACGCCCGTGGGGTTCCGCCCGAGCGGCGTCGTGAGTTCGAGGACGCCAGCCATCTCTTGGACGACGTCTCACGCGCGCTCCGCTCGAGTGATGTGCGCAAGGCGCTCAGCGAGAGCGCGCAGAGCGAAATCGACCAGGCGATGCAGGAGCTATCCCAGGCGATGCGCAAGGCGCCTCTGGATCTGGCGCGCTTCGACGAGGCACGCAGCCACGCGCATTCCGTCGCAGAAGCCCACCTCTCGCGCTTCCGCCGCAGCGATTTGCGCGAATACGCCGAGTCCATCTTGGTCGCCGTGGGCGTGGCGCTGCTTTTGCGGGCAGTCCTGTTCGAGGCCTTCCAGATCCCGAGCGGGTCGATGCTGCCCACCTTGCAGATCCGCGATCACATCTTCGTCAACAAGTTCACCTACGGCCCCAAGATCCCTTTCTCCGACCGACGCGTACTGAGCTCGCTGCCCCCCAAGCGCGGCGACGTCATCGTCTTCGAGTTCCCGGACCCGAATCCGAACGCCGCGCGCGTCGACTACATCAAGCGGGCCATCGCGCTGCCGGGCGACCTGCTCGAGGTGCACGGTGGCCATCCCGTGATCAACGGCTGGCCGGTGCCCTATTGTCGCGTCGGCGAGTACACCTTCGGCGAGGAGACGGGGTACACGCAAACGACGGAGCTCTTCGTCGAGTTCCTGGGAGAAAACAGCTACCTCACCATGCTCGAAGGCGGCCGCGAGCACGTCCACGAGGGGCCTTACCGCGTCGCTGCCGGTGAGTTCTGGGTGCTCGGCGACAACCGCGACAACTCGATGGATTCGCGCGCCTGGACGCCGAGAGTAAAAACCGAGAAGGGCGACGAGAAGGGCGCCGGCGTCCCGTTCGACAACGTCAAGGGCCGCGCCATGTTCGTGTGGCTGAGCTTCAACGAGCAGAAGGTCGACCCGCTCGGCGTCACGTGGGACCGCTTGTTCACGCAGGTCATGGGCAAGCCTCGGCTTCCCAAGGAAGCGAACCCGGAGCTGAAGGCGGGCATCGATCGCTGCCTGGGCGAACGCCCCCAGGTCACCGACCCGCCCGCGCCGAACGTTCACGCTCCGGTCGGCGAGGGGCACAGGCGCACGCGCCGCTGAGGCGCCGCGCGTCTCAGGCGCTGAGGCGCCCCTGCACCCAGCGACCCCTGCACCGAGCGACCCCTAGCGCTCGCGCGCTGCTTGCACGGGGTAGATCCCGCTCCGGAGTGGCGGATGAGCCTCCGATGGCGGCAGCAGGGAACCCGGCCGGCGGGCGGCGGGCCCGGACGGGGGCGGCGCATCCTGCTCCCGAGCGTCGGGCGGGGGTTCCGGCCGGCACAGGCGCGGAACGAGCAGGATGCAGAGGACTTCGGCTTCGGACGTCACCCCCCTGCTACGCGCCCGGCCAGGTATGACTTCCCCGTCATACGCGAAAAAGCTGAGCCGAAAAGCTCGACTGCAAGCGCATCACGCGACCTTCGGACGGTGCCGAGCCAGGGGTTGCGCGAGCGCTTGCTGGGGCTGTGGCTGAGCTACCTCCGGCTCTGGATTGTCGTCAGCGACAGCGCCAACGACCTCCGCAGCGTCGGAGCCTGCACCCTCCTCACCCTCACTGTTCTCTGAGTCCATGGCCTGAGTGGTGCCAGCTCGCTCTTCGGACGGGAAACCAGGCGCACGCGCTCCCACGCGATCCTCCGCAGTCGACCACGAGGAGCCATCGCTTCGTCCGTAGCTATCGACTGGAGCAGCCTCGGGTTGAGCCGTCGCGTGTCTGGGCGCGAGCGTGGCTCCAACGTAGGCCGCCAAGGTGACGCTTGCTGTCAGCGAGCGAACGAGCGGAGAAAAGCCCGTTGAGCTCAGTCGCACGTGGTACCCTCGGGCACGACCTCGAATGTCACATTGCGGGCGATGGGGGGATCGGTGAGTGGTTGGAAGATGACGTCGCGATGACCCGGACTCGAGCCCTCCCACACGCTCGGTGGCAAGATGAGGCATTCCGTAGCCGGATCGCGGCACAAGCCTCGTTCTTCGGAATCATCGAGATATCGACGGAACATCTCCCACCCTGGTGCCACGGTGACGCGTACCCAGGTATCTTGAAGAACGCCCTCAAAGATATGCCACGCGTTCACGCCGACACCAAAGTAGATATCCTCACGGCACCCAAACTCACTGCTCATCGAACAGCCCGCGTCGTGCGGAAGACGCACAACCAGAGGCTCGGCCAAATCCTCGAACGGCAACGAGATGAAATAGGGACCGCACTCATCTTGTTCGCACGCGGAATCGTCGACGAAGCAGTCTTCGCTGCACCCTACCGCGCTCTCGGGACATTCGTCGGCAAACAAGACGCAACCGTCATCGGTGCAGCTGGTGCCAGCTCCACACGCTTCCAAGACCTCCGTCTCGAAGCCGCCCGGAGCGCAAATCTCCAAACCAGCTTCGGTGCAGAACGGGTCCGAGGATTCGGAGTGGCATTGAGGAAGCACCTCGCGGCACAGTCCGACCTCGGCTGAGGCCGTGAAATCACAGCGTTCCCCCGATTCGCAGGTCTCGCGCGCGCTCCAGGTATGGTCAGTGTCACAAATCAGGGCCAGGAGCTCGTTCTCTCGAGCGCATGCAAACGTGCCCGGTTCATCGCAATTGTCGCCCAACCCAACCAGCTGGTCCGCGACGAAAGCGCCGCCCGAGCCCCCCGTGCTCGGCGCCGTCCCGCCCGTGGACCCACCCACACCATCCACAGTGCCACCGGAACCTCCGCCTGAACCTCCTGGGCTGCGTCCGCCGCTGCTTTCCCCGTCACCTCCGCTGCCTGCGGTGCTGCTGGCGCCCGATCCGTCTGACGCTCCGCCAACTCCATCAGCATCAGCGCCGCCGGTGCCACCGTCATCGGGCGTCTGCGTCGCACCTCCGCACGCAGAAATAGCGAGCGCCGGTAGAAGGAGTACTGCTTTGCCGGCCAATTTCTGAAAGCGGGAGCTCTGCATAGCGCCTCCGTGGTCACCGACTCCAATACTGGTAGTCGAGGATCAACTGTACGTCCTCGAGCGTGTCGAAGTCGACCTCCCCAACGTTCGTACTCGGGACATGTCCAGTTCGCGCAAAAGATCGGGGCCCAGCGACAACTCCGAGTTGCGTCACCCGCCGCCGGCTACCAGCTCAATCCCGAGCGAGCAAGGCGGGTGACCTCCGAGGCGAGGTCCGCTAGCAGGGTTGTTCTCGTCGGCAGGGAGCTTTCTTCAGCACCCTGCTAGGCCCATCGAGAGAAGCGCAGGCCGCTCTGAACGTCGCCACCAGGTTCAGCTCGGTGGCCGCCGACTGAGCACCACGACGGACCGACCGCCGACCTCGTAGTCGAGCGCGGCGAGGGGCGCCCCGCCTCCCGGTTCGGCGATATCGTCCGGGCTCGGGCGTGCCGTATCGACGATGCGGCGCCATTCCGCCGCCGTGCCCTCTTGAATGCGAAAATGCACGGGCTCGTGCCAGGCGTTGATGAGGACGTAGAGGTCTTCCTCACCGTACGCGGCTCCGCTCAGGCGAAACGCCAAGCTGCGGGAGTGGTGGCCGAGGTCCGGCTCGCCCAGAGGGCCGTACCAGCGGACGTCTCCGTGCCAAAAGCGGCTCCGACCGAGCATGCAGCGCGATTTGCGGAGCGCAATCATCTGCTGAAAGAACCGGAACATGTCGCGGTTCTCGTCGAGCAAGGTCCAGTCGAGCCAGGTCGTCTCGTTGTCCTGGTTGTAGGGGTTGTTGTTGCCGCCCTGTGTGTTCAAAAACTCGTCGCCCGCGCAGAACATCGGCGTGCCGTTCGCCAGCATCAGGAGGGCGAAGAAGTTCTTCACCTGACGCCGCCGCAGCTGCATGACCTCGGCTGGAACGTCATCGTCGCCCTCCCAGCCGCAGTTCCAGCTGAGATTGTTGTCGCTGCCGTCGGTGCCGCCGTGGCCGTTCGCCAGGTTCCGCTTGTGGTCGTACGAGGTGAGGTCGTAGAGCGAGAATCCGTCGTGCGCGGTGATGAAATTGACGCTCTGATAGGCGTGGTAAACGTCACCCGGGCGATCGGGGAAGAGGTCATCACTGCCGTAGAGCCGGGTCATGAGGGCGCCGACCTTGCCAGCATCGCCCCGAACGAACGAGCGCACGTCGTCACGAAACTGGCCGTTCCACTGTCGCCAGGCGAGACCGGGAAAGCTGCGGCCGAGTAAGTAGGCCCCGATGTCCCAAGCCTCCGCGATGACGCGCACGTCGAGCTGCGCGGCCAAGGCGCCGATCTCGTGGACCAGCGGCGGGTGCACCATGTCGACTTGGCCGTGCATGTCGCGCGTGAAGATCGAAGCCAAATCGAAGCGAAATCCGTCGACGCCCATCTCTTCGACCCAGTAGCGCAGGCTCTGAATCACGAGCACTCGCGCAGCCGCGTGAGCGGATCGAATGGTGTTGCCGCAGCCGGTATCGTTCAGGTAGTGCCCGCCGGGCGACATCAGATAGTAGGCCGTATTGTCGATGCCGCGGTACGAGTAGGTGGGCCCACTCTCGTCGCCTTCCGCGGTGTGGTTGTAGACGACGTCGAGCCAGACCTCGATGCCCGCCTGGTGGAAGGCGCGCACCATCTCGCGAAACTCATGCGCCGGATCCTCGAGGCTGTAGCCATCGTGCGGTGCAAAGAAGTTCAGGGTCATGTAGCCCCAGTAATTGCCCTCCTCTGGATCGAACTGATGCACCGGCAAGAGCTCCACCACCGTGACACCGAGCTCGACGAGGTACGGGATCTTCTCGACGAGGCCGAGGAAAGTGCCGCGTTTCGCGGGCGAAACGCCGGAACTCTCACGCGCGGTGAAGCCTTTGACGTGCAGCTCGTAGACGATGGTGTCGTGCGAGCGGCGTGGCCGCGGCGCGCCCTTCCAGTCGAAACGCTCCGCCGTGCGCGGCAGGACACCGAGCGGAGCTCGACCGTCGTTGGGCCCGGTTCCGCAAGCCGCCGCGCGCGAAAATCCCGACGGAAAGTGGACGGCGCGCGCGAAAGGATCGAGCAGGACCTTGTCCGGCTCGTACAGATGCCCGTGAGCTGGCTCGCGCGGTCCGCGGATGCGCCAAGCGTAGTATTTGGCGCCCGGGGCTCGCAGCTCGTGCACGAGACAATGCCAAATGGTGGCGCTCTTGTTTTGCACCGGGTCGAGCTCGACCACGTGCAGCGCGGTCACTGGATCATCCCCGTAGAGGAGCAGCGTCACGCCCCACGCGTGGCGAGAGTAGAGCGCGAAATTCCAGGCCCGTTCCGAAGGAACCCAGGTCGCGCCCAGGGGGGAAGGGCTCCCCTCCACGCGCTCCCATTCGTCGACGGTCCTCACGTGACCGAGGTGGTGCATACTTGGTCGTCTTATGCCGAGCGGGGCGCTCCGGCCAGACCTTCCGCTAGGGAGGTCGCCTTTCACGAGCGCGCCGAGGGCCCGGTCACTCGTCGTCGTCTTCTTCTTCGGAGCCGTCCTCACGCCTGGGCAGGGGTCGGCTCCCGAGCACGATGCCCAAGCGGCGGCGTACCTTGCGACTCGCGTGCGAGCGCAGCAGCGTGATGAGCAGCACGGCCACCCACGAGAGGTCGATGGTCGCGCCCACGGCCCGGACCAGGCGTGGGTCCTGACCGGGTGCGATGAAGAACGTGAAGGTGAGGTCCAGGGCGACCTTGGCGAAGCAAGCCCAGACGGCGGCTCGGTACACGCTCACCTCGCGCTCGCGCCAGTCGAGGAAGTCGGCGGCAGCCACATGGGGGAAGGCCTCCGGCTGACGGCTTTGCGCGTCGAGCTTGCGCAACGTGAACCAGATCCCGAGGATGATGGCCAAAATGTCGAAGACGTCGACGCCCATGGGCGCCCCTTATACCCACGCTTGGCGGGTGGTCGACACGCCCCGCATCGCTTGCCTGGGCGAGCTTCTTTGGGACGTCTTTCCAGACGGGCAGCGGCTGGGCGGCGCGCCCGCCAACGTCGCCTTCCATGCTGCCCGCCTGGGTGCCGAAGCCAGCCTGGTCAGTCGAGTGGGCTCGGACGGTCTCGGCGACTTGGCCCTGGTCGAACTCGCACGTGCGGGCGTGAACACCGACGCCATCGAGCGCGATGCGGAGCTCCCGACCGGTACCGTGCTCGTCTCGCTCGTTCACGGCGAGCCCCACTACACCATCGTCGCGCCGGCAGCTTGGGACCGCATCACTGGCCCCCCGCCTTGGCTGGCAGCTCACCCGGGCAGCCTGGCGCCCCACGCGCTCGTCCTGGGCAGCTTGGCGGCGCGCCGCACCGAGCAAGCCGCGCGCCTGCGCTCGTGGCTCGGGGACACCCGTGCGAAGGCGGCGGAGCGCCCGAAGGTCGTGTTGGATCTCAACCTGCGCCGTCCGCACCTGCCTTTGGACTTCATCAAAGATGCGCTCGCACTCACGGATTTGCTCAAGCTGAACGAGGACGAGCTGGCTTGGCTCGGCAGCGCTGGCATGGACCTGGTCCCGCCCGTGACGACCGAGAACGAGCGTGAGTGCATCGATCGGCTCTTCGAGCGCTTCGAGCTCGAGTTCATCGTCGTGACCCGCGGCGAACGGGGAGCGGCCCTCTTCAGCCGGGAACACAGCCTGGAAGCGCCCGGTATTCCGATCACGCTGGGCGACGCGGTGGGTGCAGGTGACGCCTTCTTGGCGGCGCTCGTGGTCACGCTGCTCACCGGAGGCGACCTGCCGACTTGCCTCGACCAAGCCAATCGACGTGCCGCGGCGGTGGCGGCGGCGCGGGGCGCCATGAGCGCGTCATGACTCGCCCGGCCTGGCAACGGCTCCCCGCTCGCCTGATCGCGGAGTGGTTCGGGACGGGGCAGTCGCCGATCGCGCCCGGCACCGTCGGGTCGCTCGGCACGCTGCCGCTCTTTTGGCTCATGAGCGGGCTCGACGCGCTCAGCTACTGGACGCTCACCATCCTGATGATCCCCCTCGGCATTTGGGCGGCCGGCGTCCGCGCGGACGAGCTCGGGGACGACGATCCGTCGAGCGTCGTGATCGACGAAGTGGTGGGCGTGCTCCTGGCCCTCGGGCTCGTGCGGGGTGCGAGTCTTCCCTACTGGGCGCTCGCGTGGATCCTCTTTCGCGTCCTCGACGTGCTCAAGCCTGGCGTGATCGACCGCGCGCAGTCGCTCCGGCCCGCCGGCGTGGGCATCCTCGCCGACGACGTGCTGGCGGGGCTTTCTGCCGGTGGACTGGCCGCGCTGGCCGCGCACCTGCTCGGCTGATCGCTCCCCCGCGGTGCCAGCGGAGCTGCAATCGTTCACCATCGCAGGGCTGAACTCATCCGCTAGCAGGCTGCTCGGGCGCGATCACAATGGGCGTAGAAGCGGGTAGGCCGATATCGTTCCGGCACTCGCGGACAGCCCACCTCGTTTCGCTACGGACCCATGCGCACCTCGACCCCACAAAAGTCCCGCCGTCTCGCCGCGAGTCTCTTCGGAGGACTGGCCTGCACCTGGGCGCTCGCCTGCGGCGGCACCGGCACAACGAATGACGCTGGTGGCGAACCGGCAGGCGCAGGAGGCGACGCACTCGGCAGCGGCGGAGCAGCGTCCGGCGGCACGGGTGGCCCGCCGAGCGCGAGCGGAGGGGCGGCGGCGACCGGAGGGGTCAGCACGAGCAGTGGCGGCACCGACGGCGGCGCAGCGACGGGCGGCGCACCCAACGGCGGCGCGCCCGCGAGCGGCGGCACGTCGTCTACCGGAGGACAGATCGATGAAGGGCCACCGGCAGGACCCGAAGGCGTCATCCCGAACGAGCCGTATCCGGACAGCGTCGCCAACCCGAGCAAAGACGACTGGCAGGACGGACTCATCTCGCCCACGCTCGAATCCGAGCACCACAACCAACCCGCCGTCATCAACGGGTACCTCCAGATCACGGGCAACTCGATGTTTTCGCTCTACGACATCTCCGACCCGAGCGATCCGGACCTTTTGTCTACGAGTCTGAGCCCCGACTACTGCACCGCTTGCGGCGAGGCGGAAGGCCACGAAGTCTCCTTCGCCAAATACGGCGACCGCCTGCTCACCGTGACCATCCAGGGCAAGGGGGTCGACTTCTGGGACATCACGGACGCGACGAGCCCCGAGTTCTTGAAGACTGTCTACATCGACGGCATCGACTACGGCGACTTCACCGAGGCGGTCTGGGGCGTGGCCTGGCAGGGCCGGCACGTCTTCGTCGGCGGCACGAATACCGGCGTCCACGTCATCGACGCTACGGTGCCCGAGAACCCGGAACTCGTGGGGCAGCTGACGAACCTCGCCGGCGTGAGCGCCGGGCCACTCTTCCCGGTCGGCAACGTGCTCGTGGTGACGACCCCCAAGGACAATGCCGGCATCGCCACGCTCGATATCTCGGATCCAGAGCACCCGGTGCTGCTCAAGTCGGTCCTTCCGACAGACAAGAGCTACATCGGCGCCTTCTACAGGCACCACGCGTACCTCCTCAATCCGCTGCGCGTCTACGACGTGCTGTCGAACCCGACCGAGATCAATCTCGTGAGCGGCAGTCGGCCCGGCGGCTACTTCGAGTATCTGAGCTTTCAGGACGATTTCGCCTTCGCAGGGCGCATCCGCCCCGAACCCGGCGCGACCAAGATCGACGTCTCCGACACGGCCAACTTCACGTTCGTGAAAGACATCTACGGCCGCCGGGACCTCCAGGAGAACGACGACCAGTTCACGGTCGGGATTGGCAACCTGCTCGTCCTCTCCGACGACCAGCTGTCTCCGGCCACCAATCAGTATGCGGGCACCGTCATTGCCGTGCACGATACGGAGCCCGACACGGCTCCTCCGGTCATCGACACCATCATCCCCAAGGACGGCGCCACCGGACAGGCGACGACGTCGCGCATCGGCATTTCCTTCAGCGACAACATCGAGCTCGCCACCGTGGACCACCGCAGCTTCATCGTGCGAGCGCAGGGAGGCGCCGTGGTCCCGGGCACCTTCGGGGTCAACATGACGGTCCTCCACTTCGAACCGGATGAGCCGTTCGCTGCGGACACCACCTACGAGGTGGTGCTGCCCGCGGGGGGCGTGAAGGATTTGGTGGGGAACGGCATCGCGCAGGAGTTCAGCTCCACGTTCACCACGCAATGACCGCGCTTCGCCGTCTCGCGCTCTTCGCCGCGAGCGCCCTCTGCGCCCTCGGGAGCCCGCCGGCTCAGGCGCTCGAGCTGGAGCTGGCCCGTCCCACGCCGACGCTCGACGGCGCAAGCGCGACCTTCTCCGCCGACGTCACGGACGCAGCGGGCACCGCCGAGCTGCGCTGGGATTTCGGCGACGGAACGGTGACCGAGTTCGCCGCGGGCAGCACCACCGTCGAGCACCTCTACGCCGCGCCCGGCCACTACTCGGTGACCGTGGTCGCCCAAGACGACGCCGGCTTTGCCAGCGCGTCGTTCGTGCACACCGTCCACACCGCCCCGACTCCCACACGCGCGCAGAGCTCGACTCCCCTACTCCTCGACGCTGAGCGCGGGCTCATCATCACCGCGAACACGGACAACGGCACCGTCACTTTGGTCGACGTGGACAGCCTCGACAAGCTGGACGAGCTCGAGGTGTTCGACGATCCAGTCGCCGTGGCTTTGGCTCCCGACGGGCAGCTCTGGGTCTTGCATCGAGAGAGCTACGCCGTCCTCATCATCGACCTCGACCAGCGGCAGGCGGTCGACTTCTTTCGCTTGCCGTACGCCAGTATGCCGGCGGGCCTCGTCTTTTCGCCAGACGGCGACGCCTACGTCACGCTCACGGCCTTCGGTGACGTCGCCTGCATCGACGGAGAGACGCACGAAATCGTGCGCCGTACTCACATTGCGCCGTGGCTGCGCGGTATCACCATTTCAGGCGAGGGCGAGTCGCTCTGGGTCACGCGCTTTCTGTCCCGCGGCGACCACGGTGAAGTGTTCCGATTGGATGCCGAGACCCTCGAGGTGGTCACGCGCTACGATCTCGCGGAGGATACGACCACCGAGGACAGCGACGTCCAAGGGCGCGGTCTGCCCAACTACCTGTTCTCCGTCGCCGTGAGCCCCGACGGCCGGCGCGCCTGGGTCCCCGCGAAGAAAGACAACATGTCGCGCGGCCTCGAGCGCGACGGGCTCGACCTCACTCAAGACAGCGCGGTGCGGCCCCTCATCTCGGTCCTCGATCTCGAGCTGGGCCAGGAGATCCTGGACGATCGTGTCGACTTGGACGACCGCAATCTGCCGGTGGACGTCACCCTGAGCCCGCTCGGAGACTGGGCCTTCATCAGCGTCTTCGGCTCGAACCTCGTCGACGTTCGCGATGCCTTCGACGGCTCCTTCTTGACCGCCCTGCGCGCTGACAGCCTGCTCGGACCCATCGCGACCGTGTATCCCGGTAGCGGGCGGCTCTATGTCTTGGCCGATCTCGGGCGCAGTCTCGTCGTCTTCGATGTCGAGGACCTGCTGACGGGACTCGACCAGTCCACACGCGTCGTCCGTGAGGTACCGCTCGTCCAGAGCGAGCGACTGTCCACGCAAGTGCTGCTCGGCAAGCGCGTCTTCGCCAATGCCGAGGACAAGCGCATGGCCAGCGAGGGTTACTTGAGCTGCGCCTCCTGCCATTTCGACGGCTTCGAAGATGGCCTGGTGTGGGACTTCTTCGGCCGCGGCGAGGGCTTCCGAAATACGACGTCCTTGCTCGGCAGGCGGGGTATGGGCCACGGCCGCGTGCATTGGTCCGGGAACTTCGACGAGATCCAAGATTTCGAGAACCCGATCCGCCAGCATCAGGCGGGTCTGGGCTTCATGGCGCAAGCGGATTTCGACACGGGAACCCGCAGCGACCCGCTCGGTGATCCGAAGGCGGGCATCAGTGCCGAGCTCGACGCCCTGGCTGCCTACGTCACCTCGCTCGACCGCATCCCGCCCAGCCCTTGGCGAAATGCCGATGGGACGCTGACCACCGACGCCGCCAGCGGCCGCGACCATTTCGTCGCTCTCGGCTGCGACGACTGCCACGGCGGGCCAGACTTCACGGACAGCGCCGAAGGCAATCTGCACGACGTGGGCACGCTGACCGAGCTGTCCGGTAGCCGCTTGGGGGAGCCGCTCTTGGGGATCGACACGCCCACCCTGCTCGGCGTGTGGCAAACGGCGCCCTACCTGCACGATGGCTCGGCAGAAACGCTGCGGGACGTGCTCACTACGCAGAACCCCGAGGGACTCCACGGCGACACGTCGACTCTCAGCGAAGAGGAGCTCGACCAGGTCGTCTCTTACCTCGAGCAAATCGATCAGGAGCGTCCCATCGTCGACCTGACCTTGCCCGTTCGTCCCGATGGACCGGGCGGCGCTGCGGGCGCAGCGAACGAGTCGGGGGGCTCATCGGGCGGCGGAGTGCCAGGAACCGGAGGCACGGGCGGAGTGAGCACAGGGAGTGGCGGCAACCCCGGCGACAGCACTGGCGGGACCCCGAGCGGGAGCGGGGGTGCTCCTCTCGGGGATGACGGTTGTGGTTGCCAGCTCGTGGGGCAAAGGACGCGCGCAAGGGACTGGCTCGCCTGGCCAGCGTTGCTGCTCGGTGTGGCCGCGTCTCGGCGTCGTCGCACCGCGCTGGCGCCTTGATTTCGCAGGGTGCTTTTTTCGGCGGCCTGCTAGGCTGCTCCCATGGGCCTTGGCACCTTCCGCCGTACGGCGCTCGTCACCGGCGCCGCCGGCTTTCTCGGCTCCCACCTCGTCGATCGGCTGCTGGCTGAAGGGTACGAGGTCGTAGGCCTCGACAACCTGATGACCGGGGACCTGTCGAACCTGACCAGCGCCTCGCGCGACCCACACTTCCACTTCCAATCGGGCGACGTCCGCGATCCGCTGCACGTCTACGCCGAAGTCGTGTTCAACCTGGCGTGCCCGGCCTCGCCGGTCCACTACCAGAGCGACCCGTACGCGACGTTCACCACCAGCGTGCTCGGCGCCAAGAACCTGGTGGACATGGCGCGGGGGCGCCAGTGCCGCATCGTGCATGCTTCGACGTCGGAGGTGTACGGCGACCCAACGGAAAGCCCGCAGGTCGAGGCCTACTGGGGCAACGTCAACCCCATTGGCGAGCGCGCTTGCTACGACGAAGGTAAGCGCGGCGCCGAGACCCTGCTGATGGATGCAGTCCGAGTGTGGAAAGTCGACGCCCGCATCGTGCGCATTTTCAACACCTATGGTCCGCGCATGGCCTTCAGCGACGGGCGCGTGGTCAGTAACTTCATCGCGCAAGCGCTGAGCGGCGCTCCCCTGACCATCTACGGCAGCGGCACGCAGACTCGTTCGTTCTGCTACATCGACGATCTGATCGACGGCATCATGCGGGCGAGTCGGGTGGAGAAACTCGATGGGCCCGTCAATCTGGGCAACCCTCGCGATCACACGGTACGCCAGCTAGCGGCCCTCGTGCTCGAGCTCACGGGCTCCCACGCCCAGCTCGAGGTGCTTCCTTTGCCCAGCGACGACCCGAAGGTCCGACGACCCGATATCGAGAAGGCGCGCCGGCTCCTCGGCTGGGAGCCCAAGGTCGCATTGGAAGCAGGCCTTTTGGCCACGATCGAAGACTTCCGCCAACGCCGACGAAGCTGGGACGCCTCCCGACCACCAGCCGCTTGAGGCGCCCCTTCGGGCTCATTCCGCGTAGAGGCGGAGCTCGTGAATGGAGAAGTAGTAGCCAGGTAGAGCGTCGACGAGCGCCAGGTGCAGGCGATCGATCAGCACGGCCTCGGGCAGCACGACGCGCCACACGAAGGTCTTGGGCGAGAAGATCTGCTCACGGTAGAGGCGGACCGTCGGGCGCACCACGAGCGGCTCGAGTACGTCCATCCCCTTCGACCCCAGCAAACGAAACGCCGCCGGTACGTCCATCACGTGGCCGGGTGCGGCAATTTCGAGTGCACGCACTCGCCGCGGCGCGGCGAGCTCGACCTCGAACCACTGCCCGGCGGCCTGCGGCCGACCCGTCGTCCAGCGCGTGGTCTCGTCGCCGTCGAGAGCCTCGTCCACCTGCTCGGAGCCGAGCGAGGCACGCGCTCGCACGCCGCCCTCGATGCGGCGAAGCCCTGCGGGCAAGACGGGCGTGTCGAGCAAGGTCAGGGCTTCATCGTCCGCGCCGAGCAGAGAAATGACGCTGTGGGGTCCGTCCTGGAACGAGAGGCGGTACTCGCCGGGGTGGGCCAAGAGCGCCTCGACGAAGTGAGCGCGCGTCGGCGGCAGCTCTTCGCCGTACACGATGAGGTGTCGCGTCCCGATGGCGAGCAGGGAGCGCCGCGCGGCGTCACTCGGCAATGCATCGATGCTCCGTCGCGCGAGGGTCGTGACGGGCGGCTCGTAGCTCGATTGGCCGTTGACGAAGCGGTGTTTGTGGTAGAGCGCGAGGTAGTCGTGGAGCGCCATTCCGGCATCTCCGCGCATCAGCCGCTGGCCGCCATTCTGCGGATACGCGGCCACCAAATCTCGCTCCGGCAGCTTGCGCACGAACTCGAGGGCTGGGGGGGCACCTTCTGCCGCGAAGACGGGCACCAGCGGATGCGGGAAGCACCGCAAGTCGTGGGAGAGGAACGCCAAAAGGGCGCACGCGCCGGCCACCTCGAGCCGTTCGCGCCGCAAGCGGGCGAGCAATGCGGCGGCGCCAAAGCCCGCCAGCACGACCACGAGCAGCGAGGTCATGACCGCTTGGCGACTGACCTTGCGAATGCCGTCGTAGCCAGGAAAGTACGTGTAGAGGTAGTAGTAGAGGCCTCGGACCGGCCGACCTTCCCAGCTGAACGGCTCGAGCCCCAAGAACAGCACGACGGCGAGCACCAAGAGCGCCAGGTAGGCCCCATGCACCCCGGCGAACGGTGAGATCCGGAGCTTCATGCCGAGAACTGCGCTGCCCAGCCCGAAGAGCAGCATGCCAGGCAGAAAGCTGCGCGCGGCCAGAGCGCAGGCGACCGCTACCGCTGCCAGGGTCAGCCACGCGCCGGCTGCGACCCCAAGGCGCCCGTGCGCTCGCCCGCGGAACGCGGCGCAGAGCCGAGTCCAAAGGCCGAGCAACGCGAGCAGCACCACGGTGAGCCCGGGAAAAGCGATCTCCTCCGGGGCGAGCGGTCGCCCGACCGGATGGTGGAGTGCCGTCCACGTCCGATTGAGAGGGTGCACATGGGCGAAGAACGCGAGCTTTCCGTCGTAGCGCGCCGCGAACTCGAGGCTGCGCTCGAGCTCGAACGACGAGCGCGCCGCAAAATAGGGAGCCACCATGGCCAAGGCGACGGCGCCCGCCACGAGTGCGCTGGCTCCGAACTCCAGGTAGAAGCGGCGCGCCGGTCGCTGGCGGGCCAGAAGCAGCGCGCCGAGCAGTGCCAAGAGCGGCATCAGGAACATCGCGTAGTAGAGGCAGGTGCCGATCTGCAGGCCGAAGCAGGCCCAGAAGAGGGCCATGTCCCGAAGCCTCCGACGAGCGATCAAAAGCTCCAGTGTGAGAAAGCAGGCGGGGATCCACTGCGTCGCCACCAGCTGAATGCGGCCCAGCTCGAACGCGACGTACGGACAGAAGGCAAACGCGACGCCGCAGACGGCAGCGGCAGCCGCATGGCCCGTCAACCTGCGCACCAGGAGGTAGGTGAAGAACACCGACAGCCCGAGCGAGGTCAGGAGCGTCAGGTTGTAGCCCCAGACGGGACCGCCCACGAGATAGAACGGCGCGAACAAGAGTGAGAGGCCGAAGTGGTTCTCATTGAACACGATGCCCCGGGGCAGCGGGGCGAAGTAGTACGCGTCGTAGAGCGAGAGCGGGCCGATCCCGAGGAGCGCGTCCACCCGGCCGCCCATGATCATCGCGTTGCAGTACGCGTCCCAGTGGTAGAGGGCGCCGAGCACACTCGTGCCGGCTTCGGCAGCCAAGGGCCAGGTCAAGAGCACGGGCCCCAGGATCGCGACGACCAGGCCGAGCCAGTGCGGGCGCAGCCGGCGGAGTCCGAGCGATGCGGCAAAGGCAGCCGCTCTGCGCCACGCGGCGGGCATCGAGAGCCCGCTTAGGCCACCTCGGCGGAGCGGGTCAAGCCGGCCGGGGGGCCCTCCGACGAGCCACATCTTCGCCCGGCCGCGCCCCGCTTGTTTGCCGCGCCCGAGTCCACTGAAGTGGTCGCCGCCGCGGGGTTCCCGCGGGCATCCTGACTTTCGCCCAGCGCCCTCATGACTGCACCGCCGCTCAAGGTCTCCGTCGTTATCCCCGCGTACAACGAAGCCGCCACCATCGCGAACGTGGTTCGGGCGGTGCGCGCCGTGCGAGTGGCAGGCGCCACCTTCGAGGTCGTCGTCGTCGATGATGGCTCCACCGACGGGACCGAGGAAGCGTGTCAGGCGCTCGGCAGCGAGATCGACATCTACGCGCGCCAGCAGAACCAAGGCAAGGGCGCAGCACTGCGCACCGGCTTTCAGCGCGCGACCGGCGACGTCATCCTCATCCAGGATGCCGACCTCGAGTACGATCCGGCCGAGTACCCCAAGCTCCTCGAGCCCATCTTGGCTGGCAAGGCGGACGTGGTCATCGGCTCACGCTTCGCCGGCTCCGACCCCCACCGCGTCGTGTACTTTTGGCACATGGTCGGCAATCGCTTCCTGACCTTGCTCTCGAATTTCTTCTCGGACCTGAACCTGACCGACATGGAGTGCGGGTACAAAGTGTTCCGCACCGAGGTTCTGAGAAAGATTCAGCTCACCGAGAACCACTTCGGCTTCGAGCCGGAAGTCGTGGCCAAGGTCGCCAAGCAGAAGGTGCGCATCTACGAAGTGGGCGTCTCGTATCACGGCCGCACCTACGCCGAGGGCAAGAAGATTGGCGTGAAGGACGGCTTTCGGGCGCTCTACGCCATCACCAAGCACAACCTGCTCGGCTGACGCAGCATCAAGAATCGGCCGACGTGGTCAGCTGAGCTTGGAGCGCCCCGGAAGGACAGCGTTCGACCTGCGCGGCCACTTCGGCGGGCGTGGCGAGCTCGGGACGCACCCAGCGCCGTTCCTTGATCTCGAACACTTGGGGCAGCCCGCGCAGGCAGATCGCGGTGTGACGACACAGGTTCGGATCGAACGTGACGGTGATGCCGGGGGCCTCGTAGGTCTGCAGCTTCTTCATGGCGAGCCGATTGTGCCACAGCGCTGCTCGCAGGCTTCCACTCGATGTGTCTCGCCGAGCTGGACCCAAAGGCCGCGCTCGAAACGGACTGGAAGCCGACCGACGCGCTCGAACAGCTCCAGGAAGCGGCGAATGCGCGCCGGGTCGGCCCCGGCCGGATCGAGGCCGCGCGCCAGCCGCTCTTGTCGGCCTTGCTCGATGCGAAAGCGCACGCTGGCCTCGTGACTGGGCACGGCCAGGTGCACGTGAAAGTCGGAGGCCGAAAAGAGCTCGGGGTAGCCGATCCCGAGCGCCCGGTGGACCGCGCGCCGCCAGGTCCCGTCGGGGTCCTCCTCGGCCTCGCGTCGATTGATGGGGGCCCCGAGGGCCGCCGGATCGCCGGGGCGCGCCCCCCAAAACCAGCCATCGGTCAGAATGACATCGGGCCGACCCGAGAAGACCGGCCACATAGCTGCGGGCAGCGGCTCGTCGGCGAGCTTGTCGAAGCGCGGCAGGGTCGTCACGTCGCTGGGTGTTGCGTCCCGAAGACGACGGAGGAGCCGGAGGCCACGGTCGACGTCGTGTGTGCCCGGCGGGCCGCGCTGAGCGAAGAGCGGGTGAACGGCGCGACCGAGCTCGGCACGAGTCTTCGAGTCGAAGTACAGGTCATCGAGCGAAAAGGCGGCCACGCGACGGCTCCTCGCCATCAAGAGTGCGGCCAGCACCGTCGCCAGCGTGGATTTTCCGCTGCCGGGCAGGCCGCTCACGGACACGACCACCGGAGAGGGTGACGCGATCAGCGCCTCGATGCGGGCAGCGAGCGGGAGATAGAGTGCGCGCGTCAGGTGTTCGCGCTCTGCGCTCTCTAGACCCGGTGTGACGTCGTGGATCAAGGTCAATGGGTCGTCGGCCATGGCGCTCGCACGTGGAAGGTGGACACTGTCCCGGCGCTTCGGCAAGTAAAAGTGCGCCTGAGGCCGCTCGGTGGCAGCGGAGCGGGCGGCCCGGTGGAGCAGCCCGGTGGAGCAGCCCGAGCGTCGGCGTGGTCTTGACGCAGGCCGAGGAGTCGAAGTCTCATGCGAGGATCATGCGAAGTCTTTGGACGGCGGCTGCCGTGGTCACGGGGATGTGGGGATGGGCTTGCTCGGGGGGCGACCCCATGACGGACGGGACCGGCGGCGCTGAGGCGTCCGGCGGCAGCAGCGCGACGGGCGGGAGCGAGGCCAGCTCAGGCGGGCAGGACGGAGCGACGGGCGGAAGCGGTGGAGCGAGCGCTAGCGGCGGGGCGAGCGCCACCGGCGGAGCGGGCAGTGGGGGCTCGAGTGCAGTGACCCCGGCCGACCTCTTCCCGCTCGCGATCGGCAACAGGTGGACGTACGTCCTTTTGGCCGAAGAGACTCCGGAAACCTGCGACGAAACGATCCTCGTCGAGGAAGTGTATGCGACCAGCGAGGCAGACAGTCAGGCCGCATTCGTCGTGAGCGACTACTGCGCCCCGCCAGATCCCGAGCTCGACGCGCGCATGGCCCTCGTGGACGGTCACGTGATGCAGTGGTTCAACGGTGTCTGGCAGGTCACTCTTGCCGCGCCGGTGGAAGAGGGCACGGCGTGGAACGTGATCGGCCCCGAGTCCACCTACAGCTACGTCTGGCACCCGGTGCCCGAGATCACGGTCCCGGCCGGGACCTTCCAGGATTGCTGGCAGCGCGAGTACGCCGCCGTGAGCGACATCGACATCTACTGCCCCGGAGTCGGGCCCGTGCGCCGCGCGAGCCCGACGCTGACCGTCGAGCTGGCCGCCTTCGAGCTCCACTGAGCCCCCGCTGGCGGTCGCGCCGTCGGCTCGTCAGAGGTCGACCTGCCCTCCAAGCTCGGCAACACGGTCGGCCGGCAAGGCGAAGAATGCGTTCGCGCGTGTGTCGTTGCGCACCATGAACGCAAAGAGGCGCTTCCGCCATTTGGCCATCCCGCGATGATTCACCACGTGGACGACCTCGCGCCCGACGAAGTACGTCGTCTCCTCGGGCAGAGGCCGCGGCGTGTCTCGGCGAGACAGGAGCTCCGGCACGTCGGGATTTTCCATGAAGCCGTAGCGAGCGACGATGCGGGAAAATCCGTGCGGCAGGTGCTCGACTCGCACGCGGTCGATGTCGTCGACGAAGGAGACCGGCTCGGTGACGATGGTGAGCAGGATGACGTGACGATGCACGACACTGTTGTGGCGGTAGTTGAGCAGCAGGGCGGGCGGCGTTCCTTTGGGATTGCCAGTCAAGAACACGGCCGTGCCGGGCACTCGGTAGGGCTGATCCTGGCGGATCGTGTCGAAGAAGTCTGCCAGGGGAATGGCTCGTGCTTCCAGGTGACGCTGCAAGAGCAGACGGCCACGACGCCAGGTCGTCATGACGATGAAGAGCGCACCCGCCACTGCAACCGGGACCCAGCCGCCATGAGCGAACTTGACCAAGGTGGCGCCAAAAAAGGCGGAATCGACGAGCAAGAACGAGAGCGTGACGAGCGCGGCTTTGGCTGGGTGCCACTGCCAGACGCGCACCGCCACCACGTAGGAGAAGATCGTGGTGATGACCATGGTGGTCGTCACGGCCATGCCGTAGGCAGCGGCCAGACGCGAGGAGGAACCAAAGAACAGCACGAGCACGATGGTCGAGACCATCAGCATCCAGTTGATCGACGGCACGTACACCTGCCCGGTCTCGTGCGACGAGGTATGTTGGACTCGCACGCGTGGCCAGTAACCGAGCATGATCGCCTGGCGCGTGATCGAAAACGCCCCCGAGATCAGCGCCTGCGAAGCGATGATGGTCGCGGCGGTGGACAGCAAAACCAAGGGCAATAACGCCCACGCAGGCGCCAGTCCGAAAAAAGCACGCTCCACGTCTCTTGGATGATCGAGCAAGAATGCCCCCTGGCCGAGGTAGTTCAGGACCAGCGCAGGCAAGACGATGCCGTACCAAACGAGCCGAATCGGACGCGTGCCGAAATGCCCCATGTCCGCGTAGAGAGCCTCGCCACCGGTGGCGACCAAGAGCACCGAGCCCAGGATCAAAAAACCGTGGACACCATTTTCCAAGAAGAAGTGGACCGCGTGCCTGGGATCGAAAGACCACAGCACCTCTGGACTATCCATGATGTGAGTCGCGCCGAGCAGCGCCAATGTGGCGAACCACACCAACGTGATCGGACCGAAGAGCCGTCCGACCTTGGCCGTACCCCGCTTCTGCACGGCGAAGAGGGCCACCAGGATGATCACCGTGATCGGCATGACCAACGTGTGAAGGCCCGGCTGGACGACCTCGAGCCCTTCGACGGCGCTCAGCACCGAAATAGCCGGGGTAATCATGCCGTCGCCGTAGAGCAGCGCTGCCCCGAAGAGACCCATGGCGACGAGCGCGATGCCGGCCACGCCAGGCAGGTTGCCGCGCGAGATCGAAAGCGCCATCAGCGCGAGGATGCCGCCTTCGCCGCGGTTGTCGGCGCGCAGCACGTACACCACGTACTTCAGGGACACGGTCACCGTCAGCGCCCAGATGATGAGCGACAGAATGCCCAGCACGTTGTCGTGCGTGACGCGCACGCCGTGCCCCTCGGCGAAACATTCGCGCAGCGCATAGAGTGGGCTCGTGCCGATGTCGCCAAAGACGACACCAAGGGCTGACAAGCACAAGACGCGGAGCTGATGCCCCGTCGCCGTGGGTCGAGATGCGCCGTGACCGGGCGCTTGGTGAGGCGCCGCTGCCGGCTCGCTGCCTTCCTCCGCGGCGGAGTCGGCTTCAGGCAATGCTGGCGCGCGCGACGCCAGCTCGGTCACGGGAGGAGCCGGATCCAGCGGAATCGAGAACTCGGCCAACGTCAGATGCGCTTCGAGCTCAGCGTCGAGCGCCTGCTGGGCTTTCTGCTTCTCGTCCTCCTCGTCGGACGAACTGCCTGGCGGACCCCCATCCCCCTCGCTAGCCATCCCACGCATGTATCATCGATGAGAGCGTGCCCGCCACGCGCTCAGCCGACTACGGACTGCCGGCTCCAGGCGAGCGCGCGCTCAATCCTTCGTCTTCATGCCATTGCCCGCCTTCTCCCCGAGCGGCGGGTTCCACGCATCCGGGCCCGTCCCCGGGTCGCCGTGGAGGGTGCCACAGAAGGTGCGGCACTTGGTCGTCTTACAGCCGCACGTCGGGTCGGTCTTGGCCTTCTCGAGCAGGTCGCGCATCTCCTCGACCGTGATGCCGGCGATCTTTTCCACGCGCTTCATGTCCCAGCCCTGTTTCTGTTGGCGGGGGGTGCGCGGATCCGTCTCTGCGCCGTCGGCCTCGGCGCAGCAACGGAAGCTCATGTAGTAGTGATAGAAGCCCTCGTCGTGCGTGTAGATCTTGGGACGGCATTGGTTTCGCACGCCCTTGTACCAAGGTCCGCCCGTCGTGATGCTGTCGTACTTGCCGCGCCAGCCGGCGTCGTTCGTCTCGCTCGCGACGATCTCGTCGGCGTTTCCGGGCATGTCGTGCACGCCGAAATCACTCTCACACGGAAGCTCACCACTGCGCTTGGCTTTGTAGAGACGGCGTAGCTCCTTCGCGTCGCGGTCGGCCACTTTGCTCATGTTCGGGCCGTCCCATTCTTCGTCGCCGTGGCACTTGGTGACGTCACGCTCGTTGCCATAAGGAAATGGCTTCATTTGTGGCCCTTCGCAGGCAAAGGTCCACTCGCTCTCGGTGCACAAACGCTTGCCCGCCGCCGCGCATTTGACCTGCGCTTGATGAAAGCGATTCATCACTTCGGGCCGCTGGCCTTTCACGTTCGGCCACTCGTAGCGGTCGATGCAGTAGCGCTTGGGCACCATCTTGCCGGTGCACTTGGCCCCCGGCGAAAACTCCTCGCACACACGTTTCTTGTTCTGCTCGGCGTACCACTCGTTCAAGCACTGTCGCTCAATGGCTTCGATGTCCTTCGCGCCAGCGCCCGGCGTATTCCCGTGCTCGTCCGGCTGGGCCGAGTTCGAAGCATCCGTGCAGTACTCGCCCGCGACGTACTCCATCTCTGGCGGACAATGATCTGGCTCCGGCGCCTTCTTTTTGGGGGCCGCCGCACCGCCCGCGGCCGCCTGGTTGGCTTTCGCGGCGGGGCCCGACTTCGCCGTCTTTTTCGCAGCGGGCGGCTCGTTCGCCAGCGCTTGGCCCGTTTCGGCCGCAGCCGGCGCCACCGTTCGGCCGCAACCGACGAAGCAGGCGAGGCCCATGAAACAAGCGGTCCAGCTAGCGAGGTATCGCACGCAGCCACGCTAGCCCTCTCTGCCGGGCAGGCCAAATCCTCCGCGCGAAGGGAACACGCGTGGTCATCCTGACGACCATCACAGGGCGTGCCGCTTCCACGTGCACCCGAGCTCGGAGAGCTTACCCACGAAGCGTAGCTTCGAGCGGCACTCGCGCGGGACGCTCCTCAGCCGGGCCAGGTCGCGGCGAGCGAAATCAGCCGCTCGCGCTCGCCGCGCCAGCCCTCGAGCAGCGCCGTCACTTCGTCGTCGCTCGTCGGCGAGAAGTCCTCGTACCAGGAGCCCACCGCATCGAAGGGCTCGGGTGTCATCGCACAGATCATTTCGTCCGCTTCCTCGGACATCGCCGTGCACGCGCCCGGTGCAGCAACCGGAACGGCTGCCACGATGCGCGCCGGCCCGTGCTGCCGAAGCGCTCGAATCGCCACGCGCATGGTGGCCCCCGTGGCCAGGCCGTCGTCGACGAGGATCGCCGTCTTGCCGAGGACGTCGACTGGATGGTGCGAGCCTCGATAGGCCTGGTCGCGCCGCCTGAGCTCGCGCGTTTCCTGGCGCGCGACTTCCAAAAGGGTGTCCTTTTCGACGCGGCAGCTCCTCACCACGTCCTGGTTCAGCACCACGATTCCTCCCGAGGCCACGGCGCCGAGCGCCAGCTGCTCGTAGCCGGGTACGCCGAGCTTGCGCACCACGAACACCTCGAGCGGCGCGTGCAGTCTGCGTGCAACCTCATAGGCGACGGGCACTCCGCCTCGCGGGAGTGCCAGCACCACGACGTCGGGCTCGTCGGCCCAGTCGTGCAAGAGCGCCGCCAAGAGGAGCCCCGCATGTCGGCGATCGGCGAGCAGGCTCACGCTGATCCTCCCCGGAGCGGGCACTGGCGCAGGGCGGGTCCATTCTGCCTCGGTGTGGCGAAATGGCTCCGCGTCCGAGCTCGCTCCCTTGGGCAGAGCGGCCGGCCGCCCACCGATGTACACGCACATTTTGGCTTCGATCCCAGCATGAGAGAACGACCTGCAAACGGCGTTCCCTTCACGGGGGGCCCGGTCGCCCGCTACGGCTGCCCGCCGAGTTGCTCGATGACGTAACGCCGGCCGCCTTTGGGGAAAGCTCCCACATTGCTGTCGTAGCGGCTGAAGTCAGGCCCATACCAGAAGAGCAGGTCATCGTCCGCGCCGCGGGCCAGGCCGTAGGCGCCCACGCTGTCGCCGTCTCCCACCATTTGGTCGAGCACGGCGCTGAGCTCGAGGGACGCATCCGGACCGCGGTAGCCGACCTCGTAAACCGAGAGATACTCGGCCACGTTCGCGCTCTCGACGAGCGTGCTGTCGCACACACAAATGCCCAAGAGCGAGGTGTCCGTGTCGGTCACACGCGAGTCCACGTGTTCGATCCAGTGCACGGCGACGAACACCCGGTCGCCGAAGGCGAAGAGGCGCGCGGCGCGTGTGATGAAGTCGCTGTTTTCGCAGGCGGTCCCCACCGGACACTCCGAGCAGTCGACGTTCAGGGTCCAGCCGTCGCAGCCGCGCGCACCCCGCGCGAGCGTCGCGCGCGCTGCCGGCTCACTGCCTTCCTGGACCAGCAGCTCTGGGCCGCTCGTCTGGCCGTCCATCACGAGCACGTAGCGCCGCTCGGACACGCCGTCCCCGCCGACCAAGAGATCGACCTCGGCGTCGGTGCTCGTGCGGCGCGCCTCCGACCACAAGAGGTCGTCGTGGTCCGGGCCGCCGAACAGGCGTAGCTCGCTGTCCTGATGGGAAAGCACGTACGGCTGACCGATGTCGTCGTAGTCGACCGCGAGAGCGAGCGCCGCCGCGAAGGACACGCGGCGCGGTGAGGTCGGCAGGCCTTCCACCAGCTCCGCGCCCGCCCCGGTGAGCTCCAGGTAGGCCCGCTCCCCCAAAGGCCCCGCAGCGCTGCTCGGTGGCGAACCTTGCATCGCTGCGGGCAGCGTGAGCTCGGTGCTGCCGTCCGAAAATGCCTCCGAGAACGTGAGCTCCGGGCTCGCATGCTGGGTCGTCCGATGCACGGCCAGCAAGGAATCGCCATCACCGTTGCCCGACACGATGCCGAGCAGGATGCGCTCCCCTCCCGAGATTGGATCGAAGGCCCGCGCGGCGGCCGTCGAGTCGCCCAGGGCCAAGCGTAAGGTGCCGAAGTGCAGTCGGTCGTCGGCGAACGTGGTGCCCGTCTGCTCGCGACCATCGAGGCCCTTCTGGCCGACGACCACGTCGAGTTCACCCGCACTCCCGCGCCCCACCGCCAAGCGAGTCACCAGCGAGGGGCAGCTGAGCTCGGCCGCCCGGCGCAGAATGCAGTGCGCGTCCCCGACGGGCTGTGCGCCGCCCTCGCCACCGACTCCCAGCTCCGGCATCAGCTCGCCCACCCCATCGGCGCAGGCGAGCTCACGCTGGCTCAAGGCGCAGCCCTCGGGTGCGACGGGAGCGCGGGTCAGATCTTCGGGTTGTTCGACGGGAGGAGGCTCCTCGGCACACGCCCCGAGGAGCAGCAGTGCTACTCCTGCTCCCAGCCCGCTTCGGTCACCACTGAGCACTGCCATTCCACGGCAGGATACGCGCAAGAGTTGCGCGCACTCCTGCTCATCGACGCGCGGCCGCGATTCTCGTGGTTGGTCCGCGCGCACTCGGCGCGCCTATCCGACAGCGGCTCACTCCGCCGCCAGCTCGGGCTCCGGCTCGGGGAAAGCGGCCGGCTCCGGCGTGCCCTCGTGAACGAGCGCGGGGAAGCGCATGCGCTGCTGGCTGGTGAGCTCGATGATGCCCACTGCCGAGAGCACACGGATGATCGGCCAGGCAGGGTCGAGCTCGAACCAGCGAGCCGCGAAGTTCGGCGCCATGCCGAACTTGTGATGATTGTTTTGGAAGAGCTCGCCCATCGTCAAGAAGTCGATCGGCAGCATGTTCACCGAGACGTCCTTGTTCTCGAAATTGCGGTAGCCGTACTTGTGGCCGCACCAGTTGACGATGGCGCCGTGCACGGGGCCCATCAGGTAGTGGAAGGGCAAGAGCGCGAAGATCCACACCGGCAGCGAGAAGGCGACGAACGCCCAAACGTAGAACGCCGTGTAGGCCGCGAGCCAAACGAAGCGCATGGTCCAGCTCTGGCTCAGGCGATCGAGCGCGGGCCAGCTGGGAACGCCACCGTCGAAGCGCGCCTCGGGCTTCACCTTGTCGTAGGCGTAGTCGTCGTAGGCGACCTTCGTCTGCCACATCATGCTGAAGGCATCTTTGAAGAACAGCGGGCTATGCGGGTCCTTCTCCGTATCCGAATAGGCGTGGTGCATGCGGTGCAGCACGGCGTAGGCGCGCGGATGCAAGAAGCTCGCGCCCTGACTGACGTAGGTCAGCAGGTAGAACGCTTTTTCCCAGCCGGGGCTCATCGTGAACATGCGATGGGCGCCGTAACGGTGCAGGAAGAACGTTTGGCAAAAGACGCTCATTTGCCAATGCAGAACGAAGAACGCGAGCACGTAGACCATGAGGTCCCGGGTACTAGCCGAGCTTTGGTCCGACCACTGTCACCATTTCGTCATTTGGGGGCGACTGCGTAGCCCTGGACGCGCCTGGAGCAGGAAAATTCCCGGGGTTTCGAGGCCCTCAGCCCCGAGGCCAGCGCCGACCCCGCGGGAACGGCCTGCAGTTTGCCGCCGACTTGGCTATGGTGGCCGCCCCGCATGGCAGAACGAGTGGCCGTTTCCCAACTGATGGATGAAAGCGGCGTGACGTTCGGCACGTCCGGCGCGCGCGGTCTCGTCACCGCCATGACCGATACGGTCTGCGCCGCCTACACGCGTGCCTTTCTGCAGCACCTCAAGGCTCAAGGCAGCCTCGCACCGGGCACGCCAGTGGCGCTCGCGGGCGACCTGCGCCCGAGCACCCCGCAGATCATGCAAGCCGTGGCGGCCGGCGTACGCAGCGCCGGACACCCCGTCGACTACCTTGGCCTCGTGCCTTCACCGGCCGTCGCGCTGCATGGACTCGAGAACGGCTACCCGGCCGTGATGGTCACGGGCAGCCACATCCCCAAGGATCGCAACGGGATGAAGTTCACCACCGCCTGCGGCGAGATCACCAAGGCGGACGAAGCGGGCATGCGCTCGCAGCTGGTCGAGCTCGGCAGCCTCGAGCCTTGGCTCGGCGGGAAGGCGCGCGCGCACGTTCTGGGCGACACCAACCCGCTCGCGAGCCAGCGCTATCTCGCGCGCTACGTGGATGCCTTTCCCAAGGATTGTTTGAAGGGCTGTCAGCTCGGCGTGTACGGCCATTCTGCGGTCGGTCGCGATCTCTTGGTCGAGCTGTACGAGGCGCTCGGCGCGCGCGTGCAGCGCCTCGGGTTCTCCGCCGAGTTCATCCCGGTCGACACCGAAGCCATTCGCCCGGAAGACTTGAAGCTCGCCACCGGCTGGGCGCGCGAGCAGCGACTCGACGCGATCGTGTCGACCGATGGCGACTCCGACCGCCCGCTGGTCTTCGACGAGATGGGCAACTTCGTGCGCGGCGATCTGGCCGGCATCCTGACGGCGCGTTTCCTCGGTGCAGATGGTGTGGCGGCGCCGGTCAGCTGCAACGGGGCGCTCGAGCTCTCGCGCCGATTCCGCTCGATTCGCCGCACCAAGATCGGGTCGCCGTTCGTCATCGAAGGCATGCGGGCGCTCGCGAGCGAGGGCGCAGAGCGCGTGGTCGGCTACGAGGCGAACGGCGGCTTCTTGCAGCATTCGCCGCTCGAGGTTCCTTTGGGGGGCGCGCTCATGCCCTTGCCGACGCGCGACGCCATCATCGTCCACCTGTCACTGCTCTTGGACGCCCGCGCGCGCGGCATCCCCCTCTCCACCTTGGTCGCCACCTTGCCACGCCGCTTCACGGCCAGCGCTCGCGACACGTCGTTTCAAACTGCCGATTCGCGCGCGCTCCTCGAGAGCCTGGCGAGCCTGCCGCCAGGCGGCCTCGCGCTGCTCTTCGACCTCGGTCCCGTCGCATCGATCAGCCAGCTCGACGGCTTCAGGATGACCTTCGAGTCCGGCGAGGTTCTGCACCTGCGCCCCTCCGGCAACGCGCCGGAGCTGCGCTGCTACGCCGAAGCCGACGACGACGCACGCGCGGGCGAGCTCGTTCAGCACGGGCTGGCCCGAGCGCGCGCGCTCGCCTGATCGGCGTGCCCCCGGATGGGGGGCGGCGTCAACGACCGTGACAGCCGACGAAGCGAACCGTCGTCACGACGTGGAACGAGGATTTGTCGGAATGTCGTTCCGCGTGGAAGAGGTCGAACGCGTAGGTGTTTCCAGGCTCGAGGCCGAGCTCCTCGCCGATCTCCGAAAGATCGAACGACTGCGTCAGCGCCGTGTGAACCCCGCCGAGGTCGAGCACCAAGTGCCCGTCGACGAACACCCAGAGGTCGTCGTCGCCGGTGAACGTGAACGTCCCGTCGTTCTCGCCGTCGTAGCGCAGTCGCGAGTGGACCTCGGTGGTGAAGCCGAAGTTGTGCGCCAGCCCTTCGCTCCCGAACCCGAGCTCGTCGAGCGGGAAGAAGTCCGCCGTCCCGAAGGCTAGGCCCTCGGGCGTCTCGATCACTTCCATCGTGACGTCGAAGCGCGCGTTCACCTCCGGCACGTCGCGGTACCAATCCTGGAAGCTCTCCGGCGAGTGAATGCTCTCGGGATCCGACTTCACGAGGACGGGTCGCCCATCGTCGCCGAGCTCCTCCGCGACGAGGCCGAGCTCGCCGTTGCCCAAGAACATCTCGAAATCGGGATGCCCGCCCGGGCGGTTGCCCCGGCGAAAGTCGCGCAGCGAACCCCAGAACATGGGACACCCCCCGCCGGCGCCCGGCGCGCCTCCCGTCTCCGGTGACGAGGACTCGCCGGCGGCTCCGCCGAGGGCTCCTCCGTTCCCGCCTGCGCCGGGCGTGCCTCCGTCCGCCGAGTGACGACCGCCGCTCGCGGGGTCGTCCTCGCCCCGGCCCCCGGATCCGTCGCTCTGTCCGTCCACCGTGTCCGGCGGGTAGACGCAGACCTCGCCAGCCTCCAGCTCTTCACAGCGCGGCTCCTCCAGTGTGGTCGCCTTCGGCCCGCATGCGCTCACCAGCGCCGCCACCGTCCACAACCTGCCCACCTTGCTCGACACCATTCCGCACTATGATTTCGGGCACGCAATAGATCAACAAATAACTAACCGATGCAGTTTGCCTCACTCCGCGACGAGGGCGGCAATTGTGAGGCAATTCGCCTCAATTCATGGGCAATTCGACGGAATGCGGCCGCAAACCCGCCGCCGGGCACCTGTGCAAAACGCACAAGCGTCTCCGAGGGCGCTCACACCCACACGACCGCACTCCGTGCGCAACTTCCGCACGGCACGCCTCTCACTCGAAGGTCGGATCGTTCACGACTCGCTCAGCACCGGCCGCTTCGTTGAGGGCTACGCGCACCCCCGTGAGCACGCGCGTCAGCGCGTCCAGATCGCCCGAACCACCGGCAACCTCCAGTCCGTGCACGACCACGACCGGGACGCCTTGGCCCACGAACGGGCTCGCATCGGACTCCCCGAGCGGCTGCTCGAGCGTGCTGCGGGCGACCCGCAGCGGCGGCGTCGACAGCCCGTCCGCCAGTGCGTCGAGATAGGCCGCTGCGCCCCTCCCCGCCGAAAGCCGCACCTCGATCTCGCCATCGCTCGTCCCGAACGCGAGGAGCCGGTCGAGCAAGAGCACCGCCGTCACCCGCGAACGATCGACCGCCGGCTCCGGCAGGGCGCTCGGCAGCGCGCCGCTGGCCTTTGCCTCGGCGTCCTCCGCCAGCTCCGCCTCGGCCGCCGCGCGGCGCTTCGCGAGGCTCTCGGCGTAGACGCGCGCTCCACGCTGTGCACCGTCGCCATGCGGTGACTCACCCAGCGCAAACAGGCAGAAGCGAATCGTGCGCTCGTGCTTGGACTGAGCGAACGAGCGCGCGAGCTCGAGCACGGCCGCAGCGCCACTGCCCCCCGCATGGCGACCCGCTTCGCTCGGCGGCGAGTCGTAGTGCGCGCCCACGAGAATGACCTGCTCGCCCGCCGCTCCGCCCGGAGAAGTCACGATCAGGTTCTGCGCGGCGACTTCGCCCGTCTCCCCAGCCTCGTAGCCTTGCCGCTCGAGGGCGTAGCCCATGCCCTCGAGCTCGGACGCCAAGTAGTCGGCAGCGTCGGCCAGCTCCCACGGCTTGCCCGGGTAGCGCTGGCCCACCTTGCCCGCCAAGTGCTCGAGGTGGCGCTCGAGGCGGCGCCCGATCGACAGCTCTTCCTCCGAGAGCGGTGGCCGCTCCGCCGGCGGCGGCGGGACGTCTCGGCCGGACTCCGGCGCGGGCGACTCCGGCTCTGCACTTGGGGTGCCCGCACAGGAGAGGAGGACGAGAGGGACGAACGCCCAGAAGCCGAGGAGAGAGCGCATTTTCCAGGCTCATAGCAAAACCAGGCGAAAAAGGGCGGTGCCGACGCTCGACCGGGAGTCGCTTGAGGGGCCGGCGGGGAGTCGCTAGCTTTCGCGCCTTCCCGCCATGGCAGACGAAAAAGCGCTGGTGAGCGTGATCATGGGTTCCAAGAGTGATTGGGACACGATGCAGCACGCCGTGGACACGCTGGGCGCCCTGGGCGTGCCGTGCGAGACGCGCGTGGTGTCGGCGCATCGCACGCCCGACTTGCTGTTCGAGTTCGCGAGCACGGCCGCCTCGCGCGGCATCGAGGTCATCATCGCGGGCGCGGGTGGGGCCGCCCATTTGCCCGGCATGGTCGCCGCCAAGACCAGCCTGCCGGTGCTCGGAGTGCCCGTCGAAAGCAAGGTGCTGAGCGGTCTCGATTCCCTGCTCTCGATCGTGCAGATGCCCGCCGGGGTTCCCGTGGGCACGCTGGCGATCGGACGCGCTGGATCCATCAACGCAGCCTTGCTCGCCGCCTCGATCGTGGCGCGAGGTCGCGCTCCGATTTCGGCGCGCCTCGCTGCTTTCCGCGCGAAGCAAACGGAAGACGTGCTCGCGCATCCGGATCCGAAGACGTGAGCTTCGTGCTCGACCAGCGCACGGAAGGGACGACCTGATGCACGTCGGTATCCTCGGCGGCGGACAGCTCGGTCGCATGCTTGCGCTCTCGGCGCGGGAACTCGGCCTGGAGGTCACGGTGGTGGATCCGAACCCCGACGCGCCGGCTCAGGTAGCTGCGCGGCACGTGGTCGCCGACTACGCCTCGACCGAGGCCATGCTCGCGCTGCGCGCGGTGGACGTGGTCACCTACGAGTTCGAGAACGTGCCTGAGGAAGCCACGCGCCTTTTGGCTGCGCACGTGCCGGTGCACCCGAGCCCGATCGCGCTCGCCGTGGCCCAGGATCGCCTGAGCGAGAAAACGACGTTCCAAGCGCTCGGCATCGATACGCCTCGCTACGTCCAGGTGGGGAGCGAGCAGGACGTGATGAGGGCGTTCGCGGAGCTCGGCCCCCTCGTGCTCAAGACGCGCCGGTTCGGTTACGATGGCAAAGGGCAAGTCGTCGTGCGCACGGCCGAAGCGGCGCGCACCGCGTTCGCCGCCATCGGCGCTGCGCCCGCCATCGCGGAAGAACTGCTCAGCTTCGAGCGCGAGGTCTCGGCGCTCGTGTGTCGCGCGCGAGACGGGCAAATCGCTGCCTATCCGGTGACGCACAACGTGCATCGCCAAGGGGTGCTCGCCATCTCCGAGGCCCCCGCCGGTATCCCCAGCGAGCTCGGCGAGCGCGCGCTCGCAGCGGCGAGCCGTTTGGCCGAGCACTTCGGCTACGTCGGAGTGTTGGCGCTCGAGCTCTTCTGCGTCGATGGACGTCTGCTGGCCAACGAGTTTGCTCCCCGCGTGCACAACAGTGGCCACTGGACGCTCGAAGGCGCCAAGACCAGCCAGTTCGAGAATCATTTGCGCGCCGTGTGTGGCCTGCCGCTCGGCAGCGCAGAGCTCTTGCTGCCCTCGGTGATGGTGAACTTGCTCGGCCGCGTGCCGGAAGCAGCCCGCCTGCTCGCCCTGCCTGACGTGCACCTGCACGACTATGGGAAGGCCCCGCGCGCGGGACGCAAAGTGGGCCACGTCACGGCGCGCGCCCCAACCCCCGAAGAAGCCCGGCGTATTGCCGACGAGATCGAGCGCATCGTCGCCGGGTAATCCGCGCGGGCGCAGCGGAGCCTCGAGCGCAGGCGCGCGAGCTCACCCGAACGACGACGCGGGATAGAAGCGGTCGATGGTGACGATGCGGCCTTCGCCCACCGAAAAGGCGCTGTCTTCGCAGGCTTCGTAGTCCTCGGCGGACTGGCTGCCGCTCGCATCGGCGTCGATGGTGACGAACACCGAGTAGGTGCCGGGGGGAATGGCCGCGCCTGTGCTGGTGGTCCACGTGTCGATGCTGTCCGTGGAACAAGCGCCATTCTGGCACTCGAGCGACGTCACCATCGAGGCGACGGGTGTCACGTCGCTACGAATGTACCAATCCGAGCAGGTGCCTTCGAACAGCACGACGCGCGTGGCGGCGCCCTCCATGTGATCGACCGTGGGCTTTTCGCACGCGCCCTTTGCGCAGCGCGCCACGAGCGACTCTTCCGTCACGACCGACGCGCCCGGCTGCTCGAGCGGCTCGCCCTCGATGGTCCTGGCGGCGATCTGCTGCAAGTAGGCAGCCTCTTCCGGCAGGAGTGCCGACGGGAATGCCTGCCCCTCGGGGGAGACTCCCGTCAGCTGATAGAAGAACACCGCCGCCGCCAGGTACGAGCCGAAGAGAGACGGGTGCGAACCGTCGCGATCGTAGAGGTCGGCAAAGGCCACCGCGGCCGCCTGGTCCCGCTCCACGAACTGGAATGCGCGTCCGACGCGCACGAGGTCGCCGCCGACCGCTTCCGCGTAGACGCCGTAGCCAGCCTCGGTGGCCTCCGTGTGGCCATCGAAGCTGCAAACGCGGGGATTGTACTTGCAGTTGGCCTTGTCGCCGGAGCGTCGTCCCCAGGTCGAATAGAACAAGATCTGCGCCGTGGGATGCGTGGCGTACACCTCGTTCGCGAGCACCTGGACCGCGGGGAGCGAGCGCTCGCGCACTTCTTCGGGCAAGAACGCTGGCTGCTGGCTTTGGTTCTGCAGCACGACGACATCCCACGGCTTCTCGTGGATGGCGTCGATGGTGATCGGATCCTGCGCGTGGAGTGACAGCTGATAGCCGCCATTGGTCGCCCACGACACGTCGAGCTGACAACCGGCCGAGCCCGCGATCTGCGTCACGAGGCGCGGCATGTCGTGATAGAAGGTGTAGCTGTTGCCGATGAAGAGGACCTCCAGCGGGTCCTTGGTGCTGCAGCGCGTCAGCTTGCCTTTGGGCATTTCCTCGGCCGTGAGTAGTTCGCCACTCTTGGCCGAACGCACGACCACGCCCTTGGCCGAGAGCGTGCTCGTGATCTTGCCCCGCTCAGGCGGCCTTTCCTTGACGCCTTGGCAGCCAGCACGCACGCCGAACAGGCCACACAGCACCGCCACTTGCGCCAGCAGGACTGCGGGTCGCCACAGGCGGCGCCACGTCTGCGAGTGCGGGGGAGCTTCGGGCATGGACATGCAGTTTAGCTTGAGAAATTCCAGCGGGGCCAGCCTGCACCGGAGATCCTGGATTTGTCACTCGAGGGTCGCGGAGCCGGGTTCCGCTCCCGTTTCCGTGCTGGTGGGTCGCAAAGACCCCCCTCCCCTTGACCGGTGCCTGGCTGAGCCCCATGTTGCGCCTCCGAGGGTCCTTGGCTCTCACCCGCCCCGATCGCTCCAGGCGAAACGCTTGGCCCGAAGAGGGCACACCCCCAGAAAAAGCGCGCGTTGCCCTCGGGCAGCGCCGCTGCTTCGCAGCAATCCACGGGGGCGAAGGGCTTTCGACGAGGAGTGTGACGTGTATCTTGCGTGCCGTCATGTCTGGCTGACGTAAATGCTGGGCCGTATACAACTGCCAACGACAACGCAGTCGCTCTCGCAGCCTAAAAACCTGTAGAGCCGTCCGACCACGAGATCGTCTCGGTAGTGGAATTCGGGCGCCAACCACTGAGGCTGGATGGAGCTTTGCGCCCCGGGGTGCTCCGTCGAGATGCTCGAGGGCTAGGCTGATCCGCCGAATCGGATCAACTCAGGTGCCGGGGATACGGCACCTACGCACGTGAACGATGGCTACGCCGAGCCTTCGCGGACCCGGGTTCGATTCCCGGCGCCTCCACTCTGTTCAGACGCCGTAGGCGTCTTCCCCATGCTCGGTCATCGGGACCTCGCGGACTCCGTCCAGCTGGCTGGACTCGATGCGCTCCGGCTCGCGTTTGCCCGGAGGCCGTCGCCCCGTGGTACTTTCCCGGCTAGTGCCCAAGCTCCGCTCGCTTCCGCTCGGCTCAGTGCTCCCCCTCGGAGTGCTCCTGACCGCCGGCTGCGGCCTCGTCGACAGCGGCGAGCCCTCCCCGCGCTCCGAGTGGTGCGACCATGAGGGCGTCGGCGACATTGCGGCGGTCACCGTGGAGGAGGACCGGAATGGAGAGGAATGGGAGACCACGAGCGTGGTGTTCCTGGATGCGGACCGGCGCAAGCTCGCCACCGTCTACGAGCCGGACGAGCCGAGCCTGCGCTTGGAGTTCGTGTACACCTACGACGCGAGCGGGAACGTCATCCGCATCGTCGAGGAAGGACGAAACGGCGCCCGCTTGACCGTCAGCGAGTATGACGACGAGGGACGAAGCACGCTGACGTCCATCGATCAGGGAAGCGATGGATCCATCGACCAGCTCACGACCTGGGACTACTCGGTCGAGGACGAAGTGACGATCCGGCGTGACGAGGGCGCCGACGGATCCGTCGACTGGATCATGATCGCCACCACGTACGAGGACGGGGCGCGCATTCGCCGCACCACCGACAGCGACGGCGATGGCTTACCCGAGACCTTCGAGATGTCGTACTACGACGAAGACGGCCGCCCGCTCGAGAGCTTCTGGAGCGGCGCGAGCGGCACCAGTGCGTCCGTCTACGAATACGACGACGAGGGCCAGATGCTGAGCCACACGTACACGTCCTTCGACTTGGAAGGCGCGGTCCAGTCGGAGGTCGTGGAAGAGTACGACCTGAACGCGGCCGGCTTGCGCACGAAGGTGACGAGGTACGCCACCGTTGGACCTGAGGCCGATCAGGTGATCGTGCTCACCTACGACGAGGAAGGCCGGCTCATCCGTACCGTCACTACCGAGCCCGATCTCGGCGACTCGATTCAAGCCTTCGAATACGAGGATGGCGACGACCCCGTCCGCATCAGTCTCGACTGGAATGGGAACGGCACCTGGGACACCGTCACCACGACCACCGCCTGCAACTAGCCCTCCGTGGACAGCACCTGTCCCCGCGCGCCGCGGCCCGATGTAAGCTCGGCCTATGCGTCGTTCGGCTCGGCTTTTGGGGTCCGCGGCGTCGCTCGTGCTGATGACGGTCGCGTGTAGCGGCGGCGCGGGGGACGACGCAGGGAGCGGCGGCGCGCCTGCAGCGGACGGGAGCGGTGGCAGCGCCGGCGAGGGCTGGGGCGGAGGGGGCAGCGCAGGCGAAAGCGGCATGGGGGGATGGTCCACGGCCGCAGACCGCCTCACCCGCGCCGTCGAGCAGTACGAGGCTGACGTCCCTTTCACGCTGCTTCTGGGCGACGAAGAGGGCACGTACTTCGAGGCATCGCACGGTACGTCGAGCGCAGACACCGTGTACGAATCGGCGTCCACCTCGAAATGGGTGGCGGCTGCCGTCATTCTCCACATGACGGCGGGCATTCTGGAGCTCGACACACGTGCGGCCGAGGTATTGCCGTTCTGGACCGACGATCCGGATGACTGGCGCAGCGAGGTCACACTCGAACACCTGCTCTCTTTCACCTCCGGACTGCAGCCGCTCGGAACACTCAGTGACCTAGCGTGCGTCAACCTGCCCTCCGCCGACTTCGACGCCTGCGTGCAGAACATCTACGAGCAGGCCGGCGAGCGCACCGAGGCTCCGGGAACCGCGTTCGTCTACGGCTCCCACCACATGCAAGTGGCGGGCCTCATGGCCGTCACCGCCACATCACGCTCGAGCTTTGGCGAGCTCTTCGCCGACTTCCAAGACGACACCGGCCTCTTTCCGACGAGCGCGTTCGACCTGCCGTCGGCCAATAATCCACGCCTCGCTGGCGGCATGCACTGGACGGGTCGTGAGTACATGGAGTTCCTGCGCGCTGTGCACGTCCCGACAGTGCTCGATCTCGACCGCACCGCCTTTGCCGCGGATCGAACTCCGAGCGGAGAGGTCGAGATGCTGGAATCCCCCGCGTGGACCGGCATCCGGGAGGAATGGCACTATTGCCTCGGCAGCTGGCGGGAGTGTCCCTCCGAGACTTGGCAGGAGGAGTGCCTGCTGCTCAATCGCTACTCCTCGCCGGGCGCCTACGGCGCCTACCCCGTCATGGATTTCGGGCTCGGGTATCATGCCATCCTGGCTCGACAAGGCGCGCTCGGCACCTTCCCCGAGGGCCTCGACATCTTCCGAGACCTCGAACCGCTCATCGAGGCCGTCGTGGCCAGCGAGGCGCCGTAGCAAGAGAGCTCGTTTCCGCACCCTTTTAGTCGCCGCAAGCGGTGCGCGTCTGCAGCGAATCCCAGCTGCCATCGTCGTTGTCATCGGTGCTGATACGGTCAGCCTCCGTCCCTGTCCCGTATTCGTATTCGACGACCGACCTGCTCGCCTCGGAGTTCTCGAACGTCGTCCGCTCCTCCCGCACCCGGCGCCCTTCGTCGTCGTAGTACATGCGAGTGCTCCGATCGGCGACCCTATCGTCGGACTCGTCGTACGTGATGAACACGAGGCGCCCCTCCTCGTCGTACTCGTACGTCTCGCTGAAGCTCGGCACCGTCTCTTCGTCGCTCACCTGATAGCTCCGCGTCAGGCGCCCTGCCTCGTCGTACTCGTTCAGAACGATCACGTCGGGCACCAGGTCCCCATCGCTGTCGATGTCGAGCTCCCGCAGCTGCCCGCTGTCCGTGTACGAATACGTCGTGCTCGCGTCGACCGTGCCGTCGGCATCGGTATCCTCGTCGACTCGGCGAGGTTCCGTGCCGTCGTCGGAAAGCGTCGTGATCTGGATGGAATCCGCCTGCCCATCCAGACCGATGTCTTGGACCACCGACACCTCGCCCGGGATGGAGTAGACCCAGACGAAGGACTCGTCGACGACGCCGTCGCCGTCATGATCGACAGTCCGTCCCGCCGACTGCCCGTCCTCGTCGTAGATGGTGGTCGTGACCTTTTCGACGGTACCGTCCGTGCCCTCGTCCAGCGTCTCCTCGGTGACGTTGCCGTCGGTGTCCCGCACATAGTCGAAACGGCGCACCCGCTCCGGGTCGTCGGGCTGTTGGACCCACGCAATCATTTCTCCCTGGGCCTCCAGGAGGATCACCGACGAGACGACGGACCCGCCGTCCTTCGAAGACACCAGCACCTCGGCCACCTCGGCGGAGGCAGGCTCGCTGCACCACGTGAGAGCGCGTTCTTCCTGCTGGTCCCCGGGATCGACCAGGCCGCACCCCTGACTCGACAGAGCCGCGCAGAGCGCGAGTGCTCGCAGACGGAGGCGCCGGGAATGCATGAGCAAGTAGGCTAACACGGTCGCGGGCGGGGCCACCGCGACCTGCGCTGCGACGTCCACGAGGCTACGTCCACGCGGGCGCGGACCCGCCCCCTCGCACGGTGCGCCGACGACACACCCGACACGCTCGAACAAAAATGGCTCAACTATTTTCAGCCCTCACCAAGGACGACGGATCCAGCGCGGCGCCTACTTCATCGTCCACGCCGTGATGAATTTGGTTCACAAATCTGCATGAGCTCGCTCCACCACGTAGCTCGAACAGAAGTTTGCGCATGCAGCTGAAAACAGCGCCAATTGCGCGAAAAACGAACCAAAAATGCGACCCGTCGCGCTCGGTGCGGACTGCTATGAATCACTTGGTTTTCCCGCGTGCCGCGCATTCTGGCGCCGTGCACCGCGTGTCGGATTCCGCCGATTGCTCTCGAACCTTGGAAAGCTCCATGTCCGCCTTGACTCGCACTTCGCTCCGCCTCACCGCTTTGACGATTCCCGCCCTCGCGCTCGCTGCCGTGGCAGCGTGCTCGCCCACCCCCCCCGGACCGGGACCAGGCACCGGAGGCGCCGCCGTCGGAACGGGCGGCGCCGGCACGGCCACTGGTGGAGCGGCAGCGACGGGAGGCAGCCCCACCGCTACGGGAGGGGCGTCTTCTTCGACGGGCGGCGCAGCCAATGGTACGGGCGGCGCGGCCACGACCGGAGGAGCGGCCAATAGCGGCGGCTCCGGCAATGCGACGGGCGGCGCAACGACGGGCACGGGTGGTGGAGATCCGGGCACGGGCGGCACCGTCGGCAGTGGGGAATGCAACCTGCCGGACCTGCCGGAGGGCCCGGACCTGACCTACTTCAACGAGAAGCTGCCGAGTCCTTTCGTCTTCTACGACGGGACGCCCGTGACGACCAAGGAGCAGTGGGAGTGCCGTCGTAAAGAGATCTTGGCGATGGCAGACAAGTACATCTACGGCCCCGTCCCGCCGACGCCCGACAGCGTGACGGGCACCGTCAGCGGATCAACGGTCAACATCTCCGTCACGGTGGGGTCGAACACCCAGACCTTCACCGCCACCATCAGCGGTTCCGGCAGCATCATCGCGCTCAACCTGGGAATGAATGGAATCATTCCAGGCGGGTCCAAGTCCCTTTCACTCGGCAGTGGCAACGAGGCCAAGATCCGGAATCTGTTCGGCCTGTCCGAGCTGAATCCGAACGTGGCCAACGGCTGGATGATCGACCGCGTCATGGATGTGCTCGAGCAGAATCCCTCGAGCGGACACGATCCAACGAAGATGATGGTGACGGGCTGTTCAGGCTGCGGAAAGGGCGCATTCCTCGCGGGCGTCTTTAGCCGAGTGCCGCTTACCGTGATCGTCGAGTCAGGTGGTGGTGGCGCCTCCAACCTGCGTCAAGCAGAGTGGTTCCGGCACGGCGAAGGCGCCGCCGACTACAACTGCTCCAATACGCCGCCGCAGAGCATCGACAACCTCGAGCCCGACGGCATCTGCGGCCCCTGGGTCACGAGTCGCGCCAACTGGCTCGCTGGCACGCCGTCGAAAGTCTACAATCTTCCCTTCGATCAACATCTGCTCCTCGCCACCATCGCACCGCGCTACCTGCTCCATTTCACGAACAGCCACGCGGTGGGCGTGTGGTGCCACCTGGGAGGCACATGCGAGGCGCTCTCGGGCTGGGCCGCAAAACCGGTGTGGAATGCTCTCGGCGTTCCCGAGCGCATGGGGTTCATGCAGTACGACTCCGGCCATTGCGGCAACCCCGGGGTGGCCACGTCGCTCGCTGGCGAGTTTTTCGCGCGCGCGTTCCAGGGAGACACCACGGCGGAAACGGACGTGATGTCCATCTTGATGAGCGGCCTTCAGCAGCCCTTCAGCGAATGGGAACCCATGTGGATTGACTGGGACATGAACACCGTCCTGCAATAAAGTCGCACTGGCCTTCGCCCAGCCGCACTGGCCACGATGACGGCCCTCGGAGATTCCTCCGCGGGCCGTTTTCCTTGGATCCTTCACCGGCTCGGACGGGCCCATGTACGGGGGCCGCTTGCGCAGCGACACGCGGACCGGCATCGTGGACTCATGAGCTTACGCTTCGTCCGGCGCATTGCAGTTTGCCTCGTGTGGCTTCCCATGAGCGCTTGCGGCGGCGACGTGAGCGACTCCGGCGACACGGACGGCAGCGGCGGCGACACGGACGGGGCCGGCGGCGGCGACACGGACGGGAGCGGCGGGAGCCCCGACGAGTGTGCCGATGGCACGTTCGACCACGACGATCGCAGCGGGACGCCGTGTCAGTCGTGGCGGGTTTGCGAGCCGGGGCAGTACGTCGCAGAAGGGCCTTCGGCGACCGACGACCGCGAGTGCGCTGCGTGCCCAGCCGGCAGCTTCAGCTCCCAAGAGAACCAGGTTGAGTGTAGCGACTGGACCGTCTGTGCCGAGGGCCAGTACGTCGAGGCGACTGGCTCCTCGGAGGCCGATCGGCTGTGCACGCCTTGCCCCGCAGGCACGTTCAGCGACGACGACAACGCCGCCGAGTGCAGCGAATGCCCGAACGGCACGGACAGCGAAGAGGGCGCGCGCGCCTGCACCCTGCCCGGCACGGGCGGAAGCGGCGGCGGCGGCACCGGCGGAAGTGACGGCACCGGCGGAAGTGACGGCACCGGCGGTAGCGGCGGCGGGACTGGGACCGGGGGCTCTGGCGGCAGCGGTGGCGCGGCGGGCAGCGGTGGAAACGACGGCACCGGCGCCAGCGGCTCCGGTGGGTACGGCGGCGGCGGCGCTCTCCCCAGCTGCTCGGGCAGCGGCCTCATCGAAGATGGCTACTACGATGCGCACCTCGATTACTGCGGCGAGGCGTGGACGACCACGAACGGCCAGGGCGAGGTCATCGATCCTCCTTGCGGCGAGCACGGAGAGTGCTTCCTCGGCGACGAGCTCTGCGCCAGCGCCGAAATCCCGGAGAACCAGGAGTTCGACAACATTTATACCGGGGTGCTCTTGGGCTGGAATGTCTTCCAAGCCCCGGGAGGAGAGGCCCTCACGGCGAACGCCAGCGGCGCTGGCGTCACGGTGAACTACCGCGCCGACGGAGCGACGGGAGAAATCCGTGTCATCGTCTCGTCCGGCGGCACGGACTACTGCGCCAGTGCGGGCGCGAGTCCAGTCACCTTCGCGTGGAGCGATTTCCGCACCGAATGCTGGGACGGGGGCTGGCACACGCCGCTCCCAGACGGAGCGCCCATCCGGAGTCTCATTCTCCAGATCAACGGCGAAGACATCGACCAAACCGTCACCGACTTCTGCCTCGACGAAGTCGTGTTCAACGAGTGAGGGTCGACGGCATCGCCGGGACCAGGCCCCAGTCCTAGTCGTCGCCTTCGTGTCGCCCTACCAAGCGCTCGGCGGCGGCTGGCGACCTAGAGCTCCCTGAGCGCTTCGTGCACGAGAACGCCCACTCGACCGCGTGGTGTACTGGCCAACGTGGACCTCCCCGTTCGGCTTGCTAGCCTCGCCCCATGACCTCGACCGAGCTCGCTTCGGCTACGGCGCCCACGCATTCACCCGAGCTGGATGGCTTTCGCGGTGTTCTGCACTTCGCCAAGGACCCGCTCGGAGCGCTGGAAGAAGCACGCGCCCTGCACGGCACGTTCGTGAGCTATGCGCAGATGAACGGCGTCAAAGTGCACCTCTTGATGGAGCCGAGCCTGGTCGACGAGCTGCTCGTGCGGCACGCGGACGCGCTGGAGAAGGACGAGTTCACCAAGGCTCTTCAGCCGATCTTGGGCAAGGGCCTCTTGACCAACGACGGTCCGCACTGGAAGGAGCAGCGCAAGCTTCTGGCCCCGAGCTTCCAGCCCAAGCACATCGGCAAGTATGCCGAGATGATGGTGAAGGCGACCGAGGACCTCCTCGCCACCTACCAAGCCACCGACGTACGCGACGTCCACGCTGACATGATGGGCGTGACCCTGGACATCGTGCTGCGGACCCTGTTCGGCACGACTGCCGTGCGCGCGCACGAAGTCGGCCCCTTGCTCGACCTGATCATGGACGACTACCGCCGCCTGACCATGTCGTTCCGCGTGGCCTTTCCGCCGTGGTTTCCTTTCTATTCGCGCATCCGCTTCAAGCGCATGCGCAAGAAGCTCCGCCGCATCGTCGACGAAGTCATCAAACAGCGCCGGGAGGCACCGCTGACGGACGACATGCTCTCGCGCCTGCTCGAGGCCAAAGACGACGCCGGCCGCGGCATGAGCGACCAACAGCTCTTGGACGAGTGCCTCACCGTGATGCTGGCCGGCCACGAGACGACGGCCCTGGCCCTCATGTTCGCGCTCGATCAGCTCGCGCGTCACCCGAAGATCATGGCGGACTTGACCGCCGAGCTCGAGCAAGAGCTCGCGGGGCGAGCGGCACGCCTGGACGATGTGCCACGGCTCAGGCTCACGCGGGCGATCGTCAAAGAAACCCTCCGCCTCTTTCCCCCGGCTTGGGCCACCGGTCGAGTCGCCGTGCAGGACTTCGTCCTCGGCGGCGTGCCGGTCGCGCGCGGGACTCAGCTCGTGGTCTCGCCGTGGGTCGTCCAGCGTGACGCGCGTTTCTACGAAAATCCGCTCGCTTTCCGGCCCGAGCGCTTTCTCGGCGGTGAGTGCGATGCCCTCCCGAAGGGAGCCTACTTCCCCTTCGGCGCCGGTCCGCGCTTTTGCATCGGCTACCACTTTGCCGAGCTCGAGGCGGCGCTCGTGCTCGCAACCCTGGTGCAGGGTTTCTCCTGGACGCTGGAAGACCCGGCGCCCCTCGCGCTAGCGCCGTCCGTCACGCTGCGGCCAGCCGGCGCGGTGCGCATGGCCGTCCGTGCGCAGGGGGGGCGGGCCACCGAACGAGCGGCTTGACCCGAGGCCCGGCGCACACGGCGGGACGAGCGAGGCCTCATCGCTGAGCTGGCTTGCTAGGGCCGGGGCTTCCGGGCCAGCACCTGTTCCAAGGTCTCGGTGGGCCGACCGAGCAGCCGGCGGAGGTCGCCGCTTTCGGTCGTGAGGTCGCCGCGGGCGATGCCCACGTCGGCATCTGCTAGCGCGTGAGCAAACGGTGCGGGCAAGCCGGCCGCGACGAGCGCTTCGGCGAAGGCTTGCTGGGGTAGATTGGTGTAGCCGATGGGCTTGCCTGCCCAGCGCGACACCGCGGCCGCGAGCTCCGCCAAGCTGAAGGCTTCGTCGCCCGCGAGCTCGTAGACCTTCCCCTCGTGGCCACTGGTCGTGAGAACGGCGGCCGCTGCTGCGGCGAAATCGGCGCGCGTAGCCGGCGCCACCCGGCCGTCACCGGCGGCACCGAAGACCATCCCGTGTGCAAGTACGGGGGCGAGCGTCTCGGTATAGTTCTCGAGGTACCAGCCGTGTCGCAGGAGCACGAAGGGCACACCCGAGGCGCGAATCATCGCCTCGGTGGCCTTGTGCTCAGCCGCGAGCCCGACGCCCGTTGTGTCGGCATTCAGGATGCTGGTGTACGCGAGGAGCTCGACCTTTTGCGCTCGCGCGGCAGCCACGACCGCCTCGTGCTGCTTGGCTCGCGCGCCCACCTCGCTGCCCGAGATGAAGAGCAGCCGCTCGACGCCGACCAGCGCCGAAGCCAGAGAGGCCGGCTCGCCGTAGTCGCCGCGTCGCACGTGGACACCCCGCGCAGCAAAATCGGCGGCCTTGGCAGGAGTCCGAACGATGGCGACGATGTCGCCCGCTGGCACGCGTTTCAGCAACGCTTCCACGACCAAACGTCCAAGCTGCCCCGTAGCACCTGTCACCGCGATCATGGCCCACTGCCTAACGCTCGGCGCTGGTGACGGCAACTGCCGCGCCCGCCCATGACCCGCATCGGCCGCTCGAGGGCGCTCTGGAGGTTCCCTTCTGGCTGAGGCATGTTCCGTGGCCGGTCATGGAGCGCATGAATTTCGCGGGGCGCCGCGTGCTGGTCACGGGCGCTTCGTCCGGCCTGGGGGCGGAACTGGCGGAGCAACTCGCACGAGAAGGCGCGCACCTGGTGCTCGTCGCGCGCCGGGAAGATCGCCTGCGCGAGCTCGGGGAGCGATTGACCCGAAAGTACGGCGTTCCGATCGAAATCGTCCCTTCCGACTTGGCCGAGGTGGGCGAAGCCGAGCGCGTCTTCGCCGAGGCCACGGCACGCGCACCCCTCTACGCGGCCATCCTCAACGCGGGCGTCACTCACTTTGGCTGCTACGACGAGCAAACGTGGGAGAGCTTGTCACAGCTGCTCGACCTCAACGTGCGCAGCACGGTGCGCTTCACCACTCTCCTCCTGCCCTACCTCGAAGCACGGAAAGAGCAGGGCGGTGTACTCCTGGTCGCGAGCCTTTCTGGGCTCACCCCGGTTGCGTACCAAGCCGCCTATTCAGGCACCAAGGCGTTTCTCATCAAGTACGGCTGGGCGCTCCATCATGAGGTTGCGCCGCGTGGGGTCACCGTCTCCGTCGTCGCCCCCGGCGGCATCGTGAGCGAAATGACCGCAGGTGCGCGCTTCAATGACCTGCGTCCTTGGCTGATGCCGGTGGGTCCCGCCGCCCGCGCCGCGCTGCAAGGCTTTCGACGGCGCAAGCATTTGATCGTTCCCGGTCTCGTCTACGACTGGGGTCGCTCGCTATTGCTGAAGGTCGTGCCCGAGAACTTCCTGGTCGGGCGCGTGGCGGCCCAGTACCGCCGCTCGCTCGAGCGCCACGGCAGCTAGCGCCCGCGAGCGGCCTGGGCTTGACGCCGCGACCGAATCGGCGCGATGGACCTCCGCATGAGCCAGCCGATTGCACCCCGCCGTTCCTTGGCCATCGTGGCCGTCACCATCATCGGCGCGGGCAGCCTGCTCGGCGCGTGCTCGAGCGAGAATCCCTGCGGCGACATCATCGAGACGCGAGCCGACGACGACGCGGACTTCGGTAGCTACGAAACCTTCGCCGTGCTCGAAGTGCCGGACGAGGGCGGCAGCGCGGGCGCAGGTGGCGAAGGGTCGGGGATCCCCGACGACATTCGCTTGAACCTCGAAGCAGCGAACACGGCCGCGGCCAATGAGCTCGAGAGCATCGGCTTGACCGAGGTCGGCGTCGACGACGACCCGGACCTCTTCGTGGTCAGCGCCTCTGCCAGTCGCGAAGAGACCGAGCTCACCTGGTATTGTGTGCCCGGTTGGTACTGGTGGGGCTGGTACTACTACTGGGATCCCTGCGCTTGGATGGTTCCGATCGAGATTGAATACACCGAAGGCTCGCTGCTCGTGGCGCTCGTGGATGCCGCTACCGAAGCGCCGGTGTTCGGTGGCGTGGTCCAAGGCATCCTGGAGTGCACGGACGACGATCTGCAGAGCCGGATCGAAGAAGGCGTCGAGGAGATCTTCGAGGACTACCCGAGCGAGTGATCGCCGCGTGCTGCGCCGCGTGGGGACGCTGTCCTCGCTCGGCGGCTGGTGTTTTCAGCACCCTGCTAGATGCGGATCCGCCGCTTCAGGTCCTCGCGGGCAGCCCGGATCTGCTCGGCCGTGGGCACTTCTGTGATGAAGCGCGGCCGGCGGCCGACGACGTGAGCTCGGTCAGGGCGGCCGCGGAGGGACTCGAAGGTCGGCGGCGGTAAATCGGACAGACAGGTGCTGTCGACGGGCGCTGTCGGATTCTTCAAGAAGGCGCGCGTCAGCGTGAGCCCGCAGGGGCTCAGGCTCGCGCCGTGGGAGTCGTTCTGCACCAGGAAGTACTGCGACTCGGGGAGCGCGGAGTGCACGAGCTCCGAGTACCTCGGCGGCGTGATCGGGTCGAAGTAGCCGGCCAAGAGGAGCGTCGGCAACGAGCTGTGAACGGACTCGTTCTCGCGCGCCGGCGCCGCTGGCACGGGCCACTCGGAGCAGAACGACAAGTAGGACGAACCCGACAACCCGGGCGCTAGCTCCGGCCGTACTTCGGCATCGAGGGCGGCGATGGCCTCGGCACTGGTGAAGGCCAGCTCCTCGGCACACTGCAGGGACAAATGCATCGGAAAGGAGAAGTTGGCCGAACCGAGCGAGCAGGAGATGTCCTCGAAGAGCGACGTATCGCCAGCGGCAAGATCACTGATGATGCGCGGCACGAAGCCGAGCGCCACCGGCGAATAGAGCAGGTTGAAGAGAATGCTCACCACGTTCGCGCCGGTGATCTGCTCGTCGCACGCGGACACTGGATCGGCATTCAAGGCTGCGACCACCGTCAGGAGTTCCGCCATCGGGTCCGGATACTTCTCGGCGCAGGCGGCGTCGGCAGCGCAGGCGGCAAAAGTGCGCTCGAAACTGGCCTCAGCGTTCTGCGCTGCGTCTCCGAAGAGGTCGGCCTCGAGCGGGACCATGCCGTCCAAAATGGCCGCGCGAACCCCCCCGGGAAAATCACGCAGGAGCGTGAGGCCGAGGCGCGTGCCGTACGAGATCCCGAGCAGGTTCCACTGCTGATAGCCGAGAGCTTGGCGCACGAGATCGATGTCCCGAGCGTTGTTCGGCGTGGTGTAAGCCGCCGGATCGGTGACTTGACCCACGGCGGTGAAGCAGTCCGGGAGCTCCTCCGCATCGTCGCACTCCATCGGCGGTTCGGTGACGCCGGTGCCGCGCTGATCGATGAAGATGACGTCCCTGTCCTCGGCCAGCTCTTCGAAATAGGGAAAAACGTCGCCCAGTTGCTCGATCGTGGCGTTGCCAGGCCCGCCGTCGAGGTAAACGAGCGGATCTGCAGCCGGCGCCTCGGCTTGCGAGAAAACTCGCACGACGCCGAGCTCCAAGGTGGCCTCCGAACCTGGCGCTTCAGGCACGGTCACGGTGCCGCACTGCTCCACGTGACCCGTGACGCGCCGCCAGCATGGAACTTCCTTGAAAGCGCTGGTCGCAGTGGGCAGGCGCGCGTAAGGCACCTCGCTGTCTTCGGGCGCGAGATACGGCGGGCGCTCGTCGCCACAGCCGGAGAACTGCGAGATGGAGAGCCCCGCCGCCAGCACGAGGAGAACCACGAGCCGCCGCGAACGCGGAATCATCGAGACGCTGCCCAGAGTCACTACCGGGCACGTTAGCATGGCCGCGCCGCCGCCGTGCTCCCGCCTCAGAGGGGACCGGGCCGAGCGGTGGAGGCAGCCGTTTCGACCGTGAGCTGACCGCCCCGCACAATCCAGGTGAGACCGATGGGAATCCCACTCAATCCCACAACGGTTCCACTCCAAATCAGCGGCTGGCCCTGCAGGCAGCTCGCCTCCTGACCCGAGCAGGCGAGCACGCCGGCCGTCGTGAGACCGATGCCCGCAGCCGCCGAGACGGCGAAGGTGACCCAGCCGAGCGTGCGGGTGGCCCGACCGGACAGGCCGAAAGGTCCTCGCGCCGGTGGAGCGGAGACGACCGGGGGAGGAGGGGGCGCCGCCACCGGCGGAGGGGGACTGGGCTCGCTCGGCGGCGGGACCAACTGATCGGCATCTACGGTCGCGGCGCCGGGCGCGGCGTCCGCTGGCGTCTCCGCGCCCGACGCCTCGTGCTCCGGCTGGGCGGGATGGGCAGCAGCCTCGCCCACCGCCGCAGAGTCGTCCGCCGCGGGCGACTCTGCGGCGCCCTCGTCTGCGGCCGGAGGCGCGTCGCTCTGCGCCTCCGGTTCCGCGGGCGGCGTCGCGTCGGCCGCCTCCCCTCCCGCCTCCTCCTCGGGCGCTACCGAGTTCCCGGATGGCACATCAGGCCCAGGGTCGGATGCTGCCGGAGCGCTCTCCGCGCTCGGCGCCGCTGACTCGGCTGCCGCTCCCGCGCACAGCAGAAGACACACCGCCCACGTCGACCAGCGCAGAATCGTCAGCACGGCCCGCATGTTGCCAAGCGTCCGCGGCACCTTCAACCTGCCCGAACCGTGAATCGTCCACGCATCGTCGTCACTGGCGCAACGGGATTTCTGGGTCGCGCGCTCCTGCGGGAGCTCGCGCGTCGCGAAACGGCCCCCGTCGTCGCGTGTTTGTCACGAAGCGTGAGCGCGGCGGAGCAGACGTTGCGAGAGGAGCGGCTTCTGCTCGAAGCTCACGGCGGCACGCTGACGACGGTCGCGTGGGACCCGCGCGTGACCACACCGTCGGCCCTCGCGCCTGTCCTGGCCGGCGCCAGCGAGGTCTACCACCTCGCCGGCGAGCCGGTGGTGGGCCGGCGCTACGATGAAGAGCTCAAGCAGCGCATCATGCAGAGCCGCGTCGACTCCACCATGCGCCTCGTGCGCGCCTTGCGCGAACTCAGTGAGCGACCTCGCGTCTTGGTGAGCGCGTCGGGCGTCGGCTACTACGGCGACCGCCCGTGGAGCGAACCGCTGGACGAGTCGGCAGCTGCCGGCTCGGACTTCTTGGCGCTGCTCTGTGTCGCTTGGGAGGCGGCGGCGCGAGCGGCCGAAGAACTCGGCGTGCGCACGGTGCAAGCGCGCCTCGGCATCGTGCTCGGCCACGGCGGTGCCCTCCGCGTCATGCAAAAGCCCATCCGCTGGTTCGTCGGTGGCAAACTCGGCTCCGGCGAGCAGGCGGTCAGCTGGCTCCAACTCGAGGACGCCGCCCGCGCTTTCGTTCACGTGGCGACCCACAAGGCGCTGAGCGGTCCCGTCAACTTCGCGTCGCCCGAAGCCACGACCAACGCCGAGCTCACGCGCGCCATTGGTCAGAAGCTCGGCCGCCCCACTCCTTTTTGGGTACCAGAAGCCGCGCTGCGCTTGGTGCTGGGGGACGGCGCCGGAGTCCTTTTGACGGGCCAGCGCGCCGTCCCGCTGCGCTTGCTGGAGACGGGCTTTTCCTTCCGCTACGCGGAGCTCGGCCACGCGCTCGACGTGTCGCTTTGAGCGCTGCCGTCAGCCGGCAGCGAGCGCCTGCTCGACCTCTTTGAAATCCGCGTCGGTCACACCCTCGGCTCGCGCCAAATGTGGGAGCGCGCGCTCCACGGGGCCGGCATACGGGCGCGCGCACGCGAGGTGCACGAAGCCGGCTGCACCTGGACGCCCGTCCTCGATGATCTCGAGGCCGAGGCGAAGCGCCCCCTTGTCGATCGTCTCACGACAATGACGGCAGTGCGCGCGCCCCGTCTTGGCCCGCTCGACTTTGACGAAGCGGCGCAGGCGATGGTGCGCGCGGCTGAGCTCGGCCTCGGCGAGGAGTGCAGCCCGACGCTCGGCCGGGAGCGCCTCGAACACGGCGCGATCGGCCGGCTCGCTCGGCTCGCTCGGCTCGGCAAGCTCTGCTTGGCTCGTCGGCGTGTCCGTCGCGGCGGGTTCCTCATCGCCGGCGGCGGCATCAGCGGCCTTCGGGGGAGCGCCCGTGGCGGCCGTCAGGAAGGCGTCCGGCTGGCGCCAGGCGCCGCACTCGAGGTGGTAGTAGTGCGTGGCCTTCCCGTCGCCGAAGGGATTTTCGACCATGACGCCAAGGCGCGCGACCCCCTTCTCGATGGCCTTCTGACACGCGCGGCATTTCGAGCGGCCGCTCGGGGACACTTCGATGCGATCCGGCACGCTTCCCTCCCCCCGCTCTCGACCCTGTCTCGCGATCAGGGCTGGGGCAAGGTGTTCTCGACCGCGCGGATGGCGTCGACGTCGAACTCCACGATGCCGGCTCCGGCCGAGTCCTCGATGCTCTCGGGGCGGCGCGCGCCAGCGACGACGAACGTCGTCGGAGCCTTGTTGGCCATCCAAGCCAAGACCAGCTGATAGGGACTCAGTCGGCGGCGGCGTGCCTGATCACTCAGCTTGCCGAGCGTCGTGAGGGTGGGCGCGCCGAGCGTGCCACCGAACGGTTGATACGCGACAAAGGCCATCCCGGTGTCGGTGCAGCGCTCGAGGACACCGCTCTTCTCGACCTCGCGAGCCTGCGGATTCCAGCGATTTTGTACGACCGAGATGCGACCTGCGGCTTCGGCCTTCTTCAAAAGCGCGAGGTCGACATTGCACACGCCAATGCCCTTGACCTTGCCCTCCGTCCGCAGCTGCTCGAGAGCGCCGACGCTCTCATCGTACGGCACACGCGAATCGGGCCCGTAGAGCAGAGCCATGTCGAGCGCCTCGACGCCTTGCGTCTTCAGACTGCGCTCGACCGAGCTCACGAGGTACGCCGGCGAAGAGTCGACCGTCCAGGCGCCCCCAGGACGCCGGATCCCCACCGTGGTGAGGATGATCACCTCGTCTCGCTGCCCCTCCACGGCGCGAGTGAGAAGCTTCTCGTTGTGGCCGACCTCCTGGTCGTCCAGGCAGTAAGCATCCGCCGTGTCGAGCAAGTTGATGCCAGAGTCGACGGCGCTGCGGATGACACGCAGGGCCTGATCCACCGGCGGCCGGCCGCTGATCGAAAGGAGCATCCCGCCGAGGCCAACCACACTCACCGAGGGCCCGTCCGGCCCCAGTCGTCGCATGCGCATGTGGGCGAGAACCCTATCAAAACGGCAAGGAATTTGTCAGCCCCTTGTGGCTGGGCCCAAGGCGGGGGAAAATCGCCGTCCAGAGTGCCTCCCGACAGCCAAAAAGGGCCGCGCGTGCTGGTCGTGGGCTGCGGCGGGATCGGAGGCGTCCTCTCGACGCTCCTACTCCGGGCAGGGGTCCACGTGACGATTGCGTCGACCAACGACGCCATTCGTGCCGCCTGGGAGACTCAGGGCTCGCGGCTGGACGGCAAGCCCGGGGCTCCGGCGTTGCCGCCCAGCCGTGTCGTCCGCAGCGCCGCGGAGCTCACCGAGCCGCAGGATCTGGTGCTGGTGGCCGTCCAGCCTCCCCAGGTGGACGAGGTCGGCGCGAGCCTGCTCGCACACCTGGCACCGGACGCGCGCATCGTCTGTCTGTCCAATGGCCTGTGCGAAGACCGTCTGGCTCGGTTCGTCGGCCCCGAGCGCGTCATTGGCGCCGTCGTGGCCTGGGGCGCACGCATGCTGGGCCCCGGAGACTACGTGCGTACCTCCGCTGGCGGCTTCCGCGTGGGCACGCTGAGCGCTGCGCCCGACCCGAAGCTCGGCCAAGTGCTCGAGCTGCTCGATCGCGTGGGCCATGCGAGCATCACCAAGAATCTGCGCGGCGCGCGCTACACGAAGCTGGCGATCAACTGCGCCGTCTCCACATTGGGAACCATCGGCGGCACGACGGTGGGCGAGCTCCTCATTTTGAGCGACGTGCGAGCTTTGGCGCTCGACATCCTGGCCGAGGCCGTGCGCGTGGCTCGCGCGGAAGACATCACGCTCGAGCCAGTCGCAGGGTTCGATTTGGCTTGGCTCGTGCCCGGTCCAGACGCTCCACCTGGATCCTGGCGGGGTGCAGCGCGACACGCGCTCCTGATGGCGCTCGGCGCGCGCTACCGTCATTTGCGCTCGAGCATGCTGGCCGCCATCGAGCGCGGGCGTGATCCGGCCGTCGACTACTTGAACGGCGAGATCGTGGAGCGGGGCCTCCGGCACGGTGTCCCGACGCCGGTCAATCGCGCGGCGCAGGATATGGTGTGGCAGATTGCGCGTGGCGAGCGCTCGAGCGGTCGCGCTGCCCTGCGGCGCGTGCGCGAAATCGCGACCTTGGCAGGGTGCTGAACAAGGCAGGGTGCTGAAGAAAGCAGGGTGCTGAAGAAAGCAGGGTGCTGAAGAAAGCACCTTGCCGATGAGAACCGCCTTGCCCGGGCGGAGCAAACACCTGAGCGTTCGCCTGGCCCGCCGAGCGTGCTAGGCGGAGCGCGTGGTCCCGTTGGTCGCCCTTCCCCCACGCATCGCCGTCCTTGCCCTGTGCGCCGCCCTGCTGATGGGCGGGTGCCGCCAGAAAGGTGGCGACGAGCCCATCCCCCACCTGGGCCACGTGCCGGCTTTCACGCTGACCGACCAGGCAGGGCGACCGTTTGCGGCTGCCGAGCTCCAGGGGAAGCCGCACCTCGTGAGCTTCATGTTCACACGTTGCCCCTCGGTGTGCCCCACGGTGCTGGGAAAGAAGAAGGCCGTGCTGAAGGCGGTCCAGCAGGCGGGACTCGACCTATCCATGGTCTCCATCAGCATCGACGGAGACAACGACACGCCCGAGGTCCTCGCACGCTATGCCGAAAAGCACGGGCTCGACCTCGCGCACTGGACGCTGCTGACCGGGGACGCGCGCGAGGTCGCCGCGCAGGCCGAGCAGTCTTTCAAGATCGCCGTCAGCGGAAAGGCCGACGAGACGCAGCCGCACTTCGGCCTCACTCATGGCTCACACCTGGTCCTGGTCGACGCGCAGGGCGAAATCCGCGGCTACTATGCGGCCATGGACGCGGAAACTCCGCAGCGCATCGCTTCCGACCTGACCCGGCTCTGAACGCGTCCTCCTCGGGAGACGCGCCAGTGCGGACGCCCATTCGGACCCACACCGTCCGACGTTGGCGACGAACGCGTGCGCTCGCGCAGCGGAAGCGCACAGGCGCCCACGCTCGCACTCACCGTGCGGAGCGCGCTCGAGCGGCGCAGGTAGGCAGCGCACGTCGACCCGCCCACCAGAATGAGCCCGTGCGCCGATTCGTCCCGCCGCGTGAGGCCTTTGCTGGTAACTTGTTAGGTCACCAGTCGGTGCGTGCCGTAGCACTGTCCCCTGACAGCCCCACATGAAGACGACCCCCCTCCTCCTCGCCGTCCCCTTCACTCTTCTCCTCCTTTCCACTGGCTGCGCCAAAGCTCCTGCCGCTCCGGCAGCGTCGGCCCCCACCGCCGACGACGCGCCGCGCGCCAGCACGCCTGCTCCCGTTGCCGCACGTCCGCAGCCCGCGACGGCGCGCGGCCCCGCGCCGAGCTCCAAGGACATCCGCGTCGCCGTTTCCGGTATCTCGGATGATATCCAGCAGTGCTACCTCGCCGGAACCTTCAAGGATTCCGAGCTCGCCGGCACAGTTCAGGTGAGCTTCACCATCGAGCCGTCCGGACGCGTGAGCTCCGCCGTCGACTCTGGATCCGATCTGGCGGACCCCGAAGTCGTCGAATGCGTGATTGACCTGTTCGCAGGCCTTTCGTTCCGGCCCGGCGGGCAGAACCCAACGGAAGTCACCTACCCGATTCGCTTCAGCCGTCGCGGCTGACCGAGCGGTCGCCTCGCGCGCACGCAGTGCAGTGGGTGTTCGCGTCGCGCGCACGCGCATCGCGCCGGCATCGCGAGTCACGCCAGAATGACTACGATCGCGAGATCGCACTGCACGGGACCGCACTGCACCTTCGGCATGGCACGATCCGGCATGGCGCGGTCCGGCGCGGAACGGCGCCGCGATGCAGCCAGCCGAAAATACGCAGCCGCGCTCACGCTTCGATGAGTGAAGCGAGAGGGAGAAAAGGTGCGCACGGGTCGCCAGCAGCCACCTGCCGAGCGCCATGCCCCGTCACCGCTCGCCCATCACCGCTGGCCCATCACGGTCGGCGCGACCGTCGCGCGCTCGACGACTTCCTTCGCTTTTGACATGATGGATACGTGGCTCTGGGGACGGGCGCCGAAACGGCGGAGTCAGCTGCGTTGAAGAAGAGCGGGTCAAGATGAGCGGAGGCATACGAGTCGCCATTCTGCTGGACCACATCGAGTCGGCCTATCAGGTCCAGATGGTCGAGTCGGCGGTCCGTGCTGCCCACCGGCGGGGCGCGCGCGTCGTGATCTTGCCCGGTGGAGCCCTCACGGCATCGGGCACTCCCGGCCGCTCGCGTGGCTTTCTATACGATTTCCTGCGCACCGCCGACGTGCACGCGCTCTTGGTCATGGGCGGCACGCTCAGCAACTACTGCGGAATCGAGGCGTTCGATCGCTGGCTCCGCACCCTGCCGCGCATCCCGAAGGTGGTCGTGGGTCTGGAGTCGCCCTCTGCGCCCAGCGTCGCCGTGGACAACAAGAAGGGCATCGAAGCGCTCGTCGATCACTTGGTGGAGAAGCACGGACGCCGACACATCGCCTTCGTGAAGGGTCCGGAAGAGAGCTACGAGTCGGAGATGCGCTTGGCGGCGTACCTGTCGGCCGTGGAGCGGCACGGTCTCGGACTGGGCGACACCTACACGGTGCCGGGCGGGCTTGCGCGCGAGCAGGGCATCGACGCGGTCACCTATCTACTGGAAGATCGACGACTGACGGCTGCCACGCTCGATGCCATCGTCGCCGTGAACGACGAAACTGCCCTCGGCGTGCTCGAAGAGCTCACCCGCCGCAAGATCTCGGTGCCCGGACAAATCAGCGTCGTCGGCTTCGATGACACACCGGCGGCCCATGCAGCGTCGCCTCCTCTCACCACGGTGTCCCAGCGCGTCTACGAGCAGGGTGGCGCCGCCATGTCCCACCTCATCGACGCCGTCATTGCCGATCGCCCCCTCGCCAACAAGACCGTGCGGCCCGAAATCGTGTTCCGTGAGTCGTGCGGCTGTCACAGCGTCATGCTGAGCGACACGAAGCTCGAAGACATCCCAACGGGCGGCCCAGAGCGCGCAGAGGCGGTCTTGCGCGAACGCATGGATGAAATCGTCGTGCGCCTGAACCAGACGGCCCATGGCCGCTTGCGCGGTGGCGCGGCGTGGGAGCAGCGCTTGGTCGAGTCGACGATCGAGCATTTGAAGTCGGGTCGCCTCCGGTTGGTGCGCGACATCGAAGACCTGGCGCGCCGCTCCGGTCAGACGGGCATCGAAGTGTGCCACGACATTCTCACCGAGCTCCGGCGTCGAGCGGTCCGCTGCGCGGCGACCGACATCGAGGCTCGTTTGCGCCTGGAAGACCTCTTTCAGGAGTGCCGCTTGGCGCTGGCGAACGTCGCGTCGTTCATGGAACGAGAGAATCAAATGCTCGAGGCGCTCCACCTGCGCACGGTCATGCGCGCGTGCCTCGATCGCGCTCACGGCGCGGGTCTCCCCGAGCTGGCGGTATCCTTGGAGGAGCAGCTGCCTTTGCTCGAGGTGCGCACCTTCATCGTGTCCCGCGGCAACGAAGACGTACTCGACGTCGTGGCTCGTCGAGGGCGGCGTGGCTCGTCGACGGGGAGTCCCACGGTCACGACGGCCGCGCTCGGAATGGACGAGCGGCTGGCCGAAGAAGAAGCCGTCGTCGTCTTGCCCTTGAGCGCCGACGGGCACCAGGTGGGCCTGGCGGCGATGGCCTGGGGCCGCGCCGACCCGTACGTCTACGAAAAACTCCGAGATCTCTTGGGCATGGCCCTGGGCGTCGAGTAGGCCCCGAGCCGACGCCCGCGCGCCCGCTTGCGGAGGCCGAGTGGGCTCTGCTTGAACCGCCCTCATGAGCCAAAAGGACGCCCTCTTTCAGGATGCAGCACGCACGGGTCCCTTCGTCTTCGACGCTCGCGTGGCCCAGGTCCTGCCCGATATGCTCGAGCGCTCGATACCCGGCTACGGCGCACTGCGCGAGCTCCTGACCGTCCTCTCGAGTGAGCGTCCTGAACGGAAGATCCGAGCATACGACCTCGGTTGTTCGCTCGGCGCAGTCACGATGGCCCTGCTCGAGGGCGCCCGAGACAAAGAAATCGAGGTCGTGGCCGTCGACTCGTCGGCACCCATGATCGAACGCTGCCGGGAGCTCTTGGCAGGCGTCCCGACCGGCGTCGAGCTCCGCTGCGAGGACGTGCTGTTGACGGAGATCGAACGGGCGCACATCGTCGTACTGAATTTCACGTTGCAGTTCATCGCACCCGAGCAACGCAGCGAGCTCGTAGCGCGCATCGCCCGCGGGCTCGAGCCCGGCGGAGTCCTCGTGCTGTCCGAGAAGACCCGTCCCGAGCCAGGCCAGGGCGCGCTGATGGACGGCTTGCACGATGCATTTCGCCGCAAGCGTGGCTATTCGGAGCTCGAGATCGCGCGCAAGCGCAAGGCGCTCGAGCAAGTTCTGGTGCCGGACAGCGTGAGCACACACGTAAAGCGCCTCGAGCAGGCTGGCCTCTTGCCGGTGGAGTGGTTCCGCGGCCTCGGCTTCGTCTCATGGCTAGCGATCAAGCCGAGCTGAGCGCGGTCCTCACGAGGCTGGGCATCGCTCGCGGCCCGCATGAAGCCGTCGCCGCCGCAGTCCGCGCGTTGAGCCGTCATGGCGACCTTGCGCTCGGGCTCGAGGCCCTGGGCGAGCTTGCGGACCTCGCGCCGCGCGTGACGCGCCTGGATCGACCCGCGCCCGAAGCCGAGCTTCTCGACCAAGGCCCGAGTTTGGCCGAAATGGAAGCTACGCTGCGTCGCCTCGGACCGTGGCGGAAGGGCCCGTTTTCGTTCTGCCGTTCCGCTGGCGAGCAGCTCGTGCTCGACGCCGAATGGCGTTCTGACCTCAAATGGGAGCGCGTGCGTGCCCTTTCTCCCAGCCTGACCGGCAAGCACGTGCTCGATGTGGGCACCGGAAATGGGTACTTCCTGCTCAGACTCCGTGGCGCAGGCGCCGTGAGCGCCACGGGTCTCGAACCGAGCCTGCGCTCCGTCCTCCAGTTCCTGGCCATCGAGCAGCTGTATGGTGCTGACCGGTGCGCACTCTGGCCCCTGCGCTTGGAAGACCTTCCGCCGAGCTTCCCCTGCTATGACACCGTGATGTCGATGGGTGTCCTCTATCACCAGCGCAATCCCATCCAGCACCTCGAACAGCTCCGCGCGCTCTTGGCCTCCGAGGGAGAGCTGATTCTGGAGACGATCGTGCTCCCGGGCGACGCGTCGCTGTCGCTCGAGCCTGCCGAACGCTACGCCGGAATGCGCAACGTGTATCAGCTGCCCACCTTGCCCTTGCTTCGGTCGTGGCTGCTGACGGCCGGGTTCGAGCTCGTGGCACTGGGTGATGCGGTGGTGGTGACGAGTGACGAGCAACGTCAGACGAGCTGGTCCGAAGGACCTTCGCTCGAGCAGTTCCTGGAGCCGACGAACGGTTCGCCCGACGATCCGGGCCGCAAAACTCGCGAAGGTCATGAGCGACCGACGCGCGTGGTCTTGCGGGCACGACCCATGGAGCCACGAGCTTGAGCGCGCTGCGCACGATCCACGTCGTGGCCGCGGCCATCGTTTTGGACGGACAGTGCCTGATCGGACGCCGCCTGCCGGGCGGCTCCGCTGGCGAGCTCTGGGAGTTCCCCGGTGGGAAGGTCGAAGCAGGCGAAACCCCAGAACGCGCTCTCGTGCGAGAGATCCAGGAGGAGCTCGGCATCGACATCGAAGTCGGGGCACTGCTCGGCCGTTCGGAGACGCACACCGAGGAGCGGCACCTGATCTTGGATCTCTATCTCGCGCGCTGGCGGGCGGGCGAGCTCGAGGCACGGGCGCACAGTGAGCTCCGCTGGACAGACGCTGAGCTGCCCGATCCCGCGCTGTTTGCCGCGGCCGATCGGCCCCTCCTGGCTCCCGTAGCGGCGCACCTCGAGCGCGCCACCCGGCGCGATGTTCTCCCCTTGCCCAAGGTCGACGAGGGGCACGCGGACTAGCAGCAGGCAGATGAGCAGCGGGCCGCTAGCAGGATGCTTCTCCGCGCCGGGGGGCGAGCGTGATCGGTGCGAAGAACCCCCTCTTTGTGAGGGGTTTTCGCACCTCCGCCAGCCACCGATCCGCGCGGGCACGGTTGTTTTCGTCGGCAGGGTGCGGCTTGAGGCACCCTGCTAGGGAAAGATCGCCAGACAGAAGGTCACACCCTGCTCGCGGAGCCAGCGAACCTGGACGCGGGGCGCCCCGTCGACCGCCAGAACCGTGAGCTCGAGCTCGGAGGGGCTCGCCTGCCGCAGGCACACCTCGTCGAAGCCAAGGATGCGACGAGCGCGCGGGTAGATGCACTTGTAAACGGCTTCCTTGGCCGCAAACACGAGCAGACCAGGGCGGTCCGTCGCGCGCGCCGCAAGCTCGAGCTCCAGAGGTGTGGCGATGCGACGAGCGAGCTCGGGGGCCAGCTCGTCCTGCATCTCGGCGTCGATGCCGACCAGTCGCGGCGCCGGCGTGACCACGGCCGCCGCATACGTGTGCTCGCGGCCGGTGTGCGTGATGGACCCATGATACCCGGGCGGGAACCCGGGCGCCCCGTGGACGCCCCGTGGCAGCGCACACGGGAGCCCTCCTGCGTCCTCGAGCGCGCGGCGTGCGACGTGCCTGCCCGCACGAAACTCGCGACGTCGCTTCTCCACGGCGCGGGCGACGATCGGCTCCTCTTCCGGGAAGAGCGGCGAGAGCTCGGAAGCCTCACCGCCCTCGACCCAAACGTCGGCGAAAGACAGGCCCGGCGGCAAGAGGGTCTGAACCCGCGAGGAAAGCACCGTCGTCACGCGTCGACACCCAGCCTAGAGCGAAAACGGTTTGCCGCCAGGCGAGCCGTTTTGGCGCGACCACACCAGCAAGCTAGAGCGCCGAGCACTGAGCAAGATGGTGGCAGAAGGAGCGACTTGCCGCGGCCCCCGCCCGAGGCGGGCCCGGCAAGCCCGCGATGCCCTCCGTTTGGCGAACCGATCGGCGCTCGAGCAGGGGGCGCGGGGCCGCACCCTGCCCGGGGAAAGAAAGGCCCACGGGGCCTCATTCGACCAGGGCGACGTAAATCTCGAACTCGCCCGAGCGATCCGAGGAAAAGTACAAGCGGCGCCGGTCCGGGCTGAGCCAAGGGTCCCGATCGTTGGCGTCGCCATTGAGACCACCCACCTCGGTCGGAGTGGTGAACGGGCTCTGCAGGTCGGGACGCACCGCAACGTAGATGTCCTCGTCGACCTCACCACCGCTGATGGCGAGCGTGAAGAGGAACATCAGTCCGTCTTCCGTCAAGAAGCCATCGACCACGCTCTCTTCGGGCGTGGCCAGCTCTGAAAGGAGCTCGGGTGGGCCGAACGCCGCGCTCGGACTGCTCCGCACCGCGAAATACGTCCAGTACGAGGCATCGTCGCCACGGCGCGACGCCAGCGGCATCACCGTGTTGCCCATCGCCGGTGGGCGCGGAATGTCGTCCTCGCCCGAGCAGAGCTCGTCCACACGCACGGCCTCGCCCCACGGATCGGTGCGCAGGGCACGCGTCACCACGAAAATGTCGGAACCTCCCAAGGAGTCTTCTCGATCGGAGCCGAACCACAAGGCGAGTCCGTCGAGCTCGAGCGCTGGGCTGGCTTCGAATCCTTCCTGATTGGCTACGTCGACTGGCGAAGGCTCCCCGAACGCATCGCTCGAGCTCGATCGTTCGGCACACCAGATGTCGCTTTCCCCCGTCGCGCCCGGACGAAGCGACGTGAAGCAAAGCAAGAGTTCGTCGGCCGACAGCGTCGGATTGTCGTCCTTTTCTGGACTCGACAGCCCTGCCACGACTTCGCTGCTGGCGATGCCGAGGATGGGGGGCGCGCCACCCGGACCATTCCCGCCTAGCGCAGGCCCAGCGCCCGTACTGGGGCCTCCGCCGCTCATGCCCCCTGCGCCGCCGACGGCTGTCGCTGCGCCACCGCTTGCGGTCGAGGTACCGAGCGTGATGATCTGGCCGAGCTCACAGGCAACGAGCGAGCAAGCTGCACCCAGCGCAAGCAGCCGCGCCGACGGGCTCACTGCGTGCTGCCGCTCCGCTTCACCCGCTGGCGGTGAGCGCTTTCGGGGTGCTCGGCGAGGAATTGCTCCTTCAGATCCGTCGCTTGCGCCGCGCGGCCTTTGGCTGCGAGCGCGTCCACCTCGAGCACGGTGGCTTCCTGCTCGAGCGCACCTCTCGGGAAGCGGCGGCGATAGCTCGCAATGAGCGAGAGCGCCTGCTCGGCCTGACCGGCGGAGAGCGCCTGACGCGCGCCATCGAGCAGGGCGATTTCTTGTCCGAGTGTGGAGGGGCCCGCCGCGCCGCTCGACGCCGGTGCGCTCTGGGTGGACCGTTGCGCCCGGATCGCGGCGACCTCCGGGGTGGGTTCCGGCGCCGGAGCTACCGGCGCAGCGGGCGGCTCAGGACCAAGCGAGGCCTCGGTGTCTGCCACATGAACCGAGGGCGTCGCGGGGGAGATTCGCCCGGCAGTGTGCTCCGTGCTCACGCCTCCACCCGACATGACCAGATAGCCCGACACCACGGCGCCCGAGAACAGCGCGCCGAGTGCGCCCCATTTCAAAAGCCACGTGCCGAGTACGCTCGCAGCCGCTGGGGGCGCGATGGATCCGCCAGCACCGCCGAGTACCGCGCCGCCGCTCGCCACTGCGCCGCTGCTCGACAGAGCGCCGCCACTCGACAGAGCGCCGCCACTCGCCACTGCGCCGCTACCGACTGCCGTACCCGCGTGCAAGCTGCCCGCGGTGAGCGCGCCCGAGTAAGTCGCGACTCCACCTTCGGCGACCTGAATGCTCGACAAGAGCGCCACCGCAGCGCCTGCCGACGCAGCTCCCGCCAGCATGCGTGCCGACATTTCACGCGACGGCATCTCCTGGGCAGCCGCGCCCAAGAGCAAACGCTCGAACTCGGTTCCGTCGGCTTCGAGCAGTCTCACAGGATCCTTCATGGGCTGGTTCCTTTGGCGAAAACTGGTGCGCATTCGACCCGCGCTGCGCGGCGACGAAAACTCTCGCGGGCTCGGCGTAGCCGCGAGGCCACGGTGCCGAGAGGGATGGCCAAGAGCTCGGCAATCTCGGGCGACGACAAGCCTTCGATCTCGTAGAGCGTGAAGACCGTGACCAGGTCGGGATCCATCCCGTCGAGGATCTTCTCCAAGAGCTCGAGGGCGACTTGACGCTGATCGACACTCCGCGCCGCCGAGCCTTCGTCGGAGCCTGCATCGACGTTCTCGGAGAGCTCCATGCGGCGCTCTTTGCGGAGGACGGTGCGTCCGAAGAAGATGGCGGTGGAAAACAAGAACGCGCGCTCGCTACCGGGCAAGATGCGATCGAGCCGCTCGAGCGCGATCAGGTAGGCTTGCTGGGTATGGTCGGCTGCGGCCTCGGGGGAGAACCCCATGCGCCGCAGCGTGCGCCAGATGATCTGGTGGTGCGCCCGGTAGAGCTCCTCCAGCGCTTGACGATCCACGGCCGTCACCTGACGGACGGCTTCACTGGTCAGGACGGGGGCAGCGGCCATGGACTCCATCACTTGATGCGCGAGGCCTCCCCTTCGATCACCACAATCTAGCCCCAATCGAGAGGGCGAGCCCCCCCGTCACGGGGGCGGTGCGATGAAACACCGTGGCGTCGAAGCGGTACGAGTCGCGAATCCAGGGAACACCGACGTAACCACTTAAAATCACGGCACTTTGGCGACCGAGCGCGACTTCTAGGTGCCCGCCCAGGTTGGTGTCGAAGTACGGGCGGGTCGCCTGTCCCGGTGTCTCGGTATCGCTGCCTTCGGACTCGACCCAGCCGCCCGCCATGCCCAAGCACGGCCGCCCGGAAAGCACCCCCACCCGAAAGGCAGACGGGCAGAAGGCTACGTTGGCTCGGCCTTGATGAAACGCAGCCACCCCGGCCGCCTCCTCGTGACCCTCGAGGATCAGGTATTGCGCATCGAGCAGCAGCGCGGGCGACCAGGCACCCGGCCGCCGGGCGGACCACCTCAGCGACAGCTCCGGCCCCAGCATCGTCGATGGTGCCACGCCGAACGCCAACGCTGCTCCTACCCCGAGCAGCCCGCCGCCCCCGGCTGATGGGCTGCGCCTGCCCCGCCTTCCGCGCTCGGCACCGCCCGCGGCATCATCGTCCTCGAGCGCCTCGTCGCGCGCGCCGTCGGACGTAGCTCGATGGGACCCGTCTCCTTCGGGGGGGCGTGCGGACTGCACCACCACGGGGTCGCGCGCCCCCGGATCGAGCGCGACGCTGGCGACGAAGGCAATGGCCTCCGTGGCCTCGTCACACGTGCTCGCTTGGATCGAGCGCGAGAGCGACCCACCGTCTTCGAGGTGAATCACGAGCTCGGCAGCGACACCACTCTGGTTCTCGGTCAGGATCACCTCGAGCCCGACGTCGCCCTGCCCCTCGATGAGCGCCAGGCCGGGGAGACGCGGCGTCGCGCGCTCGATGAACTCAGCGGCGCTCGAGCAACCCGGCGGCCCGGAGTAGCGCACGACGATGTCGGTTGGATCCTGCGCCCGCGCGACCGCCGTCGGCATGAGCACGAGAGCCAGTGCAAACGCCCGCAGCGCCGAGCTCCGGTTCTTCGGGCCCGGGGGCTCCAAGCTGGATGCTGACCAGCTTCGTCGTAGGGCCACCTGCACTGGAATCGAAGCCCATCACGGCGCCGAGCATCAGCGCAAGGACGAAGCTGCGCCCTTTCTTTTCGGCAAGACCTCCCAAAGATGGCCCCGCCGCACCTTGCGCACCTCGGGGCCGAAATCCATGCCAGCGCCACGCTCGTGCAAAAAGACACGACGCCCCGGGCGAAGGCGCTCCTTCGAGCTCGAGTCGCGCAGCGTGCCCTTCCCCCGCAAGTACTTGCGTACGTCCGCCGGCTTGGCCATCGCCGCGAGGTGAAGGTCACGCGTCTCGCTCAATCCCTCCGCGTAGAGGCGTTCGATGAGCGCCATGCGAGGGCCGTAGTGAATCGCGCCCACCACGATGGCGCCCTGGCCCAGGGTCTCGAGCTCGCCCTCGATGCGTCGGCTGAACGCTTTCGCCCGCGCGTGGGAGGGCGCGTGATGGAAACCGGCTGGTACGACGAGTGCGGCCATCGCCAGCGTTCCCACCGCCGTCCACACCCCGCGTGGAACGCGAGCCAGCGCCGGTCGAGAGTCCGCGGACTTCACTCGGGTCGAGAGCTCCGTCACGAAGCGCAGCGCGGCCTCGGCGCCGACCCCCGCGAAGAGCGAGACGATGAGCAAGAGCGGGATCGCGTACACGTCGATGTCGGGGATGTCGTAGCTCACGAGCCAGAACAGCTGTCCCAGAGCTGCGAGCAGGAGCACCGCCGTCACTCGCCGCACCGAAGGATCAGCCGCACGGCGCCCGGCGGGCCACCAAACGGACAGGCATCCCCACGGTGCGAGCAGGCTCATCCAGCCGAGATCGCGGAACACCAAGCGAGCAAAGCGCGGGATGCGGTGGGTCCAGATCGGCTCGAGGCCGAAAGCGAACATGCGGCCCCGGTAGTGAGCGCCGCTCACGTAGTCGACGAAGTCGGCCCAGGTGTGCACGCGGTACTCGAGGTAGAGCGAGCCCCGCGCGGTGGCCCAAAACAGGTAGCCGTACTGGGCCATGCCCAAGGCGATGAAGAGCACGATCCACGCCGTGGTCGACCAGGGGGGCCAGGTTCTCCAGGCGCCGAGCAGCGTGGCGAGCGCAAACGCTGGCAGCAAGGTCACCACGGTCAGATGGTTGCCGAACGACAGCGCGTACGCTGCGGCCGCCGCGAGGAACCATGCGCGGCGCCCCGTGGTGAGCGACGCAGCGAGGAGGTAGAGGACGAGCGCCACCAAGCACGCGCCGAGCGCGTACACTTCGGCCACCACGAACTGCTCCCAGGTGACCTTGGACCACGCGAACGCCAGGGCACAGACGCTGGCCAGCGCGGGACGCACCCGCAAGCGGCGAAGCAAGAGGTAGGTCAACACGACCGCGCCGAGGCCCATCAGGGCCGAGAACGCATTGACGCGTCCCGCCAGAGAGCCGAGCGGCAACCAGGCGACCGGCGCCGTGAGGAGGATGTACAGCGGATAGCCGGTCGGGTGCGTCGTCCCGAGTACGCGCCCCAGGAACTGTGCCTTCGTGACGTCGCCGAACTCGTGCAGGCCGGGCAAGAGCGTCCGCGCGTAGGTCACGCCGACCAAGAGCACGAGCAGGCACGGCGCGAGGTGGCACCGCGCGAGGTGGCACCGCACCCACCCTAGGGTTCTGTCCAAGACCGACCGCGCCAATCGCGCGGCGTTATAGCGTCCCGTTCATCGGATCATACGCGTCCGACGACGAGCTCTTCTTTTTCTTGGAGCCGGTCGGCTTGCTCGAGGGGCGGGACACCGCCCGCGCCTGCGGAGCGGGTCGCTCGGACTCACCAGCGAGCTTGAGGCGCATCTTTTCGGCAATGTCCGTGGCCTTCGGATCGCGATTCGTGGGGCCGGAGGCGGCACCGGGCGTGGTGGCTGCAGGAGCTGCCGCAGGCAAAGGAGTCAGCTTGAAGGCAGGAGCTGCCTCGACCGTCTCCTGGCGTGCAGCGGCCGGCTCGAGCGGCTCGGTGGGGGTCAGCGAGGCCAGACCGTGGCGCGTACTGAGGTCGGACAGCCAGGCGCTCACGCCTTGCGGGGTGTCCAGACTGGTGCCCCCCATGCTCGCTTCGACCTTCTGCCAGCTCGATCCCTGACCGGCGCCTCGAGCCAGGTCCATCATCACGCCGTTCCGCTGAACGACGAAGAGGCCCGCGAAGAGCGTGGCGGCGAGCAGGCCGCGACCGAACCAGGGCGATGCCTTGGGCGGCTGCGGCAATGCCGACAGCGTCAGTGCACCGGGTTCCTGGAGGGAGTTCGGCGCCAGCGAATACTGCATCGATGGCCCGAGCGAAGCCGGACGCGAGGACAGCCCCGACGCGGTGGGCGGCAGCGACGGAGCGGGCAGCACGGACTGCGGACGCGCGCTCGGGGGCGCGTGACGAACGCTGCCCGGAGGAGCACTGCCGGGCGGAACACTGCCCGGCGGAGCGCTGAGCGTTTGCGCAAAGGCGGCCGCCGGCTGCTGCGACACGGGTGCGGGTCGCGACGACGGCGACGAGAAGCCGACGGGGGCCGGCGCCGAGAACTGCTGTGATGCAGGTGCGGGCCGCGACGACGGCGACGAGAAGCCGACTGGAGCTGGCGCCGAGAAGGCAGGCACGGTCGCGGTCGGCGGGCGCGGCGCAGACTGCTGCGCGGCAGGCTGCTGCGAGGCAGACTGCTGCGGACCGAGCGACGGGTGGATGCTGACGGGGGGCGCATCACCCTCACCAATCAAGACCGCGAGCGGCACCCACTCGGTGAAGCCCGGTTGCCACACGAGCGTCGAGCTGTCGATGACCTCGAGGTCGAAGAACTTGTCGAGCTGGTCGAGGCTGAGCAGCCGCACGTCGCTGTCGCCGAACGACACGTAATACGAATCCGGCTCCACCTCGCGCTGCTGCGGCGCTGGCGGCTCCTGCTTTTCGAGCTCGGCCAGAACGGCATCGAGCCGGAGCCACCCGCCGAGGCCCTGCTGCCAAATCAGCGTGGCCTCTTCGATGGTATCGTCCTGGTAGAGGGCATCGAGCACCTCCAGCGAGACGGGGGTGACCTGTCCCCCAAGGAGTACGTGGAAAGGTTCGTTGGGGTCGACAGTGATCGCCATGGCCCGTTGTGCCCAGAGTGAGGGGCAGCGCCCCATCGGGCAAGCGAAAGCCTCGCACTCGGCACCACAGGACCCGCCGACACCCTAGTCATGTCGAAATGTTTCATGTCGGATGGAATGCAACCGTAGTCATTTCCGCCACAAATTCATTCGCGCGTTGCCCGAGGCGCCCGCTTCGCGAGAGAGTGCCGGGTCGTGAAGAACCTCGCGGACCTCGACCTGGACGAGCGAGCGCTGCTCAAGAAGCCACGCCCGTGGGGCTGGTTCGCAGCCGGCGTTGCGACGATTGGTTTTCTGGCATTCGCCCTGGGCTACGCCATGCCCCTCCGGCGAGCTCACACGCTGCTCGCCACCGAGCACGAAGGCCTCGCACAAAAAGCGCGGGAGCTGGATCACGCGCTCGGCAAAGCGAACGCCACCCTGGCGACCACCGAGAGCGCTCGCGGCGGGCTGCAGCAGAAGGTGACCAAGGTCACCGAAGCGCGCCAGGCGCTGAAGGCGACCATCGACTCCGCAGCCGCCACCGTGGAGCGGCAGGTGAGCGGCCTCGTCAAAGCCAAGGTGGTGCAGGTCAAAGCGAGCGATGAGCACATGGACGTGCTGATTCAGCCGAAGAAGCTGTTCCTCCCGCGCTCGGCCAACCTCAACCCAGGCCTCACCTCGAGCCTCTGCAAGATGCTCGCGCCGCTCGATCAGGACAAGGGGCTCAGGCTCGACGTCACGGTGCCCGTCGTGGCCGAGGAGAAGGAGCCCTGGAAGATGGCAGGTGAGCAAGCTGCAGCCATCGCCCAGACCATCAGCGACAAGTGCAGCACGCCTGCCAGTCGCTTGCGCACGGGCGCGTCGGCGGACCCGAGCAGCGGCGGACAAGTCACGCTGCGCTTCGCGCCCACCGCTCTGCCGACCCTCGAGCGCTGATTCTCGCGGTCGCTCGCGAACGGTAGGAGGAGTCGGGCGCGGCCGGCCCCAGGGCCAAACTGCGCGCCGATGGGCCGCGGGATCGGTGTGTTTGACGACGCCGACGCAAACCGCAAAAAAGCGCAGCGCGGCCGGGATCCTCGGCCGGAGCAGCCCGAAATTCGGGTCCAGGGAGGAACACTTCATGAAAACGACCGCGAGCGCACTCGGCGTCGCCACACTCACCTTGCTGTCGATCGAGGCGGGGGCTCAGACGTCGCTCGTCAGCGACAAGAACGCGAGCAGCGGCAAGACCGACGTCAGCCAAGAAGGCTTCCAGAAGGCGCAGGCCCCGGTCGCCGACGGGAAGGTCAACGAAACGGACGCCAAGCTCTCGGCCGGCGCGTTCTTGAGCACCGGCAATGCCAAGGCGCTCGCCGTCACGGCCGCCGGCAATCTGCGCCTGCGCCGCGGCTTCGATCAGTTCACTCTCGACCTCGCCGCCAACTACGGCCAGGCCAGCACCACGCCGGGCACGGACCAAGAAACGACGGTGGAGAACATTCAGGCGCGGGCCCGCTACGACCGCTTCCTGGCCAAGAAGTGGGCGCTCTTCGCGCAGGAATCCTTCCGCAAAGACCGCTTCCAGGGCTTGGATCTGCGGCTCAACTTCGATCCTGGCTTTGCCTACTACGTCCTCATCGAGGAAAAGCAGCACCTGACCTTCGAAGCTGGCTACGACCTCCAGTACGACGTGCGCACCACAGAGGCCATCGAGGCCGCCGAGCTGGCGGGTACACCCGTCGCCGCCACCGAGGTCCGCCACGCGCTGCGCCTCTTCGCCGGCTACGACAACAGCATCAACGAGCACGTGCGCTTCGATACCGGGCTCGAGTACCTGCAAGCTTTTGCGAACGCCGAGAACTTCCGCATCAACTGGGTGAGCTCGCTCACCGCGAGTCTGACCGAGGCCTTCGCCGTCGCCGCCGGCTTCACCCTGCGCTTCGACAACAATCCACTCCCGGCCGTCGAGCAGCTCGACACCATCACCACGCTGAGCCTCGTCTACTCGCTCAAGTGACCGCATCGCCACTGGAGACCCTAGCCATGAAGAAGACTTTGCTCGTTTCCTCGACGCTCGGCGTGCTGGCCTGCCTGACGCACTCGGCGCTGGCCCAGACCACGGCGCCCGCTGCTGCGACCACCACCAACCCAGCGGCTCCCGCCGCCACTGCGACCACCACCAGCGCCGCGACGCCGACCGCCGCCGTCACCACGAGTGCCGCCGCGCCCTCGGAAGCAGCGCCGACTGCGGTAGCAGCAGACCCGACAGACCCCGGGACGCCCCCGCCGGTGCCGGATGAGCCCGCTCCCGAGGCGCCGCCCGTCGACGCGCCGGTCGCGACGACGACCAGCATCGCCGTCCCGCCCCCGCCACCCCCGACGGTCCCCAAGCTGCCGTACATGAAGCGCTACCTGCCGGAAGCCAACATGTGGGAGCTCGGCCTGCTCGGCGGCCTGATGTTCCCGTCGAGTGAGCACCAGCTCTTCGATCCGGACCTGGGCACCGGTGCGCAGCGCCCCTTCAACACTGCGGGAGAAATCGGCGTGCGCGTCGCGTACTTCCCGTTCGCGTTCGTCGGCGTGGAGGCAGAGGCCGCAGCCATGCCGACGTCCGTCGACGTCCAAGGCGATGACGTGGGCACCGCGGGTGGCCTGTGGGCGGTCCGCGGCCAGCTCGTCGGCCAATACCCGGGGTGGAGCGTCACGCCGTTCGTGGTGCTCGGCTTCGGTGCGCTCGGTGCCTCCTCGGATGCGATGGGCAACGACGTCGACGACGCTTGGCACTTCGGTGCTGGTGTGAAGGTGCCGCTCGACGAGCACCTCACGGCGCGCCTCGATATCCGCGATACCCTGCATCGCCAGGTGAACACGTCGTCGGGTACGGGTACTCACTCTCCCGAGATCCTGATTGGTCTCACGTTCGTGCCCAAGCGCCGCAAGCCCGACTACGACAAGGACGGCTTCGTCGACTACGCGGACGAGTGCCCCGCCGTCGCCGGCGTGGGCGACGACTGCCCGCCTCCCGACGCCGATGCCGACACGATCATCGACGAAAAGGACGAGTGCCCTGCCGACGCCGGTGTGGGACCGACGGGCTGCCCCGATGAGGATGGCGATGGCTTCCTCGACCGCACGGATCCTTGCCCGACGCTCGCTGGACCGCCGCCGACGGGTTGCCCCGAGAAGCAGTGCGCGGTGCAAGACACCGACGGCGATGGCATCACGGATGCCGCCGACCAGTGCCCGGCCGAGGCCGCGGCCACCGTCACCGGCTGCGCCCCCAAAGATGCAGACGGCGACGGAATCTCCGACGAGCTCGATCAGTGCCCCGCCGAACCCGAGAGCAAGGACGGCGTCGCCGACGAAGACGGTTGCCCCGAGCCCGCCGAGCCGGCGCCACCAGCAGACAAGGCCGCCGGCAAGGGCACCGTGCCGGCCAAGCCGACGGCCACGGCAACGGTCGCGGCGAAGCCGGCGTCGACGACGCCAGCACCTGCGCCAGTGAAGCCGGCGGGGCCAGCGACCATCCCCAAGCCCTGACGAGCCAGTCCCGGTCGGGCGAGCTCCGGTCGGGTCAGCTCCGCTCGGGCCAGCTCCGGTCCGCGAACCAGCGCGATCGCGAAAGCGGTCGCGCTGCTGTCGTTCGCGGTCAAAGGTGAACCAGACCACCTGGCCCGCCCCCGCCCCCAGAGGTAGCTTGCTCGGCCGTGGCGGACCTCTGCACCCTCCGGGCAGCTCTCGTCGATGCCTCGAGACGGTCGAGCCGCGTTTCCCACGAGGTGGAGGACCTGGTGCAAGACGTTCTGCTTTCGGCATGGCGTCGCGGCTTGGCTCTCGACGGCGAGGGGTTCTTACGCGTGGCCCACGGAGCCGTGCGCAAACACGCGGCCTTCCTGGCGCGGAGCGCTCAGCGCCGCCGCGCACGAGAATGCGCCTACGCCGCAGACTGGGACTCGAGCTCGGCCGACTCTGCTCCCACAGAAGGGGCGAGGGAGAGTAACGCCACAGGACCGCTTTCTGCCCTCTCGCCCACCTTGAGAACGACGCTCAACCTTCTCCTCTTGGGTCTCGAGAAGGCCGAACTTCGTGCTGCCCTCGGCGTCACGGACGCGACCCTGCGCAAGCGCTTCGAGACCTTGCGAGCACACGGTCCCCTGCGCCGTCCCAGCCTCTTGCCGCCGCCACGCACACCAACGCTCTCGGCGCTGCGGAAGGGCCAAGTCAGCTTGCTCCCCAAGCTGGCGACCCGTGCGACCGGGCCGGTTCGCCGCGTCCTCGGTACCCCCGACCCGGACGGTCACGGAATCATTTTCACCGAGGTGCTCACACCGAGCGGGACCACGGCAACGTCCTCCGAGAGCCGCGTGCACCCGTGCACGCGAAGCAAAGGAACCTCATGCTGAACGCCCAAATCAAGAACCTCGCCGTCGTGTTCATCGTCCAAGACCTGAAGCGAAGTCACCGCTTCTATGCAGAAACCCTCGGCCTCTCCTTCGAGGTGGAGGATTTCGAGAACGGCTACCTGCAAGCTCGGCTACCGGGAGACGTGGAGTTCGTGTTTTTCCAAGGTGACGTGCCGCGCGGCGCCACACCGCAGGTCGTGTTCGGGCTCGCACGAGGGGGTATCGATGCGCTGGTTTCTGCGCTCGCCACAGCAGGGGTGGACATCGTGACCCCGGTGACCGAGGCACCGGGAGGCTGGTCGGCCGAGTTCAAGGATCCCGACGGGCACTTGCTGGCGCTCTACCAGGACGGCGGCCTCCCGCGTTGAGCGGGTCCTCGCCCGTGGGGCCACGAGCGAGCGCACGAGCGCGCGTAGGGTGCGGAGCGCGTCACTTCACGACCGGAGGGGGCAGTCTGACTTCGTTGACGCTGCGCAGGCCCACCCCCGCCGGGTACGCGTACGAAACGGCCGTGCTCAGCTGCGCGGTGATGGCCGTCCCCCATCCCCACACCGTGACGCCGAAGGGCAAAGCACTCTCCATGCGCTGGATGCCATTCGAGCAGCTGCCCACGTTGGCGAAATCGCCTTGGACGAGCCGCGTCCGCGTGCACTCGTAGGGCCCGACGGCCTGCCAGCCACTGAGAGCGCCCTCACACTCCAGGAAGACGTCGGCGAAGGCGCCGGTCGCGTCGGGCGCGCGGACGACCACCAGGCTCGTCTCGGGATAGGTCGGGTCCGTGAAGAACACGTAATCCGAAAGGTACTGCTGCGCCGGGACCACGTTGACCCACTCCGGGTCGCCTTCCATTGCGCTCTCGGACACGTACCACGCGCTGGTCATGTACTGCGCAACGTAGAACGGGTGCTCCTCGTCCTGACTCCGCACGACGAACGGCTCCGCGCTCCAGAACTCGTACACCTCTCCTCGCGCGAGCGTCGGAGGCGCGTCAGGCGGCGCCGTCGGTTCCCAGGTGAGCACCGTACCGTCCACAGCTGCCACCACGCGCCACGGCGACTCCTCCTCGGCTCCCAGCGCGGAATCGCGACTTCGGTGCCGAACGGCCACGTATTCGCTGCCCAATGCGACCACCGGCGGGATTTGCTGGTGAGCGGCGTCGCAGGCGAACGCATCGACGGGAACGTTCATGCACGTCGCAGAACCCCAAACGCCGATGGGCTTGTCGGCAACGATCACGCTGCCCGTGAGCTCCTCGTCTTGGGTGATTTGCAGGTACTCGCCGCGTTCGAGCTGGTAGCTGACCGCCTCCCCGGCCGCGGCCGGGTCCACCTCGGCCCCAGCGACGATGGCCACTTTGGGGAGAATGTCCACCGTGGTGCCGTCCTCGTTCGCCACGATACCGAGAGCCGGGTAGCCGTCTGGAACGATGGTGCTCTTGGTAAACGGATTGATGGCGATGTACTCGCGCTCCCAGCGGCTGGTCGGCAGGAGCAGCGTTGCCGACGTGACGGCCGTCGCGCCTCCACCGTAGGGCAACATGCTGTAGGCCGCAGCCGGCTGGGTCGTACGAATGTGGAACCCCTCACTGCGCCCGGTGCCCCACACGCCCACGTCCCCCTTGACATACGGGGTCTTCGGGCAAGCGCCGGACTCGATCTCTTGCAGATTGTCCGAGAAAAAGAGGACGGCCACATCTCCAGCCGGCAGGCCAACGGTCGGATCGTAGGGCTCGTAGGTGAGCGCGGCTCCTTGGCCGCGCGGCAAGTAGATGAAGGACGAACCGAGCGCCTCGCCTTGCCAGCTCACGTCGATCTGGAGGGGTAGGCTCCACGTATTGGCGACGACCGCTGCAAAACAGTAGGCGCGCGCGTCGGAAAGCACGTCGGGCTTGATCACCCAGAATTCACAGCCGATGGAACTCTGGCTCGCAGCCGCTGCCGCGCACGCGTCGGCCTGACACGCGGCGCCGAGGCATGCCTGCCCCAGGGCGCAGTCTTCAATCACCGTTCCCTCACAATCGAGGATGGATTCCAGATCGCTGCTGCAATGGCGCAGGCAATCCGGGTCCTCCTCCGTCTCCTCCTCGATGACGAGGGGCGGTGAACCACCGCTCGCGCTGCCCCCGGCGCTCGCACCGCCGCTGGCGCTCGCGCCGCCCACAGCACACAGCTCAGGTAAGGCGCAGATGCCCCCTGTCCCGCTGCCCCCCGTGCCTGCGCTCGCTGGTGGGGGGTTCACGACCCCACACCCCAAGCCCAGGCACAGTGACACGCCTCCCCATCGAACCATCCCGCCCATGGCATCACAGGCGTAACACGCCGAGCGCAGCGTCGGTACGAGCTCTGACTACCTGGAGCCTTCCACCCGGGCGTCGATTTCGTTCTGGCGGTTCTTTTATTCCAAGCCACCGTGGTTTCCCTCCCCCCCCGCCGCCCGAGCATCTGCGTATCCTCAGCTCCCGTGATGAGAGTGTTTGGTTCCTTCTGCGTGAGCACCTTCTCCCTCCTCGGCTTGGCTGCGTTCGGCTTGCCGGCCTGTTCTGGAAACGACAGCGGGGGAGGCTCGGGGGGAACCGGCCCGCTCCCGAGTGGAGGCAGCCCAGCGGTGGGAGGAGCCGTCTCTTCGGGCGGGATCTCAGCGGCGGGCGGCGTGGGAAGCGGCAGCGGCGGGGTCGACTCGGGAACCGGCGGAGCAGCGGGTAGTGGAGGAGCACCTGGCTCTGGCGGCGGTTCGGCTACGGGCGGCGCAGCAGCCACCGGCGGAAGCGGCGGCTCCGAGCCCATCGTCGAGCCGGACCTGGTGACGTCGGCGCCCAACGAATACTGGCAAATCGGCCAGCTGATGCCCGCGACTGGCGCTGCAGCGGTCACCGTCAACGACACGCAGGTCCTCGGAGAATGGCGCGGCTTCGGCGGCACCTTCAACGAGAAGGGCTGGGAAGCCATGAAGGCACTCAGCGCTGAAGAACGCGATCAGGCGATGCACCTGCTCTTCGACCGTGCCGACGGCCTCGCCTTTACCCACGGACGCATTCCCATCGGATCGAGCGACTACGCCCTGGACCGCTACAGCCTGAACGAGTCGGACGGCGACACCGACATGAGCGACTTCAGCATCCAGCGCGACACCGTCGACCTGATTCCGTACATCCATGCCGCGCTGGCCATTCGCCCCGACCTGCACTTCTGGGCCAGCCCATGGTCCCCCCCGACCTGGATGAAGAACAACGGCGAGTTCGATCGCGGCAACATGATCGAGACCGACGAGATGTTCGAGGCCCACGCGCTCTACCTGGCGCGCTTCGTGGAGGAATACGAAGCCGAGGGCATCTACATCGAGGCGATTCACCCGCAGAACGAGCCGGGGTACCTGCAGGACTACCCGTCCTGCGGATGGACGCCGGGCGGCTTTACCACCTATATCCGCGACTTCTTGGGGCCATTCTTCGCCGAGCGTCTACCCGATCGCGAGGTCTGGGTCGGCACGATGTCGAATCCCACCGCCGACAAAGCGATCGTCGACGCCGTCATGACCGACAGCGGCGCGGCTGCGTTCGTCTCCGGAATCGGCGTGCAATGGAGCCAGGATCAGTTCGTTCCAGGCTACATCTCGAGCTACCAGAAGCCCGTTTTGCAGACGGAGCATCGCTGCGGCAACTTTCCGAACAACCAGCAGACCAACATCGATCACGCTCCCAACGATGATGCCTATGCCCGCGAAAGCTGGGGCTACATCGCGCACTACATCCGCCAAGGCGTGAGTGGCTACATGGCCTGGAACATGGTGCTCGACACCACCGGACGAAACTTGGACATCATCCGCCCGTGGGCGCAAAACGCGCTCCTGGCCGTCGACGTCAACGCAGGCGAGCTCATCGTCACGCCGACCTACTACGTCTTCCGCCACGTGGCTCAGTATGTGGACCCGGGGTCGAGCCGAGTGGACGTGGACGGCGGAGACGCCGTCGCCTGGAAGAATCCCGACGGCGACATCGTGCTCGTGCTCTACAACGATGGCGGTTCTCCGGCCCCAACGAACGTATCCATCGGCGGCAGCACCTATCAGGTCACCATTCCCGGTCAGGGCTGGGCCACCGTGAACTGGCAGGCGCCCTGACGTCGCTCGAACGCGTTCATCGCTCTTCGCCGTACTCTCGCAATGCTGCCACCGTCCGTTCGAGCAGCGGCTCGAGCTTCTCGGAAAAAGGCGCCACGTCCGGGCAAATTAGGCCCTTGGAGCGCATCTCCAAGCTGCCGGCGACGGCGCCGAGCTCGAGCGCTCCAAAGGTGAGGCTGAGCGATTTGAGGGAGTGAGCCGCCCGCAAAATGCGCTCGTGAGCGCCGCTCGCTCCAGCGTCGCGCAGCTCCGCCAGCAGCACGCCAGCATCGTCGATGAAATTGTCGATGAGCTCGGGCAAGAGGGAGCGCCCGCGCCCACCGAGGCTGCGCTCGAGCTCGCGCAGCACCTCACGGTCGACCAGCGATCGCGCAGAAACACCGTCGGCCTCCGGCGAAAGGCCCGACGGAACGGCTGGTGCGTCGAGCCGAGTCCGCGCCGAGCGCTCGAGTGCACCCGCGAGACTCCCGACGGCCACCGGCTTCATCAAGAACTCGTCCATTCCCGCGTCGAGGCACGCCTTGCGGTCTTGGTCGAATGCGCTCGCCGTGAGGGCCACGATGCGTGGTTGATGAAAATCGCCTTGCCGGATGCGACGCGTCGCTTCGAGACCGTCCATGTAGGGCATGTTCACGTCCATCAGGATCACGTCGTAGGGCACCTGTTTGAGTGCCGTCAGCACGTCGAACCCGTTGGCGACTACGTCGGCTTCGTAGCCCCAATGCTGCAAGAACGCCGTGATCAGCTTCTGATTCACGGCATTGTCCTCGGCCAGCAGGATGCGAAGAGGAACGCGCTCGGCCAGCGTGCGATCGAATTGCCCACTGCCACTCGGCGGGATCGAAACCATGCGCCGCTCGCTCTCGTTCGCCGGCTCGAGAGGCACCTGCACGTGAAAAACGCTACCTCGACCGAGCTCACTCTCGAGCCAGATGCGACCGCCCATCAGCTCCACGATGCGCTTGCAAATGGTTAGGCCAAGACCAGTTCCACGGTGCGCAGCTCCGCGCGGGCCGCTCCGCTCTCCCACTTGAGTGAACGCTTCGAACAAGCGCTCCTGATCCGCGGTCGAAATGCCGAGACCAGTGTCCTGAACGCTGAGATGGACCCAAGTTGCCGTAGGGTCGCTTGCCTCGACCCGCCCTTCTACGACCTTCACGGCAACGCGCCCTCGATTCGTGAACTTCACTGCGTTCGACAGCAGGTTCACCAGCACTTGCTTCAGGCGGCCTCCATCACCGATCACGACCTCGGGCAGTGCGGCATCGAACGTGAGCTCGAGCAAGAGCCCTTTGGTGCGAGCTTGCTCTTGCACCAAGTCGAGAGCCGATCGCACGGGGGACTCGAGGCGAAACGGTGCCGGTGACAACTCCATCTTGCCGGCCTCGATCTTGGAAAAATCCAAGAGATCGTTGATGAGCGCCAGCAAGATTTCTCCGCTCTGACGGATGGTGCGAGTATACGTCTGCTGCTCCTCGGAGAGCGACGTTTCGGAGAGCAACGTCGTCATGCCGATGACCGCGTTCATCGGGGTGCGAATCTCGTGGCTCATCGTGGCCAAGAACGTCGACTTCGCCTGATTGGCAGCCTCGGCGGCCGCTGAGGCTGCGGCCAGCTGTTGCGTGCGCTCCCGAACGCGAGTCTCGAGCTGCTTCCGCTCGCGCTCGAGGGCCGCATAGTGATCGACGTTCGAGAGGCCAATCGTGGCCAAACTCAGCATGTTCCAAAGCACGATGTGGGCCACGTCCTCCTCGTGCCCGTATTCGAGGACACGCGTGCAATAGGTGAGGTGTTCGACTGCGTTGCCAGCGATGGCGATGCCTCGCACTCGGCCGTCCTCCCCCGGCAGCACTTGTGCCGCAAACTCGACCAGCTCGAACTTTCGCGCTAGCGCGGCCAGCTGGGCATCAGCTGACTCCGGCGAAAACACGGCGGACCCCCGCGCCACCCGCACAACTTCGGGGGCGTCGGCGGCAAGCGTGGTGCGGAGGACGCGGGCAAGCGCTTCGTCATCGTAATAGCCATCCGCGCCGGCCACGGAAAGCTGTCCGTCCCCGCCGTCCAAGAGCACCACGGCGCGCCCGAAGCTGAGCGAATAGAGGATGAAGCGAACCATCTCGCGCACGAGGTCCTGCTCGCGCGTCGCCCCGATGGCGAGCTTGCCCATCTCGTAGAGCTGGCGATAGAGCCGGAGCTGCTCGTCGAGCTGGCGGTGTGCAGACTTCAGATCGTAGCCGGTCTTGAGCAGGCGCTTGACGTCCGCGGAGAGCGCAAGGTTGTGCTCCCGTAGTCGTGCGATCTCTGCGGTCAGCTCGTCCACCGCGTCCGGACCCGTCATGCCGTTCTGCGAATGCGGCGCCTCAATAGAGGGCGGCCAGCACCATGGTCAGGTTGTGAAAGGCGTTTCGGCCAGAAACTGGGCTAATTTCCCCGTAGCAATAGAAGCCGACCCAAGGTGCTTTGCCGAGCCTGCTCTGCATGCTGCGCAAGAGCTCGCTCTTCTGCTGCTCCTTGAGGAAGCTCTTGCCTCGTCCGGCGCAGTCGAAGTGAAAGACCAGCTCTGGCTGCCTCCCGCCCAGCTTCTCCAAGAGCTCCTGGCAAGATCGCTCCGCACCAGCGTGCATCTTTTCGAAATCGCGCTGGGCAATCCAGACGCTGGTGCCGGTCGAGACCTCGTCGGCAATCGTCACGGAACCAACCTCTGGATCGAGCCCGCCCACCAACGTGCGAATGATGTAGCGATCGTAGGCCTGCTCGATGTCCGCCGGGGCGCGCAGTGCGAGAGACAGGGTCATGACGACTCGCTGCAGATCGTTGATCTCGTCGGCAGATAGGTAGTCCAGGACCACTTCCGCGGCGGGCCGCTGGTCGAGCTCGAAGATGACGTTGCCCTGGGCGCGCGTGACCTTGTGCTCCACGCCGACCGGGATACAGCCATGATTGACGGTCCATGCGGCCCGTGACGGCCCCGCCAAGAGCGCCCACGCGACGCCGTCGCTCACCACTCGATCATCGCAGTACTGATACGTGCGCTCGAAGCGCATGTTGTCGCTCGCCGTGCCTCCCAGGAGCGGCAATCGGCCACCCGCGGGCAACGCCTCTTCGAGACCAACCCGCATCTTGTCGAAGTTCACGGTCAGGCCATCGGGGAACACGAAGAGTGCAATGGCATCGTCCGGAAAGTCGCGCGCGAGCCTTTGCCCGATGCTCCGCCCGACCTCTGCCGGGTCTTCCTTCAGGCCTTCGGTGACTCCGTGCACGATGCGCAGGCCGGGTGATGCCAACGCCAGCACGGCCACCGAGAAGTTGCTCTCGTCCGCTTCCTGTCCCGCGATCACCCCTTCGCCCGAGCAACCGCAGACGGGGGCTTGGCAGATCGCGCGCACCTCCCGCACGACCGCCTCTTGCGGGTACCCGACCGAGGCGAACAAAAAGACGAAATCCGGCGGGCCTCCGCACTCGAGCATCGCTTGCTGGGCAGCTTCACGGGCGGCCTGTTTGGGGTTGCGGTGATGGCTGACGCCAACACCGGATGCGATGGCCATGACGGCTCCTTCGTGGGGCAAACGGTGGGAGACGAGTGAAAATATACCGCGGATTGGCCGCGCGCCCTACCTCCTCCACGAAACATCTCACGAGACGACGAGCCGCGAGTCCAATGGCGCTTCCTATCTCTGCACGCTATAGGGCCCGCCATGCTGGTTTCGGGCCGACGGCTCCGCGGCGCGTTCAACGGCACGTTCTTCTTGGCTCTCGTCGTCGTCGGCAGCTCGTTCTCATCCGGCTGCAAGAGGAAAGCGCCAGCCGATCGAGAGCTCCAGGAGGGCTACCGCCTCCTGCAAACCGATCCGAAGGCGGCACTCGCCCAGCTAGAGAAGGCGCAGAACCCGACCGACCCCAAGGTCGTGCTCGGCCGCGGCCTGGCTCTGGAGAAGCTGCGCGACTACGGCCAGGCTGAAGGCATTCTCGAAGCAGCCTGCGCAGCCAACGCTGGCCCTGCCTGCTGGCTGGCGCTCGGGCGGGTCCGGGTCGCGCTCGGCAAGCTGGATGCGGCTCGAGAAGCCATCGATCGCGTCGTGTCGCAGGATCAAACGGAGCTCTCCGCCGTGCTGCTCGAGGCGTACCTCGCTTCCGACGACCCCCGAGCGGAGCGCGCGCTCGCCCATCTCCAGCAGTGGCGAAAGGAGGCCGCCCCGGCGGCAGCAGCGGCCCTGCCGGCCGAGTTCTACGCGGCAGAGCTCGCGCTCTTCCGACAGCTCGGCAGAAAGGCCGATTTCGACTCCGCTCGAGAGCTCCTGAAGAAGGCCAAAGTCTCGCAGCCGCGGGGAGCGCTCAGCTTGGTCGAGCTGGCAGTCAAAGCGGGGCGTCCCGCCATCGCAATCGAGCTCTTGCGCAAGATCGAGGAGGAGCGTCCGCCCGACGAGCTGCGTCGGCAACTCGCTCAGTTGGCGCACGGCCTCGGCGATCATCGTCTCGCGGGCGACATTCTGGACACGCTACCTGGCAGCGACGCCGAGCTCGTCACCTTGCGCGCCGAGCACGCTTTTGCAGTCGGTGATCCGGGGGCTGCGGTGCCCTTACGTCGAGCTCTCGGGGTCACGAGCAACCCAGCCGCCCAGGCCAATCTGCGTCTCATGCTCGCCGAAGTGAGCCTGCGGAGCGGTCAGCTGAAGGAAGCCCGCTCGGCCGCCGAGGAGCTCCTGAAGGACCAAGCGAACGAAGGGGCGCTCCTGCTGCTGGCACGGATCGACCTCGCAGAGGAGCGCCCCAAGGCCGCGATCGAGCGCCTGGCACCGCTCACCGGCGGGGCACGCGGCTCCATCATCGCTCGTGAGCTCGCGGCGCGCGCCCATCTGGGGCTCGGCCAGCGCACCGAGGCCCGACCACTGCTCGACACCATCTTGCTCGAACAGCCCGCGCACCCTCGCGCGGCGCGCCTCCGCGTCGCGCTCGAGGTCGACGAAGGCAAGCCGGAAGAAGGCGCCCGCATTGCACGAGACCTGGTGCAGCGCGCTCCCCAGGATCCCGGCCTGAGGCTGCTCCTGGCCGACGCCATCCGCAAAGCTCGGGGGGCATCCGCAGGCGCAGAGTCCCTGCGCGAGAGTGCCCGCGCGATGCCGTCGAACGCCGGCCTTTGGCTAGCGCTCGTACGCGCGCAAGACGACGCCCAGGCACCCGCCGAGGCACTCGCTGCTCTCGAGGAGGCTCACCAGAAGCTGCCGGACGACGTTGCCATCGCGGCAACGCTGGCTGCGAGGCTCGCCAAGGGAGGGCAGGCCGAGCGCGCCGCCACCCTCTACCGCGAGCTCCTGCAGCGCGCGGAGCGCGATCCGGTGCTGCTCAACAATCTCGCGGTCCTCTACGCGGATGAGCTCGAGGATCCAGCGCAAGCCGTCACCTTGGCCGAGCGTGCCCACGCCCTGTCGCGAGAGCCAGCGGTCGTGGACACCTTGGGCTGGGCGCTCTATCGACGGGGTAGTCCGGGAGACCTCGGAAGGGCACGTGAGCTCCTGACATCCGTCGCCTCCACCTTGGGAAGCCCCACCACGCGCTACCACCTGGGAGCGGTCCTCCTCGCGACCGGCTCCGCCAGCGAAGGCCGACTCCTGCTCTCGCAGGCCCTGGCACAACTGGGCGACTTCCCCGAAGCGGACGATGCGCGTGCCTTGCTCAAGGCTCAATCCGGTCGCTGACGCCGGCTCACCATGGCTGGTCGATTTCTAATTGACTAGCCCCGGGCCGGCGCCCGCTGCCACAGCAAGAGGGGTCGAGCAAGGCCGCCTCGCCTCGTCCTCGTGCCCCCTGAGCCGGCCTTTCTGCGGCGTGGCGGCGCCTGTCACCAGAATTTCGCAAAAATGTGAGCCAACTCCCCTACGGCTTCACTTGACTATTCTACCATGCGTGAGGTATGCAGGCGGCACACTGGGTCGTACAGTGTTGTATAGTCAGCCTTACAGGACACCACCTATGAACAAGCTCGTGAACTCAGCTCTCGTCGCCGCTGCCCTGATGACCTTCCCCACGACGGCCTTCGCGGAGACGCTGGACTACGACTTCACCATGGAGATCACCTCCATCTACGACAGCTACGGCGTGTTCAATGGCCTCTCTGTCGGTGATTCTCTGAATCTCTCGGTCCTCCTGGATACCGCGGCCACCGGCGACGGCAATGCCACCATCTCGATCGCCGAGGTGAGCGTCACCTCGACGGGCAGCTGGCAGAGCTCGTGGTCCGACGTGCAGTACAACAGCTCGGGCCTGACGTGGGATGCCTACAGCGGCTCGGTTTCGGGCAGCATGCTCGTCAACGGCATCACCATCGGCCACACGGTGTCCTACCATCAGGACCTCTACCTCGACTTTTCCAGCATCTCGAGCGGCGACTACCAGCTGACCTCCGCCCTGCTCGACCTGCGCATCGAGAACACCGGCAAGGCGGGCCTGAAGGCGAAGTACGTTGCCAAGCCCCCGACGGCTGTGCCGGAGCTCGACGCTCAGTCGGGGCCGCAGGCTGCGGCGCTGCTCGCTGGCGCAGCCTTCATCTTGCTCTCACGTCGCCGCACGCTCACGCCCGAGAGCGTCTGAGCCAAGCCTCGTCATCCGGCAGCTGGCCGAGCGTCGCCCCGAGCGCGCTCGGCCGTTTCTGATTTTGTCGTGTGACGAACGCCGCCGACTAGCGGGTGCTCATGAGGAAGGCTGTCATTTCGCCGCCTCGGACCGCCCTTCGGCGCGCAGCTGCCCATCGCTGGGCAGCGTCGCCCCGCGCGCCAGTACCACTTCCCTGCTGCGGCGGGAACTCGTGCCACCGTCAGCTGAGACGCTCGAAACGGCTGTACTGGAAGGACTGGACCTTTCCGGCGGGCGTCACATGTTGCTCACGAACCGTTTCCAACAGCCGAAACGTCGGGCCTAGCTTGGCAGCGAGCGCGTCCGGCTCGTAGCGCTGGACTGTCAGCCCACTACAGCGCTCCGGACCGTCGGAGGCAAACGTCGCCACGATCGCTTGGCCACCCACGCGGAGCGCTCGATGCAGCGTGGCCAGATAGGCAGCCTGGTCATTGGGCTCGACCATGAAATGGAAAACGGCGCGGTCGTGCCAAACGTCGAATGGCTCTGGAGGCGCCCACTCGAGGACGTCGCTCGTGACCCAGGTGACGCGTTCAGCTCGCGCTCCCACGCGCGCTCGCGACTTCTCGAGTGCTTCCGCGGCAATGTCCACCACCGTGAGCGATTCGTAACCGGCATCGAGGAGCTCATCGACCAGTCGCGACGCGCCCGCGCCGACATCCACTACCCGCGCGCTCCGCTCCGCACCGGTCCTGCCAATTAGCTCCACGGAGATGCGCGGATGCTCCTGGAACCAGGAGACATCCGCTTCTCCCTCGTCGCCAAAGACGCGCGACCAGTGCTGGTGGCGGTCGGGGCGCCCTGCGTCCAAGTCCTTGATCATTCTGAGGTTTGTGAACGCAATCGGACTGACCGTCAAGGCTATTGACCGACCCGGTCGGTCAATTATAATCGAGACAGATGGCGCGCCTCATTCCGGCTGACCGTTTCCCTCGCCTGATCGAAGTGGCGACCCACACGTTCATTGCCCGCGGCTATCGCTTCACTCAGATGGCCGACGTCGCGGAAGCGCTCGGCGTCGCCAAGGGCACGCTGTACGGGTACGTGGAGTCGAAGGAGGCGTTGTTCGATGCCGCCATTCGCCTCGCCGACGGCCAAGCGCCGATGCCCGAGCCGAGTACCTGGCCACTCCGCACGCCGGACGAGGGCGCCACCGTCCGCTTCATCCAAGAGCGCCTGATGACCGAAGTGCAACAGCTCCTGCTCGTGCAGGTCCTGTCGCGCCCGAGCAGCACACGCCCGCCGGCCGGCGAGTTCGAAAGCATCATCAGGGATTTGCACACCCGAGTGTCGCGCAACCGTCGCGCCTTGAAGCTCGTCGATCGTTGCGCGGTCGATCACCCTGAGCTTGCGGCAGTCTGGTTCCAGCAAGGCCGCTACGGACTCGTCGCCTTACTGGCCACCTATCTCGAGCAGCACATGCGCGCGGGAAGCATGCGACCGATCGCGCACGTGCAGCTCGCCGCGCGCATGGTGCTGGAGACGGTGGCGCTCTGGTCCATCCACATGCCGTGGGATCCGGCACCCCGTGCGTTCTCCGAGGACGACGTAGCCACCGCGGTCGCCGACCTGCTCGTCCACGCTTACCAGTTGGAGGAAGTCCCATGAATCAAGTGTCCACTCACGACAAGGTCCGCCCCTACGTGCCCCTCATTGGCTTCGTGATTCCGACTGTCGTCATCGCGTACGGCTTCGTGATCCCCCGGAGCTGCATCGCAGGAGTGAACGAGCTCACCATCGGCTTCGCCACCACCATCGTCGGCGCAGTTCTGACGTACATCGCGGGACAGCGTGCTGCCCAACCACGCGGCGTCTGCACGAAGCCTCCGCTCGGCGTGCGCATCGCGCGCGCTCTGAACGGGCAAGCCGCCCGTCCTCGCGGCTGGCTCGGCAGAATTCTCGGGGTCGTGTGGCCGATCGAGCACGGCCGACTCAACGCGCAGGCCATAGAAGCGCTCGACGTGCGTCCCGGGCAGCGCGTGCTCGAAATCGGATCGGGCACCGGCCACACCCTACGAGTCCTCTCGAGCCGCGCACGGGGCGGTCGCACCGTGGGCGTCGACGTGTCCGAGCTGATGGTGCGCCTGGCTCGCGCTCGCAATCGCCAAGGCATCGCTCAGAACCAGGTGGAGGTCATCGTCGCCGACATCGCCGAGTACCCGCTGGGCAAAGCAGCCTTCGATCGCATCCTGTCGGTCCATTCCCTCTACTTCTGGCGTGATCCGGAGGCCGTCCTGGACCGTGTGGCCGCTGCGCTCGCGCCCGGCGGCAAGCTGGTTCTCGCCTTCCGACCGGAAGACGAAGGCGTACCGGCGCGCTTCCGGGATCCGACCTACCGCTTTCCGCGCACGGCCGAGGTGACCGCTGCGCTTCGCCGGGCCGGACTTGAGGTCGCCACGTTCCGAGCGACCGCAGAGCCGGGCGTCTGGCTGTTCGTGGCCACCGCAGCCGCGGACAACGTACAGGCGCCCTGCCCAAGCGACGACGAGGTGCAGTCGCTGCGCTGAGCTGTGATCATCGCCGGAACACAGGGAGAAGGGCGCAGCCTTCGTCGCCGAAGGCGGCTTCACGGCGCAGTGAGGGTGATTCCGCGACGGCGACGACGTCGGGCAGGTCGCGCAGCCGGTGGCACCTTTCAGACGAGGCCCGGCAGCGGCCCCGACTCGGGGTCGATGTCGCCCACGGAGTTGGTGTCGAGTCCCATCAACTGGGCGATCGAAACCAGAAGCTTGGCGTGCTTTTCGTTGTCGAACGACAGAAACCGCCCGGTCTGCAGACCGCCACGAGCACCGCCAGCCAAGATGAGGTTGACCGGCTGCATGCGGTGGTTGGTCTGACCCATCTCACGCCCCCACACCACGAGGGTATTGTCGAGGAGCGTGCCGTTCCCTTCGGGAATCGCGGCGAGCGCCGCAATCAAGTACGCAAACTGCTCGGCATACCATTGATCGATCTGAAGGAGCTCGGCCCGGTGATCTCCGTCCAAATGCGAGATGGTGTGGTGCCCTTGGGTGTGCCCGGACCATTCGTGCACGATGTTCGAGAAGCCTCGACTCAGCTGCACGCTGGCCACTCGAGTGAGATCGCACGCGAGCGAATGCACCGCGAGGTCCATCATCGCCTGACATTGGCTGGGGAACATCGCACTCTGCTCCCACATCGAGGTCGACGCCTCGGGCTCATCGGGGGCAGAGCAGCCGGCCGACGGAGCCTCGGGCGCCGTATCCAAGCGCCGACGAAGCGCCTCGAGGCCCGCAATGTGTGCCTCGACCTTGAGATAGTCCTCCTGCCCGATTCGCGCTTTCAGCTGCTCCGTCTCTGCCAGTAGTAAGTCGAGCGAGGCCCGCTTGCGCACGCTCGCGCTCGACTCGCCATCGCCAGCGTCGCTTCCGTCGGCGAGCCCGAGAAACAGGCGGTCGAACGCGGCTTTCGGGTTCGTCTCCGGATGAATCGGTTGCTTGTCGCCCTTGTAGATCATGCGATGCATGCTGTGGGGATCTTGGCACTGCACGCCGAACTCGAGCGTGCGATACGGAGTCTCCTGCAAAGGCTCGTCGACTGCCTTGGTGTAGGGCATGTCGGGTCCGAACGCGCTGGCGACGATCTGGTCGATACTGGGACCACTGCCCCACCCGGTGCGCTGACCGTTGCCGCCATCGAAGTCGAAGCCGTCGTGGGGTGGATGAAGGCTCGCGCCGCTCCACAGGCCTGCCATGCCGAACGCGTGCTCCTGTCCCGCTCCGCCGGCGCTCATCTTGAGGCCGTAAGGCACGACGATTCGACTCTGGTGAGCGACGAGCGCCGCGTGCGTAGACGTGAGCGTGAAGCTCGTCTCCGTGCCTTGCGGCTTCCAATCGACGGTTGCGCCGCCATCGTCGATGGCGGCTGTGCCGTCTGGACTGAAGAAGAGTAGGAGGCGCTTGGGCAACACCATCTCCTGACCCGTCGCGTTGAGGAGCGGCACGAACGGAGCGAGCGCCACTCCGGCGCCCAGCGTCGAGAGGAGCTGCCTCCGACTGATGGGGCGACGGAACGCAGACGAGGAACCGAGCGAAGGAGTGCGTGTCTTCATGGGGACTCTGCGGCTGCTTCTCGAACGACGTGGCGGAAGGCGTCGCTCTGGACGATTTGCAGAACGAGCTCGCGCACGTCATGCCCAGAGCCCGCAAATCCGGCGAAAATCTGGGTCATGCTGCAAGCATCGTTCGGCGCTTCCATGCGACCCAGTGAGAAGCGAAACCACTGGCTCGCGATGCACTCGCCCACGGCGGTACTCGAGCCGAGCTTCTGCCCGAGCTCGACTGCGCCGACGAACGTTCCTTCCGTCTGGGCATCGGCGTACGAGACCTCGCCACTCGCATCGACGGGGCTCGGTCCGTCCGTGGCCCTGAACCTCCCGATGGGATCGTAGTTCTCGAAGCCGAGCCCGATGGGATCCATTCTGGTGTGGCAGTGCGCACACGCGGGGTCGCTAGAGTGCTGCGCGAAGCGCTCCCGCGTCGTGGTGGCTGCCGTCGGCGCGGGGGGCACGTTGTTCACGTTGGCGGGCGGTGACGGCAGCGGCTGACAGAGCAGGTTTTCACGCACCGTCAGGCCACGATGCACCGGCGACGTCTGGTCCCGGTGCGCCTGCGCGGTCAAAAAGGCGGCGCGAGTGAGCAGTCCGCCACGCTCGACGGGGAGCTCGGTCAGCGCGCCTTCCTGATCATCGAGAGGGCGCTCGACGCCGTAGATCGACCAGAGCTCGGCGGGCATCACCGCCTGACGCGAGGTGAAGAGTGCTGCCAGCGTGGGCTGCTCGCCTCTGATCACGCTATCGGCGAAATGCCCGAATTCGAGGACCATCGCCTGCGCCAGAGTGGGACCGTACTCCGGGAACAGCACCGGGTCTTTCTCGACCCCGGCCATGTCCCCCACGCGCAAGAGGTCCAAGTGGAAGCGCGCGATCGTGGCGCCGGCCCGATCGTGGGCCAGCAGGCGCGCAGCTTGCGCAGCGAGCACGGCGTCGGTGAGCAGGCTGCCGTCTGTGGCGCGAGCCGTGAGCTCTTCGTCGGGCATGGTATTCCAAAGGAAGTACGACAGACGATTCGCGAGCTCGAACGCCGTCAGGGGCGCCGGTGAGCTCGGGCTACCGTCTCCTGATCCAACCTCGACGTGGTAGAGGAAGTGCGGCGACTGAAGCATCGTCTCGACGACGGCTGAGAAGGCAACCTGCGCCGCTGCCTGCACGTCGCTCGTGTCGAGAGTGGCGGACTCCAGCGCCGCTTCGTACAGCGCCACGTAGCCGGCGACCTCGCTCGTCGTCAGCGGGCGCCGATAGGCTCGAGCACCGAAGGTCGCCACGAACGAGGCGGCACAAGTCGACTCCGTGGCCAGATTGCACCCAGCCACCGCAGTCGCGTCCAGCTCGGGCTGCGTCGCCAGCCTGACTGCGACTTCGTGGTGCTGCTCCACGAGTAGGTCGGTGATGGGGGTGAGCGCGTTGCTCGGAAACGGGCCGATGCGTTCGTCGGGAGCGAGCGCTTGCGCCGGATTCCCCGTCGCGCCCAGCAGATCCTGCACGGTGCTATCGTATTGAGCGCGCGTGAGCCGCCGCAGCGGCGTGCGACCCATGGACAGTTCCGACCCCAGAGTGCTGCAGGTCGCGGCTGCTTCCTCTGCTTGGGAAACGAACCCGCTCGTGCCCGGCGTCGAGCCCATCCCGCCGCTCCCCGCTCCCGGCGGGAGCGTGCCTTGTCCTGCATCGCCGGGACCAGTGAGGTTTGCGTCACAGGCCAGCGTGAGCCCGGCCCCGAAGGTGGCCATGACCAGCCGCGCGAAGTGTCCGCGCAGGCTGGGCTCTGCAGGGCGCAGCGAAGAGGACGCTGGTAGGTCGAGCATCGTGAGCACAGGGGCGCCGGACGGAGATTCTGGACGGCGCGTTCTTGCAAAATCGTCCGCACGCTCTGGCGCCCGGCGGCCCGCTGCCTCCGGCGTCCGTCCCGCTTGAATTGATTGGATGAGGCCACCACCCGGCGCGCCTCGAGAAGCGTCAGGGCGACGCGGTCGTGCAGCCGCTGCACAGCGGGCCGAACAGCTCGGCGAAGGCGCCCTCGATGGCGGCGCTCTCGAGGACCAAGCGGTGGGATCCGTCGTCTCCGGTCTCGGTGGCAGCCACATAGACCTCGTCGGTCGCCTCGACGTCCGGGCCGAGCTCGAAGGCGCAATCTACCAGAACCAGCGATTGGCCTGTGGTGCTCTCCACGAAGGTGTCTTCCGTGTCCTCGGAGTAGGCATAGGACACGTCGTCCCAGGTCACGCCCAGTGCCGCCCAAGTGCGGTCGCCCTCGGCCAGGTCGAGCGACGGATCGGCAAACTCGGACACGACGAAATGCACGTTCTCGAACCGCGTGTCGCCCGGCGCTACCACGCGATTGAAGCGGTACGCCGGGGGACCCACCGCGAGCTGACTGTCGCGAATGCGAAGCATCGAGTCCTTCGCGCGCAGGTAGAGCGGGGGGGCATTCATGATGACGCGCTCGAGCTCCACACTCGATCCACCGCTCACGTCGACCTCGAGGTCACCTGTCTCCAGCTCGAGATCGGTCACGCGCGCCACGATGCTGGCGGCGCCCCCAAAGCCGGGCTCCTGCCCCGACAGGGCCACTCCGGTGGTGCCCACCGTTCCGAAGCCGCGCGCGGCCACGAGGTCGAGCTCGGTATGACCGCCGCGTAGCTTGAGAAAATCGGTAAAGACCTCCTCGCCGACGAGATCGCACACCGTGGCCTCCACGTTCGGCCCCAGCACGACGCCATTGCCGCCCGAGTCGTCGACGCGAAGAGCTTGGACTTCGACGCGCAGGCGTCCCGCTGCTGCCGGGTCGCCAGAGAGCGACAACAGCGAGCTCTCCTGAAACTGCCAGTCGTCGAATGCTCCCTGCTCGTCGCGCGCGCCCGAAAGGACGAGACCTTGCACGACGACCACGCGCGAATCTGCTGTGCCCGAGTGCCGCAGGTGGAGCAGGGTGGCATCGACCGGCTGGCCAGGCGCGCGCACCAGGCGCGCGCTACGTCCGACGTAGTTCGCGGCGGAATCGAGCTCGATCTCCGTGATGCGGTAGTCCCCCGCCGGAAAGTACACCACGCTCTGATCCTCCCTAGCAGCCTCGGCAATCGCGGATGCGATCGCCAGTGTGTCGTCGGTGCTGCCGTCGCCGACGGCGCCGAAGTCCTCCCGAACGTCGAGCAAGCTCGAGCGGTCGTCGTCCACGATGACGAGCTCGTGCTGCTGGATCTCGCCGAGTGAGAATCCGCTCGCCTCGTTCACCGACAGCTCGATCGTCTCGTCGACCTCCGGGATGACGTCCTCCGTGAGCTCGATGGTCACGGCCGCGGACGTAGCTCCGGGCGCGAAGCGGACCACCTCGTCCAGCAGCACGAAATCAGCCGTCCCGCAGCGCTCGTGCCCGGCAGCATCGCCGCCGACCATCAGCAGGTGGGCTTCGACGGGCACTGCGCTCGGTCCCGACAGCGTCAATTCCACCTGGGCAACGCCTACTCCTTCCCCGACCCGCGACGACGAGCTCGCGAACGAAATGCGGAGCGACGAGAAAACCTGATCGACCTGGACGCCGCACCCAGTGAGGCCAGCCCATGCACCAAGCAGCAGGGCGAACGTCTTCGTGGAGGGCGCGCGGGTCACGACGGCTAGGCGATGCTGGACTAGAGCGCCGACGCGCGCCACCTGGCAGGGTGCTGAAAAAGGCACCCTGCTACGGGTCCAGCCGCTCCAGCCGGCGCCGAAGCTCGGCCGCGCTCAGGCTGCGGGGATATCGCTCGAGGTAGAGCCGGATCGCAGCGCGTTCGCGGGCGGTGGCGCCGAGGGCCTGCAGCGCCCGGATCTGGCCGCGCCGCGCCTCTTCCAAAAGGGGACCCCCGGACCGCAAGTACGCCTCGAAGGACTGAAGCGCGAGCGCAGGCTGCCCGAGCCGGTCGAGCTCCAGCTGTCCGAGGGTCACGAGCACGGTGTGCGCCTCGGGCCGAGCCGGATACTCTGCACGCAAAGCCCGGTAGGTCGCCGCTGCCGAAGCATGCTGGCCCGCCTGCAGCTCTTGGCGGGCGCGACCGAGCAGCTGTTCGGGCAGGAGGGAGGCCGATTCGGCGCGCCGTGAAGGCTGGCTCGCCGCACCCGAGCTCCGCGGTCGACCCACCTCGGTCGTGCCTCCGGGCGAGACGCTCACGCGCTGTTCCTCCGCCATGCCGCCAGCCGCATCCGACCACACGACTCGATGCGACCCGCTCCCCACGAGGAGCGAGAGCGGCGGCGTGCCCAGCACCTCCCCGTCGAGCGTCACCACGCCATCATCCCGAGAGGCATCGATCGTCAGCACCCCGACGCTATCGGGGCGCCAGAGGTGCCGCTTGTTCATCGTGGCAAAGAGAGTCGCCAGGTGCGAGCGCGACACGGCCTCGGGCGGGTCGAGCGCTTCACTGCGCGCGACCAAACGCTGACCTGGGGCCAGGACCGATCCTTGGTCGGGGCTGAACGCGCCGTGAGCCGACGCATCGGCCGTGGCGAAGTCACCGCCCGTTCGCACCTGCACGTGGCCTTCGGCCACCGATACCTCGAACGTCACGTCACTGGGCGCGCCCTCCCGCCGCTCGACCGCGAAGAGCGTGCCCAGCGCCGTGGCCTCGAGCGGGCCGCTGCGAATGGCAAAGCGGCGCTCGCTCGGCCGCTTCGCCAGAGCTGCACCCACCCAGCCTTTCTCCAGCTCGAGCACTCGCGGCCCGTCGCCACCTGCATCGAGACGCACCCGAGTGCCCTCGAGCAAGCAAACGTCGAGGTCGCGCTCGAGCGAAAGGCAAGCTCCACCTTCGGCCACCTCGACTCGCGCGCCAGGAGCCACTGGAGCGCTGCCGACGCGCGCCTGCACGCCATCCACGAGCAAGCGTCCTTCGACGAACGTGAGCTCGGCGTGATGCTGGCCTTCGGACGCGAGGCCGATCCCTGGGGCGCTCGGTGGCCGACCCGTGCGAGCGCGCTCACCCGCGTCGGGCAGCACCTCCCGAACGGATGCGCGCTGAACGGACACGAGCCGAACGGACGCGAACGTGGCTAGGGCTCCGGCCGCAACCAGGGCAGCTGCGCCCAGGTACGTCAGCCTGCGGCGCCCAGTCCGCCGCAGGTGCGCTGCCGCCGTCCCGGCGGCGCGCAGAGCGGCGCCGGATCTCTGCTCCCGCAGCGGGGGAAAGGTGACGACCTTGTCTCGCTCGGCGACCCTCGTCAGCGCACCCTCGATGATGTGACTCTCGGCGGCGTCATGAACGTGTGCCCGCGGCTCGAGGAGCTGGCCGCACTCGCGCAAGAGGGCGAGCTCGAGCGCGCTCGCGGCGTCGGCGGTCGCGAGCTCTTCGTACTCGCGTTCGAGCGCCGGCTCGAGCGGCTGCCCCGCCTCCCGCCGATCGCTGAGCTCGGCAAATCGGGCGTAATCGCTCCTGCGTCCTCTCACCGCTGCCTCCCTTCCCCCCTACGGGTCTCGCGATCGACCATTTTACGCAGGAGCCGCTTGGCAGACGCCAGTCGGTCCTTCACCGTACCGGGCGCGCACTCGGTGAGCTCGGCGATCTCCTCGACCGTGTAGCCCGCTCCATACTTCAGCACGAAGGCCTCACGCCGAGCCGGGCTGAGGCTTCGCAAGTAGCGGTCGAGCTCGATGGCCGTGACCGTCCTTCTGCGAAAGTCCGAGGTCAGGTCCGGCACGTCGTCCGGTTCGGTCGACGGCGCGAGCCGCGCGCGAATGCTGCGCGTGCGGCGCGCCAAGCGGATCGCGGTGCGCGCGGTGATGGTGTCCGCCCAGCCCTCCAGCCGTCCCGCCGCCTGGAAGCCGCTCGCCGAGAGCAAGATGGCTTCCAGCGCTTGCTGAGCGGCGTCCTCGGCATCCCGAGGATCGCGCAAGAGCGCGCGGCAGAGCCGCAGCACGCGAGGGCCGAGGCGCTCGGCCACCTCGCGTTGAGCGCTCTTGTCCCGCGCCGCGACGCGCTGCATGAGGCGCTGGTCGGCCTCTTGAACCTCCGGGAACGCGGGTAATGCGGGCACTACGGGCTTAGAGTGGCAGCCGCCGGCAAAAAGGGACGGTGGAAAGAGCGCCCGCCGTCGGAACCTTCAGTCCAAAAGGCGCACCTGGATACCCAGTTCCAAGAAAGGGCGAAAATTCTCGGGCGAAAGGAGGGGTGTCCCCTCGCCGTCCACGAACACCTGATCGATCACGTGCACCTCCACGCCCAGCCCGCCACAGAGTCCGAGCCGAGGACCGACGTCGAAGCAAGCGTGGATTCTTCCCCGGACCCCGCCGCCAACGAGCCACGTGTCCGGGGTGGCGCCCACGCCGCTCGCTCCGACCGCTGCACTCCGCAAGGTGGGTTCGAAAAACCCGCCGAGCATCGCCGCCGCGGCCCAACGCCGCACACGAAAGCAGTACCCCAGATCGAGCCCCACGGGGAAGCGCGAGACGTCGAAGCTGCCGTCGCTCGTCGCGACGTGATTCGGGGGATAAAGTGAGCCGCCCACCCGCCCGCACGGTCCGCGCGAGTGTTCGAGTGAGAAGCCGAGGTCGACACCGCTCGTGAGCGGCAGAGTCGTTGCGTAGTACTGGGCGCGGTAGGCGAGCTCGAGCGCAGCGAGCAGATGCGGCTGGCCGCGCCTCGCGGGCGACGCGTCGACGCGCTCGGGCGCTCGAGTCGGCGTCGGGGGGGCGGGGTCACCGCCGGTGGCGCCCGGTGCGGCCGCGCTCGGCGGCGTATCGGCCGGCGTCCAGTCTTCGAGGGCCTGTTGCCCGTCGCTGCGCTCGGCCTCGATCAGCGAGGCGGCGGCGCGCGCCAAGATGGAAGCGGCCGCTTCGAGCGCGGCGGCATCTTGGGCCGGTCCGGGGATCCGCCTCACCCACGTGCGACCACGGTAGCGCGCTCGGAGGATCCAGAGCGTCGGTTCATCGGAGACGACCTCGAGCACGATGGCGGACCGGGCAGGCTCGACGCCGGTCGAGGTGACGACCGCCCCAGGTTCTTGCGGTTCCAGAAACGTCCGAATCAGCGGCAGGAGAGCATCGCCCACGCCAGGCGCGACGACGCACACTTCCGAAGGTGCCGCAGCCGCCGGAGGCTCCCCCACCCTCGGCTCCTCATGCACTGAAATCTGCGCCAGGCCAGCGCTGGAACAGCACGCGACGGCCACGAGCGCGCGCATCGGCACGCGGCTCCCAGCCTTGCTCCGCATGACGCTCGGTTCAGCCATGTGCCCTCCGCACATAATGGGTTTGCTGGATGGAGACCAGCGCTCGTCCGCCAGCGGCGCTGGTCGGAGGCCCGGTCCAGCGTGATACTCGAACTCATGGACTTCGAGATGAGCACCCTGCTCGCCGGCATCGTCGTCTCCGGTGTGGGCTACGTGCTGTTCGCCTACGGCCGGCGCATGTCGCGCCCGCCGCAGCTCCTGGTCGGCCTCCTCATGCTCATCTATCCCTATTTCGTGCCGAGCGCGCTCTTCATGGCTGCCGTCGCTGCGGGCCTTCTGCTCCTGCTCTGGGCGGCCATCCAGCTCGGTTACTGAGCCGGCGTCGGGCCGGCGGGACCCGGCGGCGGAGCTTCCTCGCTGCGGTAGACGAAGGCGTAGGCCGTGGGCAGCACGAACAGTGTGAGGAACGTCGCGCTGACGAGCCCTCCGATGACCACGGTGGCGAGTGGCCGCTGCACCTCGGCTCCCGCGCTCGACGACAGGGCCATCGGGAGGAAGCCCAAGGCGGCCACCGTTGCCGTCATCACCACGGCTCGTAGGCGAGATTCAGCGGCTTCGCGTGCGGCTTCACCCGGCGGCAGCCCCTCTTCGCGCAGCTTCTTGACCGTCGTCAGGAGGACCACGCCATTGAGCACCGCAATGCCGAAGAGCGCGATGAAGCCAATCCCGGCGCTGATGGAGAACGGCATCCCCCGCAATGCGAGCAGAAAAACGCCGCCTACGGCAGCGAACGGCACATTGAGATAGATGAGAAGCGCGGCCTTCAGCTGACCGAACGCCATGTAGAGCAAGACGAAGATGAGCCCGAGCGCCAGGGGAACGGCGACCGCCAAGCGTCGCCACGCAGCGCTCAGGTTCTCGAACTGACCCCCCCAGTGGATCACGTAGCCCGGGGGCAACTGCACGAGCTCACGGACTCGCTGTTGGGCGTCACTGACGAACGACGCCAGATCACGTCCCCGGACGTTGGCCTCGACATTCGTCCGCCGGCTCACCGCTTCGCGGCTCACACTGGCGGGCGAGTCCACGACCTGAATGCTGGCAATCTGTCCGAGCGGAACGAGCGGCCCATTTTGGCCGCTGATCGGCAGATTGCGCACCTGATCGATGTCGTCTCGCAGCTCGGCAGGAACCCGCACCTGGAGCGCGAAGCGACGCTCGCCCTCGTAGACGTCGCCCACGGCTCGCCCACCGAGCGCCTCGATGGCGTCCAGAGCGTCGCGAACCGAAATGCCGTAGCGGGAGGCAGCGGCACGGTCGACCGTCACCTCCAACGTCGGCAAACCCGCCAGCTGCTCACCGCGAAGGTCGGATGCTCCGCGCACTCCGCGCACCGCCGCCTGCACCTCGAGGCTGAGGCGCTCGAGCATGGCCAGATCGTCGCCGTAGATGGTGATGGCCACGTCCGAGCGCGTGCCGCTGATGAGCTCCGCCATTCTGAGCTCGATCGGCTGCGAGAACGAGAACCCGAGCCCTGGCAGTGCCTGCTCGAACCGCTCGGACATGCGCTCGATCAGCGCCTCACGCGTCTTGGCGGTCGTCCACTGCTCCTGCGGTCTGAGGGTGATGATGCAGTCCGACAGCTCCACTCCCATGGGATCGGTGGCAATTTCCGCGCGTCCCGTCTTCGAGACGACGGTGATGACCTCTGGGAACTCCTTGACCACACGCTCGAAGCGCAGCGCACTCTGGACGCTCTCTTCCAGCGAGACACTGGGCAGCCGCATGATCTGGACCGCGAGCGCACCTTCATCGAGGCGGGGCACGAACTCAGCCCCCATCCCTGAGGCCACCAGGCCCGTCGACGCCAAGAGCGCCAGTGACACCGCGATCACCAGCTTGGGCGCTCTCATGAGCGGGGCAAGCAGACGCGGGTAGACGCGCCGAAGCAGGCGAATGACGAACGGCTCTCTACTTTCCGTGTGCTTTCTCATGAACGTCGCCACGAGCACAGGAACGAAGGTCAGCGATGCCACGAACGCCCCGAGCAGAGCGAAAAGCACGGTGATGGCCATCGGCTTGAACATCTTTCCTTCGATGCCAGCGAGCGTCAGGATGGGGATGTAGACGATGACGATGACGGCCTCGCCGAACAGCGCTGCTTTGCGCACGTCGAGGGTAGAGTCGAGCACCACGTCGGCCGCCTCGCGATAGCTCATGGGACGACTCTGGCCACGAGACGCCGCCGCAAGATGCACGACCGCGTTCTCGACGACGATGATTGAGCCATCGACGACGATGCCAAAATCGATGGCACCCAAGCTCATCAAGTTTCCCGAAAGGCCGAGCGCTTTCATCGCGGTGAACGCGACCAGCATCGAGAACGGAATCGCCGCCGCGACGATGAGACCGCCGCGGATGCTACCCAGCAGCAAGAAGAGGACCGCCACCACGAAGAGCGCACCTTCAGCCAGGTTCTTGGCTACCGTCGTAATGGTGCGGTTCACCAAATCGGCGCGGTCGTAGAAGACGTCGATATGAACCCCGGGCGGTAGCGAAGGACTGATCTGGGCAATCTTGGCCTTCACGTCCTCGACGACTTCGCGGCCATTGGCGCCGACGAGCATCATCACGATGCCGGTCACGACCTCGCCCCGCCCGTCGCGCGTCACCGCTCCTTGCCGCAGCATCGGCGCGAAATGCAGCCGAGCCACGTCGCGTACGCGAACGGGAACTCCGTCCTCCCGAGTTTCGATCAGGACATCGCCAATCTCGTCCAGGCTTTGAATGCGCCCCTCTCCCCGCACCAAGAGCTGTTCGCCGGACCGCACGAGATAGCCGCCACCAGCCGTGGCGTTGTTGCGCTCCAGTGCCTCGAACAGGTCGTTTAGCGACACGCTCAGCGCCCGCAAGCGATCCGGCAAGACTTCGACCTCGTAGGTCTTGAGCTCACCCCCGAACGAGTTGACCTCGACCACGCCGGGTACGGAGCGCAGCTCGAAGGCGACGAACCAGTCGAGGACCGCCCGCAGCTCCATCGGCGTGGAGCATTGCTCGGTGTCGGGTTGACCGGGCTCACACGGTGTCTCGGCCCGCAGCTCGAACTGGAAGATCTCCCCCAGACCCGTGCTGAGTGGGCCGAGCTCCGGCGACGCGCCTTCGGGCAGCCGCTCGCGGGCTTGCACGAGCCGCTCGGAAATGAGCTGGCGCGCCCGTAAGAGGTCCGTGCCTTCCTCGAATACGACCGTCACGGCCGAGACGCCGAAGCGGGACACGCTGCGGATCTGCTCGACGCCGGGGAGTCCGCTCATGGAGGATTCGATCGGAAACGTGATGGTGCGCTCGACGTCTACTGGACCAAGCGCCGGCGCGTTCGTGAGCACCTGCACCTGGGTGTTGGTGATGTCGGGCACGGCGTCGATGGGAAGCTGCTCCGCAGCCCGCACGCCGACGACCGCCACCAGGACGACGAACGCAAAAACGAGGAGGCGCCACTCGAGACACAGACCAAGGAGCTTCTTCATGAGAAAAAAAGGCCCTCAGTGATCGTGGTGTCCGGAGAGCTCGCTGCTCCTCACCGCACTCTTCAGCGTGAAAACCCCGCTCACTACGAGTGGCATCCCTTCTTCGAGGCCCGACCGCACTTCGAAGAGGCTGCCGGCACGCCGTCCAAGCGAAATGGCTTGCGGGCGGAACGTGTTCGCCTCGTCCGATGGAACGAAGACCACGGTTTGACCATCGAGCGTCGTAACGGCGCCGGCTGGAACCACCAGCACACGCTCGTCGGCCGTTCCGCCAACGAGCTCGATGCTGCCGAAGAGTCCGCTACGCAAGCGCGCGTCTGGTGCCTGTAGACTCACGCGCACGGGTAGCGATCGGCTCCGTTCGTCGAGTGCGGGCGCGACGTAGGTGATGGTTCCCGGCATCGCGATGTCCGGAAAAGCATGCAGCCGGACGAGCACCGCCGAGCCGGATTGAACGCGAAACAGCTCGAGCTCGGGGACGTTCCCTCTGACCCAGACTTTCGTCGGATCAGTCACGATGAACGCTGCTTCTTCCGGCGTGGCCGTTTCCCCGAGCGTCGCGTGGACGGCAACCACGACGCCTTCGATTGGGGCGGTCAGGCTCAGCTCGCCCGCACTACCCGAGCCGAACACGGAGAGCTGTCGCTGCAGTCCTCCCACCTCGGCCTGGAGTTCCTCGACCTGCGCCTCGGCCTCGATGAGCGAACGCTGTGCACCGATGCCTTCCGTGGCGAGCTGCTGCTGTCGTTTGAGCGTCGCTTCCGCGGCCGCGAGTCGCGCGCGCGCTTGATCGAGTCGAGCACGTGCCGACGACACGTCGCTGGAGGCCACGGTTCCGAGCAGCTGTCCTCGACGAACCCGATCTCCGAGCGCGACGGACACCTTCGTAATGCGACCAGGCACGAGCGGGCCGACATGAGCCGTACTGCTCGGCTCGAATTGCACCTCGGCAGGGATCGCAACCCCTCCCGTCAGAGCTCGGCGCTCGGCAGGAGCCAGCTGAATTCCGGCCCGAGTGATCGCCTCAGCAGACAGCTTTACCTCGCTCTCGTGTTCCGGCGCATCGTGACCAGCACCCTCACCGTGTGCATCCCCTTCCTCGTGAGCGTCGGCACCGGCTTCGTGCTCTCCCCCGTGGTTCCGATTGCAGGCGGATATCGTGCTCGAGAGCAGCAGCGCGAAAGCGAGCCGGCACTTCATGGGTGGATCTCCTCGTGGTGATCGTCGTGCCAGAGATCGACACCGACGACGCGTTCGAGCCCGGCCAATGCGACGAAATAGTCTTGCTGCGCCAGAAGCGCGTCGCTCTGGATGCGCAAAAATCGCTCGCGACCCGTGGACAGCGCGAGCAAATCGATCTCGCCGAGCTCGAACGAACGCCGAAGCAGCGTGAGGTTCTCCTCGAAGCGCGGGATGATCTCCGTTCCATAGGCTCTCGTACGCGCTGCCGCCGCCACGACTTCGCTGCGGGCCTCGGCAATCTGTCCATCGAGCAAGCGCCGCGCCGCATCCTGCTCTGCCGAGAGGACGTCGACCTCAGCCTCGGCGCGGGCTCGGGCCCCTTGGTTCAGCTGAAAGATGGGGATCGAGGTGGACACCGTGCCCAGCACGATGTCGTAGGCGCCCTCGCTCGTCGGATTTCCCTCACGACGGTACTGAGCCCCGAGGGTCGGCCTGAGCCAAGCCTCCCGCTGCGCCAGCTCCCGCTGCGCCTCTGCTTCTCGGACCCGTGCCGCCGCCACCCGCAAGCTGGGCAGACGCTCGCGAGCTACATCGACGAGGCGTGCGAACGGAGGCGGATCCCGCGGCTCGTCGACGGCGCCGAGAGGGGTGGGCGGGGTTTCCACTGGCCAACCCGAAAGCTGGGCTAGGCGGATGCGTGAGGCGAAGAATGCCTGCTCCGTCGCGACGAGCACCTGCTTGGCCTGCGCGACCTCGGCCTGCGCCAGCCGAAGCGTGAGCGGGGCCGTTTCCCCGGCCGCAATCTGGCGCTCGACCACGTTCAAGACTTCCTGCTGAAAGAGCACGACTCTCTCGGCCAGGCGGACCCGCGCCCGATCGACGAGGGCGCGATGAAACGCCGCGTGGACATCGCAATGAACCGACCAACGCATTCGCTCGATCTCCGCATCGGTCAGGTCGCGCAGCTTGTCCGAGGCAGCGATGCGCAGTCGACGTTCCCCGGCAATCTGGACTGCTTGCGTCAAGGAGGCCTCGACGTCGATCCCCGTCCCCGAGCTCCCGAGACGGGGGCCCACCGCGACGGAGACCTGCGGATTCGCCTGCAAGAAGAGCGACGCCGCGACCTGCTCGGCGTGCGCGCGCGAACGCGTGCTGCGCGCCACCCCCAAGAGCGGCGAGTGCGCGTCGGCGAAAGCCAAGATGCTCTCGAGCGATGCCTCGCCTTCCGCAGCTTCGGACGACTCTGCGGCTCGCTGCCCGGAAGGCGCGGAGGACGCTGCCGGACTGCTCGACTCGGCCGCGGTCCGCACGTGAGGAGCGGGAGCTTCGTCCGGCGCGCTCGATCCGGCGGCGGGCGACCTCGGTGGCGGAGCGGCGCAGCCTGAAATGGCCAAGCTGACGAGCGTCGCGAGCCGAAAACTACGATGGCGAATAGTAGACGAGGGCAGTCGTGGAGGGTGTGGGCGGGCCATGGACATCGTCAGCGCTGAAAGTACGTCAGCGTTTGCTCGGTTCCGAGGTGGAGGGCGTCGAGTGCAGCAGTCCCGGTGTGGTGCGGCAAGATGAGCACGATGAGCAGCAGTGCGAGTGCCCACGCCGCCAGCGACGAGCCGCGATGCGCACAGGGCCGAGGCGCCTTCCCAGCAAAGGCCAGGAGCAGCCGCACGCGAAACTCGAGGACCGCCGTATCGCGGGCACCCAATGCCACCACTTCGCGAGCGCTCGGCCGAGCTGCTCGGACGATGGCGTCCGCGAGCGACAGGGGAGCCGCGCCAGCAACGACTGCCTCGCGGTCGCAGTGCGCCTCGCGCGAGGCGTGCCACCTCGCGACATGGGGCTGGAGCAGCCACCGACCCACGGGATTCACGGCCAACGCCAGCTGAAGCAGGAGATACCGCAGTGGATCCCACGCGCGAAGGTGCGCCCGCTCGTGCCCCAAGGCGCTGGCCAGCATCTCGTCGGACAGGCCAGCAGCAAACGCGATCCCTACGTACACCTGCGGCCGCAGGAGCCCCCGCGTTCCGAGCGCGAAATCCCGCGCCTCGGTGACCACGAGCCGACCTCGCAGGTCCGCGATGGCCGGTCGAACGGACGTCAGTCGCTCGAGTCGAATCGCCAAGGCCTGAGCGTGCGCCGACGACGACCGACGAACGCCGCGATCGCGCAGCACCAAGCGGACGATCGCCGCCGTCATCACCACGCCCAGAAGCCCAGCAAAAATGCCAGGCTCGATGCAGAGCTCGCTGCCGTCGTGGTCGAGGAGGCAGGCGAGCGCCGACCCGCCCGATTCCGCCTGGTGCAGGGCCGCCGAGAGGAACCAGACCAGCGGAACCAGGCTGGAGCCGACCAAGAGGACGTACCTGAGGTCGTGCTCGTGAAGCTGACCTTCGGTGTCGACGTGCTCCACGGCTACGAGCGCTATTTTCGCGAGCAGTGCCGCCATGGGCAGCACCACCAGCACGACGAACGCGCTCCCGAGAATGGGGAACACGGCCTCCGTCATTGCCCGAGCTCCAGGCGCCGCTTCTGGATCAACGCTTCGAGATCGTCGAGCTCGCCGGCCGAGGCCTCCGACACCTTCTCCGCCAGCATGGCCATGGCCTGTTGGCCACCCACGGCTCCATCGAGCACTTCTCGCGCCGTAGTGGCCAGAAACTCCTCTCGAGACATCTTCGGCGCGTACAGGTAGCGGCGACCGTCACGCTCGCGACGGAGAATCCCCTTGTCGTAGAGGCGCGCCACCGTCGTCATGACCGTCGTGTAGGCGATGTCCCGCTGCTTCTCGAGCACGGTGAGCACGTCACCGACGGCGAACGAGGACATGTCTCGATCCCACACGACATCCATGATCGCCGCCTCGAGGTCGTGCAGGCGCAGCCTGAGCCCCTTCTTGCCGGGTCGTACACGAAAGCTCACGAGGGGACCTGCCGACTGACGATCACTACTACCAACTATAGTAGTTCGTGTCCGCCTGTCGAGCTCCTCGGCGGACATCCTCACCGAGAGAAGCGCGGTCGTCCGCCTCCGAAGCAGCCGGCCGCGGAAAATCTGGGGGCGGAAAATTCAGCGCGCTCCGCGTTTCCTTTGCGGGACTAGCGATGAGCCCTCCATCGACCCAGCGGGTCGCATTTCAGCCGATCCCATCTGGCCAGCGCTCAGGTACGGCTCCTACGCCCGCCTTTCGGGACGCGTCCGCGACCAGGCCCGGCGTGGCACTCCTTCACTCGTGGCGGGAGCGCATGAAGCGGCTCCTCGTGGCCTGCCTCGCCAGCGTGGCGGCGTATCTGTCGGCGAGTCCCGCACAAGCGGGCGGTTCCTGCGATGCGGTGCAGGCCATGACGTCGGTGACGGTCGAGGAGAGAGAGTTCTTGCTCGCGATCTGCGAGATGCCCGAGGGCGACGCCGACGCCTGGCGACGAGGCATGACCGAGGAAGTCGCGAGGCTCCGCCGCATCGCGGCGCGGGCAGCGGAGACCAATCCATCAGACGCGGCCGCACTGCTCACCCTCCTACCGAACGACGCCATCGAGTCGCGCCAGTACTCGGTCAACTGCAAGGGTGACGTCCTGCGAGAGGCCATCGCCGACGCGCTCGAGGGGGTCCAGGGCAAGGAGCGCCAGGATCACCCCCGGCAGCGCCGTAGCGGCGAGCCGCTCTATTCGGAGTGCGAGGGCCCAGTCGTGCCGGACGCGCAGCCTGGCCAGCAAGGTGAGCCGCGAGCGCCCACCGGAAGTGGCCTGCGGCCTTGGAGCATCCTGGCGCCGTCCGGGTGGGAGGTGCGACTCGCCGTGGGAGGGCCAGCAGGGGGCCTTCTCCGGATCGAAGAGACCAAGACCACACCTCCGCTCCATTCCGACGACTCCGCCGACCCGAGCGATCTCTACGTGCCGTACACCGCGCGCCTGCCGTTTGGCGTGCCTTTCGTGGCGGTCGTGCGGCCCCCGAAACCAACGTCTGAAGCTGACGCAGCGCCGAGCGTCGAGCAGGAATCTCCTCTGCCTCTCGTCCTCCGCGGGGTCGTGGGAACCGAGTCCACACGAGTCGGCGTGGCTCGAAGAGCGCACTGCGTGGACATCCGCGTGGCCTCCGAAAAGCCGCTGCGCTTCTTCCTCGACGGCATCGAGCTGACCGTGGTGCGCACTGGCAACGAGCAAAGCCGCACCCTTTGGATCCCCGAGGACGCCAACGTCGAAAACCGCTGGGAGCATCGCCTGACGGGCATCGCCGAAGGCAAGCAAGGAAGCCAAATATTGATCCAGCGCGAGCTCGTTTCGAGCGCCGCCGACCCGCAAACGTGCCTCGATGCGCACTACGATCTCACGCAGGAACGCTTCGACCGAACCGTAGGCCTGGCGCACGTGGGCGTCGGAGAGTGCGTCGCCGCCGGCATCGACGAGCACAAGCTGCGCTCCGCGGTAGCGGGATTCGTCCAGCGGTCGGGTCTTCAGCTCGTGGACATCACCCATCTGGCCGAGGACAACGCGCGCGTTTCCGACCTGGGTGACAGCTCGGATCGGGTTCGACGGAGCAATCGTCGCTGGGCCGCTCGCAGCCGCACTCCCTGGGCCCGAGATGGGATCGGTGCCGACCGCGGTGCACTGGAGCTGACCGAGCTCCTGGCATCGCGCGGCGAAGAGTTCCGTCGCCAAGGCTTCGCGCAAATGCTGACGGTCGACCTGCACTGCAGCCAAGGCGCGGAGAGCGGCTGGGACTATTCTTTCCAGGCTCGACGCGTGGATCTGGCTGAATGGGCGGTTCGGCAGGAAGACCCGCTCCGCGGCAAGAGCCTGGACGGCATCGATCGAACGGACTCGGAGTTCATCCTGACGCGCGACAACTTGGCGACCGGGATCAATGCAACCCTGGCTCGCCTGTTCGGTGTTCACGGTGTGGGACTCGAGCCGTTTCCGGAGCGCATCAGCTTCGTCGCCACTCTCGAAGGCAGGGCCGTGGTGCAGCTCCCAGCGACACCCAGCGCTCACTACGCCGTCGACCTGGCGTATCGAACGCTGACCGAGAAAGAGGCGGTCTCCACCTGCGCCGTGGTCGATGAGATCAACGAGCTCCGCGCCAAGCCTTCCAAGCTGGCCGAGTTCACCGAGGGCAGCTGGCAGCACGGGCCCTTGGTGCCCCTACCGGCAGAGGCCGGCGAGCGCAGGGTGCAGGTCGGTGCGCAGCAGATCCGACCGACGCAGGCGCTCGTACGAACGCGTCTCTATCGCTCGAACCAGCCCATTGCACCTGAAACGGGCGGACAAGCGGCCATGGCCCAGGCTCGCCAATCGCTCACGGTGGTGGGCGAGAGCCTGCGTTGCACCGACTTCAGCCGCAAGCCGGTGGAGGTCTGGGTGGACCTATCGACTTGGATTCAGACCGGCATCGAAGACCCGTCGCGCAACGAGTCTTCGACGTCTCTCTCTATCTGGGGAGGGTTCGATTGGAGCGATGACATCACCTGGGCCAGTGTGGCCTTCGGTTTTGGCCTGGGGTACGCGCACACCGAACGCAGCGGAGACCAGCTGCCCACCTGGGATGGGCTCGACGACCCGACCGTTCCTTTCGAGCCGAATGGCGGGGTGAAATACCGCGTCACGGAGGACGCCGTCTTGGCTGCGGTGCACTTCGGCTACTTGATTTCGCTCTGCGAGCTCACCGTCGGTCAGGTCTGCGGGCGTGTCGCACGTCGAGCCTTGCTCGAAAGCAACCTGGACATTCTGCCGGGCCTTCACGTCGTTCAGACTGCCGGAGTGCCCGAAGGACTCACCGAGTTCCGCGGCGACACGACCCAGGTCTTGCCCGACGTGGGCCTCTTCTTCGGCGTAGGCGCCGGCATCGACCTGGGCAGCGGTTTTCGGGTGTCGGGTCGCTACGCACTCGGGACCAAGCGCTTGGGCGACTGCTTTCGCCCTTCGACAGCGGCCAGCACCCAGGCGGCTTTGTTCGTCGAATGGACGTTGGGGGCCGCATGGGAGTTCTGATTCGTCGAACTTGGCCGTTGCTCGTCGGTGCCGGCCTTTCGCTGCACTGTGGCGAGGACAGCCGCAAGCCCGCAGAAGGTACGCCGTGCGAGACCTTTTGTAGCTCGCTGTCCGCCTGTCAGCTGCTCCCGTCCGCATTTGGCGCACGGACCAACGGTTCGGCGGGAGCTACCGGAGCTGCCTGGGAAGACTGCAACGCGCGCTGCGCGGCCGACACCTCGACGACCAAGCGGGCCGAGCAGCTGTGCCAGGAGGTCGCGCGCGAAAAGGATGATTGGTGTGAGATGGCGGATGACGACCTGGGATCGAAGTATCGGCCCACTGGATCATGCGTTGCTTTGCAAGCCTGCCTCCGCACGGAGTTCGTGCATCCTGCCGTTGCCGGCTTGAACGACGCCTCGATCTCGGTCGCCTTCAGCGACGAGCCATCCGAGCCAGAAATAACCTGCTCGCGCGAGACGTGCTGCGAGTGGAAGAGCTTCGTCGGCGCGCCGGCCACGCAACGATGCGGCGACCTGAAAATCTCGAGCATCGCCCTGGTCGACCTGCCGCATTCGGATCAGCTCGATCCGACGCAGTCATGCGAAGACATGACGCAAGGGCAGATCGCCCTCGGAGCGATTCCGGCAGGAGTCTACGAGCCGAAGGTCCGCATTCTGTTGCAAGAAGCGAGCGATGCCCCGCTGAAGTGCAGCGTCGTCACGGGAGATCCACAGCTGGTCGAAGCGGGCGGCATGAGTACGCTGCACGTGCCCATTCCAGCGGATTTTCCGAGAAACGGGAGCGGACGCGTGCGCGACTGCCAGGAAGGTGAGGTCCCGGAGGTCGAGTGTCGCAATGGCGTCGACGAGGACGGAGACCAGCTGTTCGATTGCGCTGAAGCCCTCTGTGCGGGCTGGTGCCAGGAGGGAACGGGCGGTGCTCCGACCGGGACCGGGGGCACGGACGCACCCGGCGGTGCGAGCGATGGCGTCGAAACGGGTGGCATGCCGGCCGTGGCCGGCTTCGGAGGTGAGCAATGAAGGGTTGGATGCAAAGAACAGCAAGTCTGGTCACGTGCGGCGGATGGCTGATGGCGCTCATCGCCTGCGGGCCGAAGCAGGTGCAGCCGGTCAAGAACGTCGAGCGCGCCGTCACCATGTGGGATGGCGACAAGACGCCGAGCGGGCAGGCCCATTTGTGCCTGGAGTACTCGACGGCGGCAGAAAAGCTGCACGACCGCGAGGCGAACGCCAGCATCCCCGTGGGCGAGACACCGGTCACGCTGGGCTACAAGGACGCCGAGTCGCTCGCCAACATCTACAGCGTCTCGGAGATCATGCAGTTCGGCCACGCTGCCCTCTATCGCCTGTGTGAAGCCTCAGGGAATCAGGCGATCGACGAGACCACGTACAAGGCTCTGTTCGCTGATTCCATCGCTGGTGTGCACGACCTGATCGAGCTCCAGCTCTTGCGTGAGAAGGTGGGCAGCATCGAGCATCTGATGGTGCTGCGTTCCGAGTTCGATCGAATCGACGAACGCCGCTGCGGACTGGCGCGCAGCAATAGCGCAGCGGCCGCTCGCGAGCTCCTGTCGCTCAATGCACGACGGCGCGAACTCGAAAAGCGCATCAGCGAGCTGAGTGGTGCCCTGAACACGGAGCGCGTCCTGGGCGCGCTGCCGACGGAAGACACGTTGACTCATGCTCAATTCGAGACCCTCGACCAGGCAACGGCGGAGGTGATCCAGGCTCGAAATGCCGTCGAACCGGGGAAGAGCGTCCGAGAAAAGAAGGACGTCGCGCGTGCTGCACTCAGCGAGGGGGGGGCCGCTTCCCCCGTCACCGACTGGGTGAGGGAGTGCACTGAACTGCAACAGGCCCTCGGGGCTGCAAAGGACGGAGCCTGCGTCGGTGACTTCATCGCCACTTTGGAGGAGTGCCCGTGAGGCGCGCGCTCATCTGGATTGCCATCGCGGCGCTCTCGACTGCGTGTGGTGGGCCATCTGCCGATGTCGAAGCGCCCGAACCGGGCGCAGCGGCCGCAGGGGGCGCGGAAGCTGCTGCTCGGCCCTTCCCGACGCGTTGTGCTGATGCCTGGGCTCACGTCGAAGAGCTGAAGGAGCGCCGCAGGTGGTCGCAGACCACAGGACTCGTCACCACCGGCGTCGGCGCGGGCGCGATCGTCGGTGGCTCATCGGTCACGGTGGGAGCGGCGGCCATGCCCGCGGACAACAGCAGCACGACGGCCGTGGCCGCCGGCGTCATCACTGCCGGCGTCGGCGTGGCAACGGTGGGCATCTTCTTTCTGCTGGAGGCGAACCGAGCGTATCGCGAGCAGCGCGCTCTGGAGCGTCGGGCCCACAACGTGTGTGAGCTAGAGGCTGCACAGAAGGCGGAGCGAGACCGTGAGGCCGCAAAGTCTGCGACCGAATGCGCCCCTGGATCCGGCGGGGTAGGGTCTGGCGGAACGCCGAGTTCAGGCGGGGCAGGGTCTGGCGGAACGCCGAGTTCGGGCGGCCGCCAGGCTGGCCTTTCCAAGCTTCCCGCCCCTCCCGGACGATGAAGGCAGCGATCAGAGCGCTCGAGATTCCTCGGCAGCCGGGGTGTCCTCGATGGGCACCGTACGAGCGGTCCGCGATGCGGCAGCGCGCGAACCTTGCGCGACGGGGAGCCCAGCGGCGCAATCGTTGCGCCAGCGGGATTCACTCGGTCGACTGTCCAGCACAGGGACGCCCCCCCAATGCGCGAAGACAACGGAGCGTGAGGCCGCTGCACACATGGCACGCCTGCTGCATCCGCTCGCGGGATGATGAGGACGATGGAGACTGGGTACATCACACTGGCCGAGCTGGATGCGTTCGTCGCTGACGACCTTCCTCGAAACTCTCACGTGGGCGGAAGCGTCGTTCTGCAGCAACCGGACGAATCGGTGGAGCAGTTGCTTCACCGTGTTCAAAAGAGCGCGCGCGTCCTGCGAGAATCGGGCTACAGAATCACCGGCATCAGCTTCCTTCTCGGCACGCACGACGCCGAACGCCTCGCCAAGCGCGTCGAGATTGCCCACGGCCTACTCGCTCTCGTTACGGACGCCTCGACAACACTGCACCTGGTGTCGACGGCGAGAGAGGACGAGCAGGAGTCAGTGTTCGAACTCGTGGGGTGGCTCTTGGCCGAGAGTCGCCAGGCACCCTCGGTCCACCTCACTTTCCGCGAACTGAGTCTCCATTCCTGTGGCGCGCCAGCGCATCGTCTCCCGCGGGAGTCTGGAGTGCACGCGCTCGCCCTAGCGGGTTGATCGCGCCCGGCTCGCTGGACCGAGTAGAGAGCGGTATCGATCTTCATCACGATGGACCGAATCGAGCGCGATTCGCCATCCCTTGCGTCACCGCTCCGAGCGAAGTTTGCCGCGCGCGTGACAGCCAGGCTGCCCATGAGCACAGAACCGAAGGAACCAGCTCGCGTGCCCGACACAACGTCGGAACTCCGCCCAGAGCCCGACCTACTGGCAGCAGCCCGGGCAGGAGATCGTGACGCGCTTGGCCTGCTGCTCGAGCAGCGCGAGGCGCAAATCTATCGCTTCAGCATGAAGATGTGCCGCGATCCGGAGGACGCGCGGGAGGTTCTGCAGGACACGCTCCTGACCGTGGCTCGCAGTATTCGGGAATTCCGCGGCGATGCCTCGATGTCGACCTGGCTCTACGCCATTGCTCGAAGCTTCTGCATCAAGAAGCGGCGTCGGAGCAAGTACGCACCCAAGAAGGAGGTGCCGCTCGACGGTACCGATGGGGGTGCGGACGCCGACCTGACCGATTCGACCGGTACGCCAGAGGAGCTACTGGACGCCAAGCGAGTCGACCGCGCACTCGAGCAGGCGATCGGCGCCCTCGACCCGATGTACCGGGAAGTCCTAGTCCTACGGGACATCGAGGGCCTGACGGCCGCCGAAGTGGCCGAGGTGGTGGGGATCAGCGCGCAAGCCGTCAAGAGCCGACTGCATCGGGCGCGCGCGGCCGTGCGGGAGAAGATGCTGCCGCTCGTCGGGGCCAGCATCGAACCACCTGCCAACATCGGTCAATGCCCCGATATCGCCGCGCTATTCTCCAAGCACGTCGAGGACGAGGTGACGGCAGAAGTCTGCGCCGCGATGGAACGCCATCTCGCCGCGTGTCCACGCTGTCGCGACGTCTGCGAGTCACTGGGGCGAACCCTGGCGCTGTGTCGTGCCCAGCAATCCGCAGAACCGATACCTGGCCCTGTTCAAGCCTCCGTGCGGCGCGCCCTGCGGACTGTCCTACACGGCGCTCGTTGAACCTTTCTCGCTCGGGCTGGCTCCAACCAAGCAAGGAAACATCGCCATGCATCTCAATGAAGGCTTCTTGGATCGCGCCATCCGGTTCGCACTCGGCCTCGGCCTGCTCTCGCTCACCCTGGTTGGTCCCCAAACCCTGTGGGGCCTGGTGGGGGTGGCTCCCCTGGCCACGGCGATGGTGGGCTACTGCCCGCTCTACCAGGCCATCGGCCTGACCACTCGTCACACCGCAAAGGGCTGACGAACACGACACCCCAAGGCGAAGCGAATCCTTTTCGGCCTCCGCGGCTCTCACCAATCCAAGGCGCCATTCGATGGTCGCCAGAAAGGCTGATGACCCATGTGCTACCGAACCTCGTGTTCCAGCTGCGGCAAACCCTCCTACGGTGGATGCGGCCGACACGTCGAGAGCGTGCTCGGTGACGTGCGGCCCGAAGATCGCTGCGTCTGTCGTGGAAGCTCCGTCCCCCGCTCCGCAGCGACTGCGACCAGCGCCCCCGCTCCGCGCTGGTTCGACACCCTTTTCGGACGGGAGAGGAGTAGATCCCCATGAAGTTTGTCATCGAATCCTCCGGTGGAGTCGCCAGCCGCGTGCGTCTCGGGCAGCACGAGCTCGTGTTCGACCAGCCTGACACCGTCCCATTCGGACGGGACAGAGGACCGTCCCCGCTGGACGTGTTGGGCGCAGCCGTGGGCGCGTGCGCCCACTACTTCGCTGCAGCCTACCTGCAGGCGCGGCACCTACCGACAGAGGACCTGCGCGTCGTCGTGGAAGCAGACAAGGCCAAGGATCCCAGCCCGCGCCTCGGTCACATTTCCCTCCGGGTCAAGGTACCGGAAGGCCTGACACCTGAGCAGCTTCGCGCCATCGAGCGAGTGGTCAGGAACTGCCCGGCGTACGGCACCGTAGTGCATGGTGCCGACGTCCAACTCAGTATCGACGTGGCGAAGATCGCCGCCTAGAGCGACAGACGGCTTGCATCGGCGGGAGCATGCACAACTCCACGCTTCAGCAGGCGGGTGCGAACAGCGCTCAGCATGCACGAGTTGACCAGCAGCAGGGTCCACCTCGGATCACAGCCCATGATCGAGACCTCCATACAAAGCTACTCGAAGCAATCCACGAAGGGATGATTGAGTTCTTTCGCTACCCCGACTTCCTCCAAGTCTTTCGAGAACACCCTCAGGGCCGGCTCTTCGACTTCCTGAACGAGTGGAAGGACAATCCCAAGAGGGAGTTCATCGACGAACGGCTCGAAGAACGCAGGAAGGCCCTCTTCGAGGCGGGAGAGAAGCTCGGCCGCATTTTGGGGGCGCTGACCTCGCCGGTCATGAGCATGCGCAGCGGCGGTGCCTTCTACTCGATTTGGGACAAGGAAAGCGGGCCTATTCCAGAATGGGTGCATCGCAATGCCAACACCCTCAACGAAACGGCTGAGTCGTTCGTCGCCGAGTATGATCGCTTCCTCCGGGAGACTCGCCTGATCGTCGCCGAGTAGGCGAGCACATCCTCAATCCTCCGAGAGTCCTTCGAAGACGCCATCGGGAGTGTTCTGTTCACAGGCTTCAGTCCAATCCGCCAACTGAAGTTCCCCTGATTTCGTGGACAGCCCAACAGGAGGGTATCCTCCGTGGAGCGGACCATGAGCAAGGAAGTCAAAGTGCGACGCCGACACAGCGTCGAGTTCAAGAAGGAAGCCGTCCGGCAGCTGGAAACACGCGGAAGCCGGACCGTGGCCGATGTGGCAGCGGGTCTGGGCATCTCGCCGAACCAGCTGCATTCGTGGCGTAGCGAGTACGGGGCCGCGAAGACCGAGCAGCGAGCAGCTCGAGGTGGCGAGACCTTGGAAGAGGAAGTGCAGCGCCTGCGGCGAGAGATTCAGGCCGTGAAGCAGGACCGGGAGGTGCTAAAAAAATCAATCCTGGACTCAAGCTGTCAGCGCAACACCTCGTTCAGCTTATCAGCTGGTGTCGTGAAGCCCAGTGTCTTCCGCGGTCGTGCGTTGAGCTCCCTGGCTACTCGGTTGAGGTCATGCTGCGTGTAGACCGAAAGGTTCACTCCCTTCGGGAAATACTGACGAAGCAGACCGTTGGTGTTCTCGTTTGTTCCGCGCTGCCAGGGGCTCTTCGGATCGCAAAAGTAGACCTCCATGTCGGTGGCCACGCTGAAGTTCTTGTGTCGGGCCATCTCCAAGCCTCGATCCCAGGTCAGGCTGCGACGTAGTTCATCGGGCAATGCGCGCACACGTCGCTTGAGCGCTTCGTTGACGCTCTCCGCGTCCTTTCCCGCAAGCTTGATGAGCAGTGCGAAGCGAGACTGGCGCTCCACCAGCGTCGCTATTTGGCTATTGGAGCTGCCGAGGAGCAAGTCTCCCTCCCAATGTCCCGGCACAGCCCGGTCTTCGACATCCGCTGGACGTTCGCTGATCGAAACAGCGTCGACGATCTGACCGCGAGTTTGTCCTTTGTTCGTCGCGCTACGCCCGTGCCTCATGCTTCGACGCTTGCGAAGGTGCTCCAAGAGCTCCTTCTTCAGGACTCCGCGCGCCTGCACGAAAAGACTCTTGTAGATGGTCTCGTGGGAGATGCGCATCGTCGGGTCCATTGCGAAGTGCTGAACGAGCCAGCCAGCGATTTGCTCGGGTGACCAGTTCTCCTCGAGTTTCAGAGAAACCACGCGTCGAAGCCAGCTGTTCAGCGCCAGCTTGCACGCCTTGGGTCGCTTGGCTTCGCTCCAAGCTCTGACGTCGGCGCGCGCCGCTCGGTAGTGAACGCGACCTCCGTTTCTGGCCACCTCCCGCGACACCGTCGATGGCTGTCGACCAATTCGGGTTGCGATGCCTCGCAGCGACTCACCCCGACCAAGGCCTCGTGATATCTCCTCCCGCTCGGCCGTGCTCAACGAGCGGACGTTTCGTGTCCGAACCGGCGGACTGAATCCACCAGTCGCCGAAACGTGCGCGTGCACCGATGCCGCGGCCGTCTGCAGCGCCCTGCCAATCTCACTGAGCGACTGTCCAGCTCGCCAACGCTTCCAGAGTTCTGCGCGCTCGCGCGGACTCAACCCTCGTCTTCTCTTCGCCATGGTTCACCATCCTTGTCACGATGGTGTTGCGACGACCCGTTGAATCCACCATCGCCTTCTTCGTGAAGGGTCTGTGATGAGTCCGTACGAGACCATCCACACGGAGAAGGCGCATTTCCCAGTTCATCGGCTCTGCGAGGCCTTCGGCATCGCGCGGAGCGGCTACTACGCGTGGCTTCGAGCGACGCCATCGGAACGAGCACGCCAGAACGAGGCGCTGCTTGCAAGGATTCGAGCTATCCACAGCGAGCACAACGGACGCTATGGCAGCCCTCGAGTTCATCGCGAGCTTCGCGTCGAGGGCGTGCGCATAGGTCGCAGTCGCGTCGAGAGATTGATGCGAAATGGCGGAATTGTGGCTCGTCCAGCGCGTCGCTTCAAACGCACGACGGACTCCGAGCACAAGC
>Ga0315910_10000088_pt1 | contig 122765 bp, 135 predicted proteins | sample EdamamesoilMG_FD_204470 | JGI IMG/M metagenome (GOLD analysis project Ga0315910, IMG submission 204470) | Garden soil microbial communities collected in Santa Monica, California, United States - Edamame soil | ecosystem: Environmental > Terrestrial > Soil > Garden | place: USA: California...
TGGTAAGTCTCTGTGTTATCAATTACCCGCCATGATCAATGACGGGCTCGCCATTGTAATTTCACCGCTTATCGCCCTGATGAAAAATCAGGTCGATCAAATGAATGCATACGGTGTAAACGCACGCTTTCTGAATTCAACACTCAGCAAAGGTGAAATCACACGATTGAAAAAAGATTGCATGCAGGGTATTATTAAATTACTCTACGTTGCACCGGAGTCTCTTAACAAAGAAGAAACGATCGAGTTTCTGAAAAAAGTAAACGTTTCGTTCGTAGCCATCGATGAAGCGCATTGTATTTCAGAATGGGGTCACGATTTCCGTCCGGAGTACAGAAGAATCAAATCAATGATTCAGACCCTTGGTGAAATGCCGGTGATTGCGCTCACGGCTACTGCCACTCCCAAAGTTCAGCTCGACATTCAGAAGAACCTGCAGATGGAAGAAGCCGATGTGTTCATCTCTTCTTTCAACCGTAAGAATCTTTACTACGAGGTTCGTCCGAAAAAAGAAACAAAGAAACAACTGATCAAATTTCTAAAAGATCACAAAGGCAAATCTGGTGTTATCTATTGCCTGAGTCGTAAAAAAGTAGAAGAAATTGCCACGCTGCTAAATGTGAATGGTTTCAAAGCTGCACCGTATCATGCCGGGCTTGATCCGGATGTGCGCATGAAAAATCAGGACGACTTCCTCAATGAAGAAGTAGACATCATCGTAGCCACCATCGCCTTCGGTATGGGTATCGACAAACCCGATGTTCGTTTCGTAGTACACTACGATGTTCCGAAATCATTGGAGGGGTACTACCAGGAAACTGGTCGTGCCGGTCGTGATGGATTAGAAGGACTTTGCTTAATGTTCTACAGCCACAACGATCTGAACAAGCTCGAAAAGTTCAACAAAGACAAACCCGTTCAAGAGCGCGAAAATGCACGTGTGCTGTTGCAGGAAATGGAATTCTATGCGGAGTCACCGGTTTGCCGCAGACGACAACTACTGCATTACTTTGGTGAGGAGTACAAGCAAGAAAACTGCGGCATGTGCGACAACTGTGTGCATCCACGCGAACGCTTTGATGGAACAGACGCAGTAACCATCGTACTGCAAGCGGTAAAACAAACCAACGAACGCTTTGGATTGAATCACCTGGTAAATGTTATCCGCGGTGTTGAAGATGAATATGTGAAGAGCTATGGTCACTTCGACCTGGCGATTTATGGAAAAGGTGGACAAGAAGACGCTGACTATTGGAAGTCCGTAATTCGTCAGGTACTGATTTATCAATTTCTGGAAAAAGACATTGAAAACATCGGTACGCTGAAAATCAGCGAACGCGGCCGTGCATTTCTGAAGAAACCTTATCCGATAGAACTGGCACGCGACCACGATTTCACTACCGAAATTGACGAAGAGGAAGAATCAGCCGAACGCACTCCGGTAAATACAAAAGCCTACGATGTTAAGCTTTTCGAAATCCTGAAAACGCTTCGAAAAAAAATAGCTAAAGAAAAAGATCTTCCACCATACGTAATCTTCCAGGATCCATCATTGGAAGAAATGGCCACTACCTACCCTACTACCAAAGAAGACCTCGCACAGGTTAATGGCGTGGGCATGGGTAAAGTCAACAAATTTGGCGGAGAGTTCCTTGAAGTCATTCAACAGTATGTGGATGAAAATGATATTATAACAGCCAACGAAGTTGTTGTAAAGTCTTCGGTCAATAAATCAAAGACAAAAATTCAAATCATCCAGCAGGTCGATCGAAAAGTAGATCTCGAAGAGATTGCCGAAACTACCGGGCTGACATTCGAAGAAATGCTTACCGAGATAGAGAATATCTGCTACTCCGGAACAAAGCTAAACCTCAACTATTACATTGATGAGGTAATCGATCAGCACAAGCAAGACGACATTCATGATTACTTCATGAACGCTGAAACCGATAGCCTGGAAGCCGCGCTCAACGATGACACCATCGCTGATTATTCAGAAGAAGAAATCCGGATGATGCGAATCAAATTTATGTCGGAGTACGCGAACTAAGAATTTAATAAAACCTAACTGAGCAGGATGCCTCGTTTGAATAAGACGGGGCATCTTCTATTTCCCTGCATACTACTCCTTCTTCCCGGGCTCAATCCAAAGTCTGCTGAACCAATGCCACCCACCCTGCTTATCGGGCACGGTAATCGTGAACAAGGTTCTCCGTCTATTTTTAATGACAGAGGCAGGTTGAACCGTAATTGTGGTTTCATTGCCGATTGTCTTCACATCGCGCAAGGTACACTGACCCCCTTGCACAAAGCATTGAAGACGATCTACCCGTAGATCATCATTATTAAATGTAATAGTCAGTGTGGGACGCTTGCTTGCCGGCAGCAGTACATCGTCAGGAGTCTGATGCACTACGCGAAGTGCGTGCATCGATGCTTTCTCAGCAAACTCTTTTTGTGCGGCATACGCATCTGATATCGGAAAGCGCGGACACAAAAAGAAGTCCATTTTTTCATGCATCACGCCTGAGTTCTGAGCTGCCCCAGCTAAAAAACCAGCCTCCTTTACAATTGACTTCATCTTGCTGTCAAACTCGCCATAGGGAAATGAAAACACGATTGGCTTTAGTTGTAGTTTTTCAAAAATAATTTTCTGACTCAGCTCAATTTCCTCCTTGAACACCTGGTAGCGCGTGGCTGATGGCTGATTTAAAAAATAATCATGCGAATGTGTATGATTGCCAATCTCCACACCGGCATCCACCGCTAACTGAAGTTCTCGCCAACTCATGTAATCGCCACCTTCAACAGTTTTTGTATTAATGAATAACGTAGCCGGCAGCGAAAACTTTTTTAATATGGGTAATCCATTTCTGTAAAAACTTTTATACCCATCGTCCACCGTAATAACAGCAACCTTCCGCGCAGGCTCGTTTGACTTTAAATACGTTACCGCTTGCGAAAAGGTAACGATGTCAAACTTGTTCCTTATCAAGAAATTCAGATGCGCTTCGAAATCCTTTGTTGATACATTTGTAGTAGGATACCGCCCATCGTCAAAACGGTGATATACAAAACACACAACTTCCTTTTGAATCGAAGCACCACCACCGGATTTGTTGGTATCAGGCGGTTGTGACTGACACGCAAGAAAAAAAAAGGAAATCAGTCCCGAGAAAAATAGCCTTTTCATACGAAATCATTCTTCAATGATAAACGCTGGATTAATCTGATACTGATCATATTTCGTCAGATTGTTTCGCTGAATAATTTTTTTCAGTTGATCGGTATAGGCCAGTCTTCGTTCTGAAAAATTAGCCAGGTGTGGCAAGAGTTCAAATGGATCGTTTGTGGTCAATCGCATTTCACGCAAACTGTTATACGGTTTTGCTTTTCCTAAAATTTCAAAGTAATGAACAATAGACTCCGACATATCGGTGTAGGCGCGCAAGTAAATTTTCTTTTTGTTTCTTGTTTTCGCTGCCGCAATACGAGGCTCGTATTTGTTGAACGACCAAACCCCAAAGAGATTACTACCTTCCAGAAAAAATCTTGATTGTCCCCACCCACTTTCAACTGCAGCTTGTGCTAACACAATACTGGTGGGCAGTGTACCCATTCGGTGAGCCAGGTCATCAATACTTGTGGCTTTATAACGATCCCTCAAGTCAAGATAAAACGTACTGTCGGCTTTTTTCCATTTCTTCTTCTCCTTGAGCAACATTACTTTTTGTCTTCGCTCTTCTACGTGGTAACGCGCCACCAGCACCGATGGAAGTACAGCCGAAATAAATTTTGCTTTAGCTTGCGGCACCGGCAGCACGTCAAGCCCTGAAATATTTGTGTACAGTACGGGCTCCACCAAACTATCATTAACCAACTGAATCTGTTTCAACGAATCAACCCTGACAGCGCGTGTTTTGAGACGGTACGTTTTGGGCTTTTCGCAACCTGATAAACCAGCAAACAGTATAGCTACCATCACCGCCAGAATAGAAAAGCTTCGAGTTTGCTTCATAAATCCATTTTTTAGCATGGCCGGATGCGCAAGGTACAAAAAAATTGCTGCCTGAATATTCATGGCTTATCAACCATCAATACCATATTCTTTAGCATTTTATTTTACAGGTGATTCCTGTATTTTGAACAATCAATCCAACTCATCATGAAGTACCTTTTCTGTACAACTATCTTCGCACTTGCTCTGGTTGTTACCTGTCGCGCACAGGATACACAGAAACCCTTTCGAATTGCCATTGCCGGATTAACCCACGGCCATGTTCACTGGATTTTAAACCGCGCCCACGATGGTGATATTGAAATTGTAGGAATCGCAGAAAGCAATCGCACACTGGTCGAACAATTGATGAGCCAGTATAACCTTCCTTCAACATTGCTGTTTACATCGCTCGATGAAATGCTCGACAAAACTAAACCCGAAGCCGTAACAGGCTTTGGCAATACGTTCGATCACCTTGCAGTAGTAAAAGCATGTGCACCAAGAAAAATTCATGTTATGGTTGAAAAACCTCTGGCGGTAAGTTTTGATCATGCCAAACAAATTCAAGCACTCGCCACGAAGCATAACATTTATGTATTAACAAATTACGAAACAACCTGGTACGGAAGCAATTTAAAGTTGGATGAACTCTTCCTGGAAAATCAACCCTTTGGAAAAATCAGAAAAGTTGTTGTGCATGACGGTCACGAAGGACCAAAAGAAATTGGTGTTGGCCCCGAATTTCTTTCCTGGCTTATCGACCCGGTAAAAAATGGAGGTGGTGCGCTGATGGATTTTGGTTGCTATGGTGCCAACTTAATGACGTGGTTGATGAACGGTGAACGGCCCGTCTCCGTTTTTGCTGTGACTCAGCAATTCAAACCACACATTTATCCACGTGTTGATGATGAGGCTACCCTTGTAGTAACCTACCCGCAGTCACTAGGAATTATTCAGGCTTCGTGGAACTGGCCGTTTGGAAGAAAAGATATTGAAGTATATGGTGAGAAGGGATATGTGCTGGCCGACCGGCAAGGGTCAAAAGTAAAATCAGCTCAAAACAAACCCGAAGAAACAATCGCTGCTCCTTCCCTTGAAAAAAATCAAAGCGACCCATTTGCTTACTTAGCCAGTATTGTACGCGGAGAAATAAAAATGAAACCGACTGACTTATCCGCACTCGAAAACAATATGGTTGTTATGGAAATCCTGGAGGCCGCTAAGAAGTCAGCTAAAGAAGGAAAGTTAGTCTATCTGAGGAAGTAGGGTATTATTTCCATCGAGTCTGATTGTAGCCTTTACTCCAGCGCATTCACCGTAACCCAATACCGGTAAGCTACCAGGGCTTTATCAAGTGTAGAAAGTTTGTTGATGTCGCGCTTGCTGTAACGCGGAAGGATTACTTTATTGATTTTCGCCAAGGCCTTAAAAAGAATTTTCTTCATTGCCGATTACTTAAAGTGATAGAGAAAAACCAACAGGCCATTGAATGCCGGTTTTTCGTTGTCCTTAATTTCGAGCGTAACCTCTACTTCAAACTTGGTGATCCCTCGCAGATTTACTATCGAATGAAGCCTGGCTCTTAACCGAACCTCACTGTTAACCAATACAGGTTGATTGAACTTGAATTTCTCAATCCCATAATTGATCATCATCTTGATGTTATGAAATTCAGCAATCTGATCCCACAAATGCGGCACGAGTGATAAGGTTAGGTACCCGTGTGCAATCGTACTCTTAAAGGTAGTCTCTGCTGCCGCCCGCTCCGGGTCGGTATGAATCCACTGATGATCCAGGGTGGCATCGGCAAACATACTAATTTGCTCCTGGGTAACTTTCAGGTAGTTAGAAACGCCAAGCTCCTTGCCGGCATATTGTTCAAACTCTGCGTGGCTGCTGATCACTAATTTGCTCATTCGGGTAGTAGGTCGTTAACGTGAGTATTCGAAGATAGTAAATAATTCTAGGGCTTGGCAAACATACCCCACCCGGTGGTATGAATCCAAACGATTCGTCACAAAATCAACCGTCCTTGTAAATAGCTAAACCCTGTTTAGGTAATTTCAGTTAACCTCGTAACTCAACCTCAACACCCATGAAAAAACTAATCCTGTTTTCATTGTTAATATTGCCGACTCTTTCGGTAAAGGCTCAAGCACCAATCCTGGTAACACCGCAATGGTTGAATGACCATCGCAATGATCCTGCTGTTGTTGTACTACAGGTAAGTTACTTGCAGCTCGAATACGATGGCGAACACATTCCAGGCTCAAAATTCCTTTGGCCCGAGTGGCTGGCCCCCAACTCTCCGAAAGGAAATTTCAATGCGCCAGATGTAAAGCAAACCACAACTCTTCTGGAGTCACTGGGTATTTCCAACAATTCGCACATCGTAATTTGCTACACATCCAATCAGGTGAGTGTTGCGGCCCGAATGTTTCTAACGCTTGAGTACCTCGGTCTCCGTGGTCATGTTTCGTTTTTAAACGGAGGTCTTGATGCGTGGAAGCAGGCGGGGTTTACCGTAACGAAAGAACCTTCTACAGTTAAAAAAGGAAAACTCACCCTAACACCAGATCAAACCATTGTTGATAAAGATTACGTGTTGAAAAATCTAACATCTACGTCAACCATAATCGTGGATGCCCGCATGCAAAAATACTATGACGGTGAGCCCACCGGATATCCACGCGATGGACACATCACCAATGCCAAAAATATTCCATACACCGAAATGGTAGATGCTGCAAATGTGTTTAAGCCCGTTGATCAGTTGGAAGGGTATTTCACGTCCGTGGCTCCCGATAAAAGTAAGGAACTTGTTACCTACTGCTTCATCGGACAAACCGCCAGCGTTGTGTATTTGGCCGGCCGCATTCTTGGCTACACTATGAAATTGTACGATGGTTCACTGCAGGAATGGAGTCGCATTGACGAACTTCCCATGGAAATGACGAAGAAATAAAGTACTGCTCCGGCATAAGAAAAAAAACAACACTGACATACAGTTGTCAACTGAGGTACACATCTTTATAGAAACATTCTCCAAAGATGAGTACCTCGGCTTTACGAAAATCGGTAGATGAAATCATTCTTGGTCTGCCTAAAGCAGAACAAGTAATTGTAAAGCGACTTCGCGCGTTGATTCTGGAGTGCTTGCCCAAAGCGGAAGAAAAAAATTCGTATGGGGTTCCATTCTACAGGCACCATCGGTTAATCTGTTTCATCTGGCCACCTTCCATTCGGTGGGGGCCATCAAAGCCCGATGATCGTAAGGTAGTGGTGCTTGGATTTAACCAGGGTAACCTGATGGCCAACGAAGATGGTGTTTTGCTGAGTGAAGGTCGTAAGCAGGTGTACTGCATGTACATCAAGTCTTTAAACGACATTAATGAAAATCAAATCCGTGCACTATTGTTTGAGGCCGGACTGATTGATGATGCATTCAGACCAACAAAAAGAAAAAAGTAAAGGAATCCAAAATTGTTAATTGCTTTCCTCCATCAACGAAAGCAAAGCACCCTCAAGTTGTGCATTTACACGAACCTGACAAGCCAGCCGACTATTCGTTACCGCGTTGGGCAATGTATCGATCATGTCCAACTCCGTATCCGTAGGTGAATTGAGTTTTTCAATTCCCCTTTTCACTTCAATGTGACATGTAGCACACAAGGCCATACCGCCACAGGTAGCCAACACCGGATACTCAGAAGCCTTTAATACCTCCATCACACTGAGGTTTATATCTTCCGGGATTTCCACGGTCTGAACAACCCCATTTCTATCTTCTACCTGAAAACTGATCATAATTTTCTGTTGATGCTAAAATGCGTTAACGCCATTTACGGTTGTATACTTGAAACTCAACTTCTGATCGGGATACACAAACTTAAACGCACTTTGCGCCATCAACGCGCCTTCGTGAAATCCACTCAGTATTAATTTCAGTTTTCCCGGATAGGTATTGATGTCGCCAATGGCAAAGATGCCTTCAACGTTGGTGGAGTAATCGAACGTGTTTACGTTGATTGCGCTCTTATCCAACGACAATCCCCAATCTGCAATCGGTCCTAACTTCGGGCTCAACCCAAAAAGTGGAATAAGGTAATCGGTTTCAATTTCACGGAGTTGCTTCTCCTTATCGGCATACGAAACAGATTTTAACACGCCATTGCCTTGCACCGCCAGCAGGTTTGAACTCAGCACCAGATCAATCTTGCCGGCTTGGGCCAGGGCATGAACTTTCTCTGCAGAATCCGGAGCCCCGCGAAAGGACTCGTTCCGATGAATGAGCGTTACCTTCTCCGCGATTTCAGCAAGGTAGATTGTCCAGTCGAGGGCCGAGTCGCCACCTCCGGCAATCACCAGTTTTTTATTTCGAAAAGCATCCGGATCTTTCACCATGTACACAATACCCTTCCCTTCGAAGCGATCAAGATTTTGAAGTTCAGGTTTACGCGGTTCAAAGCAACCAAGACCTCCGGCAATCACCACTACCTTGCAGTGAATTTCAGTTTGATCAGAAGTGGTTAATACAAATGTTCCGTCCTCATTTCGCATCAGACTATCAACGCGCTCGCCCAGTGAAAAAGTCGGTTTAAAAGGTTCAATCTGTTTCATCAGATTTTCCACCAACTCCTGCGCTTTTACCTCCGGAAAACCGGGGATGTCATAGATTGGTTTCTTGGGATAAATCTCCGAAAGCTGGCCCCCCACCTGCGGCAACACATCGATTAAATGACAGCGCATCTTCAACAACCCGGCTTCGAATACTGCAAATAAACCTACGGGGCCTGCCCCAATGATGCCAATGTCGGTGGTAATCATAATGTTCCTTAGTTTGTTAGCTTAAAGTTAGTATAAATATAGTTAGTATAGCAACTATTAGTATAAACTTTAACGGCTCGTTACCACCTGGCGTTGCCGTTAACCCAGGTTTTGATAGATGGTGTTCAGGATTTTTTTAAACTGGTTAAAATCGCGCTCGGTAAGACCTTCCCAGGCTTTGAAGCGAACGTCTTTGATTTTGGGCTTCAACTGCTCTACTTTCTTGGAGCCTTCTTTTGTGAGCGACACCAAAAAACTTCTGCGGTCAGCATGGTGCATGGTGCGCTGCATTAATCCTTTATCGCAGAGCAGATCAATGATGCGGGTCAATGTGGGATTATCCTTAAAAATCAATTCAGCTAATTCAATCTGTTTCATCTCTCCATGTTCATAGAGATGCTTCATCACCAGCCACTGGTCTACCGTAATGTTAAAGCCCATCTCCTTAAAACGCTGTTGTGCATATTGTTTTACGCGCCTGGCGGTACGATCGAGCAAAAAGGAATAAGCATTGTAGGCATCTTCATTCATGGTACGAATAGTTAGTGTAACAAAAGTTAAGAAGACAAGTTTACAATATCAAAAAGAAAATGCCGCCTGTTGACCCAGCGGCATTTCAAATTTTGTATAGGATGATGGTTTAGCCCTTCACCGATGCGGGACTTCCATCGCCCCAGTTCATGTGTTTTTTAATTTCCTTATTGGCCCGTTCCTGTGCCAATTGCTTCTTATACGCAAACCACTTTTCGTCATTGAGTTTGCGCATAATGTTGTCGATGGTGCGCTGCACGGTTAAATTCCACAGTCCTTTGAATTTCAGTGGCAGGCTGTGCGCCAGCGTTCGTACGGAAAGTCCGAAACCTCCCTCAACGTATTCAATGTGGTGCCAGTATCCGCTAGGCATAAACAGGGTATCGCCATGCTCCAGTACCGTGCTCGATCCTTTTACATAGTGCAAGCCGGGATACGTATCATAATCCGGGTGATCGATATCCACCGTAGAGTGAACGTTAAACGGCAACCGATACAACAAGGTAGACTGATCAGGCGCAAACAATACTACCCGTTTCTTTCCATGAAACTGGGTGAGGAATACGTTGCTCATATCGATATCCTGGTGCATGCGTGTAATCGACTTAGGCGGCCCGAAGAACATAAACGGAATCTTGATGTAGCCCTTCACAATGTCGGGATAATCGAAGTCCTTCAGTAGTTCAGGTTTATGCTTAAACACCGGAAATAAAAACAAACGCAGGTCTGATGGCTCGCGCTCAATCATGTTGAGGTATTCATCGAAGCGCATCACCACGTTGGGTGTTTGAAGTGTTTTGGAGAGATCTTCCTTACGATTTCCGAACAACCCTACTTCAATATTTCCCATCGACTGACGGAAAAAATCCATGGTCCATTTTTCGTAAGCCGGGTATTGTTTCCACAATCCGCGAAGTACCACTGGCTTTTGAGGCTTGTAGTATTTCTTATAAAACTCTTCACGGGTAATGGTAGAACCGTCAACAACTGGAACTGCCGCACTATAATCAATCGCCATAATTCATTAAGTAGTTAATCCACAAAATTAACGCGATTATGTAAAAACACTAAGTCGATTGCCTGGAAAATCATTCCTAAAACATGAAACCTGATATAAATCATCGCTACCTGCTGCAGGCCTCACAAAATTCTGGAAATCAAGCCCGTAGCGAAATCTTTTTTCTTCGTCTTAGCCTACTAAAAAGTAAAACTCCAGCACCCACCACAAGCAACGGCCACAAATACGTTAAGGCTACCGAAGCGGCAACGATGCCATCCCAGCCAAATCTCAGTGCGTCTTTGAATTTTGTTCCCAGGGTTATCTGCTCTTCGGCTTTCAGTACCTGAGCAATAGTCTGGTAGAACTCCAGGTTTAAGGTACTGTAGCTTACCTGATCTTTCAGGTAATTAATGCGACTGATGGTGGCTTCTATTTCCTCATGAAGGTCACCGATTTTATCTTCCGCCTGCAGCAGTTCGTCAATGGTGCCGGCATTCTTGCGCAGAATTTCCATGTATCGCTGCTCAACTTCACGTTTGGTTTTCAATCGCGACTCCAGGTCCACAAACTCTTTTGAAACATCATGGGTTTTTACTTCACGCAAGTTGACAAACCCGGCCTGCAGATCAATCTCCTTTAGCAATTCGTAAAAGAATTCGCTCTGAACGCGAACCGTCATTTTGTTTTCCAACACCGGATTCTCGAGATGTAATTCAGAAGCCGAAATGTAGGCCGGATACTTCCGCACAGCCGCTTCAATAGCCTCGGTGCTCTTCTTAACATTGTCTACTTCAAAGCGATAGTTAACGGTCTTGATCAGTTTTGTCTTGCCGTCTGAATAAATATCGTGGGTTGGCGTACTGGCCAGTTGTGCTTTGGCACCTTCAGCCGGTGGCGGTATGGCATCGGCCTGCACCTGATCTGCCGTTTCCATTTCACTTTTCTGTGCGCATGAAAACAGGATTACTACGGAAAAGAAAATAGCATAGTACTTCATACAATGAATGCGTTAGTTTGAAACATGAAAACAAAAGGGAGTACCGCGACCGTGCAAATGGCTGTCGCCCGTTACTCAAAAGAAATTCTTAATAAAAACCCGGAGTGGTACGCACAGGAACGGAGTACGCAGGGTGTGAAATCAGGAACCTTCTTACTGCTGCAAGAAGGTTCCGGGCAAAGTCGTTAGAATAACGAGCTCACCAAAACATTCTTACTCAGCAACAGCAGCTGAATCGGCAGCAGGTGCTACGGCAGCTGTAGTGTCAGCTTCAACAACGGCAGCTGTAGTGTCTTCAACTGGAGCAGTTTCAGTAGCTTCAGCAGCAGGTTTCGATGTACATGCAGCGATGGCTACAGAAAGGCTCAATACAGCCAAAATGGTTTTCAATGTGTTTTTCATGCTTAGAAAAGGTTAAAATTTCACTTCATACAAAAACAGGACGAAGGTCACCCAACTAGAAAGATATTTTTCTTTGGGTTACCTTCGGGACACTTTTGTATAAAACCGACTTCACGAACGTGGCGTATTATTTTGACGAGCTGATCGTATCCGAAATCAGGAAAAAGAATGAAGTAGCGCTTCGGGAGCTGTATAAAACGCACTACCCGATGATCGCCAACCTGATCTGCACCAACAGCGGTACCGAACAGGAAGCCAAGGACATCTACCAGGAAGCGGTTATTGCCTTTTATGAAAAGGTGCAACAACCCGAATTCAAGCTTACCTGCAAGATCAAGACGTACCTCTATGCCGTATGCAGAAGGTTGTGGCTGAAACGATTAGCGGAAAAGAAACGCTACCACGGCAACATTGAAGAGCACGAAACTTTTCTGGGTGTTGATGACGTGATGCTGGAAATGGAAGAACTGGAGAAGCGGCTTACCCTAATTGGGCAGTCGCTGGATGGCCTGGGGGAACCCTGCCGAAGCATCATCGAAGATTTTTATATCCGCGATCTGTCGATGGAAGCCATCAGCGAAAAGTTTGGATATACCAATGCCGACAATGCTAAAAACCAAAAGTATAAATGTCTGCAGCGGCTTAAGAAATTGTTTTTTACGAAGTATAAAGAATAGAGACTCTCATGAATACCGATCAGGAACTTTACGAACTGCTCGACAACTACGCAAAGGGAAAACTCACTGCGCAGGAAGTCGCGGCTGTGGAAGAACGAATTAAAACCGATGCTGACTTCCGTCAGAAAGCAGAACACCATCTTACCCTCATCGACAACCTGAAATTTTATGGTCACCATAATCAGATGAAGCAACTACTGGATGATGCTCACCTGGAACTGGAAGAACCGAAGGTCGTTCCGATTTCCAGGCCATCAGCCTTTAAAAAGTATTGGCCGCTATCGACTGTAGCTGCTTCCGTAGCGCTCATTAGTATTTTGGGAACCCTCTACATGACACGCTCACTGGAAACAAAACAAACTGCCTACTATAAAGAGCTTCGCAGAAATGTTGACCAGATCAGAAAATCTCAAAAAATGATGATGGAAGATCTGGCTGAGACCAAAGAAAAAGTAAAACCATCGCCCGGAAAATATGCCGGTACAGGTTTTATGGTTTCTGCCAACGGGTATGTGGCCACAAGCTACCACGTAGTAAAGGAATCGGACTCCATCTATATTGAGAATGAAAGGTTCGGATCCAGAAAAGCTACCATTGTTTTTAGTGATCCCAAAAATGATGTATCCATTCTGAAGATTTCTTCAGTCGATCAAACAGGTCTTCAAACCCTACCCTATCAACTGTCAACGGAGGAAGCCAGTCTTGCAGAAGGTGTTTATACGCTCGGCTACCCGCGCGAAGATGTAGTGTTTGGTGAAGGTTCTATTAGCGCGCTAACCGGATACAAGCAAAGTACTAATGCCTATCAGGTTTCCGTTCCGGTTAATCCGGGTAACAGCGGGGGACCACTGCTTAACAACAAAGGTGACCTTGTCGGCATGATCAGTGGCATTGAAACCGGAACATTGGGAGCCGCCTTTGCCATTAAATCAACAATACTTTACACAGTTGTTACCGATTCCGTACTCGACAGCCTGAAAATTCCGGTGATGCTTCCGAAGCAAAACACGATGAAAAATTCCACCCGCGTGCAGCAAGTAAAACGCTGGAAAGATTATGTGTTTATGGTTAGGGTGTACAAGAACTGAGCAGCGTAGAATTTAATCATGCTACTGGTTACCGTCAAGCCTAATTTTTAAAATCCCTGAAACCCCTCGTTAACAAAAAATATAAGCTTGAAAAATTTCCAGGAAAAGGAGGCTGGACGTTTGCACGCATCCCGGAAATCAAGCAGGATAAAAAATCACACTTCGGGTGGGTAAAAGTTAGGGGCACGATTGACGGATACGAAATCAGAAAATATCATCTGATGCCCATGGGTGACGGAAAATTATTCCTTCCGGTAAACGCCACGATCCGAAAGAAAATAAAAAAAGAAGAGGGCGACTATATTCACGTAATCCTGCATCCTGACAACGAACCCCTGGAGGTACCGGAAGAGATGTTGCTCTGCCTCGAGGATGAGCCAGTCGCCCTGAAATTTTTTAAGCTCCTGTCTGAAAGCGAGCAAAAGTTTTACATACAGTGGATTTACTCCGCTAAAAAAGAAGAAACAAAAATCGATCGGATGGCTAAGGCCATTAACCGGTTGGCTCGCAGATTAAAATTTTATGACAGGGAGGTTGTATGATCATCCAGGAAGAAAAACTATTCCCTACAAAAGGAAAATCCTTTAGCCTGTAGCGCTTTCTTGAGCTTAAGCATGCTAGTCGGCCCCATGCCATGAAGCCTTGCGATTTCAGTTTCTTTGAGTCGTGCCAGTTGATCAAGAGTTTGGATTCCTGCATTTTCAAGCGCACGTCTTGCCGGGGCTGATACCATCGAAAGAAAACCCGATGCCGGTTTGCGCTCCTGCTCGCAAACCGGACACGTAGGACAATCACTGCTTTTGTAATAGCGATGACCTTGTTTACAAACTCTCAGCGTACCGTTCACTGCTGCGCCTCGGTGTGCTTCTTGAAATTATCAAGTATTGCCTGCCAGCCGCCTCGCTGCATCTCTATCGGGTTTTCAGTTTCAGCATCGAACGTCTCTGTTACCGTTGTCTCGTTTCCTGCTGGCGTAAATACAATCTTTACTTTCCGGCCATCTTCCATGTCGTATTCAATGCGGGCATGATGCTCAACATTGGTGTACACGCCACCAAAATCGAAACTGAAACTTCCATCCTTGGCTGCCATCGTGGTTTTAAACTTGCCGCCTGTACGCAAATCGTTTTCAGCATACGGTGCATGCCAGTCGTCTGATGCCTGACACCACTTGGTAATGTGGTCGGGCTCGTTCCAGCATGTCCATACTTTTTCAATTGAAGCGTTAATGGTTGCTTCCACGGTAATTGCTGTTCTTGATGTTGTTGTCATGATATTTTTTAGTTTGATTGTTTATCCTTCATTTACACTACAAACATAACATGGTGAAGGTAACGAGACGCTGGCCAATACCGACAATTTCTGGGGCTGATTCCGACAAAGCGGATATCGGCCACATTAAAGTATTTCAATTCATTTTTGCATTTTTGATGATTACCTCAAAAAAATGGAACCACGTATCGTTACTCTCACAGAAAAGAAACTAGTTGGCTATAACCTACGCATGTCGCTGGCTAACAATAAAACGGCTGACCTTTGGAAATCCTTTATGCCGCGCAGAAAAGAAATCATGCAAGTCACCGTTCCCGATTTAATCAGCATGCAGGTTTACTATCCACCCTTTGCCATTGATTCTTTCACCCCGCAAACCGAATTCACCAAGTGGGCGGCCGTTGAAGTTTCCGATTTCAATTCCATTCCCACCGGCATGCAAACCTATACGTTAACCGGAGGACTGTATGCCGTATTTCTTTATCGTGGCGACCCCAGAGCGTTTCAATCCACCTTTCAATACATTTTTTATCAGTGGCTTCCGGCATCTCCGTATGTACTGGATGATCGCGAACACTTTGAAGTGCTGGGGGAGAAGTACAAGAACAATGATCCCGATTCGGAAGAAGAAATCTGGATACCCATCAAGAAAAAATAACTACACCGGAAGAAACCGCGACTGCTCATGCGAGAACAGCAACGTGAGCTGATGCATGGCACGGGTACACGCAATGTACAGCATACTCTTATCGACATCGGTCTGATAATTACGGGCTGAAGCAAAGGGCACTATTACTTCATCAAACTCCAACCCCTTTGAGAGGTGTATGGTGGTGATGATCACACCTTCCTTAAAGGCCGTACTATCGGGGGTAATCAAGCTGACATGAAGAGATTTCAACGTATGATAAACCAGTTGTGCCTGGTCAATTGTTTTGCAAAGAATGCCCATCGATTGAAATCCTGAATTGCGAAAAGCAAGTACCATCTCTTTTATTTCCTCCAGCTCGGCCATGTTGCCATCAAATCCTTTCACCTGAGGAACAGCACCGTGTCGCTCCAGGGGAATGAGATTTGGATTTTTTGAAATGTGCTGACTAAATGCGGTGATCTCCAGCGTTGACCGGTAACTCCTGAAAAGTTTAATGATGTCGGCCTGTGGAAATACCTGCTCAATGGTTTCGGATGAAGACGCACTGTATGGATTTACCTGCTGGTTTACATCGCCCAGAATTGTCTTTTTACATTTAAACAGCCGCGATACTACTGCATACTGTACAGGTGTATAGTCCTGCATTTCATCAATGAGCAGATGCTTGATGTGATCGTAACTCTGTATTCCTTCCAACCGGATTTTAAAATAGATCAATGGAAAAACATCGGCATACTCCAACGATCCATCGGGTTGCAACCTGAACAACTGGGGTTGTCCTATCCATCCATAGAAATCTTTATAGAGGTCAACCGGTGTGTTGAATTTGAACATGCGCGGAATCGCCTCCCAAATTCTTGCTTTCTCCTGTCCGGTTAATTTGTGTTGCGTTTGGGTGCGCACGTATTGCTGCACGTCTTTTACTACTTCGGCAAAACGCTTCAGTAACGGAATGCGATGATAGGCCTTGAATTTTTCCAGGATAAACGGAAATGGAACAATAACACGCCCCACCTGCAATTCGGTAAACGTAAAGTAATTGTTTTCGATATGAATGAGGTACTGGTTGAGCTTGCTGAGAAATTCGAATGTTGCTTTAAAGCGCATGCGTTCAATAAAGGCAGCATCATGATTTTCCATCAGCACCGATACCTGCTGAAAGAAATTCTGAAATCTGAATTTATGTTCCAGCAATTCCGTTGCAAGCTCCTCCATTTCCATTTCAGGAATATGCTCCTCGCCCAGTTCGGGCAGTACGTTAGAAATGTAATCGGCAAATACTTTGTTGGGCGAAAGGATCAGGATGTCTTTCGATTTGATGGAATCACGAAAACGATACAACAAGAAAGCAATGCGATGCAACGCGATAGATGTTTTACCCGAGCCCGCCACACCCTGAATGATCATCACCGATGAGATTTCATTTCGGATAACAGCATTCTGATCGCGTTGAATGGTGGCGACAATATTTTTCATTTTGTCGTCACTGGACTTGCTCAGCTCTTTCTGTAAAATGTCATCGTGAATGTTTACGGAGTTCTCGATCATAAACTCCATCTTGCCCGATTTGATTTTGTACTGCCGCTTTAGCACCACTTCACCGTTAATCTTACCCGATGGTGTTTCATACCAGGCTTCTCCCAATTCAAAATCATAAAACATCGATGCGATCGGAGCACGCCAATCGTAAATCACATTGCCACGCTGGGTTTCATCCGCGAAAGCATGAAGGCCAATGTAAACCGGTGCAGTTTCATTGGTATGGAAATCAATCCGGCCGAAATACGGAGAATCGATAAGCTTCAGTAATTTTCTCTTGCGCGCCACGGCCGATTCACCGGTAAACGCCATCCGGTTTACAGATTGTCCTGCCGCCACCATATCGGCTTCGTCCATGCCCGACTGATGTTCGAAAATGTATTGCTTCTTTTGCCGTAGTTCTTCCGAAAACGAACGCACACTTTCATCTACCCGCTGTACGGCCAGCGATAATTTTTCTTTGATCAATTCCAGGTACTCGCGTTCTTGCTGCTCTTCAGTCGGCCTCATGGGTTAAAAAGAAAAGGCAAAGGTTAAAAATTCCGGGCGGAATTTCTACAGCTTACTGCCGCGATACAGGATGGATGTTTTGATGGATTGCTCCTTCAGGTGCAAAAAACGCTTGCGCTCTTCATCCATCATGAAGGACTGAAAACCCGCTTCATCATCAAACTCAACCAAATGAACTTCGTATGGCCTTTCAATACTATGTTCAATGAAAGACTTTTCATCCGGGCGGATGCGCAACAACAACCGACCTTTATGTCTGGCGATGATGGGTATGGCAACGGCTTCAAACTGGTCGAATATTTTTTCCTGACCTTCCTTCAGATAGATGAGTTGTGTAATGCTGACCATTAGAATTATTGGGAATCCTCTTTAAACATACCCCGAAGTTCGAGCATTATGTTGTGCGGCTTGTCCATATTGACAAACCCACTGCGAGGTCTGTCCAGATCGATAATGTAAAACACCGTTGCGGAAAGGATGAATGAAAAACCGAGTATTATAATCCAATCCAGCTTTCCGCTGTGATCGTAGCCGATCAAAAACGAAGTACAGCAGCAAAGTGAAAACAGAAAGTACATGATGGACTCAGGGATGGTACCTTCACCGGCCGATCGCCTTGTTGTAGCAATATCGATCATGGCATTGATAGCCGGAATAAGTTGAGAGGACACCGTAGTGGTGTTATCTGTTTTTGCATACGTGGCTGCAATGTGCCACACCTTTGCACTCAACGCTTCCGAATTACGGTAATGCTTAACCATTAGTGGATAATCCATGCCCACATTGTAAAACAAAATTCGCTCCTCCAGGTATGCTTTCAGGGTTGTGCGCAGCAAGTTGCGCACACTATCCGGATAAATATCGGTGCGCAAAATCGTTGTACCGATAGCATTTGATTCCTCCACCAGCAAACTTCGCCTGGTGTCGTATCGGGCATTAGACATACTGAAGGTAAAGGCTAGCAACAAGCCTAGTAACGCCAACACCATACCGTTGATGGTTTTGAGCTGAGGCGGTGACTCTTCGGATTTTTTTCTGATCGCACGCTTCCGCATCTGATAGCCACCCAGGTAAACCAGGATAACCAGTATAAAAAGAACAAGTGCAATTTGCCACGAAGGTATAGATTGGAGAACTGTCATAAACTTTCATTACCAGTAAACAACAAGGTACTGCTTCACCCGATATTCGCAAACAGCCGCATAACCTGTTTGGTTAAAAAAAAATCATCCAGGGTATCATTGAAAATAAACCACTCACTCCTCATACTATCGATCGCTTTTCCCTACCTTCATCTTCTCAATACTTTAACCCCCTCTGTATGAAAAAAATACTTACCCTTGCGGCCTTGCTTATTGCCTTTCATGCTTTTAGTCAAGGTCAATTTCAGCGCGAAACAGCAGGATCAATCGAATTTGTTTCCGGACATGTTATGCAACTTACGCAGGCTATTCCGGCTGATAAATATTCCTGGTCGCCTCAAGCCGGGGTGCGCTCGGTGGCGCAGGTTTGTGCTCACATCATTTCGGCCAACTACTATTTTGGATCCAAGCTTGGCGCTACCATCCCAACCGATGTAAAAATGGAAACGCTTGAGAAAGATTTAAAAACAAAAGAGGCTATTGCCGCTGAACTGAAACGTTCGTACGAGTTCGTTCTCACTGCGGTAAAGAACACACCCGATGCTGATCTCAGCAAGAAAGTCGAGTTTCCCTTTCCCGGTGAGTTTACCGGGATGACTGCCATCCTGATTATTGCCGGACATTCCAACGAACACCTGGGACAACTTATAGCCTACGCACGGATGAATAACATTGCTCCACCCTGGAGTGAATAACATCAAAAGAAATGGCAGGCATACTTCACTTCGAAACATTTTTGATTACCGGCATCTTACTTAACCTCACACCGGGTAACGATACGATTTATATTCTGTCAAAAAGTATTGCTCAGGGTAAAAAGGCGGGCGTAATTTCTGTGCTCGGCATAGCCACGGGGTGTGTTGTTCACACCTTACTTGCAGCGTTCGGCTTATCGGTTGTAATTGCCAGCTCTGCTTTGCTGTTCAACATAATTAAGTATGCAGGCGTGATCTACCTGATTTACATTGGCTACACCATGCTGATGGATAAATCTACATTACAAACTGACACCGTAGTGTCTGGCGGCCACGCAAGCTATAGGAAAATATACCGCGATGCCCTACTTACCAACATACTGAATCCGAAGGTGGCATTATTCTTCATTGCATTCCTCCCACAGTTCATCGAACCGAACTACCAAAACACAATACTTCCCTTTTTACTGCTCGGAGCTACGTTTGTACTAACAGGTACTACCTGGTGTTTTATCCTGGCTTTTTTAGCCTCCGCCATATTCAGGAAATTAAAAAGTAACGCGGTGGCAGCGTCTTACATTAATAAGGTGTGTGGCCTGTCGCTTATCGCGTTAGGCATTAAAGTAGCGCTCTCCGATCGCGGTAAATTCTGAGCGCAATATTTACCGGGTCGATTCCCTATTATACTTACTCCGGTACTCCAACGGTGACACACCGGTTATTCTCTTGAATACTTCCCGAAAAGCTTTTACATCGCTGTAGCCCACTTCATACATTACTTCGTTAACCGTTTTGCGGGTGGCTTCAAACGCCTTTTTTGCTACTTCAATTTTTACACGCTGTGCATACTCGATGGGCGTGTTGCCGGTTGCCTTGATAAACCTGCGATCAAAATTTCTTCTGCCCAGGGCGAACCGCGATGACAAAGCTTCAACCGATATTTTTTCATTTACCTTATCCTCAATATACTCCTGCGCTTGTTTCACTACTTCATCATTGTGCACTTTTTGTCCTGAAAAAATGGCGAAGGCTGATTGACTTTGCCGGTCTATTTCTACCTGAAATACTTTGGCGCAATGAATCGCGGTTTGTCGGTCGTAATATTTCTCTACCAGATAAATCACCAGATTTAAAAAGGAGTAGGCTCCTCCATTGGTGTAAATTCCATTCTCATCTGTGATCAGTTTATCGGGTTGCAGATTTACCGTTGGAAATAGCGATCGGAATGTATCGGCAGCCGACCAATGTGTTGAGCAACTTTTGCCGTCTAACAATCCGGCTGATGCCAGCACAAATGTTCCGGTGCACATGGTGGCAACCTCTGCTCCCAGTCTGTATTGTTTTGCAATCCACTCCACCAACCCTTTGTTCCCCTTCATCGCCTGCTCATAATCGCGGGCTACCGAAGGAATAACAATAAGGTTGGTTTTGTTGATGGCGCTAATGTTGGCATGAGGTCTTACGGTAATCAAACCATTATTAATATCGGATTCCTTCGATATGCCAGCCAATTGAATAGTGTACAATTCCTTTTTACCAGATTGTTTCCAAAACGCGTTGGCACTCATCAATATTTCGTATGTACCCACAACACACGCTACGGTACTTAGATTGGTTTGACCATCGGGCACTACAATTGTCAGATGTTTCATACACCAAAATAAAAATAGCGTCTGTCCAAAACAACCCCCAACAATGTCCAATTATCCACCCCTGTCAGTGCCATCCGGAAAGTAGCTTTGTCTATCATCAAACAAAACAAAAAAATGAAAGCACCCGATTTTTCAACCCGCATTGTAGTGGAGCAGTCACCACAGCAAGTATTCGATGCCATCCTGAATGTTCGCGGATGGTGGAGCGAAGACATTGAAGGCAACACCGACAAACTAAACGAATCATTCGATTACCACTTTCAGGATATTCATCGCGCCAAAATAAAAGTAACTGAATTGGCGCCCGGCAAAAAAGTAGTCTGGCTTGTTGAAGAGAATTTTTTTGAGTTCACCCAGGATAAAACCGAATGGACAGGCACCAGCATACTTTTTGAGATTACCCGGCAAGGCAACAAAACGCAACTTGTTCTTACCCACCAAGGGCTTGTGCCGGAGTACGAATGCTATACTGTTTGCCGCGATGCGTGGACTGATTTTATTCAGAAGAGTTTGTTTGGTCTGATCACCACAGGGCTTGGCAATCCGAATCCTAAAGATGGCGTTAATACGATCAATGCTGAAAATGTCAAGAAATGGGATTTGAACAAAGTGTAGACCGATATGAAACACAACAGCTTCAGTAAAACATTTACAACCGATCAATCACCGGAAGAGGTATTTTCGGCATTCATCAACGTTAGGCAATGGTGGTCGGGACTCTATGAAGAAACCATAAAAGGCAACACCGACAAACTCAACGAAGAATTTACATTTGCTGCAGGCGGTGGCGCTCATTACTCCAAACAAAAACTGATTGAATCCATACCCGGAAAGAAAGTTGTTTGGCTTGTTACCGAGAGCAACCTGAGTTTTCTTGAAAAACCCGATGAGTGGACCGGCACGCACATCGTTTTCGAAATTTCGAAGACGGGTAATAAAACTCAATTTGTATTTACTCACGAAGGACTGACATTGGAATCTGAATGTTATGAATCATGCGCACCCGCGTGGTCGCAATATCTGCTAACTAAATTTTTGCCGTTGGTGCAGGCGCAGGAACTTGTTCAACAGTAGTTCGCAGAAAGTAGGCCTCACCCCATCTACTTTTTTCCAGTTATCTGTGATCGAATTCCCCTCTCCGTCCGGAGAGGGGAGCACGGCTTATAGGTTAGCGCAATAGCGGATGGGGTGAGGCCTTAACACATGAAACTTGTGTACACAAATAAAACTACGCCTACTGCTTTGGCAAATGATCGGCATTCCATATCTCACGGTAGAGCTTCCACTTGCCATCTTCTTTTTTCCACAAGGCCATGAATTTTCCTTTTTCAAAACTTCCACCCTGGCCATCCGGAAAATTATAAGTTCCGTCTTCCACCACCAGGTCTTCATTGCCATAGACCTGGCCGATGGGAAGTTCAATCGTAACCGCTGTGCCCTGACCATCACCATAAAAGAAGCTGCGAATAGAATCTCTCCCTACCACGGCCGGCATACCCGGAGAGTAGACGGCTGCATCTGCACAATACCGTTCTTCATAAAAGGCAGCATCGTTGGTGGTAAAACGCTTACTGTAACTTGCGTTCATCTCTTCGATGTAAACCCTTACGGAATCAATACTAAAAGTTGATTCTTCGTGCTTGCTGGTTTTTACCTGGCAGCTTATCAAAAGCACCAGCACTAATAGGAATAGTGTCTTTAAGGTTAGTATTTTCATGTGTATTGGGGGTTGTGAATTTCGGGGGTCATTCAATTCCTTTCAGATGGTTACGAAGGCGTATGCATTTTTGCTCGGCTGTAAGACCACGCTCATATTTATAGAGTGCGTTTTCCCATTCGCCATAAAGTGCGTTGGGAAGTACAATAAACCGGTTGCCCCACGCTGCTTTTTCCTTATCGGTTTCTGTATTCCGATCGGCAATGTTTTTCTTCTCGAACAAAGATGCAAAGTCATTCAGGTTATCGCCCAGCAGCATCACCACGTCATAGGTTGCCATAACCTGTTGGCGTCTCTCCTCTTTTGATGAAGTTGTGCTCATAAATAATAAGTGATCGGCCTGTGCATCGGGCACGTTGAATTGCTGAAGATTACGCACCGTACTCTGTACTTCGCTGGTGTCGCGATTGCTGATGTAGAAAATGGCAATACCTTTCTTTTTCGCCTGTTGTAAAAATTCTAATGCGCCCGGAACGGGAGTAGCAGCCGCGCGGTCTGTCCACTGTTTCCAGGTTGCACTTGAAAACGCTTTCCCGTCTTTGATGTTCTGGGCTTCGTAGTAACTGTTATCGAGAATGGTTTCATCAATATCGGTTATGATGGCGTAAGGCTTATCCTTCTTTGAAGGCTTCTTCAATGCATCCAGTTTCCAGGTGGCCAGGTTAAAAGCCTGATAACAAAGCGCACGGTATTCAGCCGCATGCTGATGCCAGAGCACCGGAAGAAGTTTGGCGCTTGCCTCGCAGGCAGTACTTGCCGTGCTACCTTGAGCCGAGGCGATGATGCCCTGAAGTAAAAACAGGAAACAGAGTACAGTTCTTTTAGTCTTCATTGGATAGTGGATGTTACGTTATGCAAGGTAGTACAGAAATGGCAGCAGCACCTAGCATGTAAAAAGACCCAATTCTTGCTAGATTCGTGTTTGTCGGGTTAATGCCGGGTTAAATTAACCTTTTGGGCGCACGGATATTTTTTTAAAGCAGCAAGATTGCCATGGTAAAACCAAAACAGATACTTGTGAAACAACCCGCGTTAGGACAGAAGATACTGGAGTTGCGCAAAGCCAAAGGACTTACTCAGGAGGAGTTGGTGGAGAAGTGTAACATCAATGTACGCACCATTCAGCGCATTGAGGCAGGCGAGGTTACGCCTCGTATTTACACCGTAAGAACCATATTGGAAGCCTTAGGGTATGATCTGAACACCATTCAATTTCACGCGCCAGACGGAACCCTGAATGTTGAAAAACAAAAAAGCGGGTTTCTTAAAGTCTCATTTTTTGTGGGTGTCCTCTACTTTATGCTAAGCTTTGTTGAATCCTTCCTGGATGTTAAAGTCTGGGGAATGGGGTATCCGAACATGGTATTTCAACCCATCATTTCCGTTGGCGGATACCTGGCTGTAAAAGTCTCGGTCATCCTAACGTTTGCCGTGTTCATGCTGGGCTACTTCCGAATGACTGAATACTACCCGAATGGTATCGTAAAAACTGCTTCGTTGATACTGGCTGCCCTCACGTTTGTGTTTCTCTCCATCGATGTCTATTCCTTCTATGAACAGGAAGCCAATGTGTTTTTTCTTCCGGTTGCGGCTGTAACCTTTGGAATACTTTACATCGTGTTTGGCATTGGCCTGATGAAGTACCGAAATGTTTTTGGTGATCTTGCCTTCTACAGCGGACTGATTGGGATTGCTGCCGGCATAGCGTTGATGACGATAATTCTTGCGCTTCCAGGCCTGGTTATTCTGGCTGTATTCGAAGTACTTCAGTTGGTACTTTTGTTTCGCGCCTTCGAACGTTACAAAATGGAAAGTACTATGGCTACGGTGAGTTGATTATGACCCCAGAAGCAATCACTTAAAAATGTTGCTATCCTTCACCATCTGTTTGTAAGCCGGAAGAATTTTCTCGTAGAGCGCTTCATCTGCCTTTTTCAGCGTGTTCATCAACCCGCCTATGCCGGAGTCTTTCAGGGAAACACGCTGCGCACGAATGTCTTCCATTTTCTTTCGGATGGTTCCTTCCAGTTTAATAAGCTCTCGTTCGGTCATGGCTCAACGTTAAAGATTAGTTGCAAATATATAATCTCACCTCCAGCATTCTATCCCGGTTGATGTTGAAAATCGAAAGTTATTCTCATACCTTCAAGCACACGTAACGCTTTACGCTAAAGTTTTCTGAATACTAACAATCCATGAAACGCATCAACCCTCCGTGTGTAGTCATTAAGACCTTGCTGCTCTTTGTATTGCTGAGCAATACCTGCCTGGCGCAAGAGACTGAACCAGAATCTTTCAAACCGAGAATTCGCGGAGCCATTATGATGGCCAATTCGCACGTTCCGAAGGCCATTGAAGGCGAAAAAAAAGTGACCATTATTCCAGCCTGGGGCTTCGATGTGGATTACGTTTTTCATAAACGCTGGTCGGTGGCCCTCCAGGGCGATATTAAACTCCAGAGTTTCGAAATCGAAAATAAGGATGTGATACTCGAACGCTCATACCCGGTTGCCCTTGCCGGTGTGCTGCATTTTCATTGCAAACGAAACTGGTCGTTTTACCTCGGCCCCGGATATGAATTCGAACAACACGAAAATTTTTTTCTGGTGAAAGTCGGAATGGAATATAGCTTCGAGATCACGGAGGATTTTGAAATTGCCCTGAATCTGGCTTACGAAAACAAAGAAGAAGTTTACGATGGTATTACATTCGGCATTGCCTTCAACAAAAAATTGTGGGAGAAAAAATAATCGAAAGATAACCTCATCGATGACAACGTGGTGCTAGTTGCCTGAACCGGATAAGGTAGAAGGCTTAGATTTGTTCAGGTACAGTTTGTACCGAAAGCGAAAAATAGTATCGCTGCTTTCGAAGTCTTCGTTGATGCCGTTTTTAGATTCCTGGAGCATAAAAAGAAACTCAAAACGCGATGTGTAGCTAAGCCGGTACCCGATTCCTGTACGAAGCCTGAACCGGTTGGCAAATCGTTCTTCTACGTCATCATCAACAGCAAAAAGCAACTCGGCATCCAGCACGCCATACCACAATTTATTTTCGAAGTATGAACGCTTGTTGATGGGGATGAGACTTTCAACACGCATACGAGGACGCCAAACAGCTGTCCAATCCTTCGTTTCAAGGTTCAGAAAGTTTCGTTGCTCTATCCGAATGAAGGTGCGCAGCAAAACACGCTGGTTAGGTGTTATATGAATGCGCGTTCCGAGCATGGGCCTTATCTCCACCGAATTATAGTCTTCCATCTGCTCCGTAAACGCTGTGGTTACCGCAGCCATCAAATCGAAATTCTGCGTAAGTGAATACTCAAGGGTAGGTGTATAATCAACCGATCGCCACCGTGGCGACTCTGCCACAGTACTAAACACAACCGTATTCTCCAGGTTGAAAGAACTGGCAAACGGATAGTTAATCATGGTCTCCAGCCAGAATTGATTGTTAACGGACTGCGCTCGCACGGGCAGTAACGGAAACACCGTGCACAACGCCACCACCCACCGCAGCATCATTCCATATTTTTTTCTCGCTTGAGCAGCCAGCATATCCGTTTTCAATTTCAGCAGCAATCTAAGGATACAATTTGTTGAAAAAATAGTTTAAAGTTTCGATGTTCGGTACCTTGAAGGACGAATCTCTTTTTAGTATGACAAGCGCCAGCGAAAAGGCCAACCCGACAGGCCGAAGAACTTTCCTCAAACATACAGGCTTACTAGCTGTCTCCGCCTTGCTGGGGCTATCCTTTCGGCCAAAGGCCCGGTATAAAATGGGGCTGCAGTTGTTCACCATTCGTGGTCCGCTTTCAAAAGACGTAAACGGAACCCTGAAACAGGTGGCCGCGATGGGCTATGAAAATCTTGAGACGTATGGATTTGATGGCGCACAGAAAAAATACTATGGCATTCCGGCAAAAGAATTTCAGCAGGTACTAACCGATCTTAACCTGACTGCTTCCAGTGGTCATTATGATTTCACTTCATTTCTTACGCAACCTCACGATGCGCTAAAACAGTATGTGGATCAATGCATCGAAGGTGCTCAGGCGTTGAAGCAACGGTACATCACCTGGCCGTGGCTCGACCCGCAATCGCGCAGCATCGAAAAATTCAAATTGGTGGCTGAAAAACTTAACCTGATTGGAGAGCAACTTAATGGCTCAGGTGTATCGTTGGCCTATCATAATCATGATTTTGAATTCATCGACCAGCAGGGAAAAATCGGTTACGATATCATCATCAACGAAACCGACCCCGCACTGGTAAAACTTCAGCTAGATCTTTACTGGGCTGTACATGCTTCGAAACGCACGCCACACGAATGGTTTACCAGGCAACCCGGACGATTTGTAATGTGGCATGTTAAAGACATGGACAAAATAACCCGCGACTACACCGAACTGGGCAATGGCAGCATCGACTACAGAACCATACTGCCCGATGCAACACTTGCCGGCCTCGAAGAATACTTTCTTGAACAGGGCGGTAACTTTAAGAAAGATCCCATGCAAAGTATTGCCGACAGCGCCTTGTTTATGAAACAACACCTGGAAAAATACCTGGAGTGATCTGTCAAAAAAATTGGACAACGCATAATTTAGTCACGCGCTTTGCTGCACGAAACAACCGCTGCATTCCGTAAGTATAGCAGCGAAAAGACAAGCGGAATAGTAATTATCCTACTGCTGGTGTAACATCCATCGCGAAGAACACCCTGTTGTTCTGTTCTCTCAACAGGATAAATCGATTGCAGGATAAGATTTTACTTTTTTACACCATTCCTTACGTGCAACACCAAAATTCAGTAAACGGACGCTGATTCCAGGCAGGTCACGTTACTTTTACATTTCATCCAACCAAATTCATCATGAAATCTTTAACACTATTCCTGTTTTTATTTTCGCTGTGTTTAGCATCGACCGTGTCGGCTCAAACATTAAATCCAAACTGGAATGCAGACCTTAAAGCTTCGATGGATGAGTTTATAACGTGCTCCACAACACCCTCAAAAGACTGTAATCGTTTTTTTGGTGAGTCGCTCGAAAAAGTTTATAAGGTAAATGATTTCTATTCTTCCAAGTCGGGCAAGTATATGAACGCTTCAGAAGCAGCAGCCTTTCTGAAAACCAACAAGCAGTGGACGTTACTGGGCCATGCCTACGAACAAGAAGTTTTAAAAAATGCGCAAGCCAATGCCAACAATAAAAAAGCTGTTGTTGCTGTGTACACCAACGCTGAAGGCCTTGGTCATACCGTAGTAATAACACCGGGAAAACTACAGCCTTCAGGTTCATGGGGTTTGCAAGTTCCTAATGCTGCTTCATTCTTTGGACCTCAACCCGACAAGTCATTTATTGATAAAAGCATGGCGTATGCATTTGCCAAGCCCATGATGAAGGATGTGCTGATCTACGTTCGGAACTATTAACTTCTTGTCGAAATCTCCCATTAGATTGTCAGCCTTGCACCGTTGACGAATACCGTTAACGCATTAGATTAGCGTCCGAAAAAAATCGGATCTATGAAAATGAAGCAACGTGAATTCATTGCGCTGTCGGCCTGCACCATGACACTAACAGCGCTGGGTATCGACATCATGCTTCCTGCCTTTGGTGAACTTCGAACACACTTTGGTCTTCCCCCTGAATCGACCGCGGCTGCCCAAATCATTTCATTCTTCTTTCTCGGGCAAATCTCTCAACTGATTTTTGGCGCACTGTCCGATAGCTTCGGACGGCTGGCTACGCTGCGCATCGGGTTTCCACTTTATATTATTGGAGGATTAGCGGCAGCATTCGCGCCAAGCCTGGAGTGGATGCTCGCAGCCCGCTTTGTGTGTGGTGCCGGAGCCTCGGCTGTACTAACCACCACCATCGCCAGTGTTCGCGATCGCTTTGTGGGCGATCAAATGGCCAGGATTATGTCGCTGGTACTTACCATCTTTTTGTTCACGCCAATTCTTGCACCATTTCTGGGTGTAGCCATTTTATCGTTCGCATCCTGGCAACTGGTATTTCTTACTCCGCCCCTTATCGCTGTAGCTGTTTTTTTATGGTCGCTTCGGCTGGAAGAATCTCTGCCACCCGAAAAGCGCACCGCCTTCAACCTGACAAGTATTGGCCAGTCCATCAAAACGGTTATCAGCAACCAAACCTTTATGCGCTATTCGGCAATTACTACATTCCTGTTCACTGCACTCAGTTCGTATGTAGCCAGTTCAGAGCATATTGTAGGTGAAATCTATGGCAGGCCCGAATTGTTCACCTGGATTTTTGCAAGCATCGGGTTGCTCATGTCAATCTGTACCTACACCAACGCACGGCTTTCTTCCCGTTATGGTGCTCAGAAAACCGTACGGTGGTTACTCTATATATACACGGGTATTGCCGGGCTATTACTTGTGTTCACGCTGCTGACCAACGATCCTCCTGACATGACCATCTTTTTTATCGTGGTGGCGTTGCTGATGGCCATTAACCTGGCCGTTGAACCCAACAGCAGTGCGCTGGCGCTTGAGCCGATGGGAGACAAAGCCGGCATTGCTTCATCCGTTTATGGAACGCTCTTCTTTGTGGTTGGCTCGTCACTCGGTTCGGTGATCAGTTACTACATGGTGGCAACGGTGTTCCCGATCGTAATCAGTTTTGTTATCTTGGGTGTTATGGCTGTGCTGTTGTCAGCAACCGATGCCCGCAAGAAGTAACAGCAGAATTTTATCATTTCTTAAACAATTTACGCGTGAGCGTAATCGCGCCTGAGCCTTGCAGTTTTTTACAGCAATTGTTTTTCACCAGAACGTTGATCACATCATCGTAGTCTTCTTCTTTTCGCAGGTTCAGGCCACGGGCTAACATTCTAAGATCGGCCCGCGTTAACTTCGATTTGCCGTTGCGAAAAGATGACAACGCATACAGTACTACTTTGAATTTCTTTTCCGCATTCGGCACGGCTGAAAGCGAAGACCATAGCTGTTTTGTTACGAAATGCTTTTTAAAGATTCCTTCCATGATCTGATCAAACAGGTTGGCAGCCTTCTTTCGTTTATTCCAGTTATAATCGATGCGTTCAATACCCTTGATATCGCTGGGGGCGTCTTTCTTCTTGGAGTTATTGTTTACGATGTAGTATTCTACCCCCAGGCCACGGGCAAGACCAAGCTCAAGACAAACGTTGGGATTCCAGCCGGAGATATCGAAGATGGCAAAGTCGCAGGCTAACAAATCATCCGTAATCTTGGTGAGTAAATGATCGGATGTGATACGTGCATTAGCGGGATGGATTGTCCACGGTAGTCTTCGTAGCTGTTCCACCAGTGTCTTCATGTGCTTATCGAAAGGACATGCTAAAAATACTTTCGGAAATCTAACAGGAGCTTTGGGCATACGGGGTTGTTATCAGCGTTTACCAGGTTCACTGACCTTGTAAGATAGGCAAATGTAGTTGCAGTTGCCAGCGTCTGCTTCCTGCTCCTTAGTTGTTAGAACAGCGACTGTACTTTCGGTTTTCCAAACCATTGGTAAATCTCAAAATATTCCCGGTCTCTTTCTGCAACCTTTTTAAAAAGGCGTGGTACTTGTATAGGTTCAACACCCACGCCATGCTAAAAAATTACCTGATCGTTACTTTCAGAAATCTGCTGAAGAACGGCTTCTACTCGTTTATAAATATTGCCGGCCTCGCCATTGGCATTACCTGCTCCATTCTTATTCTGCTCTGGGTAGCTGACGAAACTTCGTACGACAAATTCCATCCTAAAGCCGACCGTCTTTACCAGGTGTGGGTAAATGCTCACTTTGATGGCCGTATAAACTCGTGGACTTCCGTGCCGCTGCCTACCGGTGACGCCATGAAACCTGCTAATGCCAACATTGTACGGGCAGCTGTTGCAGACTGGGGTGGCGACCATTTGCTGGCTGTTTCTGAAGACAAGCGTATGAGCAAACGAGGCTTTAATGTAGGCGAAGAGTTTCTCGAAATGTTTCAGTTCCCCCTCGTGGCCGGCAATGCCGAGCAGGTGCTTGATGATGCCAGCAACATTGTTATTACCGAATCAACCGCCAGGGCATTCTTCGGTGAAGAAGATGCAATGGGCAAGATCATCCGGGTTGATAATCAACACGATCTTAAAGTGGCCGGTATTCTGAAAGACGTTCCGTCCAACTCCTCCTTTCAATTTGATTTTCTGTTGCCTTACAAACATTGGCATAGTACCAACGAATGGGTTCGAAGAAATGAAACAAACTGGGGCAACTATTCCTTCCAGGTATTTGTGGAACTCAACGATGCTAAAAACAAAGAGGATGTGGAGAACAGCATTCGCAAGATGCTGGAAGCGCATGGCGAAGACAAAGAAATGAAGCATGAGTTCTTTCTCTATCCGCTGCTGCGCTGGCGATTGCATGGTGATTTTGAAAATGGCGTTGAAGTGGGCGGCATGAGCGAATACGTTCAACTTTTTACCATTATTGCCATCCTCATCATTGTTATTGCCTGCATCAACTTTATGAACCTGGCCACGGCACGAAGCGAACGCAGAGCACGCGAAGTAGGCATCCGTAAAAGTGTTGGGTCGCGTAGGTATGAACTCATCTTTCAGTTTATCGGTGAGTCCATGATCATCGCGCTTATTTCTTTTGTGATTGCCATTGTGGCGGCACAACTACTACTGCCCTACTACAACACATTGGTAGATAAAAAATTATTCATTGATTACACCGGGCAACAGTTCTGGTTGTTTTCACTGGGATTGATTTTAATTACCGGAGCAATAGCGGGAAGTTATCCGGCCTTCTACCTGTCAGGTTTTCAACCGGTAAAAGTTTTAAAAGGTAAACCGAAAGTTGGTAAAGGTGCCAGCCTGCCAAGAAAGATTCTGGTTACGCTGCAGTTTGGTGTTTCTATTTTTCTGATCATCTCGATGTTTGTGATTTACAACCAGATTCAATTGGCAAAAGGACGCGAGCTCGGTTACACACAGGAAAATCTTATTACTGTTCCGCTCAACAAAGACTATCACGACAACCTTAAAACCTTAAAGCTTGAACTCCTTGCGTCTGGTGCTGTCGAATCAGCGGTGCGTGCCAACAGCGCCATTACCGATATTAACTCAAACAATTTTGTTGGCTGGCCGGGCAAGCCCGAAGATTTAAAAGTAATCTTCACCACCATTGATACTGACTACGACTGGGCTAAAACCATGGGCGTAAAAATGATTGAAGGCCGCGATTTTTCGGAAGACTTCAAATCCGACAGTACCGCCATCGTAGTAAATAAAGCAGCCATCAAAATAATGGGGTTGAAAGATCCGATCGGAACTGAACTTGAATTGTGGGGCGAGAAACGCAAACTCATTGGTGTGTATGATGATGTGCTGATGGGATCACCGTACGATGAAGTACGGCCCATGTTTGCCGTGCTTGACGATTGGTGGGGATCGATCACCATCCGATTATCAAAGACAAACGACCTGCAAGGTTCATTAAAAACGGTTGAAGGCATTTTCAAAAAGTACGGTCCGGCTTATCCGTTTGAATACACCTTTGTGGATGTGGAGTTTCAGAAAAAATTCACACACATAAATCTCACGAGCAACCTCGCCAGTTTGTTTGCCATCCTCGCTATTGTGATTACCGGACTTGGGTTGTTCGGGCTTGCCGCCTTTACCGCAGAGCAACGCACAAAAGAAATCGGCATTCGTAAAGTGTTGGGCGCTTCGGTATCCAGCTTGGTGAATTTAATTTCACTTGATTTTTCTATTCTTGTCGTCATTGCTTTCGTAATCTGGGCACCGCTGTCGTGGTGGGCGATGAACACATACCTCGAACGGTACACCATTCGCACCGAAATAGCCTGGTGGATATTTCCGGCTACCGGGGCCATCGCGTTGATTTTCGCCTTGCTGATTGTGAGCACGCAAGCGTTACGTGCCGCGCATTCCAACCCGGTGAATTCGCTTCGTAATGAATAACCAATAACATAAACAACTCGCATAGCACTAAAACAGCGTCCACCGTAAGCGGGGACGCTGTTTTTTTTGATTGGCAGATTGGTAAAAGCCTTTGCCCTTCGCCTACATTTCCATGCCGGATGGAAATAAATTCCACAACCTGTATATTGAGTAATATTCTCATGCTGGTGTAGCAAAAAAAATGTAAAAAAAATCATGAAACCCTCTCCCTGCATTTTCATAGCACTCCTTATTCTGGGCTGTGCACCATCCGGAAACAACGACTCCGAAACAACTGATTCATTAGCGCTGGCCGATACAATGGATGTACCTTCCCTGCCGGATGATGAAACCTATAACACCTCACCCGCTGGTGACACCAGCCAACTGGCTTCGTACTACGAAGCAAAAGCACAGGCCACGGCCGATCAGGAAGGAAATTTCTTTCGCGTTACAATCGAGACCAGTCAGTACGAAGCCACTTCACATGTTACCTGGTTTTTCGATAAATCCTTTTCACCCCGGCTCTTCTCACAAAGCTGGGCCGCAGAAGGTAATGAAGGTTCGATGGAGTATTTTGTGGAAGACGGACAAGTGGTGTGTGCCTCGCAGGATGACGGCTATGAATCTTTCAAATGGTGTACTGGTACGGGTGGCACACGCTCGCAACTGTCAGGCGATAATAACCAAACCACCACCGAGCTTCTTCCCGATACCTTTGGAGCCGAATGCAATGAGAGTGTAAATGTTTTTCTGAACACACTTATTCAAATCTTAAAAGACGGTCAGGTAACAAACCCAGGGGAAAGTACCTATAGCCTTAAAATTGAAAGACCGTTTGAAGAAGATTCAGAATTTGTCGAAACCGTGGAGGTAAGCATTGAAAAGGCATTGTATGAGAAGCTGGTGGAGTGATTGATAATGAGGCGATTTGATGATTTGATAAATTTGATGATGCCTGTTACTTTTACGAACAATCAATAAGCCGTAACACCAAATCAAATGCGTACACAATCAAAAGAAACTCAAAGTCACCTTACTCCGAATCTGGCCATTCAAATTCTGAAAGATGGCAATGAACGGTTTGTCAACAACCTTAAAGCCAATCGGAATCTGCTGCAACAAGTTAATGATACTTCCACCGGACAGTTTCCCTTCGCCACGATACTAAGTTGTATCGATAGCCGCACTTCAGCTGAGCTGATCTTTGACCAGGGTCTTGGCGACATCTTCAGCATCCGCATTGCAGGTAACATTCTTAACGAAGACATTCTGGGAAGCATGGAATTTGCAACCAAGGTTGTGGGAACAAAGGCGCTTGTGATTCTTGGACATACCAAATGCGGGGCAATTGTTGGTGCGTGTAACCATGTAGAAATGGGAAACCTCACCACCTTGCTCAACAAAGTACAGCCCGCCATTTATGCAGAAAAACAAACCAAAGACAATCGCACCGGTTCAAACCCTGAATTTGTTCTTAATGTAACGGAACTCAACGTGCATTTAACGATTGAGAGAATTCGCAGGGAAAGCCCGATCATCGCTGAACTGGAAAGCTCCGGCCAGATAAAAATTATTGGCGGACTGTATGATGTGGAGAATGGGAAAGTAACTTTTTATGAATAGACATACCCGTAAACCTTACGCTGCATAACAGCCCATGTTTTCGAAAACTTGTGGCCTGTCCTGTTAATCGGGGCAGGCCACAGTCTTGTTAAACCAAAACGATTGGATTTCTTTATCGCATCAGGCGATGGCCGGCCAATAAAACATCAAAATCATATTGCACCTTACATACGCCATGCTTCGGGCGACTGACCGGAAAATGCTTGGTGGGCATCGTGTACTTTTGGACCGTCTAAAATCTGGCCTGTTGAAAAAGTACGAAGAAGCGCAAATTGATTCCACCCTTGATCAAGCCTATGCTGACCGTGGAAAAGACATTCACGGCAGTATTGCCTTAGCCAACATCGCCCTTCACCAATGCTCCGATAACCACTACCACGATGGTGAGGCCAGAGCGCAAAACCTGCTTGGTCTGTTTCATTTAGTTCGCGGTGAATTTGAAATTGCCCGCACGTTTTCAGAATCCGCGTTGGCGTATTTCACCAAAACGCAAAATGTGAAAGGCATTGCTGATGCCAACTACAACCTGGCCAGCATTCTTTACCGAACCAACGACTACCACCAGGGACTGCGCCTGATGCTGGACTGCCTCAAGGCGTATCGTACCCTGAATGACTTGCACAACCAGGCACGCGTACTCATTCCCATCGGCACCATTTACGAATACTTTGGCGACTATCAACACGCCAGTGATGCCTACCAGCAATGCATTGAAATCAGCAAAACCATCAACGATGAAAACCTCGAATCAAATGCATACAACCCACTTGCCGGAATTTACCTTAAACAGCAAAAGACCGATCAGGCGTTTGACCTGATCGAAAAAAGCATTTCAATAAAAAAAGAAATTCAAGACAACCGCGGCCTCGCCTTTGCACATTATATACGTGGCAAAATACACCTGCGCAAAAAGGAATATGATAAAGCCATGCACGACTTCACCATTGGCTTGCGCATAACCACATCGGCAAGCGATCGCCTGGGGCAGGGAATGGTGCTTAACAAAATGGGCATTGCGTACTTTGAACAACTTCATTACGACCAGGCACGTCAGTGCTTCCACGAAGCGGAACAGGTATCCAAGCAATACAATATCACGTTTGTGCTGGCTAAGGCCCACTACAATCTCTACCGGTTGGCAAAAGCTGAACATCGCTATGAAGAAGCGCTTGCCTACTACGAGCAATCCAACAAGATGAAGGATGCCGTAGTAAATAAGGAAACGATTAACATTATTAAAAGCTACGATATACTGCTGAAGGTTGAAGCCCTTGAACACGAAACACGCCTGCAGAAAGAAAAGAACACTATCATCGAGCAGAAAAATGCCGAGCTTGATTCATTCTTTTACCGTGTGTCGCACGACCTGAAGGGGCCGATATCTTCGTTGTTGGGATTAAACAACCTGGTAAAACTGGATATCAGCGACAAGACTTCGCTGCGATTCTTCGACCTGTACCACGAACAGGTAAGGCGCATGAATAACATCGTGATGGGCCTTATCAACCTCACGGAAATCAACAACACGAAAGAACTGAACGTGCCCATTGATTTTGACAGCCTGGTGGAGGAGTGTTTTCGTTCCTGCCATTATCTTGATCAATCCTCGCGGGTAACGATTCAAAAGTGTATTGAGCCCATTGTGTACACTTCAGAATGGGCCATCATCAAATACCATTTTACAAAACCTGATTGAAAACGCCATCAAGTATTCACGTCAGGACAGCGAACCGTATGTGCACATTTCCATTCGCACAGAAGGCAAAGAAATTATTATACGTGTAGAAGACAACGGACAGGGTATTCCTGCCCGGCACATCAACCTGATCTTCGATATGTTTTATCGCGCTAACGATAAGGTAAAAGGATCTGGTCTTGGGCTTTACATTTTGAAACGCGCGGTAGAACGGCTAAAGGGTACAATTGCCGTAACAAGCAAACCTGCTGTGGGTTCAGTCTTTACCGTACGCCTGCCCCTACAATGTGAGGAGAAGTTAAGTCACGCTATCCCTTCCGCACATAAATCGATTTGAGCGCCATGGCACCAAAGCCGTCAATCTTGCAATCAATGTTGTGATCTCCAGTGGTGAGCTTTATGTTCTTCACTTTCGTGCCGGCCTTAATGGGCTTGGGCGCACCCTTTACCGGAAGGTCTTTGATAAGCACAACGGTATCGCCATCCTGCAACACATTGCCGTTGGCATCTTTTACGGTTAATAAATCGCTATCCTCAACCGGACTTGTTGCTTTGCTAATTACTTCGGGGTTCCATTCGTGGCCGCACTCGGGGCACATCATAGACGTGCCGGTAGGATATCCATACGGAGACTGGCACTGGGGGCATGGTGTTGATTCAGACATGGCGCAAAGATACCCAAGTTTGTTAGAACCTTACCAGGATTTGCTTGATGCATGAAAGGCGCTTGCACCCTATTGATAATCAAATCACCAATCCTTACACTTTTCCTTTTCTACAGTATATGCAATGAGCGCGATCTTCCACCCTTCCCTGGTTTTCATGAACGTGAAGACGTCAACACCACAATGTGAAAAAGCGTTGTTCACGTGAAAATCGTACGGCACCCAGGCCATGGCCACACTTTCATGCACTTCAACTTTCACGCCTTTCTCGCGCATGGTTTCACGGTAGGTGGTGCCCGCCTTAAAAATAGAGCGGCCCGCTGCCACGCGCGATACAAACACCGTTGAGTCTTTTACAGACCGTGCCACATACTGATGTGCATTGGGCATGAATACCTTATTAAACCCAACAGAATCACTGTTACCAATTGCAGTAAAGAATTCGCGTACTACGTTGAGCACTTGCTGTTCTTCATCCTGCGCCTGAACAGAGGTCGGGAAGTGGAGGGTAATAATAATCACCAGGGCAATGAAGCCAAGGTCAACTTTTCTGGATGTACGATGCATAAATGGTATTTTATAGGGAAGATACATGATTTACCGTACTCCACTGTGTTACGTACCACAAATACATTTACGCAAATACAGTCTAAAAATAGACTTTTTAACGGGCATTTAAACTATTCAATAAATTTATTGAATAGATGGAACCATCTGTTTTACTTCGTGGTTAGCAGACTATCAACGAAGAATTCATGAACAAACGACAATTCAAGGACAAGGTCTACACCGAGCTTGCCCGGATCACCAAAGCAATGGCAAACCCGCACCGTCTTGAAATAATAGAACTGCTGGCGCAAGGGCAATTTTCAGTGGAGCAGATTGCTGGCCAAACTAACCTGCCGGTGGCCAATGCATCGCAGCACTTGCAAGTACTCAAGTCCGCTCAATTGGTTGAAGTAAACCGTCAGGGAAACTTTCTTTTTTATCGCTTGTCTAACGACAATGTATTCCGGGCGTGGAAAGCGCTGCGCGAATTAGGTGTTGAAAGAATCGAGTCGATTGAAAACGTAGTGAAGGAATTCCGCAAGTCGAAGTTTGATTTTGAAACTGTTACAATTGAGGAGCTGATTGAAAAACTGGAAAGTGGAAAAGTAACTGTTCTTGATGTGCGTCCGGAATCCGAATACAAGCAGGGACACATTGCCAATGCGGTTTCCATTCCAATAGAAGAATTATCCAAACGCCTAAAAGAGTTGCCCAAACGCACAGCGGTCGTGGCGTATTGCCGCGGACCGTTCTGTGTGTATGCCGATGAAGCCGTTGCGTTGTTAACTAAAGCCGGATATAAAGCAACAAGACTTGAAGAAGGTTTCCCGGACTGGAAGCTGCAAGAACTGCCTGTTGAAGTTTCACTGAATTAAAACATTTGCTTATGATAACCGAAGATTTGAAGATTGATATTTCGACTTTATCCTCCTGGCTTGAGAGTAACAGACCTGTTACAGTTTTGGATGTAAGGCCGAGATCGGAACGAGAAGAGTGGGCTATTCCCGGCAGCATTCACGCAGATGTGTACGATAGACTGAAGGCAAACGATCTGAATGCTTTTGATAAAATCGCATTGGATAAAAGCATGCCGGTTGTTACCGTGTGTACAGCGGGCAAGACAAGTCTGAAAGCAGCAGCGCTCTTGAAAGAAAAAGGATTTGAAGTTTACTCTCTGGCAGGAGGCATGAAAGCCTGGAACTTTGCGTGGAGCACAGCAGAAGTAGTATTGAACGGTGTGAAGATCATTCAGGTAAGACGTTCATCAAAAGGAATTCTCTCCTATATCATTGGTTCACACGATGAGGCCATCGTACTTGATGCCGCACTTGACCCCCAGGTTTATCTCAACATCGCCAACAAAAATGGCTGGATGATCAAGTACGTAACGGATACACACATTCATGCGGATTATCTCTCTCGAACCAGAGAATTGGCAAAGGCCAGCATTGCAACACATGTGTTGATCGACACTGCGCGTGTTGACTATGCATATTCTCCGGTTAGCAATGGCGAGTGCTTGAAATTTGGCAAGACCTCACTTCAGGTTATTCACACACCAGGGCATACAATGGAGAGTACTTCATTTCGTCTTGGTGATGATGTGGTGTTTACAGGAGATACACTATTTGTAGATGGTGTAGGCCGACCTGATCTGAAAGCGGATAACGATGAGGCGATCAGGAGATCAAAACTTTTATACACATCACTCCAGCGCTTGCTTACGCTTAATCCTAAGACATTTGTGCTCCCGGCTCACCTCGCCACGGCTGTCCCATTTGATGGTATGCTTATCTCAGCAACTATCGAAAAGTTGAAAGACAAACTAGACATGCTAAAATTAACGGAGAGTGAGTTTGTAAAATACACTACTTCCCGAATTCCCCCTACACCACCCAACTACCTGAGGATAGCAGGACTCAACAAACAAGGCTCCTATGAAGGTTATGTCCCGGCTGATCTTGAAGCGGGTGCGAATCGCTGTGCCATCGCATAATCACTAATTATGCAAGTACAACTTGGACTTAAAGAAAACTGGAAACAATTCACCTTGCTGGTGATCGTCAATGCTTTTGTGGGTGGCATGATTGGCCTGGAGCGTACCATTATCCCACAAATAGCAGAAGCAGATTTTGGACTCGCAGCTAAGACTGCTATTCTTTCTTTCATTGTTGTGTTTGGCGTAACCAAAGCCATCACCAATTACTATACTGGCACATTGGCCAATCGATTCGACCGAAAGAATTTGCTCGTAGCAGGTTGGATACTAGCGCTACCTGTTCCATTATTATTGATTTATGCTCCAACCTGGAATTGGATCATCGCAGCAAATATTTTTCTTGGCATAAGTCAAGGGCTCACCTGGTCCAGCACCGTGGTTATGAAAATTGACCTGGTCGGGGAAAAAGACCGAGGCTTTGCGATGGGCTTGAATGAATTTGCAGGATACATTGCACTCGCTGCCGTTGCATTCGGTACAGGATGGATTGCCAGTAGGTACGGCTTACGACCGTATCCATTTTATATCGGTATTGTACTCGGAGTAATTGGGTTGCTCCTGAGTTGGCTGTTCGTGAAAGACACACAACATCACGTAAAGCTTGAATCAAGTTCGAGTACCATTCCAAAACTTAACAACGTATTCTGGGAAACCACATGGAAGCACAAGAACCTTGGCTCCATCACACAAGCGGGGTTGGTGAACAATCTTAATGATGGAATGGTGTGGGGCCTGTTTCCGTTGTTACTTGTATCGAAAGGTTTCGATCTTCATCAAACAGGAATCATCGTGGCCACCTATCCGGCCATCTGGGGTTTTGGTCAACTTTACACCGGCAAACTGGCCGACAAATATTGCAAGAAGACATTGTTGTTCCTGGGTATGCTCATGCAAGGTGTTGCACTACTTGCCATGATCTGGGCTAATTCATTCACGTGGTTCATTGCGTTGTCTTTCCTCCTTGGCATTGGTACAGCCATTGTCTATCCCACATTCCTTGCTGCTATCTCTGATTATACCCATCCCGATCAACGACCCAAAAGCCTCGGCATCTTCCGCCTGTGGCGTGATCTCGGCTATGCCCTTGGCGCAGTACTAACCGGGCTCATCGCGGATCAGTTCGGATTGATTGCTCCAATACTTGCTATAGGATTGCTGACAGTCGTCTCGTCTCTGATTGTGAAATTCAGAATGCGTTGTGCGCCAAAGCAAACCACTATACACGATCACAACCTTCAACTTTCTCATCTCCACTGATTGTCAGAAATCGTTTAAAGTCATTTCAAGTTCTTCCGAATCGTTCAGATTCGTTTAAAATCATTAACCCTGTCATGGTTGGTGTGATACTTTCATCTGCACAATGCAGAAGGTATGATCACCGACAAAAATTACTTCAGAGAAATTGAGCGAATCGGAACGTCCACGTTACCCAGATACACTTCGTAAAAGCCATGAGTTTGTCGTTAAGAGTACCAACAACGGGAGTTCGTGGGATACCTATCAGAACAACGACACCATCCGGAAAGTAATCAACCTGTACTTCGAAAACTGAATCAGTATCTCGGCACCTCATCAACGTATAAATCACAACCTCAAAAAGCCGAGCCTAATCCAGTGCCAGTTCGAAGAACTAAGGTCGCTCAACCCAAGACAAAGCCTGCCAAAGCGAAAGCTGATAGATCAAAGAAACCCGTAAAGCCAGGTAAGAAAGTTGAGCACATCCGCGAAGAGTTAAAATTCATCAAACGCTTTGTTGCGCTTCACAACAAAGTGAAGTCACCCAACAGCGTTCTTTCATTGTTGAAAGGATTACAGAAGGCCATCATTCAAAAGCTGATCAAGAAAACATCTCCTCTAGCCAAAGAGATCCAAGCCATCCAGGATAAGCTCGTCAACTTATACACTACAAAGATCTTAGAGCGAAATATCCAAACACGGCTTTCATCCTTATCCTTCAGCATACCAAAGCCGGAAACTATCGTGTAGGTAAAGACTGGGAACATGAAATCGAAATAGGTGGAGAAGTTGTGAATGGAGTAATCACCATCTATCGCAATCGCTATGGTGTAAAAGGCTCCATGAATTTCTTTACCGATACACCTGTAACTAAATTATTCAATACCAAAACTATACTGATTATGCCTGGATTTATCAAAGCCCTCTTGAATGGCGGAAAGCTGTTGGATGGCGCAAAAAACATCATCGATGAAATTGCAACAACGAAAGAAGAAAAGATTCAACTTCAGGCCAAGTTCCAGGAGCTGATCAACCAGCACGAGCAATCCCTGATCAATGCTGAAGTGGATGATCGTAAGTCAGCGCGACAACGTGAGGTTGATGCGTTGAAGAACGGATCAAAGAACTGGACACAGAACGTTCTTGCCTACCTGGGTGTTGGCAGCTTCTTTGGAATCACGGCCTACATGATTTCGCATGGTCTTGGTGATTTGAATTCAGAAGCTTCGTTCATCATCGGGAACGTCACGGGTATGGCCGCTGCTATTGCGAAAGATGTGTACGGATATTACTTCGGAAGCAGCAAGGGTGAGAGTGATGCGAAGATCAAAGCAAAATAGATAACCCCTACGCTTGCGACTTCATCCAGGTCAAATATTTCTCGATCTGCGAAACCAAGTAGTAGGGTAAATTAAGTAGATCAAACTCCTTGCCCTCCGGGGTTAAAGCTTTAGTAATTGAGACTTCGCCAGCGTAAAATCGCACGGCAACGTTGTGTGGAGCTGAATCCATGAACAAGTTCAATGATCGGAGCTTTCCTTCTCCGCCCGACTTTACCTCAATTGGAATTAGTCGGCCTTCAAAAGGAAACAGGTAATCAACTTCGGCAGATGAACTTTTCTTTTCGCGAACCCAAAAATGTAATGCACTCAATGATTGGTGTTGAAAGGCTAGCAGCTCCTGTCCCACGAGGTGTTCGATCATGCTTCCTTGGTATACCTTGCTTAGGTCATCTGTGTTTAATATTTCTCTTTGAATTCCGGCGAAATAATTCATCAGTCCCGTGTCAAGTACGTGAAGTCGCGGAGACTTCTTTAGATCAGGAAGCAAAGGAAGTGTATAACCTATTTCAGGATATACAAGATAGATGAGAAGAGCTTTTTGCAAAGTGCGCAATGCTTCACCCATTTCTCTTGATCCATAGTTGGAATTTCCAAAGCCTTGGAATTTTATTCTCTTTCCTGTTTGGGCAAACGAAGCACGAATGGCATGTCTGATCAGCTGCATTTGTGTGTCATTCCGGGCGTACTTCTCGGCATCGTCCATGTATGAAGCAAGCAATGAATCATACAAAGGAGCAAGTGCCACAAGATCTTTATGTGTACTGTAATGCTGAACAATTTCCGGCATCCCACCAATCAAAGCATAGGTATGGAACAATGACAATAGTTTTTGATGGGTGAATCTGGCTACAGGCAGTTGTTGCAATTGATGGCTGGCTGCGGACTCATTCATCGCAGTTAGAAACTCTGGAAAGGAAACTGGTCGCAATACTTTATATTCAACCCTACCCACTGGAAAGCTGACACTTTTATCAAATAGTGTTTCGAGCATACTTCCCGCGGCAATCACGGCAATCTCCGGTTCCTGCTCGTAGAAATATCGCAGCATGTTTATGGCTTCAGGCGCAGCTTGTATCTCATCAATGAAAATGAGTGTATTGCCTTTATGCAAAAGGCTTTTATTCTTTAGAAAGAAAATCGCTTGGAGTAATGTCTCAACGTTGCTGAAGTCTTCGAATGGCTGCCTGTCTTCCGGGAGCTCTAGGTTGAGATAAATGTATTGACCAAATTTTTGGGCGAACTGGTTGATCAAGGTGGTTTTTCCAACTTGTCTTGCCCCTCGAATCACTAATGGTTTCCGTGGGACCTCGTTTTGCCACTTCTCTAGATCAGTAAGTATAGTTCTCCCAAACATTGCACAAAGTTAGGGTAATTTTTGCTGTTTAATGTCATAAAGTAATGGCAAATAAATTTAAACTTGTCACAAAGTAAGGGTAAAATTGACCTCGTAATATCACAGAGTTAGGGTATTTTCTAACTGTTGGCCGGAAAGCATCAGATCAGGTGCTTTCTTGAGGTCCATTATCGAAAGCATTCTTAAAAACCTTAAAGTGTTCAGCAAGCCTACGAGCCAGGCCAACCGGTATGATTCTTTTGTTATTTAGAATTTCGGTAATCTGCGTTCTACCAACACTAACAATATCTGCGATCTCAACAGCTCTCAATCCATGTTCCTGCATTAAGTAACGAAGAACCATTACACCATCAGTGTGTTCAATAAAATTATGCTCACGATCCCATGATTCAATAATCAGTGTCAGCAATTCAATCTCATCTTCATCTAATTTCTTAGTGAGCAGTTGTTCAAGAGCACGGCAATATTCAGCGTATTGCTCTCTCGACTTGATCACCGTGTACTTCATGAATTTCTATTTATTTTGATAATAAGGTGAACTCGATTCGCGAGAAAGTGGTGGCGACACGTTATTCTCACACTTGCCGTGGACATATAGAATGTCACATCGCGTCCCATACGGGAAGTGAATCCGAACGTTTCATTGATGTCTGGGACAGAATTCCAGTCAGCGTGGTTCATGACGGTTAGCCAGGTTGAAAGACCCTTCCTGCTGTCTTTTGTGGCGTTCCAGGTACTCGGTGATCAGAGGCCTGTTGATCAAATGCACTTTCATGTGCTATTCGTTTCTGTAGCATTTGTAAGAGCAACACCACTCTTGAGATACTTTGATTTCAGTGCCATCATATCTTCACTCACCTTCCTGTCCAGGATTTTTGCATAGTGCTGCGTGGTCTTGAGGTTTCTATGGCCAAGCATTTTGCTTACGGTCTCGAAGGGAACACCATTGGTGAGTGTCACGGTGGTCGCGAATGTATGCCGCGCAATGTGGAAGGTCATTTTCTTTTTTGATGTCGCATTGGTCGGCTATCTCTTGTAGCTATTCATCTTTTGATTGCTCAATACTGGAAGGAGCCGATCCTGGTTGACGCATTGAGGATGATCGGGGGGTTCGACTCCTGTAGTAACTCGAACCTAAAATTTATGAAAGTGTGTTCCTGAAGAAATTTCGATGATTCGGTGCACTTCGGATCAAAAACTCAGGTGCACCGAATTTGCCTCTACAAAACGGTCAATAATGCTCAAAATGTGGTTTGGCTGGAAACAAAAAAACCCGAAATTGAACGAATTTCGGGGTTTTGTTAGTCAATGAATGTGACCTGGCAGAGGAGGAGGGTGTTTTTTTACTTTTACAACCACCTCACTATTAGTAATTTATTAGCTTTTCAAAATTATGGTTACCGTTTGGTTACGGCCAAAATCAAAACAGATCGACAATCCACTTGATACTTCAAACATACAAAAAGCGAACCGAATTCTGAAATTCAAAATTCAATTCGCTTTTACAACGTGTGAGTTAATACTTAAAGGATATGTAGTAAACTACCCTTGGCTGGATGATATGAGGGTTCATATTTCACATAGTTAAGTTTGGCCAGGTCGCTAATCACCTTATGATACGTGGTAACTGATTTAATTCTGGCTGCTGTCATCAATCGCTTTCGCGATACATTAAATGGATTACTTAAATCGCCTTTAATCCAGATTGAAATTAATGCAGTGCATAGACCAATGTGCGATGTTGTAAGGTTAGCATCTGAAGTAATGCGATCAATAAAATTCCCTAACTGTTCAGCGTTGTTCATTGCTTTCAATCAGTTTAGCAATTTGATCGTAGTCGTAGAAGATGATACCACCTACTTTACTATAAGATAAAGACCCATTGATCCTCAAGTTTTGCAACGTTCCAGTAGATATTCCTAACAGCTTTTTTACTTCTGATGACTTAAGCCACTTTTTGGCGGGTGTGGCAGTTGCTCCCTTTAAGAGATTTTTAATCTCATTAAACAGGTCTTGCTTTAAATTTTCAAAGTCACCAACTGTAAGAAGTTGGTCTCTATGTAAACGTTGTCCTTGTTCTTCTTTATTTGTTTTGTTTCTCCCCTCCATAAACTCAGTTCGTTAACAGCCTAAAGATGTAACCACTTAGTACGTGAGGTTAATCGTTTTGAACGAATGTTAACGATAATGAACTATTATTAATGATTTTGAAAGATTAAGTAATTTTAGTATTTTAGCACTTGCTTAAATACTATATAATGAATGCTAACACATGTATTCGGGTGCTTGCTGATGTTAACCAGATCAAGGAATGTCGGGAAAAGGTCAAAAAAGTTGATGAGTCTGTTGAGGTTCTTGCTAATGCCCTGGCACTTGCTGGAAATGAAGTCCGACTTAAAATATTGTTCCTCTTGCAGGAAGAAGGACAGCTCTGTCCTTGTGACCTAAGCGATATTCTTGGAATGACGGTATCAGCTATTTCGCAGCACCTGCGAAAGCTAAAAGACGGACGATTGATTGAATACAAAAAAACTGGTCAGACTATCTTTTACTCGGTAAACCCTGATTACTCGGAAATCCTCAAACCCATGTTCAAACTGATTACGAATAATAAAATTTTAGAGTTGGTATGAAAACACAAATTGTATTAAGTGTCTTTACTGCATTGGGAGCATCTCTTTGCTGTATAACTCCAGTACTTACTATCGCAGCAGGTACGAGCAGTATCGCATCTACGTTTACATGGGTCGAACCCTTAAGGCCATATCTTGTCTCATCAACAGTTTTGATTCTTGGATTCGCGTGGTTTCAGGCCATTAACGCTAAGAAAGAAGATGATTGCGGATGTGAGCAAAAGGTATCATTCTTTCAGTCAAGAAAATTTCTGGGAATCATTACAATTTTCTCTTTGCTACTGATCACTTTTCCTAGCTACTCCAGGTTCTTTTTTAATAACGAGTCTACGCTTATTATACAAGACCAGGAGAAGAACAAGAGAGTGGAGTTTGCTGTAAAGGGGATGACGTGCGCAAGCTGTGAATTGCATATAGAAAGTGAAGTGAAAAAACTGTCAGGGGTATCTTTTGTAAAGGCTTCTTATGACCGGGGTTCTGCTATGGTTGAATACGATGAGAAGAAGGTTGACAAGGATAAGATTATTGCTGCCATTAACAGCACAGGCTATAAAGTAGAAGGGATTCCTTCCAGCTCTTTGTTGCAAGGAAAGGAAAACTGTACCACAGGCTCATGTCAAATTCCTATGGGAGATCTCCCTAAAGAGGCAAATAAGGATTTAATTGTTTTGAAAGATGTAGGTCAAATACAAAAGGCTTTCAATCAGCATCCCGAAAAAACAAAATTTATTGCCATACTTTCCTCTACATGCATGTGGTGCTTACAAGGAGCCGAGTCTGTTCAAAAGACGATCATTGACAATATGGCAAAGAAGAATCTGTCGGTAATAATCGTATGGACTAACATGCTTCAAAGTGATGGAGAAAACACTGCATTCCGTGCGGCTTCGCTTTTTAAGAATAAGAGCATTGTTCAGTTCTTTGATGAAGAAAACAAATTTGGAGATATTGCTGCTAAGTCAATTAACCCTGCTGGCGAACAAGCGTGGGATATTTATATGTTCTTCGATAAGGATACTAAATGGACTAAAAGCTTGCCTCGCCCTTTTGAGTATGTCCATCAACTAGGGCCAACGAGAACTTGGGTAGATCAGACAAAATATTTCTGCGGTAGCAAGCTGACTGAACGACTGGAGACGATAACCGCTTCACTATAATGGAACTAAAAAAATGAGCACTACAGTAGAACTTCAATCTATAATTAATTGTCCAGTCTGTGGGCACAGGAAGGAGGAAACCATGCCGACTGATGCATGCCAATATTTTTATGAATGTGAAAACTGCAAGACACTCCTAAAGCCCCTGAAGGGAGACTGCTGTGTGTTTTGTTCTTATGGAACGGTAAAGTGTCCACCAATTCAAAAAGATGTGTCATGCTGTTCATAAACTAAATTACAGCTTTGTGTATGTGAGAATATTCACAGCCTCTCCATCGTGCCCCGATTTATAAGTAGGGATGCATCGTATCCAATACCTAGTTCCCGTTTGCTCATTTCCGAAGATGTTAGTATTAATCCAATTCTGTAATGCGCTTACGTTTAAGTGATATGCCCACGTGCTGGATGTATCAATTCGTGTTTTATAGGACACTGCCGATAAAGCATTTGTAAAGTCGTTAGCTAAGTCTGTAATTTTTCCACGCATAACAAAGCGGTCTCTTCTCAAACTTTGGTTGTGATCGTCATCCCATTGGCTATCGGGAAAGTAAAACTGAAAACTTCGTTGTTTAAGATTGAGTGCTACGAGGGCATCTGCTAAATCTTGAATGCGAACAAGGTCTGCATCTGAGAGAATGGCATTTAACTCTTCTAAAGTATCAATGTCTTCTCTTTTGAGTGACTGCATGCCTTGAATGATGTTATAAAGCTTCTCCAGTGTATTTGCACTTACAGGAACATTCCCTCGCAAAGCTATAATTGTATCGTTGAACTGACTTTGACTAATAAGTTCTCCATCCTCAAGAATGGCATTGAGTTTAGAAAATGTATTAATATCGTTTGCTGTTAGTCCAGGCATACTTCCTCCTTGAAGCTTTAAATAGATTTTATAAAGCAGCTCATCGGTTCTCGAATAAAATGGTGGAGTAAGTCCTTCCATTAACTATTGATATTTGGTTTAAAAACCCATCCTAAAGCGATGGCAGCGAAAACAGTTGTTGCTGTTATTACTCGCTTGAGCGTAATTCTTCTGAGCGATCTAAAATCAATCAGTGTGTAGCTGAATTTATTTCCATAAAGCTTAGCATGGTTTTTACAAAGCTCCATGAACACTAGGAAGTCATCTGCGCTTTTAAACACCTGGCATCCGGCTGAATATTGGTCAATGGATTTCGTTGCTCCTGAAACAGATGCTCTATGAATGTTGATACCAAAATGCCCAGTTTGTTTTTCGCCATTGTTAAAGTCCAGAATAGCATCACGGTCATAATCGCGTATTACGGTAACTGGTTTTTGCTGAACAAGCGCTTCATACTTTCCTCGATGTTTTCCAATAGAGTACGCATCCACATTCTGACCCTGTGCAAGAATGGCTGTGCCTTGTGGATAGGCAGGATTATTTAACCAAAATGTTCCTGGATCAGTGGTGGCTGGATAGATGTGATAATTCCACTTCCCATTAGGCAAAGTGTAAAACACATGAATCTCATCATCAAAGGAATTTGATTCCACACTTTTACTTCTTAGCCCAACGATGTTAAGCTCATAAGGCCTTGTGTAGAGAACAAAGCCGTACTCTTTCAAAATTCCTTTTATTCTTGATAGCATGTGTTTTACTCTTTACTTGTTTGATTTATGCAGCTTGCTTAAAGCGGAATGAATTCACGCGATTCATCCATCCATCGTAGAAGACAATTTGGTCAGGTCTTCTCTTGATGATGTTATTCAGGAATACCTGACGTTCAATCTTGAGAAGATTGAACAAACGCTCCTGGTCAGCACAGTTGATTGCGCTAAGTGTTTTTGCGCCTATAATTCCATCAACGTCTACCTTAATGACACGCTGAACAATCTTGGCAACTGTCTTCCTTCCTGAATTGTAACCCCAATCGACAATGAACTGAGCTACGGATTCATTCAGGATGAAGTCTGCCTGGAAGTGATCCCAAAAGATTTTCTTTGCGATCCACTTTGCATCTTCTTCACTGAGTTTCTTGATGTCTTCTGCATCAATGTCTCCATCACCATCTTTGTCATGGCCGTGTTCCTTCCACACGGAAAGAATGACTCCGTACTTAGTCGGGCCTCCTTTGTCCAATGGATGATTCACATACCCTCCCTCTAATCGCAGGAGTTTCCCCGCGAAGTTTTCAAACTTTGCCATTGTTATTATTTGTTTAAGTGTACTTGACGTCCTGAGTAGGAACTTTCAGAATGCTGTTATCAATAGACTTGAACCATGTCATTCCATTAGCGACTTCCAATTCATCTCCGAGTATCGTATTCCTGCGCACAGGTATCCGATTATTCCTGGCATCGGTTACCACTGTTTCGCGAATAGTGACGAGGTCTTTGTAGAACCGTATTCCTTGAAGGCTCCACGTTCCTGTACTACTTACTTTTAAACCTATGCGCAGGAATTCATTTCGTATCTGCACCTTGGCAGCTTCATTGCTTTTGAAAGCATATTCAAGAAGATCGGTTACAATAGTCTTTGAGATAAAGCTTTGCTTCTTGTAGTACTCATTCACCGCTGAATATTCTGATACAGATTTTAGCTGTTTTAAAATATCCATCACTTGAGCAAGATTCTTTGCTTGCGCACCTTTATAAAGGCTCTCAGCTAATGCGGAAGGATTGAATACTACCTGGACAGAACCTTTAGTCGATCCGGTGATTTTGTTGAAGAGTGTTTCATCTACAATTTCAGGATACCCCGCTGTCTTTAATGCTCCCGCTGTTTGTGGTCCGAATTGTCCATCAATCAAAATAGAAGGAGTAGTCTTTGCCAGAGCTTGCTGAAGCATCGTTACTCTGCTGCCTCGACTTCCTCTCTTCAAAGGAAAACTGTCACTGGCTGAACTAAGGACTTTTGATGCGAAGGTGCTGAAAGAAGAAGGAAGGGTGTTATTGATAATAATAGTCTCATTACTCCCAGAGGATGATTGATTTTGCTCGATCAACCTCTTCCTTTTAATCCTATCATATACCAGATACCCACCACCGCCAAGGGCAGCTAGAGCCAACGCGTAGATAAATACCTTCGCAGGTTTAACAGCACCCTTCTTGCCTTGACTCTTTTTTGGTGTTGCTGTCTTTTTTGCTTTCGGCTTTTTCGCTTGTGCTTTCGTCTTCCCCTTCAATGCCTTCTTCGCCATTAGTTCTTCGCGTTTAAAATCCTTATCAGCTCGTTATACTCTTCACTGCTCAACTCGTCTTCTAGGTCTGCATTCAGACTTTTACCATAAAGGTTGGCGTACTCCTTTTGTACTTTTGAGTACATGCTCTTGGATGGTATCTCGTTAAATACCTGGATCACCATCTTTTCATTCGTTCCCCAGCCTGCGTAATTGTCATTATCAAAAGCCATCTTCAATTGCTTGGCAAATGTTGCCGGATCACCTACCTCTAAACTTCGCTTTTGAGATACATTCGCTCTTGTCTTTTTGTAAAAGTGACGCGTCAGAAAAAACAGTCCGGTAGCAGTGCCAAGTCCTAGTGTCGAATAGATCACTACGGTCTTGAGATTTTGAACCTTCTGTGCGTCTGCGTTCATGTCTTACTTATCCCTACTTTAATTCTCTATAACCCCAAGGCTTTTTTAGCCAGGGATGTTTTCAGTGGGTCATTCTTGACCACATCGGCAAGCTTTGCTATTTCGCGTGCCTTTAACTTCTGCATCAAGATGGATGCTGCTGACAGTTTTACTTCTGCCTCACCTTGCGTTTGCGCCTCAATGCTCACTTCAAAACTGTACTTGTTCATTGTTATAATTGTTTAATGTTTACATGATTTATGATTAGGTCAATCTTACTCTTGTCATCGGCAAGGGTTTGAAGAATCAGAAGCACTCTCTCAAATTCCTCTTTGCTAAACTGTGACTTAAGCTGATTGACAAATTGGATGGCAGCCTGGTCTTCTTCAGTGAATGATGAAGTAGAAGAACTTACCTTTGGCTTGAAGCTGACTTCTGAATCAGGTATTGGTTCTTCGCTTGTTTCTTCATTGCTTGATTGCAATAAACCTGCAAGTGCTTCACCGCCTGGGAAGGCTGCCATGAGTTTGGGATTACGCTTGATGAAGCTCTCCACCAGACTTGACCCAACATCACCTAAGAAACTATTTAAAGGAGATTGTTTCATTTCAAGTCGGGCATTGTGCTTCTCTAATTCCTCGACTTCACTCTCCAGGTCTGCGATGTGTTGCTGTAATTTTTTATTGGCGTCTTTCAACTCATCAAATTCTTTCTCCCGAAGTTTTCGTTGAACTTCTTCATCAACGATATTTTTAACATCAACTCCAGATAAGCCTTCCTTGGGTTGTTCACCAAAATAAAAAATTCGCTTTTCGTTGTTATTGCTACTGCCAGTGAAAAGTAGAATTTCAATTGATCGCGTATCCGCAGTTACGAAGTTTTCAAACATCGTAAACATATCAGGGTCGCTTGTTCTACGTACAGCCTTGAATCCATCGACTAATATTTCATAATCAATGGGTTGACCTTTCTCATGGTATAAGCGTAGGTAGTGCAAAAGACTATCAATCTTTTTCTGTTCGTATTTTTCTTTATTCGGTAGTGCCATAACTAATTCACTATGATTGCTTGTATAAATTTTATTCTTCGCTTTGCAGCTCCTGGATTCGTTATCTTGATTTCACCTCGATGAATATGAATGCTCTCTGGTATGGGATCTTCCGTTGAGTCGTACATTCCATATCCAGAGTCAACCACAAGACCAGGAGGTTCATCAATGATGAAGAACATTTCATTGTAGGCAGGAATGGTTACTGTTGTTCCTGCCTCGATGATAAAATCCCTGTGACGGAGATGATACTTCGAATAGCCTTGTTGTTTTAATCGCAAGGGCGCAAACTCTAAAATGAATTGCTCGGTCATAAGTGTATCTCTGTTGGTTCAAGAAAATCTGCTTTATCATTCTTGCTCTGTTCTAATTCTTCATCCGCAGTAACTTCCTCAAGCTCTTCTGCCGTTTCACATTCCACATAGACCGTGATTACAAAGGGGTTCTCGTAAGTTTCACCTTTGAACCAGGCATTGATGATCGAAGTATCACCCTCAACATGTACAGGTTTCATCTTCGGTACATTTCCAGTAACCCAAGCCTTATCACCCTCAAACTGTGAGTCTTCAACTTGAATGATCGATTCGTCTGACGACTCAATACCTTCTTCTTTTAGGCGTGCTACATAAAAGACATCCATCTTGTCATTAGCTTGAAAGCTTACGGTCCCGGTTCCCATGTTGCTGATGTCGTTACGAGTATCCCTGTTACTTTCTTCACATTAGCCGGAAGCCTGATTTCGAATGGCTTGAACCGCTCAAGCTTATTCACTTCAAGTTTGGCTATGATGATTCTCCGTTTGGTCTTTGTGATTATCATTACTTCATCTCACATAAAAGGCTGATGATAACTTTGTAAGCCGCAAAGGGAGCGTTTGGATTGGCCGTATCCTTGTATTGGATTTTTAACTCACCGTTTCCGGATACTACTCCATTACCCAACGACTTGTATTTATTGTCGGGAGCTACTGCCATTCCACTCATAAACATTTTGCTCTCAAAGTCTTCTGGGAAAAGTTCTTCCCCCGAAAGTTCAATCCGTTGAGAGCCTCGGTAGAACAAGAGGTTCGGTCTGTCTGAACTCATCATGATACCGTGTACCACTTTGACGTTCTTATCCAGGTCAAACTTCTTGCTCACCGGTTGCCCTTCCGCGTCCACCAGGAAGGTGTAGATTTTATCCACCAAACGCTTCTCCATGACCTACTAAGGAATGGTTGCAGTTCCTTCAAGGCCTACATACAAAACTGAGTTTGCATCCAGACCCTTGATCGTTCCAAGTTCAATTTCAAATTCGATGTCCACATCGTCATGAATCAGACGAGGGTTTGCCAGTTTGTAAAAACTCTTTGGCACCATGTCAAACTGAGTGGTCACAAACTTCCTGTTAGAAGTATCGCTCACCAATTGTTTCTTGTTGGCCTTCAGTTTAAACTCACCGTTAGCAAGTGCTCCGATGTTTTCGATTGAATCAAACTTGGTTGTTTTGATGTCATCAATGTCCAATGAATCGGCAACACCATGCAGCAAATAAATTCCCGACACGAGCAAGGCCATGTTCTTAGGAAGTTTTGCGTTACTGATGTTACGCAGGTTTACCTCCTTCACATCCTGACTTTCAAACATCTTGATAGTCTTTGCGCCTTTGATTGGCTTGATGGTATAAATCAATTGATCTGCCAGGCGCAACTTACCTTGAAGCAATTGCTCTTTAATGTGCTTGGGTAGTTCTACAAAGAACTTCTCAAACTCTGCACGTGACCCTTGAGAAGGAATGTGCCGCTTCACAATCTTACTCATCGCCTTTGCCCGTTGCACAGGGTTCAGCGCATTCAGATACCCCATTAACTCAGTATCCATCTCTCCATTCAGACCCAACAACTCCGTTGGGTTTGTGTACTCACTCTCCATGAGTTGTCCTAATGCTCCCAGCATAATTTTACTTTGTGTTTAATTGTTACTCTTTGATTTAAAACTCTCTTTCAGTTTCTTCCACTGCATTCATTCCATTCATGTTCGCGATCTGTTCCTGGATTCTATCAATGGCTGACATATCCAATTCCTTTGAATTGTTGTATGGATTGACGAAGTAGGTTACTTGCTCTTCACCAGCAAGTCCGTTGGTTGCACTTGGTTCTGCTTTGCTGATGTAAAGCTTTTCTGAGAAATTCTTGAAGAATGTTCCCACACGATCTTTTGCCTGTTCGACAATTTGTTTCATATCAAATCCATCTACGCCTTGCACTGTTGTAGTCTTGTTTTGATTTTGAAATCCGTTGCTGAGTGTAAGTCCAAGACCTGCTGCGATGATGTAGGGATTCTTCTTATGGAAACCCACCAATGTCACTGGAATTCCTGCAAGCAGCGAGTGCTTGCCAAGTGCCGCGCCAGCACCGCCTGCTGCGATGGCTGCGAGTAGCACAAGCCCACCTTTAGTTACCGTCTGCGCTATCGGATGTTCCATTACTGGAGCGGTTCCAAAGAGTGCATTCCCTTGTTTGCTTTTCTTTTTCTTTGCCATGTCTATAAGAGATTTTTTGCTTTCACTTTTTCTTTTTTGTTCTTGCTTCCAGCTTTCTTTTTGCTCTTCGTCTTTCGTTTTTTAGGAGGAATGCCTTCGAGTCCGTTTGTTCCGGAACCACCTCGAATTGCTCTTATCAAAAGAACTCCTCCTGTGATAATTCCTCCAGCGACAAGCAGAGACTTACCAGGATTTGCTTTTACCCATGTGGTAGTCTTCTGTAAGAAGCCAGCCTTCTCTGAACCATCCTGAGTTTGTAGCGCATTATCTGATGATGCACTTTCACTTGGTACAAGCACAGCTCTACTGGCGGTAGATTCATTTGATAGTACAGGCTGAGAAGGCGAAGCAGGTGCTGAATATATTTTTGTTGCTTCATTGGTTTTTAGTGTTGTAGGTGTGTAGGAAGCAGGCATTGATGCACTTGCAATGATTGCCTCTTCGTCTTCTGAAATTGTTGCAGGCAATGGTTCTCCGCCTCCGTCTGATTCACTTTGAAAGGATTGCTCATCGCCACCACCTTTGCTGAATAAACCTTTGACTTGTTTTAGCGCTCCTGCAATGGCTGCCACCGCTGAACTTGCTGCTGCCAATGCTGTACCCGTAGCGATTTCTCCTAAGCCCTCAACACCATTGCTATGAATGATATTGTACTCGTCTTCATCTGCATAAACATCATGCGCACCAAAAAATCCTTCAAAGCCACTCAAGGGAACTTTTTTATCTCTGTTACCTCTTCCACCAAGAATCGCTTTTTTTAGATTTTCCTTTTTACCACCAGCTTGCCAGTAGACCGTCTCCGCTCTGTCTTTTATGGATCGCAGTTTCTTTAACTCACTTAGGTTGATTCCCTTTGCCTGTGCTTGCGCATCCGTCATGTAAGCGTAGCGAAGTTTCCCACCTACGTTCATCATGTTATTTTTCATAGCTAATAGGAAACCGTTGCGAAGTAGGAGCGTAGCAGGATTTACATAGCGATTTATAAACCTGATACCGTCACCTACTTTATCACCTACCTTTTGCGCCACTGTGCCCACTTTCTTTGCAACAGTTTTTACTTTGCTTCCAATTTTTTTGAAGATGTTTCCCATTTCATCTTCATCGTAGAGTGAAGCAAGATCAGAGAGGTCAACATTTTCATGTTCTATGAATTGGATTTCCTCTTGTCCTTCATCTTGAACTCCGTCTAAATAATCCAGTCTCATATCGTAGTCTTTACATTCTAAATAAGGTTGTTCATCATTAAACCTGTCCTTCACACAATCAATCACGATGTAGTAATCACGTTCATCTAGGTAGTCTTCCAGATGACCAGGCTTTGGTACAATTGGATATACATGCTGCCATCTCGGAACTTCCGGATACCTCTTTGGATATTTCGTTATCCTGGCGAGGCAGTCTATATCAAGAGATCGGAGGATGGAGAGAATAAATAGGGTGTAACAGTCACAGTCTACTCCCGTCATTCTATCGCTCCATGCCCTTCTGGGACTGCGTACTTGCTCAACTCCTTCCTCGTCTCTTTTGTACTGAATGTGTTGGTACACGAAGTGCCAGATGTTGGAACAGGTTTCTTCCAGTGTCCGACCTTTCAATACCTTCGCAATTTTTTCCGTTTGCCACAACGTCTTTGGCAAAGCATTGCGAATGAGTTTCATCGTGTCCTCTACATTCGCACTCTTCTTTATCGTAGTATCTTTTTCACCTGGTGGTGGAAAGAGATGATCGAACTCCCTTCCATCCCTCAATCGCCTCTTTCTGTCCGCTACCATACGCCTCTTTCTTTCTTCATCATCTCTTTTGCTGTCATGCAGCCTTTCCTCCGCCCAAAGTGATATTGTCAATTTTTGTGTAGGGTAAACTATCGTTGATTGTTGTTACCGTGTGTACAATCAAGTTGAGCTTACCTGTCTCTCGGTACTCTTTCACAAGTGCTGGAACCGTTGTCGCCAGGCTCAGAAATCCAAGCTTGATTTTTATCGGATCAAGATTGACTTCACTGAATTTTGAAATAGTCAGGTTCACATCTTTTACTTGTGATGATGCTATGGTCTTATCGGCATAAATCATTTTGACAAAAGGATGCTTCACCTGAATACTTCCACCGCTTGGGTTCTTAAGTTTCAAATTGATGGAGAGTTCAATTCCACTCAGACTTATATTGTGAATTGAAACCTTTGTATCAGATTCCAACTCATTTGAAAGTCTATTGAGTTTGAGCAAGTAGCTGCCACCAAAGTAGATGGCTGCTACCGTACCGGCTCCGATCAATATGTGACTACTCTTGATCATTGCGCTTCTTTCTTTTCAAACTCCGTAACTTTAGTGAGGGAGTTCTGAGCTTGATGCCTTTTACTTTTTTCAGCTTTGTGAAATCCTTTACTTTTTCTTTATGCTTAAGCCATAGCGGACTGAAAACATCTGCAATGATTTTAAAAGCAAGACAGATGATACCCCCGACTGTGGCTTGCAGCGCATAGTCCAGAAGAAATAAAAGATTTACATTGGCCAGCAGATTAAATGCTGCTCCGAAAAGAAAGGCAATCCCATTGCCCATTCCATGATTTTGATTTATCGCTGTGTTCATGGGTCAAAGATGTAGCGACCCCAAAGCGCAGGTTAACGATTGTTAACGGTAGTGAACGACTGTGTAACTTTATTAAGCTTTGTGAAGGATTGTATAGGAATGTAAACGATTTTGAATGAATGTTCCGTGTGGAACTAGACACAGTTAATGACAATTCAAGAAGAAATTCTTAAGCTAGATTCTCACACCTTCAACATCCGAGCATTAATAGCTACTACTACCGTGCTCACACTCATTAACACGGCACCCATTGCAGGACTTAGCATGATGCCGTATTGATACAGAACACCGGCAGCCAACGGTAGGGCAATTACATTGTATCCAGTTGCCCACACAAGATTTTGAATCATTTTTCTATAGGTCGCCTTTCCGAAAAGAATGAGGTTTACAACATCTTGCGGATTGCTGTTGACCAATACAATGCCTGCTGTCTCTGCTGCAATATCGGAACCGGAGCCAACGGCAATTCCAATGTTAGCTTGCGCAAGCGCTGGAGCATCGTTTACTCCATCGCCTGTCATGGCTACAAATTCGCCTTTCTCCTGGAGTTCCTTTATCTTTTCTAACTTTTGGTGTGGAAGTACTTCTGCAAAGAAACCATCCATACCCAATGCATCGCTTACCTTTTTTGCCACTTCCTTATTATCACCCGTAAGAAGCAATGTCTTGATGCCATTGGTGTGAAGCGTTTTGATTGCTTCGGGTGATTCTTTCCTGATCTTATCTGCTAAAGCGATAAAACCAGCTACTTTTTCTTCTACCAGGACAAATACAATGGTTTCGGCTTCAGTCGACCCAGGAATTTGAATGTTCAGGTTATTCTCCTTCAGGTATCCGGGGCTTACCACTTTTACTTGTTTGCCGTCTATGGTTGCCTGAATTCCTTTTCCGGTGATTGCCTGAAAGTTGTTGATGGTGGGCATCTCAAGTTTTAGTTCTTTTGATTTACCCACTATACCGGTGGCAATAGGGTGCTCAGAGTTTTGTTCTAATGCCGAAGCCATAGAAAGTACGTTATCTGGTGTATATTCCTCCAAGAGAGATTCATACCGCACAACACTGAATTTCCCAAGCGTTAATGTGCCCGTTTTATCAAAGACCAGTGTTGTAATCTTCCTGGAGTTTTCAAAGGCTGTTCTATTTTTTATGAGCAACCCACTTTTAGCAGAAATTGCCGTTGACCTTGCCACCACCAGTGGCACAGCCAAACCCAATGCGTGAGGGCAGCAGATAACAATTACCGTCACCATTCGCTCCATCGCAAAGGCAAGATCCTTCCCAATCGTTAGCCAGACAATAAAAGTTAACGCACCAGATACAAGAGCAATGATGGTAAGCCAGCGTGCTGCCTGGTCTGCCAGTAATTCCGTTTTGGATTGGCTCTTTTGTGCATCCTGTACTAATTTAATAACCTGCGATAGATAAGAGTCTTTACTACCATGTAGCACCTCTACTTTTAATGATCCGTTTCCGTTGATGGAGCCTGCTATTACTTTTTCTCCTTTCGATTTTTCGACAGGTTGTGATTCGCCCGTTAGCATGGATTCATTCAGATAGCTACTTCCATCTGAAATAATACCGTCTGCGGCAATCTTCTCACCTGGTTTGATCAGAATGATGTCGCCAACGTTCAAATTTTCTGTCTTGATGTCTGTGATTTTATCACCTTGAACTAGGTGTGCTTCGGAGGGCATGAGTTGAACAAGCAATTCCAATTCACGCGAAGCACCCATAATGGATTTCATTTCAATCCAATGGCCGAGTAACATAATCAGAATCAACGTGGCCAATTCCCAGAAGAAGTCCATACCAGTTAATCCAAATACAATAGCTACACTGTAGACATACGCCACTGTTATGGCTACCGCAACAAGCGTCATCATGCCCAATGATTTACTTTTTACTTCATCCTTCAAGCCAATAAGAAATGGCCAGCCTCCGTAGAAATAAACTACTGTAGATAAAATCATAAGCGCATACGAAGAGCCTGTAAACATCCAATGGACTCCAAGCCAATGTTGAATCATGGGTGATAAGGCCATGATGGGCAGTGTTAACACCAGTACCACGTAGAACCGTCTTTTGTAGTCATCGATCATTCCAGCATGGTGCGCGTGACCTGATTGATCGGAATGTTGATGCTCATGCCCCGAATGTTCTTCAGCTTTTATTCGAGTGTGCATTTGGTGGCTTTTATGCTGATGACCTAAATGCTCATCTTTTGATTTTGAAAGCGGAACCAAATCCATTCCACACTTCGGGCATTTGCCTGGCTCATTCTTCACCACTTGGGGATGCATGGGGCAAGTAAACTGCTGATTTCCGTGTTGATGTTCCATCATGAAAAGATTAGGTTTTAAAGTATTCTATTTACTTTGAATGCAATACCAATTTTACAGTCATATCCACGTCATCGTAAACCAGCTTGTCGCCCAGGTTTTCAAAAAACGACTGCGAACCAAACTTTACATCATACTTACTTCGATCAAATACCAGGGTGGCTTCGGCAATGGTTTGATTGCTTACTGTATTGACCCTAGCTGTAAACGTGATAGAATTTGTTTTTTCCTTAATGGTTAGATTTCCTGTCACCGTATATTCGTTAGCTGATTTCGGTTCTATCTTGGTAATGACAAACTTTGATGTGGGAAAGCGTACTACAGAAAAAAAATCTTCCGATTTTAAATGATCTATCAGGCGTCTGTTTGATTTTTCGTCTGTAATATCAGTACATGTAATGCTGGCCATGTCCATTTCAAATGTGCCACCTGTTAGTTTATTTTTATTGAATGTTAGGTGTCCTGCTGATAGTTGTATTTGCCCATAGTGTTCACCCCCCAATTTTTTCCCCGTCCACTCCAGTGTGCTTTGCTTCAGATCGATGTCAGTTTTCTTGGTGTTTCCTTGGGCAAAGGAAGAGAGTGACAGTAATGCAAATAGTGTAATAGATACAAGTTTCTTCATTTTACTTTTTATCAGTTTTAGTTACCCACTCAATTCGCAGTTTCTCGTTTGCTACGACAACCTGATCGAGTTTCTTTGTTGTGGCCAACTCGGTAGAGGCTTTCAATGTTTTAAGAGCCGCTGCATAGTCATTCATCGCGGCTTCAATCTTAGCTTGAAGTTGAAGATATGCAGCATCCTGCGCTTTGCCGTTGGCTATTTGAATCCATGCATAAGCCTGCTTCAAATCTTTATTGTTATTGAAGTAGTATGAACTGGATTGATAGAAAAGACTTGCGCGATCTTCCTTCTTTACATTAATCCGATCATTGATCTCGGCCATTACCTTTTCGTCCACGTTCATTTTAATGGTGAGCTTCACCTGTGTATTCTCCCACAGTAAAAACATTCCTGCTTCTTCTTTGGTGAGGTCATTTACTTCAATGGTAAATGTTTCGTAGTAGCGTGCCGATTTCTCAGGTTTTGCCGTAAAGCGAACAAGGTCTTGCTCTTGTGTGTAATCGGAAGTTCCGTGCATTTCAATAGCCTTGTTGATCACGATTGTCCATTCATTCTGGTTTGGAATGGTGAAGAGGGTATATGTACCCGCAGGAATATCGTTTCCATTTAGCTTAACGACCTCAGAAAATTTAATCGTAGTTGCATCGTGTGCGCCCGTGCGCCATAGCTCACCAAAGGGAACAAGTCCACCATAGATTGTTCTTCCACGTGCACTAGGGCGGGAGTATTTTACTTCCACCTCTCCAAAGCCAATCTGCTGTTTAAATGTAGCATCAGTGCTAGCTGGTGGCAAATTAAGCTGAGCCCTTACGGCAACAGAACACACGAGGGCAAGGGCGATTACTATTATAATTCTTTTCATATTGGTTGGTAGAATTTATTTGGTAAAAACCTTTTTGAGGGTGCGCGATGAAATGGTATACAGCACAAAGCCCGACATTACTGTGAGTAGCCCGAATACAGAGAGTATTTTCAACAGCCAGTTGTTAAAATTGTCGCGTCCGGCATAGTCCATAGTATGGAACATCCAAAGAAAGTCAAACGCGCGCCATTGGTCGTGACGAATGGATTGAAAGGTTCCTAGGTCTGCACTTACATATACAGTACAATCAGGATTCTTAAAACTTACTGCCCAGGCAGGCAGAGGCTTCTCGCGGTATTCATGATGACCATCAGTCTGATTCAAAAAGAGTACCTCACTTACCTCTGCTCCTTTCACTACTTGTTCTTTTGCTACGGCAATTCCCTCTTCTTTTGTCAACGACTGTTTTACTTCGCCAGTAACTGCATCAGCTAAAGCGTAGTGTACGTGGTGATGCATTCCCTCACCAACATGACCAGAGAAATAGGCAATCTGATAAACAGGCTTGTTGAGTACGCGAATAAGGTGGACAGAGTGAATTGAATCAACAGTTTGTGTTTGCTTCAGTTTTTGAATGGCATCCGTAGGCGAAACAGTTGAAACATTAGCAGAAAGAAAAGCTGGCGATTTTCGCAGATGGTCGCCATGCACGTTGTCGATGTCGCTCCAACTAAAGAAAAGGCCACTGATAGTCCAGCCTAAAAACTGAATGCCAATGAATAGACCAAGGTAACGATGGATTCTGCGGATGAACAGATTTTTATTTTTAATCATAACTTCAGTGCGGTTTAAGGATGGTGATCCATTTCTAAATATTTACCAGGGGATTTATGCTCAACGGCATTTATCTCTCATTTTTGTGGATTTTAACAAATTCGATGTGATTTTCCTTCGATTCGAAATAGCATACCTTGCCAGACCTGTCGGGGTGCATGCAGATAAACGCTTTTGCCTTACTGATTCGATTATTGCTGACCGGATCAATTGCGTAACGTTCTACTTCGCTTAGTTGAATTGTTGATATGCAAGGCTGACTACAAGCGTAAAAGTTGCCCTCCTGATTAGGCACTAACATTTGCTCATGTCCATTCATGAATGCATTGGTGGCCATACAAACTTTGTTAGGGTCAATCAGTTTTTCAATGCCAGGATGTGATGCTTTATAGTCATTCTTCTCCTCGGCACCTTCTTTCTCGTACTTGTAAATGCCAATCACTGCCCAGGTTAGTGGGATAATCAACGCCAACACACCAAAGGAATTCAGCAGGATATTTCTCCGTTTTTCCTTTTGGTGCTTTCTGCCAGATGCACTTTGTTTCACACGTTTAATTTTCATTGGCATCTACTGTGGTTATGGTTTGCGCGAGGAGTTGTGCATGTGCACAATTTTCCATGTGCCATTTTCCTTTTTCAAAAAAGAAGACGCCACACCTTTCCGTTTGATCTCAGAGTTGTCCTTCTTCAACACAATCGTATAGTTGTAAGTCTCCACTGCAAAAGCATAATCACCAGTAACTGTTACAGTCACGTTGTAAGGATCAAATTTGAAGGACGCAAAGTCACCCAACTCAGGGCCGATATGATGGGCAAGATAATCCTGATACGTGCCCTCTACTTTACCTGATTCAATAATCTGGCTGTTGGCGACAAACAACACGTCTGTCCCTTTTACATCCAATTTTTCAAGAGCGCTTTTATAAGATGATAAAACTTCTTTTACTTTCTGCTCATCTGTCTGCGCGAAGACGAATCCAGAAAACAAAAGGAAGACAAGTGATACAAATAGCTTTCTCATAGTTGATTCTTTACGGTTATTGAATCGTTTCCTTCACACTGCCGCATTTTAACATCTTATCACCGAAGTAGGGATTCTTGATCTGCTTTTCGTTCGATAGCCAGTAAGCGCCTTCGTTACCATTGGCCATTGGGCAGTATTCCAAATACAATGCACCTGTCGAGAGTTGACCGCCTTTAACCAGCGTGGACATTTCGTTACTTACCGTACTAAATATCTGACGCTGTTCGTCTAAAGCATTTGTACTTGCCAGCTTTGTGGTTGCTGCAAGTGCATCGGCAGAACCCTTTACGCCCTTTAGTGACTTCTGAAGTTCGCCAGCTGCTTTTTTTGCTTCATCGGCATTGGAAGCAACCAAAGCATCTTTCAATTTTAAATACAGTGTATATGCAGTGCCGAGTTTAGCATCTTTGAAAGTTGCTGCTGTTGTTTGTGCTTTGGCCTGATCGTGACCAGCATGGTCGTGTTGTGCGAAAGCGATTGTGCAGCTTAGTACAAGCGCAAGTGTAATCCATTTGGTTTTCATAGTTGTATTTGTTTAAAGTGTTTTAAATAATTTCAAAATTCAGCATCATGCCATCGTCTTCATGTTCCAGGTTGTGACAATGAAAAACAAAGACTCCAGTATAAGTGGGAAAGGTCATAATTACCCTAACCTTTTCGCCTGGCATTAATAGTACTGTATCTTTCCAACCCTTTTCAGTAGCGATCAGATTTCCTCTGCCACCCGTGCGTTCCAATATTTGAAATTGTACGCCATGTATGTGCATGGGGTGAATTTCATCACCCATCCGGTTATCGAATTCCCATATCTCAGTTGTGTTGGCTTGAACGGTTTCATCAATTCTATCCATCTCAAAAGTTTTACCTCCGATCGAGTGCCTGCCCATGCCTCCATGCCCACCCATACCACCGACCAGCGCAGCAATGTCGAATGTGCGGGTAGTAACTGCCGAGGCAGTAGGAATGACGTTTATTGTTGAAAGATTTGTAGGAAGAGTAAATGCAGGTGCAGTCGCCTGCTCCACTACAAACTTCATGATGTTGTATTGTTGTCTGCCTTGTACATTATATTGACTGAACTTTTTACTCAGCAGGTATACCGATTGACCGAGTGCTAACCCCGAAAAATCAATCAGCACATCGGCACGTTCTCCGGGCGCGAGCATGAGACTGTTTAAGCTTTCAGGAGTAGTCAGCAATCCCCCATCCGCACCAATCACATAAAATGGCATTCCATTAGAAAAGGCAAGGTTGTAGACGCGGGCAGTTGAGCCGTTCAGGAACCTCAATCGATGCCAACCCTTCGCCACACTTGCATATGGCGCATAAGTTCCATTAACAATAATTTGTTCACCCAAATATCCCGTCATGATTTCATCTTGACTTGGTGAATAGTCAAGGGAAGAACCAGAGAAACGTTTATCCTGAATAATAAGGGGAATTTCAAAATCGCCAGTCGGAAGATTAAGTGCAGCTTCTTCACTGTCTGTGACAATAAACATTCCGGCCAATCCCATGAACACTTGTCGTGCAGTAGCTTCGTGTGGATGTGGATGATACCAATACGTTCCCGCACGTTGATTAATGGGAAGTGTATAGGTGAATGAACCACCTGCTGCAATCAGATCCTTTGGGTGGCCATCCATATCTTCAGGCACAATCAATCCATGCCAATGTATATTTGTCTCTTCTCCCAAATTGTTTTGCACCTGAACGCTCACTGTTTCGCCACGTGTAGCTTTTATGGTGTTACCCAACAAGCCATTTCGATAAGAGAGGATGGAGGAAGAAGAACCATTAAGTATCTGTCCAGTTGTTGTCTGCACAATTAATTGTGTATTACCTTCTACAACTACTGGTTTGAATAAGGGTTGAGTAAAACTACCTTCGACAATCCAGTTAGCCTCACCCATCATATCTTCTTCGGTATGGCAGGCACTAAGTAATAACGATGAACCCGCCCATGCTGTCACGACTGAAAGTCCGGTCTGTTTGATGAATTCTCTTCTTTTCATAGAATAGATTGATTGGGTTTTTGTGCACTGAAAATTCGTACAGTACCCACCATTGTTTTGAATACTCCTACTTCGTCTACTTTTGGAAAGCCTGTTTCGCGAAGAGTAGCAGGCAATACATTTTTTACACTGTCTTGCGTAGTCTCGAAACCATCTAAAAGCTGAATTGTATAAAAGCCAGTTCGCTGCAATACATTAGCGGGCTTGGCAAAATCTGCAATGTTCACTGTGCCTGAAGGTTTAAGTACTCGAAAAATCTCTTTCAAGGCACTGTATTTTTGTATTAAGGTGAGGTGATGAAAAACTAGGCTTGACATAACTTTATCAAAAAAGTTATCAGGGTAGGGTAGCCTACCTCCATCGTAAAGTTTCGCTTCAATGGTTAGTCCGACTCCCGTTACTTTCTTCTTTGCTATTGAGAGAATTTTCTCATCGATGTCTACACCATAAAACTCTGAACGGGTATGTTTTAGAGCAGCCATAATGGATAGTGTTAACGATCCGCAGCCAAAGTCAAGCACTTTATCGTTTGCTTGAATATTCATCTGATTGATCAATGCGCTTTTGAACTTTCGTTCCGGCATGGTTAGTTGAAGTACCGGATCATAAATTCGAGTCAACCAATCATATTTGAGAGCAGGTATATAGTTTTTACTATCGGGCATACCGGGTTGTTTCAATGTTACTTCAACTTCTCTTTCACTTCTCCGCACGTAAGCATTTTGTCACCAAAATACGGGTTGCGGATTTTGTCGTCATTGCTCAACCAAAACGCACCCTGGTTGTTGAACGCCATCGGGCAAAACTCATAATAGGCATTGGTGCCACCTAAACCGTAGGCCTTAATGCTCTTATACAGATTATCCGAGAGTGTGCTAAATCCTTCGCGCTGAACGTCAATATCATCTGTTGCCTGAATAGACTGGAGTGAGGTGTTAAGTCCGCTTACGAAATTCATCCAGTCGTTATGCGCAGCACCGGTTAGTAATTTCATATCCACCTTACCAATAGCGGCAAGTGTAGAACCCGCTTCTGCTTTTATCTTGTTGACATCAGAAGAGACTAAGGCTTCCTTTAGTGTGATATAAGATGTAAACACGGCTGCCAATTGCTGCTGAAAAGCGACATCAACCGTAAATGTTGGTTCAGTTGCTTCGGCATAGTTTGATGTGCTGGATACGTGTTGTGTGCTGTCCTGATGTTCATGCGTATCGTGATTGTGAGCATCGGCTGATTCTTTTTTACTGCCGCAATTGAATAAGATAAATGAACCAGCAGCAAATAGGAGTGAAGCGAGAATTGATTTTGTTTTCATAGTTGTTGGTTTGTTATGTGATTAATTAAGGTTTAAAAGTTTAAACTGACTTAGAGCAGTGATGAGGATAATGACGGAAATGATGATATAAAGGCCACGCCTTGCCCATTTGGCAAGGGGGCCAGGTATATTTTCAAATGCTGGTTTACAACACTCCTTCATATTATCTAATGAGCATGACCCGCCATTGGGTCTGTGCCTTTCTTTAAAATCAATTCTGAATACAGTAGGTATGCACCACTAACGGCAATAATTTCATTTTCCTCAAGTCCGAATGTGATTTCAACTTGCTCAAAATTCTCTATACCAATTTTTACCATCCGCGGCACGAAGGTGTTTTGTTCGGATTGCACATATACGTGTGTTCCGTTGCCGTCTCGTATAATTGCGTCCACCGGAATAGCCAGTGCTTTACGCGATGAGTGCGTGAAGAATACCTGTGCCTGCATACCCGGTTTGAAGCGTAAATCTGAATTACTCAAAGAAGCACGCATCACCGTGATTTGTGAATTCGCATTGTACTCTGGACTCAAGAAATTTACTGTTGCTATTATTGATTCTGATTCAAATCCACTAACACGAACACTGATTTTGTCACCCACTTTAATGAAGCGTGTTTCGCTTGGATAGAGTTCCGCTTCTAGCCATAGAGAAGTAATATTCTCAATACGGTAGAGTCTATCACCCTCATTTACATACTGACCTTCGGCCACAGCAATCTCTTCTATGACTCCACTTGTTGGAGCAAGAAACGTGATACGTTGCTGCACGGATTTGGCTGTTGCCAATTGTTCCACCTGTTTCTTGGTGAGACCGTAAAGAAAGAGTTTGCTTTCGGCTGCTTTTAAGAAACCTTCGTATCGCTTTTCTACTTTGCCGAGTGTTTCATATTGCTCTAAAGCCAACAGGTATTCTCGCTGAAGTGTCAATAGGGTTTCACTATAAATTTCATAAAGTGGTTCACCTTGCTTTATCAAACGACCTGTTTCTTTGATAAAAAGCTTTTCGATTCTACCTGTTGTGCGGCTGCTAGTAATGGTTGTCTTATCTTCATCCACCTTAAGCCTGGCATTTACGACTAGCGTTTGACCAATGGGCTTAACAGACACTTTTTGTGTGGTGATGTTGGCGAGTTTTATCTGACTATCAGTTAACATCAAACTATTATCGTCTCCGGTGTTAGCCGTCATAGGAACTAAGTCCATGCCACATGCTGGGCAAGACCCCGGCCCCTCTTGTACTACATTAGGATGCATTGGGCAAGTGTATTTTGTTGCAGTACCTTCCTGTTCGACAGTATGATTGCTGTGGTCTTCTTTTTTCTCGCTAGTACAAGCAGAGAGAACAGAGCCAACCAAAAAAATATATATTCCAATCTTTGTCATGGCTATTTCGATTTTATAAAACTTTCACTGTCTACCATATACTGTGCATTTACGGCTACTTCATCTGATGAAGCAAGCTCCTGCTTCACTTCGATTAAATCATTGGTACGAATGCCTGTAATTATTTTCTTTGGCTTAAACACCCCTCGCTCTTTTACAAAAGCAATTTTTTCCATACCCATGTCGAGTATGGCTTCTTTTGGCAACCACAAGGTTTCGCTGGTTTGAAATTTCAGTGTGGCTGAAACCAACTGACCGATGCGTAGTCCTTCGGTATTTCGTACATACACCCTCACTTTTACAAACTCCTCACCGTCCGAAAAGAATGGTTGAACAAAATCTATCTTTGCTTCTTCGATCTTGTCATTACCCATATCAAGTAAAATTTCGTCACCTGATTTTATAGAGCCTGCCTTCGAGATAGCAATGTTAAGTTCTACACGCAGGGCTGATGTGTTTACAACTTTAAACAAAGCCTGACCTGTTGTTACATAGCTGCCTTCCCGAATCAACTCTGCATTAAACTGTGGACTGGATGGCGCAACAGTCTGCGGGGTAGACCCCATACCAGGATCACCCATACCTCCACCCATTGACGAAGCGGTTGAGGTAGATGCAGTGCTTATTGCTGGTGCCGGTTGATTTTCACTGATCACATAACCATCAAAGCCACTGAAAATGGAGAATGTGTATACCGCTTCTTTTCGCGCAACAACTTCATCCACTTGCTTTTCGGAAGCTCCCAATAGAAGCAACTTGCTCTTAGCTGAACGAATCAACTCCTCATTACTCTTATCGTTTTCCGTCAGGTAAAGAAGCTCGCGTTGTGCAGTTAGCAGTTCGGGGCTATAGATGTCGGCAACTTTTTGACCTTTTCGAACAGGTTGAAACGGATACTTCAAATAGACTTTCTCTAACCGGCCACCAATCCGTGCTGGAATGTTGTACACATAGCGTGTGTCGTAGGTAACAACACCCTGCGCCTGTATAGTGGCTGCCACAGACTTATATTCTGCTTTTACTGTTTTGATGGATGCGACAACCACTTCGTTAGGCGATTTTATCAAACGCGCCAGGTCTTCCGTTATCTCTACCTCTTCGCCAGGTCTTGCTTTGCGCACCAAATCCATACCACACACAGGGCATGTGCTTGGTCTGTCAGATACTACTGTCGGGTGCATGGGGCAGATGTAAGTATCTACATTCTCTGCCTGCTTATCACTTGAACAGGCTGTTGCAAAAAGCAGCAACAAAACTGACAACTGACAAATGAAAAAAGTCAATCTATTTCTCAAGTTCTTTTTCATAGGTTACTATCATGTTATAGTACTCTTCCATTTTTTCAAGGTATAGCATCTGCGCCATGTTCAGCGCCTCCCAAGCATCGATTACAATGGGCAGTTGTTCGCGGTTTTCTTCGTAGGCAAGCATCAGCGTTTCGTAGTTCTTGCGAAGTGCCGGTATGATCTTAGTATCGTAATTAGTCAACTGTTCCTGCATCCTGTTCAATTGCGCAGCCATACCAGCTAACATTCCTCGTGCTTCAATCAAGATGGCCTCACGACCGCGCTTCATCGCTTCAATCTCATATTGCATTCCGCGTGTTTCCGACTTATACATTTTAGATGACCACGGTGCAATAGGTATAGATACCATTGCCATTGCCGTGAACTGCGTTGGCATGTTGCCCAGTGGTTGCATGTGATCAAAGCGAATTTTAAAATCAGGCTTCTCTTGTGATTGTTGCACCTTTTGATTGAACCTCATCACATCAATAGTTTTGTCGATTTGCTTGACATCACTTCGCTGATTACCAAGAGCAGCGGTATCGTACATAAGCTGATCAGCTTCGAATGAAATTCGGGTAGTTGTATCTACTTCTATGGGGGTATCATGTGGTATATTCATGAGTCCTTTCAACCGAAAACGTCTCTCTTCAATCTCACCAAGTGTCATGGTTTGCATGTTCTTCACTTCATATAAGCGACCTTCCGCTTTATAAATGTTTCCCAAGCTTCCTTGGTTATATGGATAGCGAATTCGCGAAATCTTTACCATTAATTCCATGATGCGCTCGTTCTCCTTTAGGATGCTCATTTTCTTTTCGGAAACCAGCCATTGATAGTAGAGGGATTTTGCTTCTGACCTGAGCATGTTGAATTGCTTTGCCCGACCTTGCTCTTCCACCGAAGCCCGCGATGCGAAATAGTTTTTGTTTGCATTCAATTTGCCGGGGTTAGGGATGTCTTGTTCAAAAGAAATCATTACTGAACCTTTGTCACGTTCATCCATTAACATCTGGCCTGGGTAAGGTGTCATAAACGTACCCGCACCTACCATTGGTGCCATCCAACTTTTTGCACCTTCCGTGTAGATGTTTAATGCTTTCACCTTGTTCTCATACTCCTTGAGCATGGGGTTGCGTAGGTCGATTGTACGCAATACACTGTCCAGGCTAATCACCTGAGCATTGCCCGTGGTGACTAACCCGAAACAGATCCCTGTAAACAGTATCGTTATTTTAGTGATGGACTTCATAGACTTCCATTTTTCCGAATTTTCTGAGTTCATATTCTTTGGTCATCAAAAAGATGAGCGGGGTTACTAGCAAAATGTGTGTAGAGGATGTGAGCACACCGCCAATCATGGGTAACACGATGGGTTGCATTACATCACTACCCACACCAGTTGCCCATAGTACAGGCACCAGGCCAAACAAGGCCACGCATACGGTCATTATTTTTGGACGAAGACGCTTTGCGGCACCAGCAATTACATACTCCTTTAGTTCTTCCATTGAAATGGTTTCGCTAGAATTACCCCGAAGTTTCACCAATTGTTGCATGGCATCGTTTAGATAGATCACCATCACCACACCTGTTTCCACTGCAATACCAAATAGGGCAATGAACCCAACCGCCACAGCCACAGATAAATTCACACCATAGAAGTAAACCATATAAGCTCCGCCAATCAAAGCAAAGGGTACGGTAATCAAACTGAAGAATGCCTCGCGAATGGATTTGAAGGCGAGGTAAAGCGAAACAAAAATGATAAGTAGTACGATGGGTAAAATCATCATTAATGTTTGTTGCCCGCGAATCAGGTTTTCATACTGACCACTCCATTCTACATAATAGCCATTTGGCATAGTTCCCATTTTTGAGTTTAATGTTTCAATAGCCTCCTTCACAGTACTGCCCAAATCGCGGTCGCGCACATTAAAAAGCACAGCCCCTCGCAGCATGGCGTTTTCGGAGGTAATCATTGGTGGGCCATTTTCAAATTTTAGGGTAGCAACTGAAGAAAGTGGAATGGTTCCTAAAGCAGGCGTTTTAATTGGTATTCTATTGAATTGCTCAATGCTGTTTCGATAATCTTGTGCAAGTCTTACGCTGATGGAAAATCGTTGGCGACCCTCAATAGTTTGGCCGATAGGAGAACCGCCAATGGCAGATTCTACAATCAGGTTTACATCGTTCACACTTAATCCATAACGACCAAGTGCTTCGCGATTAACGTCAATCGTCAAGTACTTGCCGCCTGTTATAGGATCTACATATAAATCTTTTACTCCTGGAATTCCTTCTAACGCAGTTTTTACTCGCTCTGATAAAACATAGATGCTGTCAAGATTTTGGCCATATACCTTCACTCCTACATCGGTACGAATGCCCGTAGCAAGCATATTAATACGATTGATGATAGGCTGTGTCCAGCCGTTTACAACCCCCGGTATTTGCATCTTGGCATCTAGCTCATTAACAATATCCTTTTTGGTTATACCCTCGCGCCATTCCGATTTTGGCTTGAGCATGATAATGGTTTCGATCATGCTGATGGGTGAGTTATCAGTGGCAGTGCTGGCACGACCTGCCTTGCCTAAGACCTTGTCAACTTCGGGCACGGATTTGATAATCTTATCCTGTACCTGAAGAATTCGTTTGGCTTCTTCATTTGAGACATCGGGTAGTGTTACAGGCATGAATAAAATGGATTGCTCATCCAAAGGCGGCATGAATTCTGAACCGAGGCTCATCAACAGCGGAACACTCACCAACAAGGCAAGTATGTTGATCCCAATCGTTGTCTTGCGCCACTTCATACAGGCACGTATGATGGGTTCGTATATTTTTTCGAGAAAGCGATTAATCGGATTCTTACTTTCATCTGAGAACTTCCCTTTCATAAAAAAGGAAATGATAACGGGTGCCAACGTTACCACCAGTAAAGCATCTACCAACATGATAAATGTTTTAGTATAGGCGAGCGGATGGAACAATTTACCCTCCTGGCCAGTGAGCATAAACACCGGAAGGAAGGATGTAATGATGATAATGGTGGAATAGAACACCCCGCGAGAAACCTGCTTGCTTGATTTTTCTATTATGTCAAGCCGTTCCTGCTCATCAATTTTATTATAGTTGCGCGAAAATAATTTTTTAATCATAGCTTATTTCTTTTCTTCTGGGTTCAGTTCAGCAAAGCGATGCGACAGGTTTTTGTAGGAGTTCTCGGCCATGATAATTCCATTATCTACAATAACACCAATAGCCAACGCGATACCCGTTAAGGACATGATGTTGGACGTAATGCCAAAAGCATTCAATAGAATGAAACTCGTAGCAATTGTAATGGGAATCTGGATGATGATGCTGGCTGCACTCCGCCAGTGAAATAAGAAGATGATAACGACCAACGACACTACAATCATTTCTTCGATGAGCGTTGTTTTGATTGATGAAATTGATTCTTCAATTAGCTCACTACGATCATATACAATATTGAACTTCATACCGTTCGGGAGTCCTTTCGCCACTTCGTCCATTTTTTTCTTCACGGCTTTGATCACCTCATCGGCATTTTCGCCATAGCGCATCACCACAATGCCCCCCACTACCTCGCCTTCTCCATCCTCATCAAAAATACCGAGGCGTGTTTCACCTGTCATTTGTACAGTAGCGACATCTCGTACTTTTATTGGTGTTGCGTTAACTGTTTTGAGAGATATATTTTCAATCTCCTCTACAGACTTGAGGTAGCCCGTAGTTTTGATGATGTAACCGATGTCATTGATTTCGAATTTACGTCCGCCCGCTTCGTTGTTATTATTGCGCACTGCCTGAATAACCTCAGGTACCGACAGGTTGTAGTAGATGAGTTTGTTGGGATTGAGCGTTACCTGATATTGTTTTTGGAACCCACCGAATGAGGCTATCTCGCTGACACCCGGCACATTCTGCAATCCGAATTTTATGTACCAATCTTGTAGCGCGCGTTGTTCTCCTAAATCCAAACCGGGTGCATCCAGTGTGTACCATAGAATATGACCAACACCAGTTCCATCTGGGCCGAGCGTTGGTGTAACACCTTGTGGCAACAAGCGGGTAGCATAATTCAGTCTTTCCAACACTCGCTCACGTGCCCAGTATACATCAGTTTCGTCATTGAAAATCACATAGACAAAACTCATCCCGAACATGGATGAACCGCGAACATATTTAACCTGAGGCAGACCTTGCAGGTTGGTGACCAACGGATATGTAATCTGGTCTTCCATAATCTGGGGACTGCGTCCCATCCATTCGGTGAATACAATCACCTGGTTTTCTGACAAGTCAGGAATGGCATCAATTTTATTGATGCGCACTGAATAAATTCCCCAGGCAAAGAAGCCTATGGCAACCAATAATACGAGAAAGCGGTTGCGAAGGGAGAATGAGATTAATCCTTCAATCATGATGTGGAAACTTAAGAGAAATTGAAAATCAATAGCCGCTTACGTAAAAGGCGGGCATAGGAAGAGCAGATTGCTCTTTAAAAGGGAGAGAAAATCAAATCAGGAAAACCTGGTGGGTCACCGTCAGGTCACACGCTCGCAATGGAGTGTCGTAATTGAAGTGTTTTACCTTCGTTAGGTAATTAACAGGGATAATCTCAGAGAGAATGAGAACAGGCGAAGCAAGAGCCACAAAAGAAATTGAAGGAACGCTTACTTCCGAGAAAGAAGCATTGAAATCCTCTCCTTCGTGCACGATTGCTTCATCATCGCAGCAAGGTACTTTTTCATGACGGTGGCAGGGAGGAAGATTTCTTTCTTTTTCGCAGCCTTCCGCTTTAGAGAACAAAGCAATGTTCTCAATCTTACCACTGCAAATATGCAGACCCACCATAAAACTGGTTGACGATAAGAATACCAGCAGGGCTAGAGTAACGGATGCTATGGTGCGAAAGCCTTTCATTGTTGTCTCAAATGTAACGGAATTTTCTTGGATTTGGGTTTGCGTAATTCAGGTTATTATTTGCGCAATCCTCGAAATTGAGTTGATTTAAGCAAATCTTTAGTGCATCGATTTCAAAAGCTACTCAATTTGCAACCCTATTGCATGGTTTTTTCGTTTATGTTTGTGCTGTGAGAGTAATACGCTTTCTTTTTGCCATGTACGTTCTTGCGCTGTCGGTTTATCCATGCAGCGACAAGGAGACGTGCGCAGATGAGTTAAAGACAAGTAGTATCGCGATAAATGTGGACGACCATAATCATAGTGATAGTGAAATGGATTATTGCACGCCCTTCTGCATTTGCTCCTGCTGTGCCGCACAAATTCAGCTCAATCAACTTTCGGACGTTTCCCTCTCAAATCCGATCCATAATACGCAGGTACTAACCCTTTACTTCGAAAAACCTTTGCTCAACAACGCCAAGGCTATCTGGCAACCGCCTAAACTTGCCTAATACTTCCCTTACGGAATAACGTCCCCGTTATTCTGACAATCTGATTTTTATATTTAAAGTTTGCGCTATACGCAAAGAAAGCATCGTTCACTATTCTGAACGACAATAGACATTTTAGAATTTAATCAGGCATTTCATCCTTTATCAATTCTAATAGCATTTATGTTAGACAAGATCATTCAATACTCAATAAAAAATAAACTGGTGATTGGCTTACTCACACTGGCATTGGCTGGATGGGGAACGTACTCACTCACGCAGTTACCCATCGATGCCGTACCAGACATTACCAATAATCAGGTGCAGGTTATCACACTGAGTCCTTCGCTGGCTGCACAAGAGGTGGAGCGACTTATCAGTTTTCCGGTAGAGCAAACAATGGCTACTATACCAGAGATAAAAGAGATCCGAAGCATGTCGCGTTTTGGTCTCTCAGTAGTCACCATTGTTTTCCATGACAATATTGATGTGTATTGGTCGAGGCAGCAGGTGAATGAACGCCTTGCAGAAGCACGAAACCAGATACCTGCTGGAATCGGAAATCCAGAGATGGCTCCAATCACTACAGGTCTTGGTGAAATTTATCAGTACCTCATTCGTCCGGAAAAAGGATATGAAGAAAAGTACGATGCTGCCGAACTGCGAACTATTCAGGATTGGATAGTGCGAAGGCAATTGTTAGGTACACCAGGCGTTGCAGATGTTAGCAGTTTTGGTGGATTTCTGAAACAATATGAAGTAGCCTTAGACCCCGATAAACTAAGAAGTTATAATCTGAGCATCGCAGATGTTTTTACTGCTTTGGAAAAAAATAATCAAAACACTGGTGGAGCATACATTGACAAAAAACCCAATGCCTGGTTCATTCGCAGCGAGGGTTTAATAAGTTCCATAGAGGACATTGGGAAGATTGTGGTGAAGAATACTTCTGGTGGTCTTCCTATTCTCATTCGCAATGTAGCCGAGGTGCGCTTTGGTGCTGCCAATCGTTACGGTGCCATGACTTACAACAGCGAAGGCGAAGTCGTAGGTGCCCTTGTGCTGATGTTGAAAGGGGAAAACTCCAATGCTGTTGTTGCAAGGGTAAAGGAGCGGATGGAACAAATAAAAAAGACTTTACCGGAGGGTGTAGTTATTGAACCCTTTTTGGATCGAAGCAATTTAGTGAATCGTGCTATTGGAACGGTGGAGAAAAACCTGATTGAAGGTGCGTTGATTGTCATCTTTGTGCTGGTGCTTTTCTTAGGTAATCTTAGAGCGGGATTAATTGTAGCTTCTGTAATTCCACTGGCGATGTTGTTTGCAGTCTCGCTCATGCACTTGTTTGGTGTGTCTGGAAATTTGATGAGCCTCGGTGCCATTGATTTTGGATTGATTGTGGATGGTGCCGTAATTATTGTAGAAGCAACCATGCACCAACTCGGCCTGAGAAGCATATCACGCAGGATGACACAAGAGGAGATGGATATTGAAGTGTATGATTCTGCATCCAAAATCAGAAACTCGGCTGCCTTTGGTGAAATTATTATCCTGATTGTTTACTTACCGATACTTGCGCTTGTTGGCATTGAAGGAAAAATGTTCAAGCCAATGGCGCAGACCGTGAGCTTTGCTATACTCGGTGCTTTTATTTTTTCCTTGACTTATGTGCCTATGATGTCGGCACTCTTCCTAAGTAAGAACCCACAACACAAGCGTAACTTCTCTGATAAGATGATGGACTTCTTTCAGCGTCTGTATCAGCCCATCATCAATGGTGCATTGAAAAGAAAAATGTTGGTGATTGCCATAGCCGTTGTACTCTTCGTTGGAAGTTTGTTCCTATTCGCGAACATGGGAGGGGAGTTTATTCCCACGCTCGAAGAAGGCGACTTTGCTGTAGAAACCCGCGTGCTGACAGGAAGTAGTCTTACGCATACAGTGGATGCTTCTTTAAAAGCAGGAGAAATACTAATGCGTGAATTTCCGGATGAGGTGAAGGAGGTGGTAGGTAAAATAGGTGCAGGAGAAATTCCAACTGACCCCATGCCAATTGAAGCGTGTGATTTGATGGTGATTCTGAAAGATAAAAGTGAATGGAAAAAGGCAGATAATCGCGAGGAACTAGCTGAGAAAATGGGTGAAGCATTGGAAGCAATACCCGGTGTAAATTTTGGGTTTCTTCAGCCGATACAAATGCGCTTTAATGAATTGATCTCTGGTGTACGGCAGGATGTAGCTGTAAAAATATTTGGAGAAGACCTCGATGTACTTACAGGTTTGTCAGAACAAATTGGGGGCATTGCATCCAGCATTGAGGGTGCGCGTGACCTGTATGTTGAAGAAGTTACGGGGCTGCCTCAAATAGTTGTGCATATCGACCGCGATGAAGTGGCCAGATTCGGATTGGATATTGAAACCATTAACCAAGCTATAAGCACCGCTTTTGCGGGGCAAAGCGCGGGTGTTGTCTATGAAGGAGAAAAGCGTTTTGATCTTGTAGTCCGGTTAACAAAAGAAAATCGCCAAGGTATTGAAGACGTACAGAATCTTTTTATCACCACACCCAACGGAAATCAAGTACCTCTCGATCAGGTGGCTAAAGTGGAATTCAAACTTGGCCCCAATCAGATACAACGTGAAGATGCCAAGCGAAGAATCATTGTGGGCTTCAACGTGCGGGGTCGCGATGTGGCCAGTATTGTAGAGGAGCTTCAACAAAAAATAGAAAAGCACGTTGATTTTCCTCCTGGATATTATCCTACGTATGGAGGACAATTTGAAAACCTGAAAGAAGCACAGGCAAGACTCTCAATAGCAGTGCCCGTAGCCTTACTTCTGATTTTAATGTTGCTGTTTTTCACCTTCGGTTCGTTTAAACAATCCATCCTTATTTTTATGGCAATACCAATGGCTGCCATTGGTGGCGTGTTCGCTTTATTATTGCGCGGAATGCCCTTCAGTATCTCGGCAGGTATCGGATTCATTGCCCTGTTTGGCGTTGCCGTACTCAATGGCATCGTATTGATAGCCGAGTTCAATCATCTGAAGAAAACTGGACTTACCGATTTGTACGATATCGTAAGAAAAGGAACGAAAATTCGTCTTCGCCCTGTGTTAATGACTGCTGCTGTTGCATCGCTTGGCTTTTTGCCAATGGCGTTGGCTACCAGTGCGGGTGCCGAAGTACAGAAGCCGTTGGCTACTGTTGTAATTGGGGGGCTGATCAGTTCAACGATTTTGACATTAATTGTGCTCCCTTGCCTCTATATCTATTTCGAAAGAATGAATATTTCTATGAAAACTATCAGATTAATTTTAATCCCGATTTTGCTTTCGGTAGGCATTACTGCACAGGCACAAGAGGGAATCAAAGTGGTGAAATTGTATTCAACACACGAAGACTTCGTTGCGGATAAGCCTTCTAAAGTTATTCGCGTGAAAGATTGCAAAGATGCCGTCAAAGAAGAACCTAATGCAAAACTCACCATCAACGGGATTGATGAATCACTCACAGTCCGGTATGGATCACTTGGCGGATACAGTATCGGTTTAGACCGCTACAGAGCTTTCGGAGAGAAAGGCATTTTTAAATCATACGGCTACTACAAAGTATTAGACGATTCGTGCTTGGTTACCTACTCAAAACGAGTCTATCACTATAAAACCGGACGCGGATTGAATTACTATTATAGCAAGGATTTGAATTCATCCATTCAACACCTTTGGATGAAACCCATTAGGGAGGACTTTGCTGACAAGCCCAAGTTTGTTCAAAATGTAAAGACAGTTTTCAAATCCTACTATCCGTCTCTCTATTTAAATGATAGGTCTTCCGGAATGGTGCTGTTCAATAAACTTTACTGCGATTCTAATCTTTAAGCCATGAAGAAATCTTTTTTTATAACACTTTTTCTGCTCATTACCTTAACAACGAGGTCTCAGCAATTGCTTACACTCGAACAAGCTATTGAAACAGCCTTGAAAAATAATGGTAGTGTTCAGGCAGCGACCTATGATGTGGCGTCACAAAGGGCTTTGAAGAAAACGGGATTTGATCTCCCGAAAACAAATGTATCGTTGCTATATGGCCAGTACAACAGCTATTCGAAAAACGATAATAACCTGACGGTTACTCAGACAATCCCTTTCACTGCCTTTGGTAGCCAGAGTGCTTTGAATCGATCCCTTGCGACATCGAGTGAATTGAAGAAGGCTTCCACCGAAAACGAATTAGTTTTTCAGGTGAAGCAGGTCTTTTATCAATTAGCCTTTCTAAGGGCAAAACAAAAAATGCTTGCGCAGCAGGATAGCATTTACGAAGGTTTTCTGAAAGCAGCATTGCTACGCTATAAAACAGGTGAAGCAAATTTGCTGGAACAGACCACTGCCGAATCGCAGCGCAACGAGGTGAAAAACTTGCTGGCAAAAAATAAGGCTGATCAGGTTGTGATGCGTACACAACTGAAAACACTTACTAATAGTGAAGCGTTGCCAGACATTGCCGATAGTGACTTGGCCAGGGTTTTATTTAACAATACACCCGATAGTGTGGCTGTTCAGTCAAGTCCATCGGTTGCCTACATGCGCCAACAAGTGCAGGTGACAAAAGATGAGAAGAAAGTAGAGTTGGCCAAAGCAGCTCCGGAAATTCTGGTTGGCTTTTTTACCCAAACTTTGATTGGGGTGCAAGACACTGAATCTGGATCAGGAGCCATAGCTACTTCGAGTGATCGCTTCACTGGCTTTCAGGTTGGTCTTGCTATTCCGTTGTGGTTTATTCCTCATCAGGGAAGAGTGAAGGCTGCCGAATACAATCGGCAGTCAGCGATGAGTAACTATGAGTACTATCACAAAACACTCCAAGGACAATATCAACAGGCCATCCAAGAATACACCAAAAACAAAAACAGTTTAGACTATTACACCACCTCTGCATTACCCAACGCAGAGCTTATTTTAAAGCATTCACAAGTAGCTTTTAGGAATGGCGAGATTGGCTATGCAGAATATTTATTAGGCATTCAAAAAGCGACCACCATACAGGAGGGGTACCTCCAAACACTTAACGATTACAATCAGTCCATTATATACATCGAATTTTTGTCGGGCAATAAATAAAAGAATCAAATGAAAACCATATATAAACTATTTAGCTTCCTACTACTATTCTACATACCTGCCATGCTAATTTCTTGCGGCAACGCTACTACAGAAGCAGCAGAGGAAGAACATCATGATGAAGAGGAGAATACTGTTGAACTCACTCCAGAACAGATAAAGACGGCAGGCGTTGAATTTGGCAAAGTCGAACAAAAACAAATCAGCGGAACCATTAAGGTTAATGGTTTGCTGGATGTTCCGCCACAGCAGTTGGTAAGTGTCTCTGCGCCATTGGGTGGATTTCTTAAAAGCACAGTGTTACTTCAAGGCTCAAGAGTTGTCAAAGGTCAGTTGATTGCCGTAATTGAAAACCCTGAATACATTCAATTGCAACAAGATTATCTGGAAGCTAAAAATCAATTTGAGTTTGCTCAAGCCGATTATGAACGTCAGCAGGAACTGGCGAAGGAAAACGTGAATGCACAGAAAACATTGCAACAGGCGAAGACAACCTATCAAAGTTGGGTAGCCAAAAGGAATGGCTTGCTCGCTAAGCTCAAACTAATAAACGTGGACATTGCTAGCTTGGAGACTGGTGCTATTTCCAGCACATCCAATATTTACTCAACGATCAATGGCTTTGTAACGGAAGTAAATGTCAACATCGGAAAATTTGTTAATCCAAGCGACATACTTTTTGAAATTGTGGACACTGAGCACTTACATGCAGAGCTAATTATTTTTGAAAAGGATGTTCGCAAAATCAAGATCGGCCAAAAGGTACGTTTTACTCTTGCCAATGAAACTAAAGAACGTAAGGCAACCGTGTACCTAATCGGAAGAGAAATCAGTTCTGACAGAACCATTCGTATTCACTGTCACATCGATAAGGAAGATAAGGACTTATTGCCCGGCATGTATTTAAAAGCTATTGTAGAAACGGGAGGCGCGTTGGTAGCTGCATTACCGGATGAAGCCATCATTGATTTTCAAGGAAAAAAGTATGTCTTTATTAAAGTCAAAGAAGAGCATTCACATGAGAAAGATAATCATGTAGAAGAATCAAAAGAAAGTGCTGAACACAAGGAAGAGGGACAGCACTTTATGATGCAGGAGATAACTGTTGGCAATAGCGAATTGGGCTATACGGAGGTAACTTTATCAGAGGGATGGAATATTGAAAATGAGGTAGTAATTAAAGGAGCCTATGCTATCCTTTCAAAAATGAAAAACAGTGAAGAAGAAGGACACGCACATTAAGTATGAGAATACAATTAAACTATAACCTGGATAAGCCATTAGATGAAGTTTGGAGCCAACTACAAAAGGTGTCCACACTTGAATATGTTGCCAACCCTATTTTAAAATTTGAGGCAGTAAATCCGAGTGTCCTTCCCAAAGAATGGACTAATGGAGATTATGAAAAGCTTTACTTCTATTCGGATTCGTTCCATTCGGACGGCAGCATATTGTGATTGAAATTCCGGAAATAGCAACGGATGATACCAGGGTGCTGATTGATCATGGGTATGGATCAATGGTTCGAATGTGGAAGCATACCATTACCCTTGTTAGAAAAACAGATTTGCAAACCACTTATCAAGATGACGTTGCTATTCAAGCTGGGGTACTTACGCCAGTTGTGTGGGCTTTTGCCTGGATTTTCTATCGTTGGAGAAGAAGAAATTGGTTTAGACTAGTAAAATCAACAATATGAAACTCTATTGGAAAATGCCTGATGGTTTGAAGGTTCATTATCATCAGGAACTTAAGGACTACGAGAAAGAAATAGCTAAGGGGAATTTGCAGGCAGCCTGGAGACACCTGGAGCGTGCGCATATTCTTGGTCAGCCCTGGCCGCGCGAACATTCTCATGTCCATTGGATTATGCTCGAGTTTGGGCTTCGAATAAAAGATATTAGAGAGATTGTGGGGCAAATCCCACGCTTGGTAGTGGGAGGCGTTAAATCATTTGTGGGTACTATTCCCGTGGGCAACACAGGTGGAGCCAATGTGCCACCCTTGCGACCAATGGAAATACCAGAAGACCTTCAGGCCATTCTAAAACCTTATCGATCTATCCAATGATTACACTAATTGCCGGAAGTCTTGTACTGAGTGTATTACACGCCTTGATTCCAAATCATTGGCTTCCGGTATTAGCGATTGCAAGAAAAGAAGGTTGGTCATTGAGCCGCACGACATCTATTACGTTTATCGCAGGCTTGTCACATGCGTTGAGTACGGTGCTTGTAGGAATTGCCGTTGGCTTGATTGGCTTCACACTAGCTGATAAGATTAATTACTTTACTCACTTCATTGCGCCATCGGTACTTATCGCATTGGGATTGTTCTACATCTATCAGCATCACAAACACAAACACTTCCATCTCCATAAGCATGACGAAATAGTTTCAGACAAGAAAGTTATTGCCAGCCTCGCTTTGGCGATGTTCTTTTCTCCTTGCCTGGAAATCGAAGCCTATTTTCTTTTGGCAGGCAGCCAGGGTTGGTGGATGGTTGTCATGCTTTCAACACTGTATACTGTAGTTACCGTTGGGGGCATGGTGGTTTGGGTACGCTTTACATACACAGGTCTTGTAAAACTTAATTGGCACTCGCTTGAGCACAATGCAGGCATCATAACAGGTGTCACGCTGGTGCTTACAGGAATCCTTTCATTTTTTGTTCATTAAAAATCTTTCATTTATGGATGATCATCAACATACAAATATTCAATCAGACGATGCTTGCTGCACACCTGATCAGATTACCGCCAATAAAAATAATAGCCTAAAACCCAATCTTACAGAAAATGAATCAGGCATTAGTAAGGAATGGTTGTTGACAATAGCGAGTTTTATTTTACTGGCCACTGGTTTGGTATTTGATAATTGGATACATCCTTCGTGGTTTGAGAAAATGTTTCGCTTTGCTTGGTACGCTGTTGCTTATCTGCCGGTGGGTCTGCCGGTCTTACTCAAAGGAATTCGCATTGCCTTTCGTGGAGATGTGTTTACTGAATTTATTTTAATGAGTATCGCTACACTTGGTGCATTTTATATTGGCGAATATCCCGAAGGCGTTGCTGTAATGCTTTTCTATACAGTTGGCGAACTTTTTCAGGATGCTGCCGTGAATAAAGCCAAGCGAAGCATAAAAGCATTAATGGATGTAAGGCCAGATAAGGCTAATGTGTTTAGAAACGGAAAATATGAAGAGGTTGATCCTACCAATGTGGCTGTTGGCGAAACCATTCAGATTAAAGTGGGTGAACGCGTTCCTCTTGATGGAGAAATATTAAGTGAAGGAAGTTCATTTAATACTGCTGCCCTGACGGGCGAAAGCAAACCTTCTACGTTGGAAAAAGGTGAAACTGTATTGGCAGGAATGATTAACGAATCAAAAGTCGTTGACTTAAAAGTCATAAAACTTTTCAACGAAAGTTCGTTGGCCAGAATTCTAACGCTGGTGCAAAACGCAACAGGACGAAAAGCAAAAACCGAATTGTTTATCCGAAAGTTTGCGAGAGTTTATACACCCATTGTAGTTTTTCTGGCAACGGCTCTTACTCTTTCACCATACTTTTTTGTTGATAATTACATTTTCAACGAGTGGTTCTACCGCGCGCTCATTTTCCTGGTAATTTCATGTCCTTGCGCCTTGGTTGTTGCTATCCCACTTGGATACTTCGGAGGTATTGGTGCAGGTTCTCGCAATGGAATATTGTTCAAGGGTTCCAACTACCTCGACTTGATGACACGGGTTGATACGGTTGTCATGGACAAAACCGGAACACTCACCAAAGGTGTTTTCAAAGTGCAGCAAGTTGTGAGCAAAGGCATTAGTGAAAAGGAATGGATTCCACTCGTGGCAGCGTTGGAATCAAGCTCCAATCATCCAATCGCAAAAGCAGTTGTGGAATACGCAAATGGAAAATTCGATAAAATCAATGTTGATAGTCTTGAAGAAATAAAGGGTCATGGACTGAAAGGAATTGTTCAGGGTAAGGAGATTCTTGCTGGAAATGTTAAGCTCTTGACGAGGTTTGGTGTCGCTGTAGATCAGGACACTATAGACGTAACTGATACACTTGTTGCAGTTGCAGTAGATAAATCATTTGCTGGATATTTATCAATTGCTGATGAAATTAAGGAGGATAGCCAAAGTGCGATTCAACTCATGCATGCTTTGGGCATAAAAACCATTATGCTCAGTGGTGACAAACAAGCAGTAGCTGATAAGGTGGCCAAATCATTAGGCATAGACCAAGCCTATGGAGATCTTCTTCCCGAACATAAGGTTGAGAAGGTGGAGGCCATAAAGAAAGGAAAGAAAGAAGCGGTGGCATTTGTGGGCGATGGCATTAACGATGCTCCTGTTCTTGCCTTAAGTGATGTGGGCATTGCAATGGGTGGCCTTGGCAGTGATGCGGCCATTGAAACTGCTGATGTTGTCATACAAACCGATCAACCTTCGAAGATAGTGACTGCGATCAAAATCGGAAAAGCAACTAACAAAATAGTTTGGCAAAACATTGCCCTAGCTTTTGGAGTAAAGGTAATTGTCATGGCACTCGGTGCAGGGGGATTGGCCACCATGTGGGAAGCTGTGTTTGCCGATGTAGGTGTGGCACTGTTAGCTATTTTAAATGCAGTTAGGATACAGCGAATGAGGTTTTAAGTTGCTAAAAACTATGACAGATTTTAACTCTCTTCATCTTATTTTAGCCATTTTCAACTGAATTTCAACTTTATTCCAACTCAGCGGATGGATGCGGTGTATTTTGAATTCATTGATAATCGTTAAAAATATTTCACAATCCTTCATAAGCATTAAGTCGGTTTTTAGCGAGTCGTATTATTGACTTCGATTACGCGAATGATATGAAGGAGAATGGTACAATAAAAAAAGAGGTCTTCACTCTAAGACCTCTCAATCACAAACAACTGGCAGAGATGTACGGGGTGAGCTGGTTAACTTTTCAAAATTGGATTAAGAAAGTTGAGAACGAAGTTGGCAAAAAGACAGGACACTTTTACCACGTTCCCCAAGTGCGAAAAATCTTTCAACTCTTTGGAATACCAAGGAAAATCAACGTTTCCGTTAATGATGTGGAGGAATTATTTAAGTCAGAGAATTAAGATTTCTTGAGTTGCTCTTTTAGCAGCACCATGTCGCCTTCCAATGCATTAATTCTTTCGTACAATCCGGATGGTTCTGGTGCCTGACGGGTGAGCTTGATTTTGAATTTCCAAACCTCCTTAATATTCTCAACAGGTAGGGGAAACGTTGGATACTGGGGGTCTTTGTTGTCGGATTTACAAATAATCACGCCTCCTTTATCGAGGTAATTCAGGCAACGTTTCAGTACTATGTTATCAACTTCTTGGGCATTGTTAACCAAAATGTAAACGAAGCCGTCTCGTATGTCTTCAAGCTTTTCAACGTATTCGCCCACCACAATATCTCCAGGAAAAAATCCTGTGCGATCAGCTAACATGCTGTATCCGCTTACTTCAAAAGCACGATACGTTCCGTGGTTCAAACCAGGAAGCCAAAAGGTTGGAAGATGCTCGATGTATTCAGGTTGTTGCGCTCCTTGCAGGTATCCGGCCTGTGCTTTAATTGGAACCAGCACGATGTTGTCCCTTCCGGTTTTATCTACAGTAGTAACTAAAGTCCTGACGGGAGCTATGGCCATTTCTGCCTGTTTTTTTCCCTTTGCATGTCCTACCAGATTATCCCAACTTGTTGAGTAATACTTAACTATCTTATCAATTGACTCCAGAGAAGGGTACATTTGGCCACTTTCAATCTGCGAAACGGCTGAACGGCTCAAATCTACCGGAGCACCAAATTCTTCCTGAGAAAGGCCTTTTTCAAGCCTTAAAGCCTTAATTTGGTTGCCTACGACACTCTTTGTCAACATATATTTATTTGTTTAGCATCTCTTGACAATATTAGTAAGTATTACTTAACATTGCAAAAGCAGCAGGGAAAAATAGAAACAAAGCATATGAAGCGAGAGATTACAAAAACCGAGGAAACCGGACACAAACCAGAAATTTTCGTCTTGAGACCATACAATCACAAGCAACTGGCCGACTTCTACGGAGTATGTTGGTTGACGTTTCAGAGATGGGTTAAAAAGAATGAAGACCAGATCGGAAAGAAGACTGGACACTTTTACAGTATTAACCAGGTACTTATTATCTTTAAAATATTTGGTATGCCTAAGCGATTCAAAGTTTCGTTGTCAGAGGTGGAGGAAATGTTTAAGGCTGCGTGATCATTTCTGATTGTTGAGAATGGATACCTTTGTCTGGTAAATACTTAAGTCTACGAAATGATCCGTTCATTCCTCCAATTGAATCTTCGAAATCTATTTCGAAAAAATAAGCTATTCACAATAATAAATATCAGTGGGTTATCCGTTGGCATAGCTAGCCTTCTTTTAGTTAGCCTATTCATTTATGATGAATACTCTTTTGATCAGTACCACAAGTTTAGCAATCGTATCTATAGGATTGTTCTAGATTTTTCAAGCGATGGTGTAGTCACAAAATGGGCCAAGACCAGCGCTCCAATAGGTCACTATTTGAATGGTGCATATCCCGAAGTTGAGCAGATCGTACGAATCAGAAAAAATCCAGGTACGGACTTACTGAGTAATGGAGAGGCTCACTTCTATGAGGATCAGCTTTATTTTGCAGATAGTTCGCTGTTAAATGTTTTCGACTTCAAATTGAAGTCCGGAAATCCTGCTGAAGTATTAAGGGAAAAAAACTCTATTATTATTTCAGAACAATTAGCCAGGAAATATTTTAAGAATGAAGACGTAATTGGCAAGACCCTTCGGTACAATAATCAGCTTGATTTGAAAATTACAGGGATACTAGAAGAGATACGAGCCAATTCCCACTTTGTCAGTGATGCATTCATTACATTTTCTTCTTTGGAGGATTTATTGGGAGAAAAGCGATTATCGCATTGGGGGCAGTTCGATCACTATACCTATGTTCTCCTGAATAGTGATACTAAACCAGAGCACTTAGAGCTTAAATTTCCAGATCTGCTGAAGAAAAATGCTCCTGAATGGGTTGCGGAAAAAGAAACTCTTTTTCTGCAACCGCTTACTTCCATTCATTTGCATTCTAATAGGAAGGATGAAATAAACCCCAATAGTAAAGAGACCTACTCTTTTATACTTGGTACGATAGCCTTCTTTATCCTGATTATGGCTTCAGTAAATTTTATCAATTTATCTACTGCCATGCAGGCATCTCGCACTAAAATTATTGCAATTCAGAAAATACTAGGAGCGAATAAAAATCATCTTACCATTTATTTCTGGATTGAATCGCAGATTATAAGCCTTCTAGCATTACTGCTTTCCTGGATAATAGCCTATTTTACACTACCTTACTTCAATCGTATATCCGGAAAAACTATTTCAATTTTTGAAAACGAATGGATAGTTATTATATCGATAATTCTTGCACTTGTAATTGGTTTACTCTCTAGTTTAATCCCAACCCTCCAAGCAAGCAATTTAAATGTTTTGCAGGCTACAAAGCTTCGCCAAAGTTTCGCAAGCAGGTCGATCATTCGATCCATTCTAATCACGTTTCAGTTCTCAATTTCTATTCTGTTGATTACCGCAACCTCTATTGTGACATCACAACTCTCATTTCTAAAATCTTCTCGATTGGGATTTGAAAGCGATGATAGAATTGTTATTCCCGTGAAGGACCGGACACGGAACGATAAACATCGGGTTGTTACCAATGAGATAATACAATTGCCAGGAGTGGAGTCTGCAAGTTTTTCGTCAAGCACACCTGGGAGCAATAATTCACTCACCTATACCTACAATTTCCCCGGAACTGACATAAAGGACAGGTCAATGGCGACCTTTTTAGTTGATGAGAATTTCTTTGACCTTTATGATATTAAGTTAAAGGAAGGCCGTTTTGGTACCTTTGAAAGTAGAGACACCCTCAATGATATTTTATTAAATGAGGCCGCTGTTCGGGAGTTGGGGTTGTCTCAACCTATTGGACAAGTGGTAACAGGAAAAGTGAAGGGGAGAATTGTCGGCATAGTTGAAAATTTTAATCACACATCCCTCCACACCAAAATCGAACCTCTAATTCTGTATACGTTCTCTTCAACTTTCCGATTTGTTTCAGTAAGGTTTAGGGAAAATGAAATACAGAGTGGGATTGCCTCCCTCGAAAGAAAATGGCCTGAACTCTATGAAGGCTACCCTTTGGAATATTCATTTCTTAATGATCAAATTCAAGAATTATACAAAGGCGAATTTCAATTGAGCCGTGCCTATTCCGCTTTTTCAATTATTGCGGTTGTTATTGCAGGGATTGGTTTAATCGGGTTAACCACGTATTTAATGACAAGAAAAGTTAAGGAAATAAGCATCCGAATGATCTTTGGATGCTCTCCGCTTCGACTCATCCGGTGGCTGTATTCAGACTATATAAAAATAGTTTTGATTGCTATTCTTGTCTCATGGCCAATTGGGTTTTATTTGATGAATAACTGGCTGGACGGCTTTGCTTATAAAGAAGAAATCAGCCCGCTTTATTTTCTTTTCCCAACAATAGCTATGATATTCGTTTTGCTCGTAACAACTGGATTTCAAACTTACCGCGCATCAAAAACTAATCCTGTGGAGAGTTTAAGAGAGGAGTAGTTTGTGTATGCACGAATTCCCCAAGTGTTATTGCTAGTCGGATTAAGTCAAAACTGCATTGTGATCGTAGCTAATCATTAATAATTAACTAAAATCATTCATATTTCTGTACGATCATTAATAATCCTTAACCTTCCCTTAGTACCTATTCTATTTTCGAACAGAATATCAAAGGATGAAGGACAAGTCGATTATAAAGGCGCAATTTCTACAGCATGTTCGAAACGAACTGGATGCTAAGAATAAGCACAATAGAAAATCTATTGAGCGCATTGCCTCGTCTTACGGAATCACTGATAAATCTAAAGTAAAAGAATACACTGAACTTGCTATCGTTCTAAAAGCAAGAAGCATTTCACTTTCATCATTAACGGCTGAAGAAAAATATTGGAGTATCGTTGAGCTTTACAAAAGCCAGGTAAATATTTCTCACCGAACAAGTCAGAGCATCCTATTACAACAATACAGTACTCCGGCTCCCATTTCATTTCTTGCTGGAATTTTCACTAATGCAGAACAGAACATTTCTGTGTTTGAACCGTCCGCTGGAAATGGTCTGCTTACTATTGCTGCCAATCCTTCCAGAGTTATTGTCAATGAAATTGATGAGCTAAGAAGATCGAACTTAGCTGACCAAGGATATAGACAAGTATTAAATCAAGATGCCACAATTCCTTTTAAAGGATTTGAAAAGAAGTTTGACGCAGTCATAACGAATCCTCCCTTCGGACTATTAGACAAAGAAATCAAGTACGAGACCTTCAGCATTGAAGTGCTTGATCACTTGATGGCCTTACGCGCGTTGGACTGCATGAAAGATAATGGCAAGGCAGCAATCATCATCGGGGGACATACTCGCTATGATAAGAAAGGAAGAATTCAAAAGGGGAAAAACCGCTTCTTCTTTAATTACCTCTTCAGCAGATATAATGTAGTCGATGTCATTCCCATTGATGGCTCCAAACTCTATTCCCGTCAAGGAACTTCGTTCGATACGAGGCTAATGCTGATTGATGGCCGAAAATCTCAACCCTCTGGTGCAGCTCTTTTAAGAAATGCAGAACGCGATGCAGTGGTTGATTCCTTTGAAGAGTTGTATGAGCGTGTTATGACCGTAACAACACCAAGACAAGAATTTACAATGACAAAAATTGAATTAGAAGCTCAGGCTCTTGCCCTGGAGCTTGAATTAATGAGCTTCGATGAACTCGGTATGCCTTATACTCCAGCATCAAGCAGTTGCTTTGTTCTCAATACGGTAGTTCCTGATTCAATGGGCTTCGAAACCCACAGTGCATTGCAGAGAATTAAGGAGGCAGTGGGTGGTGATATAGATGAGTATGTACGAATCAAACTCAACTACCGAAGCAATGTAGAACTGTGCAAAGCTTTATCAGCCGAACAGATTGATGCAGTAGCGATGTCAATTTACAACATTGAAGAAAGAGGCGTTGGAATGATCATCGGAGACCAAACAGGAATTGGTAAAGGTCGAATCGCAGCATCTATTATTCGTTATGCCGTTGAACAAGGAGTTCAACCCGTTTTCATTACTGAAAAAGCAAACCTGTTCTCTGACATCTACCGTGATTTATCAGCGATTGGTTCTTCGCACCTAGTTCCTTTCATTGTAAATGGTCGTGAGAGTAAGACCGACATCAAAGATGAAGATGGAAATATCATCTACCAGGCACTTCCGGCAGCAGACCAAAACAGAATATTTGAGGGACAGCGCATACCTCGAAACTTTCATTTTGTAGTAGCCACTTACTCACAGTTCAATTCGCCAGACAAGAAGCCAACAAAACCCGCATTCTTAAATGCTATTGCGGAGGATAACATTGTCATCATGGATGAAGCTCATAATTCATCCGGTTCTGGTAACACCGGAAACTTCATGCAGTCTGCCTTATCTAAATCGAGAGGTGTAGTTTTCTTGTCGGCAACTTTTGCCAAGCGTCCCGATAACATGCCCATCTATGCGATGAAGACTTCTATCCGCGATGCAAGTATGACAAGAGATGCGCTGATTGAAGCAATTACTAAAGGTGGAGTGGCCTTGCAAGAAATCCTGGCAAGTCAGCTTGTAGCCGAAGGTCAAATGATACGAAGAGAGCGGTCCTTTGAAGGTGTGGAAGTAAACTACATTACCCTTGAAGACAAAGAGCAAGAGCATAAAGCCATTGCAGACAATATCACTTCTATCATTCGGGACATCATCAAGTTTCAAACTACCTATGTGGATGAGATTGTCGAAGAGCTTGATGACATTGCAGTAGCTGAGGGTAAGCAGGTAGAAATTCGCGAAGGAACATCACAAGCCGGAGTAGATAACCTGCCATACTTCTCCAAAGTCTTCAATGTGATTAATCAAATGCTTTTCAGCATTAAGGCAGAAGCAGTTGCAGAGCGAGCCATTGCACGATTAAAGGAAGGCAAAAAACCTGTTATCGCTTTTGCCAGCACGATGGGAAGTTTCATTGAGCAAATGGAGAACGATGCAGGGCTTGCAGTTACGGATGGTGATACAATCAACGCTGATTTCTCAGTAGTTCTTCAAAAGGGACTTGATGGAATTTTGCGTTACACTGAAACTGACACGGATGGTCAAAAGGTTTTCAAGAAGTTTGAAATCTCGGACTTTACTTTAGAAGCCCAGGCAGAGTATTTCCGCATTAGTGAGAGAATCAAAGAAGCATCCACGGGAATTACAATTTCTCCTATTGACGTGATTATTCGAAAAATCACGGAAGCCGGATTCAAAGTGGCAGAGGTTACTGGTCGTAAGTATGAGCTTCAGATAAACTCCAGGACAAACAAAGCATTGGTGATGACACGTAAGCGTGTAAATACAAACGATGCTTTTCGTCAGTTCAATAACAATGAAGTCGATGTTCTTTTAATCAACCAGTCTGGAAGTACCGGTGCTTCCGCTCATGCCATTGTAACTCCTAAAGTTTCGAAGGATAAAGTAAAGCAGCGGGTTATGATTGTATTGCAAGCAGAGCTTGACATAAACACAGAGGTTCAGAAACGAGGCCGTATAAACCGCACTGGACAAATTTTTAAGCCTATCTATGATTACGTTAACTCTGCTATCCCCGCTGAGAAGCGATTGATGATGATGCTCCAGAAGAAATTGAAATCCCTGGATGCAAACACGACCTCAAACCAAAAGTCATCTACAAAAATTCTGGATGTTCCTGATTTTCTAAACAAGTATGGAGACAGGATAGTAGCTGAATACCTAAAGGAGAATGTAGAGGTAAATATGCTCCTTGATGATCCATTGGGTCTTTCAACACGCGAAGTAGATGGAGCAGAATTAGAAGATGCAGCACACAGAGTTTCTGGAAGAGTGGCAGTGCTATCAACGCTCATGCAGCAAGACTTCTACAATGAAATCGCTTCTCGTTATAGTGAGTATGTAGAGTATCTCAAACAGATAGGTGAATACGACCTTGAAGTGGAGGCGATGGATCTTCAGGCAGAAACACAATCGTCCAGAACTGTAATTGTCGGTAAAGGTGGGACAAGTGAGTTTGGTGATGATAGTATTTTGGAAGCGGTCATGGCCAATGTTCTTAAGAAACCATTCTCGATGCAAGAGTTAAGCAACCTCCTTGCCGAATCACTCCAAGGAAAAGACGGAAGGGAATTACAAAAGGAAGTGAAGCTGGAGTATGAAGGCTACATGGAGGAGCAGCTTCAAAGGGAAATCGCGGATAATGTGGGATACTATGAAGACCTGATGCAAAAGGTTCCTCAAGAGAAGAAGATTCAAAAACTTGTTGAGAAGGGTAATGAAATCGAAGCACAAGAAGCGATTAAAGCCAGAACCAATGAGCTTCAAAAAGCAATGAGTGATTCCGAGGAAAAGATAAAACGCTCATTCAATAATAGAAGACAATATCTCGAATCCATTTTCACATCATTCTATGTCGGAAGAAATCTGAACTATCCTGTAAGCAGTTATGAGGGAGGTCAGGAACTTGTACCTGCTGTCTTCTTGGGGTTCATCATTGACAAGAAAAAGAAGAATCCTTATGCGCCAAGCTCTATGCGCCTTCGCTTTGGATTGGCAAGTAGTAATAAGTACATCGCCATTCCTGCGAGCTACGCACAGGACGTAAGAGCAATCATTGGTGCAAGTGTTGGATTACCGCACCTTGAAAAGGAATCGCTTTTGGCAAAGTGGGAAGCCTCCATTAAAGAGAGTACCGTTGATAGGAAGATACGGCACATCATTACCGGAAATGTGCTTCAAGCTTTCAGCGCTTACAAAGGGAAACTTGTGAGTTATACTACGATTGATGGAGGGATCAAGAAAGGAATCCTTATGCCGGAATATTGGGAGCCAGGAAATGATGTCGGGCAAAAAACAGTGGTACCTATTTCCAGGGCTATGAAGATCATCCGGTCATTAACGATTGGAGCAAGTATCACAACAAAGAATGGAGTATCCATTTTCCGGCAACCTGGGAAATTCAAGATTGTAGTTTCCTCCTCACGGTCGAAGGGTGGTGATACATACCTTGACCCTGACCTATTGAATATTGTTGATGGAAACAACTTTGAAAAGATTTCTGATCGGATGACGGCTTCATTGGGAGAGGGAAGAATTGATGAGTTTGTAAATGTGCTTCAAGAGAAGTTCAACGATAGCGTTTCGCTTAGTCCTCCACAGTATGAAGTAATCAAAGGAGAGATTCCGAAAAAGGAACCAAGGTCAAGGCCTACTATCGTGATGCTCCCTAAACAATCACAATCTGAAATGGAGCAGTTAGAGCTTGAAGCTCTTGCTCTGGAACTCGAATTAGAACTATTAAACTTTGCAGCCTAATGACAACAACTGGGATAACAGCTAGTAATTATTTTATTGAAGTGAAGCGGATCGGTGTAGAGACTTTGCCGGAAACGCTAAAGAAAGGACATGACCTGGTTATGAAGAGTACATCCAATGGAACAAATTGGGCGAACTATCAAAACAGCGAAGGCATTAAGAAAGTGATAGACCTGTATTTCCAAAAGTTGAATGAGTATGCAAATGCAGTAAGTCCGAAAAGCATAACCCCTGAGCCATCGAAGGCGAAAAAACCTCCAGTCAAAAAAACTGAACAAAAGGCGAAGGCGAAAACAGTTAAGGAGACTAAAGAGCCAAAGAATGTAAAACAAGTTGAACATATCCGTGAGGAGGTGAAGTTCATTAAAAGGTATGTCGGGTTACACAACAAGATTAAGTCACCCAATACCATACTTGCTTTCATCAAAGCCTTGCAGCGTTCCATCGTTCAAAAGCTCATCCGCAAAACCTCACCATTATCGGAAGAAATTGAAATGATTCAGAACAAACTTGTTCAGGCATATAACAAGATGAAGGGAGATGAATCTTTTGCGATCAATGATAAAGACCTGAATCACCTTGTCGCAATCGCAGGTGGTGAAAAGGTGTATCAGTCGATAACCGCTATTAAACGCTACATCGGTCTCCAAGGAAAAGATGACCAGAAGAAGATAAATGATTTCATCAAGTACCTGGAGAACCTGGTTGACAAAAAGAAGCTGACCAAAGATGATCCCTATGCCGATAAAGTAAATGCTATCTACAAAAGCCTGAAACAACGGTCGAGTACTAAAGTATCCATATCAAAAGCTGAATTGAATGGATTGGAAGGTATTGTAAAAGCTTGTGGATGCAAAAATGAAGTGGGCAGAATCTATGACACAGGTGGAAAGAAGCTAAGACCATGCAAAAGCAAAACTTACTCAGATGCAAGTCGGGGAGCTTGTTCGCACAACAGGGGACTCAGTGGAGTTCTTACTGCGAAAGAAATGGCAACCCGTAAGCTCGACTTACTTAATTTCTTTTCATTCTGGCATTCGCTGTTCGGAAATCCGGCAAGGAACTTCACCATGATGTTTCATGGGGAGCCGCACAATGGAAAAACGATCTTCCTACTAAAGCTTGCGCAATACCTTGCTGAGAATTTCGGTAATGTGCTTTACGTATCATCGGAGGAATTTGCTTCTCCTACCATGACCAAGAAGGTGAACGAATTCTTGAATCCTTTGCCATCAAGGTTGCACTTCGCTGAAAACTTGCAAGACCCTGACCTTTCGGATTATCAGTTTATCATTCTCGATTCAGTGAATGACCTTGGCCTAAAAATCAATGAATACAAGGAGCTTCGAAAGGAGCATCCTGACAAAGCATTCATCTTTATCCTTCAGCATACAAAAGCTGGAGATTTCAAAGGAGGAAAAGATTGGGAGCATATCGCAGAGATTGCAGGTGAGGTACACAAAGGTGTAGTGAACATATCCAAGAACAGGTACGCACCTAAGAGCACTTTGGATTTCTTCCGACAATTCGGAATCCAATGGCAAGAGCCAATGGCCAAGCAAAAATTAAAACCTTATCCGCTCAATGGCGATATGACAACTAAGGATAGTCAGCATTACTAAACAGAATTATCTAACAATTAAACATACAAACATGGAGGCAAGTGAAGTTGGTAAAAAACCAGGTATAGGAGGATTTTTGTCTAAAATTCTCGGAGCTGGAGTAAAGGAGACAGTCGATTCCATAGGAAATGCGATCGACAAAATTGACAAATCAGATGAGAAGCTTGAACTTCAATTGAAGTACAAGGAACTTCTCATGAACATGGAAGGAGCATGTATTGATTATGAAAGCAAGCTCCTGGAAACGAAATCAAAAATCATTGAATCAGAAACGAAAGGTGAAAGCTGGTTACAACGGAACTGGAGACCGTTACTCATGTGCATCTGCATGTTTATCGTATTCAATAACTACGTGCTTGTTCCATACTTCAACCTTCCGGTAACTACTCTTGATGATCACATCTGGACATTGATGGACTTGGGTGTTGGAGGTTATGTAGCTGGAAGGTCACTTGAGAAGATTAGTGAGAATTTGGGGCCAGTGCTTTTTAACCCTAAACGAAAAAGGGCCTAAAATGAGGAGCATGATTTCGTAACCACTTTTCTTAAAAAGTCGGCAAAATGGTAAATTATGATTCAAACTCAATTCTATGACGAAAGGAGAAAGCATTAGAGGGAAGTTGTTCGAAATATTCTCCAACAATTGGAAATTGATCCGTCCTCACTACAATTTCCAAGGACTAGAGCCAACATTGAAGGATAAGAAGTTTGAAAAAGCAGTAGTTTGCCCTCTATGCATGAAGATTTTTAGCAAAGAAGCTTTGAGTCAAGATTCCGAATTACCTCTGACACTTGAAGATGTCCCACCAAAGGAACTTGGAGGCAAACCGAAGGTTCTAATGTGTAAAAAGTGTAACAATACAGCAGGGACATCGCTTGACGTAAGGTTGATGGAATACCTTAATGTCAAACCATTTAATCAAGCTGAAGCTGGTGCTAGTGTAACCCGAAAACGTACTACTGTGAAGGCGGGTGATATTGAAGTGAAGGGAACTGCTACTTTTACCAGGGACAGTGCAAATGGGTTTTCATTCAAGCTGCATCTTGATGAAAAGAAGGATGGTTATCGAAAATCGAGGCTCGAACAAATTAATAAAGCACAGGAAATCCAAATCATTTACAATCCGAATCACACACCAACGCAGAACATAGTACATACAGCACTGCTAAAAATTGCTTATGAGTTGATGTTTGAGAAGTTTGGTCACTTGTTCATCTTGAACAAAAATTATGATCACATTAGGGCACAGGTCTTGAGGCCAACGGATGACATACTCCCACATAAAGGTGTTGTCCGATCCTTTAGCACGTTATTTAGCCCCGGGTTTTATTTGATAAAACAGCCATTAGCTATTAAAGGAGTGCTAGTAGTATTTGATCTGTTGCACAGTGATAGTATTGATAGGAATGCAGTTCTCATTAATTCTCCTCAAACACAGGATTTGAATTACTATTGGCAGTTGAGAGTATTCGATAACAAATCATTCAACATAGAGTATGCGAAATTTAACGACCTCAATTTTCTTACGGAACCAAAGCATAAGCTACTATTTGTTGATACTTTTGATCAGCCTTATCAATTCGATCTTAAAAGACTAGGGATCGATTTTCTTCATGCTATAAAAAATTAAGCGCTGGGCTGCCCCAGCGCTTAGAAAAAATTACAAACTGATACCATTAAAATGGGTTTTGGAATTCTTACCGTTTTCCAAAACCCGTTTGTAGTATTTATGCGCTTTAGAAATATGACCTTCCATCGACCTTTTATTTGGAAACGGTCCTGCTTCACACTCCGGGCACCAATACTCAACTACCTTCTCTTTGTCTGCCCTCAATCTCTTGTAAAACAGTTCGCTCAACTGCCACACCGCGAGTGAATGGCAGAAGCATATCAGGAAACTGATTGTTGCTAATTTGATATTCAGCATTGATGGCTCCTGAAGCGCAAGGAACCAATGGTCGTAGTAGAAGGCATTAATAAAAAAGCTAACGACTGCATAGAACTTTCCAGTTGTTCTATAACCGTTGATAATGAAAACTAGAATTATGAATTCAATAATACTGGCTAACGCAATTCCATAGACCCAGTTTAAAATTGAGAAACCAAAAATGGTCATATCTAAGTGTTCAAGATTCTTAAAAAGGTGACCAGCATGTGGTACGTAAAGAATAATAAGCAAAAGAGCACCGTGGAAAATAACTTCTTTACTTTCAAGGTATGTGACAATCTTATTCATTGGAGTAATGGATTAAAGTTGAGGTTAGGAATTTTGAGTTAGTGCAGGAGCTACTGATTTTGTATTGAGCCTATTCCGGAGGTTCTTCATGTCTTCGCTCACTTTCAAATCAAGGATTCTTGCATAGTGTTGAGTAGTCTTTAGGTTTCTGTGTCCTAGCATCTTACCCACTGTTTCAATCGGTACACCATTCGAAAGCGTAACAGTAGTAGCGAAGGTATGCCGAGCTGTGTGGAAGGTCATCTTCTTAGTGATGTCACACGCATCTGCAATTTCTTTCAGATAAGTATTCATCTTTTGATTACTCAAGACAGGCAGCAGTCTTCCTTTGATGGCGCATTGAGGATCATTTTTGTATCGTTCAAGAATTTCAAGTGCTTGAGATAGTAGCGGAATTCTGGTCGCAGTATCAGTCTTCTGTCTGCTTGTCCAGATCCATTTCTCACCATCAATACCCGTGGTGATTTCTTCGCGGGTTAGTTTTTCAACGTCTGCGTATGCTAACCCGGTATAGCAGCAGAAGATGAAAATGTCGCGCACCTGGTTCATGCGTGGGGCTACGAATTGTTTGGCAATAATTCGTTTTAGTTCTTCATCCACCAGAAAGGGACGTTCTACCTCTCGCTTTGTCATTTTAAATCCTACAAACGGATCACGATCAAGCCAACCGTTTTTCATGCAGATGTGAACAATCTTCTTGAAATTAGATAGATACTTGACTGAAGTATTGTGATCGCACTTTCGCTTCGACTTTAGCCAAAACTCATAGTCGGCAATAAACTCATAGTTGAGCCTCTTAATATCTGTGTCTTCAATTTTGAACTTCCATTTAAGATATGCCTGAGTATGTCGGTATGAGGTTTCATAACGTTCGAGTGTTAGCGGTGAGAATTCACGATTGACAAGAGCTTTCATTTGCTCATTGTGCTGTTTGAAAACCTCCATCAGCATTCGAGTTTTTTCCAGGCTGAGGCCGTACCATTTGGCTTTCATGTTTTCAAGGGTCACATCTTTCCCTTCATTCATTAGCTCTCTTTGGTAATCAAAAGCTTTCATCTTGAAAGCTTCGAGCATTTTATTTACCCTCCTTGCTTCTTCTGAATTGGTTTTCAGCTTACCATGTTGGTCTGACCACTCATTTGGCTTGACAAGGATTTTTGTCGCTAGTGTGAGCCGTTTGTTCATGAGCGAAATTCTCATGAAGACTGGTTTTAACCCGTCATCTGTTGTTCTGTCTTTCCTTGCGAAAAACGCTACTGAAATAGTTTGAGTCATATCCCTTAGTTAATTGGTTAAAGTATCCAATTCGGGGTGCCTCATTCAAGACGTCCATTAAATGATCATCTTGATTATCAGCACCTTAACTCGATTTCGTAACCAGATTTCCTAAAGAATCCTTGGTTACGGATCGGTTACCAAGGGATTGTGATTTGAAGGTTGATTTTGGTATGCCCTAAAAACAAAAAACCTCGAAATCGTGAAGATTTCGAGGTTTTGACTTTGTTTTAACTTTGATCAGCAGAGGAGGAGGGTTGTGAACCCATTGTTATTGGGTTGAATTTCAATGTTTTACAATGATCAAATTAGGTGGTGCACCGAATCTCCACCGAGGTTAGAATAACGATCATCCAGCCACGACATCAACCCCTCCCTTAGTTGGCTTCAATCTCCAAAGGCGAGTCGCGATCCCATCGTTTTCCAGCTTTCGTACAAGAAAATTCGCTTGAACGGAATCATGTGTTGCCAGAAGCACTTGGAAGTCTAGTTCGGCAATGTAATCACGCAAAAGATCAAAAACTGCGGAGGCATGTACCAAATCGTGATGTTGCGTTGGATCATCTAGTAGCAACGCCTTCCAAGGAGACCAGGAATATTGTCGCGCCATTGATAAGAGAAATGTGAATTGTAAGTCGGTAATTTGCGCCTCACTCGCTATATGCGATGCTGTGAATTGCTCATTATGCAAGGGCACATTTACATCGGCCTTTTGCTTTTTGTAATGCGTATAGCTATTGAGGGTCGTTCCAGCAAAACGCGGTTCTAAGACTATTCGTTTAAGAAGTTTATTCCAAAACGGATTTATCGAATCAATTTGTTTATTAACGTTCGCTAGCTGATCTGTAAGATTGCTGGATAAGTTGTTTAAGATCGAATTTTTCTCTTTAAGGTCGGCAACTTTAATCTGCTGCTCCCTTATACTGTTCGTCAGTGTGCCCTCGTATTCGCTTTCCGAAATATTTCCAATCAAATCGTTAATCTCTTTATCAACAACTCGTAAAACCTCCGTAGCATTCCATCGCTGGAGTTCTTCTTCCAACGCAGCAATTTCCACAGCCAAGTTTTGTTCAGCCTTCTGTTCGTCCAGTCCTTTTTGCTTTGCAATTTTTAAAGTCTCCGAGTTAGGGTCTCCATCAAATTGTTCACTGCGCCACCTTGAGCGTAAATCTGCCAATCTGGATGTAAGTCTATTAAAGTTTTGTTCTTCCGACTGGAGGATGTCGTTTGTTTGATTCAAAATACGCTGAAAATTTTCTTGTTCCTTTCGAATCAATTCTATTTCGTCCTTTGCTTTCGAGATACTGGCTTCCTGCGACAATATTAAAGGAATAATGTCTGAAGCCGCTTCAGCAGACAGTTTCAACGTTTCGTCAAAGGATGCTAATTCTTGCCTCTTAGTAGCGATTTCATTTTGACTTTTCGATATACTGTTTTCAAGTTCAATCAAACTTGATCGTAACGTCTCTAGCGCGTCTCGTAAAGGTTTTACCAAGACAAGCGGTTTAGTTTTTGATTCCGCTTTTCTTTCTTCCAACTGTTTGCTTAGCTCGTTTAACTTAATTGCATCACCTTCTAATTTTATCTTTGCTTCGCTGACTGAAAGGGCCCCAACAACACTGGAAATATTGTTTGTTATGTCGTTTTCTAATGCCTTTATTATTGACTCCAATCTAACTTTATCTGCGTCCACTGTTTTTAAATTGTTGTTGGACTTCGAAAAGTACTCAGATGCCTCCGCGTGTTTAGTCCTTTCTATTTCTAAAGCTTTGCTTGTCTCATTCAACAATGGATTAATTGAATTCAATGCTTGTTCAACTTTCTTTTGAAGTTCTCCATCTTCATAGTGATGAAGGCAAACTGGGCATTCTTTGGATTCGATTGAAATCGAGTTCGCGATAATACCAATAGCCCCTTTAATGGAATCAGTAGTTGCATTTACAGAATCGAAAGCCTTCTGTGCCTTTTCGAGCTCTATAGCCTGACTAGATAAAGTCATTCGGGCAGCCTCAACTTCACTTTTCAATTGATTATGGTTTGATATGATCAATTCAAGTTGTTGCTTGGATCTATCCAAAGTCAATTGCTTCTCTTCCCATAAACTTATAAGTACGTTCTTTTGCTTAATCCCAGAATCAATTTTTAATGATTCAGCTTCAAGGGCAGAGACAATTGAGTGCAATTTTTCAATGCCCTCTGCATCTGTGATCTGCTTTTCATTTGCTTGTATTTCGGCCAGCGTTTTGTCGCGCTCGGATAATTTACTTTCTATCAAGACTTGGGATCTTTGTATTTGTAAAGCAACCTCATTTCGTTGCGACTTTGTTGCTTCTAAACTACGTAGTCTTTGAAGTTCATTCTCTAACGTATTAATCAGGGTTGATGAGGATAGAAATCTGTTTTGTAATTCGGCAATTTGAGTGGCAATTTTCACCTTCGCTTCTTTGTTCTTGTCAACGCTTTGCATTGCACCCTGCAGAGCATTATTTGCATTAATGAAATCCTTAACCAACGTTTCAAAAGTGTCTAGAGTCAAAAGACGCTTTCTAATCCTTTCTATTGAACGGTCAAAGATGTCTTTAGCAATGTTTAAAGTTTCAACCAATATCGTAACATCTTGCAAGGTCGGAGGAACTATGTTTAATGGCTTACACAATGCTATGAGGCGTTGATAGATTGATGCCAGGGGAGTAAGCGTGTTTTGAAAATTTGCCTGATTAATTTTGCGGTTTTCAATTAGTTGTGTCCATTTCTTTAATTGGTCTTGCAAATCAGCAAGTTTTCTTTCCTGCTGTTCGACTAATGCCTTAGAAGTTCTTTTTGCGCTTGCCATTAAGTTGTTTGCATGTGATGCTTCCCTACCAATGGAAAGGTGATTGAGTTGATCTCCTGCTTCATCACTATTATTTTGAACTAACCATTCTTGATTTCTTTGGTTCAATAAATGTGTTAGTCGTAATAGGTACGGCACATCACTCATTGGAATACCGCCGAACAGCTCTGAATGATGTCCTGCCAGTATCGGTATTTTACCCTTTTCAAAATCCGCTTCGCAAAACTTGCCAGAATCAAAATCAAGACGAATAAATGATTTCTCTTTTGTGTCTCTGATCAATGCGGTGGGAGGAGATGGTAACCTTCGTACTGATCCGGTGAGAGCAAGCTCAATTGCTTCAAAAATTGCAGTTTTACCAGTGCCATTTGGCGCTAAGAAAACTGTTGCGCCTCGACCCAAAGAGATTTCCACATTCTCCTTGAATCTGCGGACATTGCTTATTAAAATTCTGTCAAGGTGTTTCATTCGTCTCGGATGAGTCATTATTAAATATTTTGTCAACTAGCTCTTGGCCGCTGGTAGCAGTTAATAGAAAACGTCTCCAAACGGATTGTTGTGTTTCTCCGAACTGAGGAAGTTGATTGTGTATATCTTTTAGAGCTAATGTCAGGGGATCCTGAATTCCACCCTCCAGGCTTGCTGTACCAATGGGTAGTAAGAACGTGCGCGCAAGTAGTTCGTCAATAGTTTCTGAAGGTCGTAAGACAAACTTTCGGCAAAACTTTTCACTAGATTCTATATTGATGCATTCATCTAAAGTAAGATCGTAATCGGGTATTATTATCAAATATAAGTCGGAAGCTTCTGGGTCTAGAAGCTCCTCCCTACACGACGCAGACCAATGCTGAGAAAGCTCGGCTTCATCAGCATTTCTTGCGGAGACTATAATAAATGTTCTCCACCCATTTGTGCCTTTTGAAATCCTTTGAAGCCGCACAACTTTTTTTGCTTTTAGGCCTTCGTCTGCAAGCTCTAATAGTTTCTCAACGTCATCACCCTCAAGGCGCACAATAAATCTATCTCGAGCTAAAGCTGTAATTTTCTCAATGATATCTTGGTTAGCCATTCTATACTATTGATTTTGGAGTCATCGCATTTTGGATTTCTGTTCTGAGGTATATCTTTAGTTGGTCTAGGTCGCCACTTCGTATAATCGATCGAAGTTTCATAGAGTTCGTAAATACAATAGGGGGCTTGTGAGGGTCAGCCAGGCTGTCGGTAGTTGTTTTTGAATCTGCCATAGAAGCACCAACAAAATCGCTGGCGGAAGTTTCAACTTGCGATAGGATAAGAATTTTGGACGACTCTTGCCCAAGCAACCGATCTGTTCCATCGTCTGTCAACTTTCTAACTCCACGATATTCAGCGGGACCTGCCCAGCAACTTAAAGCGCATGCAGTCACCGATAAGTCGTTCCCAAAATTCTCCCACCCAAAGTCATCATCATTTAACGCGACAGAAACTACAAGTAGCAAGAAAAGCCCGTCTTTCAAATATCTAACTGTTTTTAGACCAAGTCGCATTTCAGCTTGGATGTCTGCCCCTTCCGCTCTCAAGCTTAACATGGAGCAGAGAAGTTTTTGGCGATGCGCGGGTGAAGCATCGAATTGAGATTTCCATGCATTCCATCTACTATCGAGTGCAGTCCTAAGCGAACTTTTATCAAGAGAGGATATTTTCGTTGTTACCTCGTCCCTTAGTTTCACCCACGTCAGGTTATTCATTTCATAGTTTAACTGTTCTGCTTCTTCGTCTTGGTCATTTACAGATTCAATTTTTCTAACATCACCAGAGTCATAGAAAGCTTGCGAATCAATTGCACTTATCTCGGTTGAAAAACAATCCTCACTATGAGTTCCCAAAGTTCCACCTACAAAAGTCTTTGCAGCTTCGATCCATGCTTCAGCATCGTTCAAATGCGCCAGTGGAAGGTTATGCATATGAAAAACTAGTCTGATGATTGCTTTAACCACCGGACTGGGATGGCGTTTTGAGTTTAACTTTAGTACACCGTTTATTTGAGAATTCCATAGATGAGGCACTGTGTTTTTTGGGTGTTCTATTGTGCCAGAACTATCGTGAGTTCCTGACACCTCCCACCTGTCATTTGAATAACTATACTGTGTCCATCCAGATACAGACGGAAGTAAGTAAGCCCGAACTGCGTCATGAACTGCTCGCGCGGTTATTGAAGTAGTGTATGTAGAGTTGTCTTCAAAAAATTGGTTGATGACTGCTTTAACGTCATTACAACTGTTGAAGCATGAATCAAGCTGTTTGGCAACATCTGCTTCTATGTTGGTCTGGTCACCAGTGATATTCACCTTCAAAAGTTTCAATGCTGCAAGTATCGTCTCATGGTCTTTGAAACCACACCAGGACTTCAGCCAATCGCAAATTCTTTTTGTTACAGAGTCATCTTGTATTAGTTGATGAAATTTTTCAATCGTAGAGTGCTTATTGACTTCCTCATTACATAGCCTTGCCAGTTGGTTCATAGTAAGCCCTTCCTTGATGTTCACCGTACCTTCGGGGATCACCAACTTGAATAAGCGAGGTGGGCTGGCGCTAGCCGACCCGGGTGATTCGATCCACTGCCGAAGGCTATCGATGGCCTCATCGAGCTCTGAAAGAGGTTTAAGGGAGCCTTTATTTTCTCCTTTGGAAATGTGTCCCCTTTCCGTTTTCTCATCACTGAATGAGGTTGTTTGTTTTTTAACTTGAAGATGTTCTAAGACTCCATTTTCCCTATATATGATAAAGTCATCCCAGTGCGCTATTCCACCTTGCTCACTTCCAATCTCTTTGGTGTGGTTTCGACCGTTAATAAAAGCCGTCAGCATCAAGGCAATTTCTTGCATTGCAATAGCGCGGTCATACTTTTTCGACTGATCCAGACGTAGCTTTCTAAGCACAACGAAAGATGTTAGTGGGGTTTGTGTTTTTCATGGAAAACCGTGAAAAAGCCCATCCATCATGCATTTTCCAATGCACATGGATGGGCTCCAATTCAAATATATTGGTTCGGACACACTATTAAAAGCGATTTTGCACTGCTGTGACAATTGTTGACAAAAACCGGTCACAGGTCACCGAAGCACCCGGGGCCGAATGTCTCGTTAAAATTTTGGCAAGTAATCGTTAATCTGAAATCTCGCTGAAGGCAATAAGGCAGCTGCGCAACTTGACGCTGTAATCTAAATTGCGGGTCAAAGCAACGATATCTTACTTCCCTCTTGTGGATGATAGGAAGGATCATAATGTATGTAGCCGGAACGTTTCAAATCGGAAAGGATTCTGTGGTAAGTGGATTTGGATTTAATCTTGGATGCCGACATGATCTTACTCCTTGAAATATTGAAGGACGGCCTGCTACCGTTGATGAGCCATGCAAGACATAAGACACAGTACATACTGATATGCGTGCTGTTAAGCTGGGCATCCGAAGACGCCCTGGTTAATAGTTGTATCAACTGATTAACCCGATCCATGCCTCACTTTTTTTGCGAAAGCATTTTTTCAACGTCCTCGTATTTGTAGTAGATCAACTTATTGATCCGTACAAAAGGAAGAAGACGATTGATTCGGAAGTTCTGAAGGGTTCCTGTGGAAATTCCAAGCATCTTGCGAACCTCTGATGAACGGAGCCATTTCTTTTCACCGTTTCCAGCCACAGATTGCACGAGTATTTTCAGTTCGTCAACAAGTGACTTTTTGAATAACTCAAGATCACCAATCGTTACGATCTGATCGCGATTTATACGAGGCGTTTCTCTTTCTTGATCTTTCATAGTCGTTTGATTTAATCTCCAAATACCATCCATCCCAATGTTACCGCTGCTGAAATTGACAGTGCAGTAACAACTCTCTTGATCGTCACTCTTCGCATAGAGCGAAAGTCAACCAGTGCATAGGTGAAACTGTTGCCGTAGAGTTTTCTATGTTGCTCGCACAAAGTCATGAACTGCTCGAAGTCGTGCGCGTTCTGGAAGACTTGGCAGCCGGCTGAGTACTTATTGATTTGTTTGGTTGTGCCTGTGCTTTCTGCGCGATGAATGTTAATGCCGAAGTTTCCGGTCTGTTTTTCTCCGTTGTAGAAATCAAGTAGCGCATCACGGTCATAGTCGCGGATGACGGTGACAGGTTTCATTTGCACGAGTGCATCGTACAAGCCCTTGTGTTTACCGATGGCATAACTGTTCTGGTACTGGCCTTGAGCAAGTATCGCAGTGCCTTGTTCGTACACCGGATTGTTTAACCAGAAGGTTCCCGGATCGGTGGTGGCCGGCCAGATGTGATAATTCCAGGAGCCATCGGATTTAGCATAAAACACATGGATCTCGTCATCGAAGCGATTGGGTACAATGCTCTCACTTCGAAGACCGACTATGTTAAGCCGGTATGGTTCGGAGTAAAGCGCGTACCCGTTTTGTTTCAATATGGATTTGATCCTGCCGAGCATGACTACTTTTTACGAATGGTCAATTCGAATTCGTCAGGCATGAGATCGTAAAGCTTTTTGAGCGTTACCGTTGAGTTAGCAACATCCATCAAACCATCTTTATCGAGATCGATATGCTTGTCGCCAATCAGGATACAACCCAGGATTTGCCGCGAGTAGTTGCCGGTGTGAATCAGGATGTACGAACGATTCGGCACGTTCAATACATGAAAGTGATCGTACTTCCGTTTCGCGTGCGCGAGTCGCTTGACTACTTTGTATGTTCCTTCCGGAATGCAGCTCTTGCTCCTTGTATTGTCAAGCCATTTCAATTCAAGTGTTTTACAGAACTCAACCCCATCGATGACTAACTCTCCGATGGTTTGCTTGGGTTGGTAGGTTCGAAGTATTTCTGCTTTCATAATCTTTTAGTTTGCGTATTTCACATCTTGGGTTGGTACTCTTAGTATTCCGCTGTCAACTGTCCGGAACCAGGTTGTGCCGTTAGCGATTTTGATTTCGTCTCCTAGGATCGTGTTTCGTGGAACGGTGATCCGGTGATTGTAGGAATCGACAACTACCGTAGGTCTGATCGTGATCAGGTCTTTGTAGAGCCGGATACCTTGTAAGCTCCACACGCCTGAATCGTTTACTTTCAAACCAATCCTGGTGAACTCGTCCTTGATTTGCTCTTTGGCTGTCTCGTTACTCGCGAAAGCGTAATTCAGCAAATCATTCACAATCGTTTTTGAAATGATTGGTATCGACTTATAGTAGTCATTGACTGACGAGTAATCAGGGACCGACTTAATTTGCTTCAGCGATGCAATCACATTCGCGAGATTCTTTGCCTGCGCTGCACGATACAAGTTCTGAGCAACCACACTCGGATTAATTGCAACCGAACCAGAATCGGCTTTGCTTACAATGGCATTGAATGTCGATTCATTAATTGTTTCTCCATACCCAGCAATCTTCAGCGCGTTCGCTGTTCCCGGACCGTACTGGCCATCAATACCTCCATTGGCATTCATCGTTTCGATACCAATGATTTTGGCAAGTGCCTGTTGAAGCGCAGTAACCCTGGTGCCTCGGCTACCACGCTTCAGCGGAAAGTTGTCGTTCCGCACAGACACCGACTTCGAGGTGGTCGAAGTTGCGGGGAGATTGTTATTAATAATGATATCAGGTGTTTCTTGTGTGTTGTTGTAAACCGTTACTTGTTTCTTTCTGAGTTTATCATAGACCAGGTATGCACCACCTCCGAACGCGACCACGCCAAGAGCATACAGGAATACCTTCGAAGGTTTTACACCTTTGCCTTTACGCGACACACGCTTCTTCGCATTTGACTTTGGCTTGTGCACCTTCGCATTCTTTACACTCAGCACTATCGTTTTACTTCTTGGCATTCAGTATTCGGATCAGTTCGTTGTATTCATCACTACTCAGTTCGTCTTCCAGGTCGGCATTGAGGTTGCGTCCATACATGTTGGAGTATTCCTTCTGTACCTTACTGTACATAGTCTTCGAGGGTATTTCCTCAAATACTCTTGTTACCGCCTCTTCATTCGTTCCCCATCCAAAGGCAACGTCATTGTCAAATGCCATCTTCAATTGCTTGGCATAAGTAGCGGGATCACCTTCATCCATGCTGTCGCTTTGCGATCTGTTCGATACAGTCTTCTTAATGAAATGACGGGCAAGCAGAAACAGTCCGGTGGCCGAACCTATTCCCAATGCGGAGTAGATCGCAATCACCTTCAGGTTCTGTAGCTTTTGTTCTTGCTTCGTCATGTCTCATTGTTATAAACCGAGGGCTTTCTTGGCGATAGCAGTTTTTATCGGATCATTCTTCACGACTTCCGCAAGACGGTTGATTTCGTTGGGCTTTAGTTTCTGCATAAGCGTAGATGCAGCTTTTAGTTTAGCCAATGCTTCTTCCTGTGAATTGGCCTCGATGGAGATGTCAAATGAATACTTATTCATGTCGTTACTGTTTGATGTCCAAATAATGGAGGATGAGTTCGATTCTTCCTTTGTGATCAGCAAGCGTTTGGAGAATCAACAAAATGCTGTCGAACTCCGGCTTAGTGAATTGTGCCTTTAGCTGATTCACGAATGTGATGGCCGCCCTATCTTCTTCACTTAATGAATTGCTTTCAGATTTTGGTTTGAAGTTCACCTCGCTGTCTTGGGCTTGCTCTTCATGCTCTTTGCGTTTGTTGTCAGTTTCGATCAGACCGGCCAGTGCTTCGCCACCAGGGAGACCTTTAATGACATTGGGATTTCTTCGAATGAAACTCTCCACGAAACTGGAGCCTATCTCACCCAGGAAGCCTTTCAGTGGTGACTGACTGTTGATCAGTTCTTCGTTAGCCTTTTCCAGGTCGTCAATTTCTTTCTCCAGTTCCTCGACCTTTCCCCTCAGCTCTCTGTTCTCCTTTTGGATTCGCTCGTGTTCGAATTCTTTTCGTAACTGCTCCCTGCTTTCCTGGATACGGGTATCAACTTCCACTCCGCTCAATCCTTTCTCCGGCTCATCGTCAATGAAAGTGAACATGCGTTTTTCGTTCACATTACTGTTCCCGTTGTAGAAGATGATTTCTACGTTCTTGGTATCAGCCGTAACAAAGTTTTCGAAGATGAAGAACATCTCCGGATCGCTTGTTCTGCGAACCACTTTCAAACCATCGACAATGATTTCATAATCAAATGGCTGTTCGCGATCACGATAGAGTCGAATCAGGTCGGCCAGCTTTTGTACCTGTGCCGGATCGTATTTCTGTTTGCTTATCAGTGCCATGTCAATTCACAATTATTACCTGCACGAATTTTATCCGTTTGCTCCTGCTTGATTTGTTTCGAATGATGATCTCTCCGCGATGCTGGTGTACATTCTCTTCTACTGGATTTTCAGTGGAGTCGTAGATGCCGTAGTCAGACTCGACAATCACGTCCGGAGGATCATCAACAATGAAGTACAATTCATTCCAGGCAGTTACGGTCATCGATGATTGTTTGCCGATCATCAGATCGCGGTAGCGAATGTGATAGTCAGTAAATCCCAACTGTCTTATTCGCTCCGGCACGTATTGTATGATCAGTTGCTCAGTCATAAATGAATCTCCTGGGGTTCCAGGTCGCAGTCTTTGTCACGGTTTTGTTCTTCACTGTTTTCCATTACAATTGTTTCCGCTTCTTCGTACTCCACGTAAATGCGCAGTTTGTATTCCTTGTCGAAACACTCGCCCTTGAACAAGGCATGAACCTGTATTGTATCACCTTCCACATTGACCGGAATCAGTTGCGGCACATTTCCGGTCACCCAAGGCATATTGCTGTCGAACTGGAGATCTTTCACTTTGATCAACTCCTCATCCGAAACCTCTTCATCATCCTTTCCTACTTCAAGCACCTGGAAGATGTCGAGGCTATTGTTCGCCTGGAAGCTTATGGTCCCGTATCGACCTCCGTCCACGCAGCTCGTGTTGTTACTAGGACTCCCGTTACTCTCTTCACATTGGCCGGGAGTTTGATCGTGATGATCCGGAACCGTTCCATGCGTGTGATGTCCACCGTAGTGATGATGACCTTTCGCTTTGTCCATGTTGTGATTACTTCATCTCGCATTGCAAAATCATTATCACCTTGTATGTAGTGAAGGAAGCATTCGGGTTGTGAGTGTCCTTGTACTGAATCTTCACTTCACCATTTCCGGCAATCACTCCATTTCCTAATGAGCGATACTTTTGATCCGGTGCCACAGCGATGCCGCTCATCAACAGTTTACTCTCGAAGTCTTCAGGGAAGATTTCATCTCCACTGATTTCGATGCGCTGCGATCCACGATAGAACATGAGGTTCGGTTTGTCTGAACTGAGAATGATACCGCGAACGAGCTTTACATTCTTGTCCAGGTCGAACTTCTTGTTCACGGGTGCGTTCTGCGACTCCACCGCGAAGCTGTACACCTTATCCACCAACCGCGCTTCCATCTACTAAGGGATTGTGGCGGTTCCTGCAAGGCCGATGTAGATCACCGTGTTTGCATTGATGCCGTTGATCGTGCCCAACTCAATTTCAAACTCGATGTCGATGTCATCGTGAATGAGACGAGGGTTCGCCAGTTTGTAGAATCCTTTCGGAACCATATCAAACTGCGTGGTAACGAAATTCCGGTTGGAGGTATCGCTGACAAGTTGTTTCTTGTTGGCCTTCAGCTTGAATTCCCCATTCGCCAATGCGCCAACATTCTCAATCGTTTCAAACTTCACCACCTTCAGATCATCTACTCCTTGCGATGCAGCTTCGCCTTGCAGCATGTAGATGCCGGATACCAGCAAGGCCATGTTCTTCGGAAGTTTCGCGTTGCTGATGTTGCGCAGTCCGACTTCTTTCACGTCCTGGCTTTCAAACATCTTGATGGTCTTTGCACCGTTCACTGCTTTGATCGTATAGATCAAGTGATCAGCCAGGCGCAGCTTGCCTTGCAGCAATTGTTCCTTGATGTGCTTGGGCAGTTCGACAAAGAACTTCTCGAACTCGGCACGCGATCCCTGCGAAGGAATCGGTTTCTTCATCAGCTTCTGCATAGCCTTCACTCTCGCCAAAGGATTGAGTCGCTTGAGGTCGCCCAGCAACTCTTCTTCCACTTCACCGAATCCCATCAGTTCCGTGGGATTGGTGTACTCACTTTCCATGAGTTGTCCTAATGCTCCTAACATAGTTTCTATTGTTTATTGGTTGATTTAAAATTCACGTTCGATTTCGCTGAGACCCGCTCCGTTCATTTGAGCGATCTGTTCCTGGATGCGGTCGATAGCCGACATATCCAGTTCCTTGTTGCTGTAGGGATTCACGAAGTAGGTCACGTTACTATCATCATCACCGGCAAGACCAGCGATGGTTTGCTTCGACAGATAAAGTTTCTCTCCGAAGTTTTTGAAGAATGTTCCGACCCGGTCTTTTGCTTCGCTTGCGATCTGTTTGATGTCAAAGCCTTCGACACTTTCAGTTGTCGTCTCGGCTACGGCAGCATTGGCTTGCTTTTGAAATCCGTTACTCAACACCAGGCCGAGTCCCGCAGCGATCACATACTTGTTTCCCTTGTGAATTCCGATCAGTGTAACCGGTATCCCGGCAAGGAAGGAGTGTTTACCAAGTGCTGCGCCAGCTCCACCGGCAGCAATCGCAGCCAGCAACATGAGTCCACCTTCCTTCGCTGTTTGCATGTAGGGTGCAGCCGCTTTCGCTGTGCCAGCGAGTCCCTTATCTTTTGATTTTCCTTTTGCCATGACGTTATAGTTTTACTGATTGAACCTCTTGTTTCTTCGCCCTCTTCTTTGCTTTCTTTTTTGCCTTACCAGGAACACCGTTCACTGCATTACCTTGTTTGTTCCCGCCTAGAACCTTAGCGAGTACAATTCCACCGGCAACTGTTGCTCCTGCAATAAGAATTGACTTACCAGGATTTGCCTTTATCCATGTTGTCGTTTTTTGAACAATGCCCGCATTCTGATCCGTTGTAGTTTGCAAAGCAGTACTCTGCGTTTGTGTCGCAGCACTCGTATCACTTCTTCGGCTGGCGGAAGCGGATGCTGGTAGTGCATCTCCAGCAGTCGTAGTAAGGTTTGCAGAAGACGTGTCATACTCTTCCTGGATAATTTGATCTTCCTGGGTGAGGACAGCCTCCGATGATGCTGCATTCCCCGCATTGTCGGTTTCACTTTGAAAGGAGGCTTCCTCTTTTCCACCTTTGTTGAATAGTCCTTTGATTTGTTTCAGTGCTCCGGCTATGGCGGCCACTGCACTCGTAGCGGCAGCGATCGCTGCACCACTTGCCGGATCACCCAGTTCTCCGAGTTCATTGAGATCACTATGAATGATGCGGTACTCATCCGGATCGGCATAGACATCATCGAGTCCGAACAAACCGTTCATTGGAACTTTCTTGTCTTTGTTTCCTTTGCCTTTAAGAATTGCCTTCTTGAGATTTTCTTTCTTCCCACCGGCTTGCCAGTAAACAGTCTCCGCGCGATCCTTCACTTTACGAAGCTTGTTGAGTGAATCGAGGTTCATGCCCAGCTCTTTGGCCTTTGCATCGGTCAGGTAGGCATAGCGTAATTTTCCTGCAACATTCAGCAGGTTCACTTTCATGGCGAGTAGAAATCCGTTTCTTAACAGGATCGTTGCCGGATTGGTAAAACGATTCAGGAACCGTACACCTTTGCCCACGGCATCGCCAACTTTCTTCGCTACTTTCTTGATACCGGCACGCAGTTTTTTGAGAAAGCCCAGGTCACCATAGAGATCTGCCATCTCTTCGGCATCTACTGTGTCGTACACTACATCGTTCAGCGTGAGTTCTTCCTCTTGCTGCTCATCTTCTATTCCGTCCAGGTAATCGAGTTGCATATCGTAGTCTTTAAATTCCAGAAAAGGTTGCTCTTCATCATAGTTGTCTTTCACACAGTCGATCACGATGTAGTTATCACGATCATTTAAGTCCGCGTTTTCATTGCGCAGCACAATCGGGTACACGTGCTGCCATCGTGGTACTTCCGGTGGTTTCTTCGGATACTTTGTTATCCGTGCCTTGTGTGGTATCCGCAGGTTGCAGAGTATGGAGCTGATAAATTCTGTGTAGCAATCACAGTCAACTCCGGTTTCTCTTTCCCACCACGTTCGTCGCGGACTCCGTACTTGTTCTACTCCTTCCTTGTCGCGCTTGTACTGAATGTGCCCGTATACAAAGTGCCAGATGTTCGAGCACGTTTCATCGAGTGTTTTACCTTTCAGCTTCCGCGCGATCTTCTCTGTGTGCCACTGCGTTTGTGGCACCGTTCGCTGGATGAGCTTCATCGTATCTTCTACATCACCACTCTTTTTTATGGTGATATCCTGGTCACTCGGTGATGGAAAGAGATGGTCGTACTCCTTGCCACTTTTTAGCGGACGTTTTTTTGCTTCCATGTTTACGACTCATGCTTCTTTTCCACCGCCAAGTGTTATGCTGTCTGTTTTCGTGTAAGGCAAACTATCGTTGATCGTGGTGATTGTTTTCACCGTGATGGAAAGTTTGCCAGTGTTCCGGTACTCTTTAAAAAGACCAGGTACTGTAGTGGCCAGACTCATGAAGCCGATGTTGATCATTACCGGCTCCAGGTTTACTTCGCTGTACTTCGGGATGGTGATGTTTACATCCTTGATCTGTGAAGATGCCACGGTAACACCACCGTAAATCATCTTCACAAAAGGATGCTTCACTTTCACACTTCCACCGCTCGGGTTCTTCAGTGTTACATCGATGCGCAGATCAATCCCATCGAGGCTGACTTTATGAATGGAGATCTTGGTAACAGACTCCATTTCATTCGAAAGCCGGTTGAGCTTTAGCAGGTACGATGCACCGAACAATGCAGCAACAGCTCCGGCACCAAACAGTATGTGCTTATTTCCGATCATTGTTCTCTGCCTTCAGCCACTGGATGAATTGTGTCCACCACTTTTTAAGAAGCGGTGTAAGAAAGTCGCCCAGGATTTTGAACACGAGACAGATCACGCCACCGATGATTGCCTGTACGGCATACTCAATAGCGTTGACGATGTTGAAGTGAGCCAGTATGTTGAACATGACCCCGAACAGGAAGGCAATCCAATTGCCCGATCCGTTGCTATGGTTTATTTGCGTTTCCATAGGGGAAAGTTGCAACGGGCGCGATTAGCGGGTTAACGATTTTGAATGAATGCGAAGGATTGTGAAGGTATGCGAGGGAATTTGAAGGAATATTTTATTATTTTCACTTGTCGATTCCTTGACCCACCTGATCATCTTAGATCGCAGCCCACCTGGAGTATCGACCCGTTGATGAAAGTCTTTTGAATATCAAGCGAACCCCTTAATGTATCTTATATGAGCTTTGGTCACGCCTTATACTACCCACACATTAATCTGACAAATAAAAATTGGATTAAAAACGCTTTGCTTTTTTGGGATAAGCTTTCGAGGATTGTTCCTCAGTCTGTTGATCCGGAGGACAGTGAAGAGATTATCAAAATCAAATCTGAATCGGGATTTATTAACGACTACCATCCCGAACGGTGGGACACCTCTCACGCCTTTCAAGAATTTAGCAGGGAGCTTGGTCCAATACTTGAATCCGATAGGTTTTTCAATGATAGGTTCTTCAGAACTGACCAAGACAGAAGAAATTATCAACGAGATTTTGCGCATCGAAGGCGTCTATTCTCCGATTCTGTTAGATCTAATGGCGTCTATATTCATGTGGAAAAGCTTGACAGGAGACTCAAGGAGTATCTATTCGAAGTAGGTGTTGCCATTCCCGGTGAACACGAATACGAAGATTGGGTAAAAATTGACAACGAGTTGGGTTGGCTTTATATGACATACTTTGCAAAAAGTATCTCGAAATCTAAATCCTTACCTATTGTCACTGACATTGAGCAATCATTTGCAGATTCAGCATATTTTGAATCAGCAATTCAATCTGACTACAATCGCATTTTTGAATACAGGCTCGGTAATCTCTTGATAGAAGCAGTAGTACCGAAGAATATAAATGATGTACCGATAGAGAAACTCCTTAACATCCGAAGCAAGTATGAAGGTGAACGAGCAGCATTCTTCAATGAAATTTCGAACTTAGCTGACTCGATACCAACCGTTGAAACGCAAGACGCGTTACTTGATGCCTTGAATCACCATTCAAAGCTTATAGTCAGGGAGACTGAGAATTTGGAAAAACTATACAATGCTCATAAGATTGAAACTGTTACCAAATTCCTGAGTGTTTCGATTCCCTCTACCTTTGTTGCCGCAAGCGACTTTGTCCCAAATCCAGTTAAGCCGTTTGTTGCAGTGGGGGGTGTCATATTTGGACTAATGTCTGCTGCGAGTTCGGTTAAGAAGGAGAAACTTGAACTTCAGCAAAATCCGAAATCATATTTATTGAATCTGAAATCCGAATTATCAGGTGATGGTCTTTTCAGAAAGCTAAATGATTCGATAAAAGGCGTGCGGAAACTGTGAACGCCAACTATCACTTAATCTAAAATACTAGATGGACGAAAAAGTAATTCAAGAGCTATCCGAAGTCGTTCAGAGTTCAAATTTAAACTTCTTATTTGGAGCTGGCGCATCTACACCTTTTTTACCGCTTCTTGGCAACATTGAGCAAATGCTAAATAAATCCAAGGATGAAAAAGAAAGAGAGGCGCACTACAAGGATTACCTCAGTAGAGTGATACTTCCTAATAAGGACGTTGTCATCAATAAAGTTTCAGCCAACGAAGATTACGCAAAAACTATCTCGGCATATGAGGATTTCTTTGTAGGTCTATCAGATGTGCTGACAAGAAGGAAAAGCACCATACTGAGCAAACAGGCTAATTTGTTCACAACCAACATCGATGTTCTGTTGGAGATGGTGCTTGAGACGCTGAAAATTGAATACAATGATGGCTTCTCTGGAAGGTTCAATCCGGTATTTGGTTTGGCTAATTTCAAGAAATCAATTAGTCAAAGAAGCCTCCATTTTGACCACATCTCCGAAATACCTGTTTTCAATGTGATTAAAATTCACGGATCACTGACTTGGAAGGGAGAGGAAACCGGAGATAAAATAGTTTTTTCGAAATCACTTGAGCACATCGATAGCGATTTATTGAAGAAAACTGGTGACGCGTTCCTTGTGTCGTACAAAAAAATCCTTGTGGTTAATCCTGAGGAGACAAAACATTTGGAAAGTGTTTTGAATTTATACTATTCTGAATTGCTTCGACTCTATTCGAGTGAACTTGAAAAGGAAAATGCTTCGCTCTTTGTGATTGGATTTTCGATGGAAGACAAACATATTAAGGAGATCACATTGCGGGCCGCAAAATCTAATCCGACATTAAGAATATTTATCTGTTGTTCACAAAAAAGTAAGGATGCAATGTCAAAGAAAATGGAAACGGAAAAGCATCCAAATATTCAAGTTTTTGCAACAGTTGGCGACTCAGAGAAATTCACCCTTAGCTATTTTAATGAACATATTCTTAGAAAAGTCACCCTGAGAAAAATAGCAGACAAGAATGAAGATTAACACAGAGCGAATATCCGAATCGGTTTTGCAAGATTCCATCTTTATTATTGGAACCGTATCCTCCGTGGAGGGTAGAAGGGTTAAGATTAAGGTGAAGAAAGATAAAAACCTGTCCCATCTGTCATACAAAGGAAAAATCATCAAGAACGTATCAGTTGGGAGTTATATAAAAATTGCAAAAGGTTTTATTGAGATAATCGGAAAAGTTGAAGGTGAATATATAACAAAGGAGAAGATACCTAACACAGAGTATCGTAAGGGTGAATTTCAAATATCTAGGTTTCTTGATGTCTCGCTATTTGGACATTTTGAAAGGAACAAATTCAAACAGGGTATTAAGGAAATGCCGCTCATTGACAATGAGTGCTATTTACTCAATAGGGAAGAGTTCAATCAACTCCACCAGTTTTTTAATAACGGAGAGCAGACAATTGAAATAGGAAAGCTTACGGAAGCCCCCTCGCAGGACATCAAGATCAGCATTGCGAAGCTATTTGCAAGTCACATAGGGATATTTGGAAATACAGGGAGTGGTAAGTCTAATACGTTAGCTAAAATTTATAGCGAGCTATTCAAGCAAAACGAATTAAACGTAAGATTCAAATCAAATTCCCGATTTGTGGTAATTGATTTCAACGGGGAATACACTAAGCCCGAAATGATTACTTCTAATAAAAAAGTATTCAATCTTACGACTAGGAATTCGGATGGAGACAAATACGTAATAAAGAAGTCGAATATCGAACGGCTTGAGGTTATTTCAGTATTGTTGGAGGCAACTGAGAAAACTCAGAAGCCGTTTTTGAATCGAGCTCTAAAAAACGACTATCTGGATGAAGATTTTATCCCTAGGTCCCGCGAGAATATTGTGAAAATAGTTAGAGAGATACTTCAAAAGGCCGACCCCAGTTTATCATCAATTTTTTCAGAACTATTCAATCATTTGAAAGCTCTTGAGGTAAAGGAGCGAGATAACATATCAGCAATTTTGAAGGTACTTGAATCTGGAGAACTGAAGTACCATGCAAAATCTGAGACTTACTTTATTGGCTCATTATATGCAAATTCAGATCTGACGGGTGTCTTGCTATCGGCATTCCCGAATATTAACAATGTTACTGTAGACGCGACAAACTTCGGAAAAATCAAATTCAAAATACTTTCGCAGTATTATCACGAAATCATAAATGGTTATTCAAACCAGGAGCATATTCGACCATTGATTGGTCGAATGTTCAAGAAATTTGAAATGCTTGAGAAATTGATTGTAATTGGTGAGAACGACAACGATGTAAAGGCCAATATCGAGATAGTGAATTTAAAAGATGTAAATCTTGAAATGAAGAAGACTCTGCCCTTAATTATCGTTAAGCAGTTGTATGATAGCCATAAAGAGGGTGGAGAATTTGATACCAAATCTCTTCATATAATTATCGATGAAGCTCACAATATTCTTTCAACCAACTCCGAAAGAGAAAGCGAAACTTGGAAGGATTATCGGCTGGAGACTTTTGAGGAGCTGATTAAGGAGGGAAGAAAATTTAGCACATTCTTAACCATTGCAAGTCAGAGGCCCTACGATATCTCAGCGACTATAATATCACAGCTTCACAATTACTTTATTCACCGACTTATAAATGACAATGATATTAAGGCGATTGAAAAGACAATCGCTTACCTAGACAAGCTTTCCTTTGAATCAATTCCCGTGTTGTCCGTTGGGAGTTGCTTTGTTGCTGGCCTCGCTTCTGATATCCCAATAAAAGTGGACGTTGATTTGTTGCCAATCGAAAAGCAACCTAAAAGCGAGACCATTGATTTCAATATTGCTTGGCAGTCCGGACTGACTACTTAGACTCTTGGCAAGGACACTACTTTATTGATTGCTCATTTTTTCCCAACTTCCCCCTCCGAATTTATTACGCATGAATAAAATAAAATACATTGTGCGGATCGTCTTCTTGCTCATAGCGATTTTCTTGCTAGTAGATATGAATCGTAAAACCGATAACAACTCCCAATCCATTGTTGAATTCAAACTAAAGACCTTCGAAAAAATCCGTAAAGACTCACTCGACACCAAGCACAAGGCAGACCTTCTGATAGATGAAACCACGAAGTTTATGGACAATTCATCTCACGTGAAGAAACGAGTCAGTTACTTGATGGCTCTCTTGGGGCTGTTTGTAATTGCGGAAATAGCTTTCTTTGTATCGAAAAGGAGGTGACCTGAACCAGGTCACGGGCAAGCCCAATGAAATTCGACAAACACCTTCCTTCCGAACGACTCAGGCCCTACATCAAACAGTATGTAGTGTCGGAGAACGAGACTGAAGGTGAATACAAAGTCTTTCCATCTTCCGGGTTGGTGATTGGGTTTCAGTACAAAGGACAGTTGACTAAGATAAATGATAGCAACGAAAGCAAACTCGCATCGGCTGGCATCACGGGAATTTCAGACAGCTTCAAATTATTCAAGAATTCAGCCAGCATAGGAACGGTGCTCGTGTATTTTACCGAGATCGGGTTCACTCATTTCGCGATGCATCCGGCAAATGAACTGTTTAATCTTAGCTTATCTCTCGATCAGGTCTTCGACAAAAGCCGTATCAGTGAAGTTGAAGACAAGCTATGCGCTGCTACCACTGATAAACAGCGCGTAAAAATTGTCGAGCAGTTTCTATTGTCGCAACTCAAAGACATCCAGACCGACAAACTGATTGTTGAAGCAGTACGGCTCATCTATCAAGGCAAGGGAACCATCCGGATAAAAGAACTGAATGAGAAACTATTCATTAGTCAAAGCCCGTTTGAAAAACGATTCAGGAAAGTAGTCGGCACTACACCGAAAAAATTTGCTTCGATTGTCAGGTTCAACACCGTGTTGGATAGCCTCGATCATACCAAGTCACTGACGGAGATCTGTTACGAGAACGGCTTTTTCGACCAGGCGCATTTCATCAAAGATTTCAAACAGTTTACCGGAGATACTCCCGACAATTTTAAACGCTTCCTGTAGAAAAACGATTTTTTACAATTCCAGGGATTGTGGCGGTGGCACCTTTGTGTCATTCAATAAATCGTACAACTCGAAAACAAGAAGCTATGTTTACAGTAGATCAAATCAAAGCTGCCCACAGCAAAGTAAAATCGGGTGCCGACTTCCCTTCGTACATAAAGGAGATAAAGGCTTTAGGTGTGACGCATTATGAAGCTTATGTGACCGATGGACATATCGACTACCACGGAGCTAATGAGCATACTGCCAAAGTTCCTGCAAAGTATGACGCCTTACCAATTGCCGATGCTCCGAAGAAGGATCAATTCAAAGCAGAGCTGGTGGCACATCAGCAAGGTAAAACCGATTTCCTCACATTCATTAAAATGTGCGCTGCGTTTGGCATTGAGAAATGGCAGATATGCATGGACGCAATGACCTGTACCTATTTCGATAAAAGAGGGAATGAGATCTTGGTGGAAGAAATACCACATTGAATCCTTTGGAGAGGTTGGGATTGATGTTTATTCTTTAACCATTTTTTCCCAACTTCCCTCTCCAAAATCCAATTCCTATGATTCTTCAAGAACGCCAGGAATGCCTGAACCCGATCTATCACCAGATCGAAGGCATGAATAGACGAAGAGCCTTTGTATCCACCAAGTACATTCTGGCTCATGAACAGTTCGACCGTACGCTGAGTGAAGCGGATAAGCGTGAGATTGAAAAATACAAAGCGGAGCTTGATACCATTGATACGCAGGTAAAACCCTTGTACAAAAAGCTGCGCGATATACAGACGCGTTATCTCGTAGAATACGAGGGGGAATTGACAGATCCACTAACGGGTAAGGCCAGCATGAACCGGTACAAGGAGGAATTATATTTCCTGATCAATTGCGAGATCGACACATTCAACAACGGCTGGAACCTTGAGCACTGCAACAGCCAGGAGTTGTTGTATGAGATTGCCGACTTCCTGTTGCAACACCGCTTCTCTAAGTTCTTCGTGAAGAATGTAAAGAAACTTTGACTCAGGTTTCGTTCGGAACGTCAACGGACGGGTATCCTAATTTTGCAAATATGATTTCAACCTGACGGGTGTTATAAAAATGTCCGTTCTTAATGCCGATCTCCTCTTCAAACGGTTTCAACCACTTCTGGAACGTTAACCACGACACGCCATAAAGGGCTGCAAGCTCTTTATGAGTGTAGGGTCTGATCACTATTCCATTGTATTTGTTCATCATCATCAGCACGTAAGCGTAAATGAATTTAACGCTTACTTTAACGAACCTAAACGATTGTGTAAGATTCTAAACGATTTTGAATGAATCTTAATTGATCTGAATGATTTTACTAACGTTGACGCTGAGCACTGACATCACCTGAATTCTCCTAGTCGTAGGTATTCATCTCGCGTTTACTTACATTCAACAAGAGAGCCCATCTTATACGAACTGCATTGGAGTGCAGTCGTGTTGGATGGGCTTTCTGTTTATAAACGGAAGCGTTCATTGGTAAAAATGAGTTATGCAAAATGGATTTTGTTTTATGCAATCAGGATAAGTTATGTGCTTCGAAAAAACAGTAATGACATCGCGTGAATACGGATTGATCAATCATGAGATCGTGTCAGGGCCTGTACGCGATGGAACTCAAATGTGGCAAGCCATCGGTGCGATGGGAGAAATTCTACTAAGCGAAATTCAGAGTGAGGATTTCTGCGTGTGGCATATTGAGTATAACATCAGAAAAGATGTTACGCTAACACTTCAGCAAGATCCACCTAACGCGTCCGTTGGATTATCATTTTCCTTGAAGAGAAATATTCCGTACCTCATCAAGAACCTTCGCGGAGGTGTAGCGAGAAGAAATCATTACAACCTCACGTTCCTTCCCGAATCACATTGCGAACTGAGTTTGAAGAAAGGTGAATACGAATTGTTTGGTGTTGAATTTGTGCCGGAATACCTCAGCAAACTTGGAAGTGACAATGCTCCACTTTTTCGTGAGTTTGTTCTCAGCGTACTGGAGGGTCGCGCATCATCCATCACTGAAACACATCATGTGGCTTCTTCGCAGATCATGGATATTGTGGAAGAGCTGGTTCACTTCAGGTATCCTGGTGTTATGCCGAAGTTATATATCAAGTCTAAGGTGGTTGATCTTCTTCGACTATCAATCGAGAATATTTATACAGCCGATAAAAACATAACGACCCAGGGAATCTCAACTTCGGATTTAAGAGCACTCACAGGAGTAAGAGACTTTATATTGGCAAATCTCGATAACCCAGGAACACTTACAGAGATAGCCATTCGCACTGGCATGAATCTATTCAAGCTGAAGACTGGTTTCAGAAAGGCATTCGGTAAATCAGTGATTGCCTTTGTCCATGAAGAGCGGTTACTTCGAGCAAAGGCGCTGATCACGGAGTCGGACATGCCGATGAAGGTGATAGCAGCAAAAGCAGGTTACCGCAGTCTCTCCAACTTCACGACTGCCTTTCGTAAGCTCTTCGGTTACCCTCCCGGCACACTCAAGCGAGGTTCATCTGACGAACAATCAGCTCCTTGAATTCTGCATAACAAAGAATACGTTTTGCATAATGGCGGTGCATGTATGTTTTTAGCGTTTTTACTTTTTACATAAACCTTACTCCCCCTCTCATAAGATTCCGGATTTAGTTTTGGTGATGTGCCACGCATAAAGCGCCTCACTTTATGATCCGAAAAAATCCGATAGCCGTTACCATCATCTCAATTCTCTTCATACTGCTTTTCACTTATGCAGCCATTAGCAAGATGCTAGAGTTTCATAAGTTCGCGGCACAACTCAGATCTTCTCCATTGCTTCAAGCGGTATCCGGTATTCTTACGTGGTTGATTCCAAGCAGTGAATTGTATGCAGTGATCTTATTACTCATCCCATCATGGCGCAGAAGCGGATTACTCCTGGCTGCCATCATCATGACTGCATTCACAGTTTACATTTCCGTGATGTTGCTGTTCTTCGACACACTTCCCTGTTCATGCGGTGGCGTGTTCGAACGCATGTCATGGGGTCAACATCTCGCTTTCAACATAGCATTCACCTTATTGGCTTTTGCCGGACTCGTCATGCAACAGCCCGAACAAGATCTTATCGCGATAGGCAGGAAAAGCCGAAAACCTGAAAGAGAGTAGGCGCAAATGTTTCCAAGACGTTTCGTTGTCTTTTGAGTGTAAAAAAGGCATCAATAACGATGAGAAAAATCAAATTGAATCTCATGCTTGTGGCGCTGATAGTCGGTGCCGTGAGTGCTTTCGCGTTCAATACACCTGAGCCACCGGTTCAGTTGTTTGGTCGCGTCACTGCACCGAATGGAACGTTCATTCGCTGGGAGGCAGTGTCACCGAACTACTCCTGTAACCTGGCATCGGGGACTTGTACTGCACAGTTGCAGAACAACGACCCGATGCAAGGCCAGGTGATTTCGGGAACTGAAATTTCAGGAAAGTATGTTCCTTAAGCCCTTGTGAAAAAAAGTCCCCTCTCGGTCAGAGAGGGGTTCTTTTATCTTGTTGAAAAATTGTTCTTACATACTCGGGCGACAAGGGCTTTTTAAAAAAATGATAAACGCCCAGCTTCCTCGCCCTCTCAATATCAATCGGGCTACTGGATGACGTAACGAACGCAATCGCGATGTTCTTTTTGTTGACACAGTCCAGGTCGTGAAATGCCTCCATAAACTCAAAGCCATCCATCACAGGCATGTGAAGGTCAAGCAGTATAACATCCAGCTTCTCTATAATATCATTGCAATAGTTCTGGAGTATTTGCAACGCTTCAAGTCCGTTGAAGGCTTTATGAACATTTTTCGCCAAGCCCATCGAGTCAATCATCCGCTCATTAATAAAGTGGGTTATCTTATCATCGTCCACCAGGAGGATATTCTTTTTTAGTTTCATATTCCTATCTCGGATTTTGAGGAATCTTGCTCAGCAAAATTTCATCTGGAGGAATAGGATACACATACCGTGCGTCATTCGGTGGTAATGTAAATGTCTCTCCATTCAGTGTCCGTGTCAGCGTAGTAGCATGATCAGGTTCTGTATTTAATCTTCGCAGGTCAGACCACCGTGTATTTCTGAATAGTAATTCTTTTCTGCGTTCGGTGAGTATGAATTGCAATGCTTCTTCTGCCGTGTTAGCGGTAAGTGGAGTTAACGTTCCCGTTACCCACCGTTTCTCCAACAAGGTATTCAGATCAGTAAGTGCCTTTTCTTTATCGCCCAGTCTCGCATAACATTCCGCTCTGGTTAAATACATTTCATCCGTAGCAATTCCGCTAAAGAGGCGACTTGATCCTGAGTACCAGCCTTTGAAGATGGGTACGCCCCAATCGTTGTTAACGAAGATGACTTTTCTTAAATCGTTATCGTCATACGATGCATAGAGATCAGCATTCACATAGGCATCTACACGAATCCCGAAGAGATTCTGTGTGCTATGGAAAATTACTTCTGGATTGAACTGCGCCACGGGGCGTGACTTGGTGGGGTCAAGTTGGTTGTAGTCCAGGAGTGCGTTGCTGTTCGCGAGGTAAGAATCCGAAGACTCTTTCGCTTTATTGTATTCACCCATTACGAGATATATTCGGGCAAGTAAACCATGAGCAGCCGTTTGGGAAGGCCGTGTTTTGTATGCGCTTTGAAGAGGCAGTAACGAAAGAGCCTCCTGCAAATCGGCAACTACCTGATCGTAACTTTCTTTTAATGATGCCCTGGTAATTGGTGCGTTCACATCCGCTGTTAACCGAATTGGAATTCCCATCCTACCGTCAAGATGACCTGACTGATACGTTGGAGCGAAAAGCTGGAGCATATTGAAGAACGCCATTGATCTGAAGAACAATGCACTTCCTCTTAGCGTGTTCCATGTAT